>Ga0335081_10003759_pt1 | contig 23892 bp, 18 predicted proteins | sample Lox_Sample_35_FD_206713 | JGI IMG/M metagenome (GOLD analysis project Ga0335081, IMG submission 206713) | Soil microbial communities from Loxahatchee National Wildlife Refuge, Florida, United States - Lox_Sample_3.5 | ecosystem: Environmental > Terrestrial > Soil > Wetlands | place: USA...
ACCGCGATAGTCGGCGTCGATCGTTCCTGGCGTGTTGAGCACCGTAACGCCGTGGCGGGCGGCAAGGCCTGAGCGCGGCCGGACCTGGCCTTCGCTGCCGGACGGCAACGCGATGACGAGGCCCGTCGGGATCATCGCGCGGCCACCAGGCGCGATCTCGACCGGCGTATCGGCCGGAATCGCGGCCAGCAGATCGAGTCCGGCGGCCTGCGCGCTTTGATACGCCGGCAGCGGCAAATCGGCCGCGTGCGGCAGCCGCATGACCTTTACTTCGAGCGCCGGTTCTTCGCCGCTCACGGCGCTGCCTCGGTCAAGACACGTGCGACACGGTCGATCAGATTGCGCGCGACGTCTTCCTTGGATTGCGGCGGCCAGGATTCGACGTCGGCGGCGCTCACCAGATGCACGGTGTTGCTGTCGCCGCCCATAATGCCGGTTTCGGGCGATACGTCATTGGCCAATATCCAGTCGCAGCCCTTGCGGCGCAGTTTGGCCTTGGCATTAGCAACTACGTTGTCCGTTTCGGCGGCAAAACCGATCACCAGCGCTGGGCGGCCGGTCTTGCGATGGGCGATTGTCGCCAGGATGTCGGGGTTTTCGATCAAGCCGAGTCGCTGAGGCTGGCCTTCCTGCTTTTTGATCTTGCTGCTGCTGGCCTGCTCGACCCGCCAATCCGCTACCGCGGCGGCGAACACGGCGACATCGGCAGGTAGCGCGTTCTCGACCGCCTCCAGCATCTGCCGTGCGGTTTCGACTTTTACGACGCTCACGCCCGGCGGATCAGGCACCTCAACCGGACCGGAGACCAAGGTCACCGCAGCCCCGGCCGCCGCAGCCGCAGCCGCAATGGCATGCCCCTGCTTGCCGGAGGACCGGTTGGCGATGAAGCGCACCGGATCGATCGGTTCATGCGTCGGCCCCGACGTCACCAGGACGCGCCGGCCCGAAAGCGCTCCGCCGGCGCGCAGCATCGCCGCCGCGGCGGCGGCAATCTCTGTCGGTTCGGCCATGCGGCCGAGACCGGCCTCGCCACGCTCGGCCATCTCGCCGCTATTGGGACCGACGATGTGCACGCCATCGGCGGCAAGCTGCACCAGATTGCGCTGCGTGGCCTTGGCCGACCACATGTACGGATTCATCGCCGGCGCCAGCAGGATGGGCTTGTCGGTGGCGAGCAGCACGGCGGTCGCGAGATCGTCGGCGTGGCCGCCCGCCATTTTCGCCAGCAGGTCGGCGGTGGCGGGCGCGACGACGATCAGGTCGGAGCCGCGCGCCAGCCGGATATGGCCCACGTCGAATTCGCTCTGCGCATCAAACAAGTCGGTATAGGCGCGTTCGCCGGTCAGTGCGCCGGCGGCGAGCGCCGTCACGAAATGCTGCGCGGCCTGGGTCAGAACGCAGCGAACGCGCAAGCCGCGGTCCTGCATTCGGCGGATAAGATCGAGCGACTTATAGGCCGCGATGCCGCCGCCGATGATGAGCAGAACGTGCTTGGTATCGGGCTGGGCTCTGCGGAGCCTCCGCGGCGATGTCTGATTGGGCGGCTCGAAACGTTCGAGCACGTCGTGGCCGGCATCCTCGGCCGCATCCTTCAGGATGACGCGCACTTCGTCTTCCATGGAGCGGCCGTGCCGCGCCGCGCGCAGGCGCAGCAGCGTCTTGAGCTTATCGTCGAGCTGGCGGACCGTGAGACTGGCCATCATTCGGCCTCCTCTGCACGTCCACGCCTAGCGCAGATATGATTGCATTGCAATCAATGCAATCATCCGTGTCGGAGGATAGCCCATAGCAGCAGCGCGGCGATCACCCATAGGGCGCCGATGATCCAGGCGTCGCGGAGGGCCTCGGCTCGGTTGATCTCGGCGAAGGTTTTCTCCGACAGGACGACGCCGTCCCGGGTCACCTCGTCGAGCTGGTCCAGCACGCGGGCGGCGCGCGTCAGCAGGCCCGGCACGTTGCCGATGAAGCGGCCGAACTCAAGGGCACCGGTTGTTGCATTCTCCAGCTTACCGGCAGGGCCGAGATGCCGCGCGATCCATTCGCCCACGACCGGCTCGGCCGTGCTCCACATGTCGAGCTTGGGATCGAACGAGCGCGCCACGCCTTCCACCACCACCATGGTCTTCTGCAGCAGCAGCAGTTCCGGCCGGGTGCGCATATCGAAAATGCCGGTCACTTCGAACAGCAGGGTCAAGAGCCGCGCCATGGAGATTTCCTCGGCGGTGCGGCTGTGGATCGGCTCGCCGATGGCGCGGATCGCCTGGGCGAAATCATCCACCGAATGATGCGGCGGCACATAGCCGGCCTCGAAGTGAACCTCGGCGACGCGGTGATAGTTGCGGGTGATGAAGCCGTGCAGAATCTCCGCGAGGAAAAGCCGCTCTTTCATTCCGAGCCGGCCCATGATGCCGAAGTCGACGGCGATCAAGTGCCCCTCATCGTCGACGAACAGATTGCCCGGGTGCATGTCGGCGTGAAAGAAGCCGTCACGCAGCGCGTGGCGCAGAAAAGTCTGGATCAGCGCGCGGGCGAGCTGACGCAAGTCGAACCCCTTCGCTTCGAGGCGCGCGCGGTCGGACAGCGGCGTGGCGTCGATCCATTCGAGCGTCAGCACTTCCTTGCTGGTGCGGTCCCAGTCGACCGCCGGCACGCGGAAATCCGGATCGTCCTTGGTGTTCTCCGCCATTTCTGAAAGCGCGGCTGCTTCCAGACGGAAATCCATTTCCATCATGACGGTGCGCCGCAGCGTATCGACCACCTCGATGAGGCGGAGCCGCCGCGCTTCAGCCGACAAGCTTTCGGCACGGCGCGCCGCGTAGGTGAAGGCGCGCAAATCGGCGTGAAAACTCTGTTCGACGCCGGGCCGCAGCACCTTGACGGCAACCGCACGCGCCGCATCGCCATGCCCCACCTCGGCCCGATGCACCTGCGCGATCGAGGCCGCGGCGACCGGCGGTCCGAACCGCGCAAACACTTCGGCAAGCGGCCGGCCAAGGGAGGTCGCGACGGCGCGCTCGGCCTCGGCCTGCGGGAACGGCGGCATGTGATCCTGGAGCTGCTCGAGATCGCGGGCGAGCGTCACGCCGACCACGTCGGGCCGGGTGGCCAAAAACTGGCCGAGCTTGACGTAGCTTGGCCCGAGTCGGGTGATTGCCGTCGACAGCCGCGACTCCGCGGTGCCCCCGCTCGGGCGCTCGATGAGGCGCCCCAGCTGCAAGGCGAGGCGCGCCGGCGCCGGCACCATCGCCGGATCGATCAGCCCGAACACGCCTTCGCGAGCGAACACGAAGCCGGCGCGGCCAAGTCGGATCAGATGCGCGGGACCGGCAATCACAAGCGCCAGCCGGAATGCAGCGCCACGATGCCGCCGGACATCACCTTGTACGAAACGCGGGCAAAGCCGGCGGCGCGAAGCATCGCCGCGAACGCTTCGGGGAGTGGAAAGCGGCGGATCGATTCCACCAGATAACGGTATGAATCGGCATCGCCGGCGACCGTGCGGCCGAGCGCCGGGATGACGTTGAACGAATAGAGGTCGTAAAGCCGATCGAGCCCGGGCAGATCGACGGCGGAGAATTCCAGGCACAGAAACTTGCCGCCAATCTTGAGCACGCGATAAGCCTCGGCGAGCGCAGCCTCGATGCGCGCCACGTTGCGGATGCCGAATGCGATCGTGGCGGCATCAAAACTGCGGTCGGCGAACGGCAAGGCTTCGGCATTGGCCTCGGTGAACGTCACGGCCTCGCCGCGCCGATCCCGCGCGGCGCGCTCACGGCCGACCGCGAGCATATCGGGATTGATGTCGCAGACGGTGACACGTGTCTGCTCGCCACCGGCATCTTTCAGGCGGAAGGCGACATCGCCGGTACCGCCCGCGATGTCGATGATCGCAAAGGGGTGATTGCGCGGCGGATCGACTGCCGTGACCAGCGCGTCTTTCCAGGCGCGATGCAGGCCGAACGACATCAGGTCGTTCATCACGTCATAGCGGCGCGCGACGCTGCGAAAGACGTCGTCGACCAGGCCCTGCTTGTCGCCAAGCGGCACGTCGCGCGAGCCGAAATGTGTGGTTTCCGCCATTGCTGCTTTCTCCGCGCAAGCATAGCGCGCCCGCGCGAAGGACGCTATGTGTTGCTGATTAACCATGATGCTCCGGCCGTTGGCCCGATCCAGCAATGCCTGAATTGCCCGAAGTTGAAACCGTGCGGCGCGGCCTGGTGCCGGCCATGGAAGGCGCGCGCTTCACCAAGGTCGAAGTGCATCGCGGCGACCTGCGCTGGCCGCTGCAAAAGGATTTTGTCGCCCGCCTCGAAGGCAAGACCGTTACCGGCCTTGGCAGGCGGGCCAAATATCTGCTCGCGGACCTTAATAGCGGCGACGTGCTGCTGATGCATCTCGGCATGTCGGGCTCGTTCTACGTGTTCGACGAGAAAGGCGAGCGCGCCAAGGAGAGAAAAGATGGAACTCCGGGCGCCTATTACCACGAGCGCTCGCAGCACGTTGCCCACGATCATGTCATCTTTCACATGTCCTCCGGCGCGGTCGCGACCTTCAACGATCCGCGCCGCTTCGGCTTCATGAAGATCGTTGCGCGCAGGAATCTCGATGCCGAGCCGCTGCTCAATCGGCTCGGGCCGGAGCCGCTCGGCAACGCCTTCGACGCCGCCATGCTGGCGCAGGCCTGCAAGGGCAAGAAGACCAGCCTCAAGGCGGCACTGCTAGACCAGCGCGTCGTCGCCGGCCTCGGCAATATCTATGTGTGCGAGGCGCTCTACCGTGCGAGGCTTTCGCCCAAGCGCATGGCCTCAACGATCGCGTCGCGAACCGGCGCGCCCAACGAACGCGCCGAGCGCCTGGTCGACGGCATCAAGGCGGTGCTCAGCGACGCCATCAGGGACGGCGGCTCGACGCTGCGCGATCACCGGCTCACCGACGGCGAACTCGGCATGTTTCAGCACAATTTCCGCGTCTACGATCGCGAGGGCGAGAAATGCCGGACGCCGGGCTGCGGCGGCACCGTCAAGCGCATCGTGCAGAACGGCCGCTCGACGTTCTTTTGCCCGAAGTGCCAGAAGTGAAATTACCTCTTCGGCAGCGGCCAAACCGGGTGATCTTTGCCGCTCCACTCGACCTCAACAAATCGTGCGTCGCCGACCGTGCGAAGCCGGTCGTCCCAGTGTTCATCGCGGCCGCTTTCGACCTTCTTGTCGCGCGCGGCTTCGGTCTTCGTGCGGGGAGTCTTGGCTGGTATTGTTCGCACCTCCGGACGCTTACTGCTTCGCCGGCAGCGCGCCGTCAAGCCACACCGCGATCACCGCGGCAATCTCCTTGTTGTTCTTCTCGTTCATCATCACGTGGCTGTTGCCGCGGATGCCGAGATCGACAAGCTTAATGTGGGTCGCCTTCACGCCGGCCTGCGCCAGATATTTCACCGTGCAGTGGTCGTAAGGCGCGTGGTACGACGCCTCCGACGTCAGCACCATGATCGGCATCTTCTGCAGGTTCGGCAGTTGCCGCGCCGGCTCCTTCTGCAGCCAGCAGCGCACGAGGTCGGGGGCATCGGCCTTGGCCTCCTGCTCGATCAGAAGGTCGGACGCCTCCTTCACGGCCGGCACATAGGTCAGCGGCACGGCGCTCAGCCCGTACGGCAATGCCATCTTGCCTTGTTTGAAATAGTCCGGCGGCCCGATGAAATTGACCTCGAAGAACGGCGGTCCGTTCGGCTCGACGCCGACGATCGCCTTGACCAGATCCGGCCGCGCGTCGGCGACCGGCCAGGCGAACGCGCCGGCCTGCGAGTGCACCATCAGGATGCCGGGGCCGATCTTGTCGAACAGCGCCACCAGGGCATCGCGGTTGAGGAACTGCTGCTTGGTGAAATCCTCGATTTCCGGCACGTAGTTCGAAACCATCTGGATCGTGGTCGGGTCGTCCGCCGTGCCGTTGCCCGGCCACTGCGTGTGCAAATGGGCCTGCGGCCACAGATTGTATTTTTCCTGCGCCAGATAGCGGCGCATGCCGCCTTCGAGGTCCGCGACTTTCGAGGGGCCGTAGTTTTCGGTCGAATAGCCGGAACGACCGCGGCCGGGCTGGTCGACTACATAGACCGCGTAGCCGCGGCGAACGAAATACTGTGCCCAGCCTTCGCGCCCGTCCGGCGTGCCCAGATATGTGGTGCCCGAGCGCGTGCCGCCGTGCACCATGACGATCGGATAGAGATGGGTCTGTTTGGCCGGGATGCGGAATTCGACGTACATCTGATTGACGACGTGGGTATGTCCGTTCACGGTCTGCGGCGTGCCGCCGACATAGAAAAAACCCTCACGCGCGAGCGTGTAGGGCGGGTCATCGGCCGCCGAGGCGGAAGTCGTCATGGCAAAAACTCCAGAGAACACCGCAATGCATAGCCCGGCGACGATGCACCGCAACACTGTGATCTGTTTTACTGACACGGTTTCCTCCATTTTTCAGCAGCATACCAGAGTGACCGGCAGGAAAACCGCGTAGCTGGCCGCACCACAGACATAGGTTAATCGCATGACGATCGAACATAAGAGCAGCGAGCACATCATCGTCGAGACGCACGGACGGGTCGGCATCATCCGGCTCAACCGGCCGGCGGCGCTCAACGCGCTCAACGCCGCGCTGATGCGCGAGCTTGCTGCGGCCGCCGACGCGTTCGAAGCGAACGACGCGATCGGCTGCATTGTCATTACAGGTTCGGAAAAAGCATTCGCGGCCGGCGCCGATATCAAGGAGATGGCTGACAAGAGTTTTACCGATGTGTATTTCGACGATTTCTGCGCCGCGTGGCATCATGTTGCGGAGCTGCGCAAGCCGGTCGTGGCTGCAGTCGCGGGTTTTGCGCTCGGCGGCGGCTGCGAACTCGCCATGCAGTGCGATGTCATCATCGCGGCCGACAACGCCAAATTCGGCCAGCCGGAGATCAAGCTCGGCATCATCCCGGGCATCGGCGGCACGCAGCGGCTCACTCACGCCGTCGGCAAGGCCAAGGCCATGGACCTCATCCTCACCGGCCGAATGATGGACGCCGCCGAGGCCGAACGCTCCGGCCTCGTCGCCCGCGTCGTGCCGGCAGCCGCTCTGCTCGACGAGGCTGTCAAGGTCGCGGAGACGATCGCGGCGATGTCACTGCCGTCGGTGATGGCGGCGAAGGAGTCGGTCAACCGCGCGTTCGAGGCTTCGCTCGCCGAGGGTATCCGCTTCGAGCGGCGCATCTTCCACTCGCTGTTCGCGACGCACGATCAGAAGGAAGGCATGCACGCCTTCATCGAGAAGCGGCCGGCGAAATTCGAGAATAAATAGTCAGTCACTTCCGGACGCAGATCACGCGCACCAGGGATTTGTCGATCGCTCCGCCGCCGGACCCAGGCGTGACGCGGTGGGCCGTCAAGAAGGCACGGACCGTATTTGCCGGAATGAGAGTGGCCTGCCAGCTCGTGGCGGTTCCGGCTGCCGCTATGACGGATTTCAATTCGACCATGCCGGCAAGGCGTCCTTGCGCATCGACCGCCGCGGCGCCCGAAAAGCCAAGGGGCGGCGCCGGCGTGATGGTCTGCCCATCGAGCCGCGCCCTCACCCTCGACACCACGTCGCCGCCATGCTGGACACGTGGATCGGCGATACCTAGGAGCGTGAGATCGTCGACCTGGCTGTCGCCCGTGAGCGGTGCCGGAACAAGCTGAAGCGCGCCGTACAAGCGCAGCAGCGCGAGATCGTTTGCAGCATCATCGGCAACACGCACGGCGTGGCCATATCCCGGCACTGTGAGCGCCTCGCAGGCGGCCGTGGGCCGCCGCGCGGTGACGAGATCGCCACTGCGGTCCACCACGATCGCGGTGCCATAATCCACCGCGCGATCCTCACCCGGCGGCGGCGCGGCATTCGGATCGGGAAAGCCGACAAATGAATTGGCGATAGCGACCGCAACACCCGCCATGATTCCTTCAGTCGCCTGGTCGTAGAGCACCGTGATGCCGCGCAGCTCGGTACCGCTGGCCTCGACGCGGACCACAAAATTCTTCAGCCCTTGCGTTCCGGCGATCACGAACGAATCCGGATAGAGCTTGCTGTAATCGACGCCGCGGCCGGGCGGCGTTTTCTTCTCCTGCGCGAACAGCGCGGCGAGACCGCCCTCGTGGAGCCAGAACGTCTCGATGCGAATCTGACCATGCCCCGAAATCCAGCTGCTGCCGGTGCGCAAGACGCCGAGCGGCGAGACAAGCTTTTCCGGCAGGCCGAAGCGCACTCCGGTTTGCGCATCGTCGATCACCCGCCAGCCGACCTCCTGCTCGTGCCGCTGCGCCGCGTCAGCAAGTCGCGCGCGCTCATCCGGGCTGAGCAGGCCGGTCTCCTTGCCGTTGCCGCCCTTCTGAAACGCCTTGACGGCCTCGATTATGCGCGCGTCATCGAAATCGCCGCCGGGCGGCCCATCGTAATAATTCGTCAAAGCGAGGTCGGCCTGGATAGCGAGCCGTTCTGCCGGCGGCACCGCCTCATAAGCCTTCACGGTTGCGGCGGCCGGTTTCGCGGCCGCGGGCTTCTTGGCCACCGGCTTGCGCGGGGTTTTTCGCGCGACCTGCACGGCGGGCTTTTTCGGGGCCGGTTGGCTGGCGGCCGGCGCGGTGTCGGCGGTCGCGCGCGCATGCGTCGGCGAGCCGGCCAGCGCCAAGCAAACCACAATCGCCATGTTACGCCAACGCATGACCGAACCCGCCGCAGCGGCCGGAGCCTAGCCGAACCGCCCGCCAACGCAATGCGACGGCATGCGCTTGACGGCTTCCCGCATCCGGCGTTCCGTTGCTCCACGAGGATATGATGCTCAGCGAAGAGGAACTGGAGCGCTACGCGCGCCACATCGTGCTGCGCGAAGTCGGCGGCCCCGGACAGGCCGCGCTCGGGCGCGCCCGCGTGCTGGTGATCGGCGCCGGCGGCCTGGGGGCACCGGTGCTGCTCTATCTCGCCGCCGCTGGTGTCGGCACGCTTGGCGTGGTCGACGACGACGTTGTGACGCTGTCGAATTTGCAGCGGCAGGTAATCCACGCCACGCCGGATATCGGCGCACCCAAAGTCGGCAGCGCCGCCGCGGCGATCCACAAGCTCAATCCGCATGTCGCGGTCGAGACGCACGGCGTGCGGCTCACGGCGCACAACGCGCTCGATCTGATTGGGCGCTACGACGTCGTGGCCGACGGCTCCGATAATTTCGCCACGCGCTATCTGGTCTCCGACGCCTGCTATTTCGCCAAGAAGCCGTTGGTCACCGCGGCGCTCGGCACCTTCGACGCCACGCTCACCACCATTCGGGCGCACGAGCGCAATGCCGAGGGCAAGCCGAACCCGACCTATCGCTGCCTGTTTCCCGAGCCGCCGCCGCCCGGCACCGTGCCGGCCTGCGCCGAGGCCGGCGTGCTCGGCGCGCTCGCCGGCGTGATCGGCTCGCTGATGGCGCTTGAGATCATTCGCGAGATTGTTGGCTTCGGCGAAAGTCTGGTCGGCCGCCTGTTGATGATCGACGCTCGCGTCATGCGCTTTGAAACATTGCGCTATGCCTGGGACCCGGACAATCCGCTGTCCGGCGAAATCCCGACGATCAAGGATTTGTCGATCCACGCCTAACGGCTTGGATGAGCAAAAACCTATCGGCCTTGCAGCTGCCTCGCGAAAAAAGCCTGGGCGCGCGGCACGGCATCGGCCTTGGCGGCGCGATTGGCCTCGACGCTCTGGCGGCGGCCGGGATCGTCGAAGTCGTGCGTGGCGCCGGGGTAAAGGGTGATTTCGATGTCGCCGCCATGCGCGCGGCTCATTTCGACCAGCCTGGCGCAGCGCCTTGGCGACACCTCTTCGTCGGCGTCGCCCTGCAACACTCGCACCGGCGCATAGGGCAAATAACCGTCATCGAACCTGCCCTTGAGACCGCATGCCGGATAGAACGCGAGCGCGGCGCTAAACCCCGTCTTTGGTCCGCGCATCGCCGCCCCCGGCTCATCGGCCGCGACCTCCGCCATGCTGGACAACGTGGCGCTGCCGCCGTTCGACCATCCCTGCAGGCCGATCCGGTCGGCGATCACATCGGTTCGCGTGCGCAGATATTTGATGGCGCCATAGGCATCCTGCGGCCGCACAATCACCTCATCGAGTTCCGCCGGACGCTGGCCGTAGCTGTAGCGCGGAAAGCCGTGCGGATAGCCGCGAGGTCCGAAGCCGTCGACCAGGATCGCCACATAGCCCTGCGCCACCCACAGCTCGCCCCACATACGGTGCCGCTGCGAAATCGTTGTGGCGTCGTATTTGCCGTTGGCGCGGCTCGAATAAGCGCCCGCGCGACCATGCATCATGACCACGGCGGGCGCAGCCTTGGCGGCGGTTGGACGGCCCGGATCAGGACGCGGCACGTAGACGTACCCGACCAATTGGGTGTGGCCGTCAAGGCTGGGAAAGGTGACACGATCAGGTAACGCACTCTGAGCCAATGCGGCCTGAGACCAAACAAAAACAAATGCCGCCGCTAATCCACGCATCAAGGCATTATTACCTTGCCTGCGCGTGATAGACGCTGTTCGGCCGCATGTCGGTCGCCGACGCGACGCGGTTCGTCATGTTGAAGAAGCCGGCGACGGCGGCGATGTCCCAGATGTCGCGATCGGAGAAACCAGTCTTGCGCAGCGCCTCGCGGTCTGCCTCCTCGACCCGCCATGGTTCGGCGGTGAGCTTGACGGCGAAATCCAGCATGGCGCGCTCGCGCTTCGACAGCCGCGCGGCGCGGAAATTCATCGCCATCAGCTCGCCGAGCACCGGATCGCCGGAGAGCTGGCGCACGGCGGCGCCGTGGGCGACGAGACAATAATAGCAACGGTTTTGAGATGAGACCGCGACCGCGATCAGCTCGCGTTCGAGCTTGCTCAGGCCCGAGGGCGCCAGCATCAGATCGTTGTACATGGCGACGAAGGCGTTGAGCTTCGGCATGTCGAAGGCATAGGCCTTGAGCACGTTGGGCACGAAGCCGAGCTTGTCCTCGCATTTGGCGAAATAGGCCTCCATCTCGCCTGACAGCGGCGCCTGCGGCAGCGCAAGTGCCGTGATCTCGGTGTCATCACCGGCCACCGCACTGGGCCGCCCCTGGGGCAGCGGATCGCGTTTGCTCTTTGCTGCGCTGCTCTGACCCGTGTGGCTTTTGGCCATTTTGCTCTTGGCCATAGTGGCTCCTTGTGACCTCATGCCGCGGCGCCCGCGCGGGGCGCGGCGTCCCCCACGATAACTATCCCCGACATTATAGAGGGGGCTGTAGCGGATGTGTGGTCGGCGCGGCTAAAATCGTCAGAATTTCGACCTATGGCGTGAGGGCGCAGATGGCCGTCCAGTTCAGTCCCCGCATCGAAGACGGTCCCGAAAGCCCGCCGCGCTCCGGCGACAGTGCGCCGCCCCCCCACCGGATGCCCGCCGAATTTCCGGCCGAGCTGTTCGGCCGCGCGGCACCCGACGATCTCGCGCGCTACAGCCCCGCACAACTTGCCGCCATTGCGGCCGATTCTTGGGCGTTCCTCGCGACGCGCAGCCCAGGCACCGCCAAGGTACGTCTCGCTTCTCACCCGGCCGTGCCCGGCGTCACGGTGCTCGAGATCGCCAACGATGACATGCCGTTCCTGGTCGACTCGGTGGCAGGCGAACTGCACGAGCGCGGGCTCGACATTGCGCTCCTGGTTCATCCGATCTTCTCGATCGATCGCGATGCTGCCGGCAACCTGATTGGGTTCGAAGCCACCCCCAACGGCAACGGGCGGCGCGAGAGCTTTATCCATATTCACATCGACGGTGCGCAGGAAACGGCGGCGCGCGAAGACCTTGCCGCCACTCTCGAAGCGATCCTCGCCGAGGTGCGCGTGTCAGTCACCGATTGGCAGTCAATGCTGGCGCGGGTGCGCGAGGTTATCGCCGATCTGCGGCAAAACCCGCCGCCGCTGCCCGCTCCCGACATTGCCGAGGCCATCCAGTTCCTGGAATGGCTCGCCGGCGACAATTTCACCCTGCTCGGCGCGCGCGACTATGCCTACACCAACGACGAGCGCGGCCTGCAGCCGATGTTCGAGACCGGCCTCGGGCTGTTGCGCTCACCCGACACGCGGCTGCTGCGCCGCGGCACCCAGCTTGTCACCATGACGCCGGAAATCCGCGAGTTTCTCGAAGAGCCGCGGATGCTCATCGTCGCCAAAGCGGCGGTGCGCGCGCGCGTACACCGGCGCGTGCATCTCGACTATGTGGGCGTCAAGCGGTTCGATGCCGACGGCAAGCTGATCGGCGAACGCCGGTTCTGCGGCCTGTTTACCTCCACCGCCTATACGCGCTCGACCCGCGCCATTCCCTACCTTCGCCGCAAGGTCGACAGCGTCATCCGCCGCGCCGGATTCGAGCCGTCCAGCCATTCCGGCAAGGCGCTGGTCAACGTGCTGGAAACCTATCCGCGCGACGAGCTGTTTCAGATCGACGAAGACACGCTCTACCGCTTCGCGCTCGACATTTTGCAGCTCGACGAACGGCCGCGGGTGCGCGTACTGCCGCGGCGCGACCGCTTCGACCGATTCGTATCGATCCTCGTCTACGTGCCGCGCGACCGCTACGACAGTCACATCCGGGCGCGGATTGGCGATTATCTGGCCACCACCTACAGGGGGCGCGTACGCGCCTTCTACCCGTTCTTTCCCGAAGGTGTGCTGGCGCGTGTGCATTTCATCATTGGGCGCTACGAAGGCGAGACTCCGAATCCGGAGCGGCAGACACTCGACCGCGCCGTGGAAGAGATTGTGCGCAGTTGGGCCGACGGGCTCGACGAGGCGATCGAAGCCACGCATGGAGCAGAGCTTGGCCGCGCGCTCTTTGGGCGCTACCGCGACGCCTTCCCGATCGACTATCGCGAGGTCTATCGGCCGTCCACGGCGGTCGCCGACATCACGCACGCCGAGGCGCTGACGGCCGAACAGCCGGTCGGCGTTGAATTCTACCGCACTGCGGCCAAACCCGAGACCTGCGCCGGGCTCAAGGTGTTCAGCCATACGCGACCGATCCCGCTCTCCGAGCGCGTGCCGGTTCTGGAGAATATGGGCTTCCGCGTCGTCGACGAGCGCACCTATCAAATTCGGCCGCAGGGCTCAGCCGACGTCTGGTTTCACGACATGACGATCGAGAGTGCGTCGGGCGAGACGATTGCGCTCGACGCACGCCGGGAGCCGCTCGAAGCCTGCTTCCTCGCCGTGATGAATCGCGGCGCCGAGAATGATGGCTATAACGCACTGGTGCTGACGACCGGACTACCGTGGCGCGACGTTGCGATGATCCGCACCATCTCGCGCTTTCTCCGGCAGATCCGCGTACCCTATTCGCAGGACTACCTGTGGGCGACTTTGCGCAAGCACGCCGGCATCGCCGCCGACATTGTCTCCTTATTCCACATGCGGTTCGACCCGCACCACCAATACAGCGACACCGAGCGCGCGGCGCGCGAGGCGGAGAGTGTAAAAGCGATCGAAACGGCCCTGCAGTCGGTCGACAGCCTCGACGAGGACCGCATCCTGCGCCATTTCGTCAATGTGGTGACGGCGGCGATCCGGACCAATTTCTATCAGCGCGACGCGGGCGGCCGGCCCAAGGACCTCATCGCCATCAAGTTTGCAAGCCGCAAGGTCGACGGCATGCCGCTGCCGCGGCCGCTTTACGAGATATTCGTCTACTCGCCGCGGGTCGAAGCGGTGCATCTGCGCTTCGGCAAGGTGGCGCGCGGCGGCATCCGCTGGTCCGACCGGCCGCAGGATTTCCGCACCGAGATCCTCGGACTGGTCAAGGCGCAGAACGTCAAGAACGCTGTGATCGTGCCGGTCGGCGCCAAGGGCGGCTTTATCCCGAAATATCTGCCTACGGGCGGCACGCGCGAGGCAATCGCGGCCGAAGGCGTTGCCGCCTACAAGCTGTTCATCTCCACGCTGCTCGACATCACCGACAATATCGGCACCGGAACGCGCGGCGTCATCCCGCCGGCCGACGTCATTCGCCACGAGGGTGACGATCCCTATCTGGTGGTCGCCGCCGACAAAGGCACAGCGACGTTCTCCGACATCGCCAACGAATTGGCCATTGCTCACGATTACTGGCTGGGCGACGCGTTCGCTTCGGGCGGCTCCGCCGGCTACGACCACAAGAAGATCGGCATTACCGCGCGTGGCGCCTGGGAATCGGTCAAGCGGCATTTCCGCGAGATGGACATCAACATCCACACCGCACCGTTCAGTGCGGTCGGCGTCGGCGACATGTCGGGCGACGTCTTCGGTAACGGCATGCTGCGCGAGAAGACAACGAAACTCGTCGCCGCGTTCGACCATCGCGACATCTTCATCGATCCCGATCCCGATCCGGAACGCACCTTTGCGGAGCGGGCGCGCCTGTTCGCGCTGCCGCGGTCGAGCTGGCAGGATTTCAACAAATCGCTGATCTCGGAAGGCGGCGGCGTCTATTCGCGCGGCGCCAAGGAAATCCGGCTGTCGCCGCGGGCGCAAAAGCTGTTCGGAGTCGGCGAAAGCCTTACGCCAGCCGAGCTGATGCGCGCCATCCTCAAGGCGCAGGTCGATCTCTTGTTCTTCGGCGGCATCGGCACCTATGTGCGCGCCGCGGATGAAACCGATGAATCGGTAGGCGACCGCACCAATGACGCCATTCGGGTCACCGGCAAGGATTTGCGCTGCAAGGTGATCGGCGAAGGCGCCAATCTCGGCATGACGCAACGCGGGCGCATCGAGACCGCGTTCCGCGGCATCCGGCTCAATACCGACGCCATCGACAACTCCGCCGGCGTCAACACCTCCGACATGGAGGTCAATCTCAAGATCGCGCTGTCGATTCCGCTGCGCGACGGCCGCCTTGCCATGGCGGCGCGCAATACGCTCTTGGCCAGCATGACCGACGAAGTGGCGAGCCTCGTGCTGCGTAACAATTATCTGCAGACGCTGGCGCTGTCGCTTTCCGAACGGCGCGGCATGGAGGATTTCGGCTTCCTGCAGCGCCTGATCCAGACGCTGGAAGCCCGCGGACTGCTCGACCGCACGGTCGAATATCTGCCCGATGACGCGATGCTGACAGAGCGGCGGCGGCGCTCGCTGCCGTTCACGCGGCCCGAACTTTCGGTGCTGCTCGCTTACGCCAAGCTGTCGCTCTACGACGACCTGCTCGAGTCCACGGTGCCGGACGATCCCTATCTCGGCCGCGAGATGAACCGTTATTTCCCGAAAGCCATCGCCGAGCGTTTCCCCGACGCGCTCGACCATCATCGGCTGCGACGCGAAATCATCGCCACGCAACTCGGCAACTCGATGATCAACCGTGGTGGCCCGTCATTGATCGTGCGCATCGCCGATCAGACCGGCGCCGCGCCCGCGGCCATTGCGTGTGCCTTCGCGGCAGTGCGCGACAGTTACGGCATGACGGCGCTGAACGCCGCCATCGACGAACTCGACAACCGGATTGCCGGCAAGCTGCAGCTCGAGCTTTATGCCGCCGTGCAGGATCTGCTGCTCGACCGCATCGTCTGGTTCCTGCGCAACGTCGATCTGGCGAAAGGACTCGACGGCATCGTCAGCCATTACCGCGGCGGCATCGCCGCAGTAACGGCCTGCCTCGACGGTGTGCTGTCGGACGAAGGGCTTGCGGCGCGCGCCGCGCGGCGCAAAAGCCTGACGGTCGCCGGCATGCCCGATGCGCTCGCTGGTCGCCTTGCCGACCTCGGCCCGCTCGCCGCTGCGCCCGACATCGTGCTGGTCGCTGATCGCACCGGCAAACCCGTGGGCGAGGTGGCCGCGACGTATTTTGCCGCCGGCAGCTTGTTCCAGCTTGACCGCATCACCGCCGCGGCGGCGGCAATTACGGTGACCGACTATTTCGACCGGCTGGCGCTCGATCGGGCACGCGATCTGATCGGCGACGCGGAACGCCGGCTGACAGCCGCCATGGTGCAAATGGGCTCGGCGGGAGCGCGAGCGGTCGAAGCCTGGGTGGCGCCGCGCCAAGGCGAGGTCGAGCGAATTCGCGGTGCGATCGCTGAAATCGTTGCGTCAGGTTTGACGCTGTCGAAGCTGACAGTCGCCGCGAGCATGCTGGGGGACCTGATCAAAAGCTGAGAGTTTTCAGTCCTGTGCACGCGCCTCCGACGCGCGCCACAAAGTTCTGCACCGTTTCGGCCACAAAAAAGAACCCCAAGCAAAGTACGCGCTTGGGGCTCTCTGAGTCGTTGCCTCAACTTAGGCTTATGGGGCCGGACGGCGGGGTGTCGGGGGATGGGGGAGCCGCCCGGCCGGCCTAATGCTCCGAAAATAAGAGTGTGGTTCGCAGATGCAATGCGGATCACGCATTAGTGTTAGCGTGCGCGACAGATCGACGCGCGCAGCGCGCGTCTTCGGTTCCCACAATTTCGTTATGTACAAATATCTACACGCGACTTGGATCACGGAACTTCGGGGTTGACCTCGGGCAGCCCGTAGCGATGCAGGTCGGTTCCATGGACATCGAGCCAGACCTTGGCGCGTTCGTGATATGGGCACAGCTGCTGCACCAAGCGCCAGAACCGTGTCGAATGATTCATCTCGACCAGATGCGCCACCTCGTGCGCGGCTAGGTAATTCAGCACCATGCTCGGCGCGAGAATGAGCCGCCAGGAAAACGACAGCACACCGGTCGTGGAACACGATCCCCAGCGGCTTGACTGATCGCGGACGGCGACCCGCTTGACCTCCACGCCGAGTTCGTTGGCGAAATGACGGCTGGCGATCTCCAGATCGCACTTGGCTTCGCGGCTCAGGAAGTCACCGACGCGGCGGTTCAGGTGCGGAGCCCTACCGGCGACACAGAGCAGATACTCGCCGTCGGCGGCCGCCTCAGTCCAGACAGTGCCGCGCACCGGGCCGCGATGCACGATCCGATGCGGCACACCGCGCAGTGGTACGACGGTGCCGTCGGCGAATGGTGCCGCCTTGGGCAGACGGTCGAGGCGCGCCGCGATCCAGCCGCCGTGCTGCTGTGCAAACTCGCGCGCCTCCTTCAGCGTACCGCGCGGCGGAATCGTCAGGATTGCCTCGCGGGTTGCCGACTGGATGCGCAATGTATAGCGGCGCGCCTGACGGTGTCGGCGCAGGCGAACGAGATAGATCGCCCGGTCGAAGATGATTTCGATGGCCTGAGGCTCACTAGGACGGCGATAGAGCAGCGCGCGCTGCGGCATGGCGAACTTCCCGAACCCAAACCCTGGGGGATAGTGCCATAACCAACGCACGGCGAAGCCCCTTTGAAAGCGATTCACAGCATCATACAAGATGTTGCGATTGGCCGGTTATAATGGACCAGAAGATGTGGCTGATAGTGTGAAGTTCGATTCAACACTTATCGTTGGCCGGTCCGGCCACATTAACTCCGGATGATTCCCAAATTCTTACAGTATTTCAGGCGGTTACTGCGCGCGAGAGGGATCGAGGCCAATTAGGCCTGTCAAATCGGGGGTTTATGGCTTTCTCGCCCGATTAGGCCAGTCGGCGAGGGATATCAGGCGTGGAGCGCGCCGCCATTATGAACCCGTCGCCGGGCGACGCCGCTGCGTGCGACACGATTGGCGTGCCCCATCGACAGCACGAAATCGGAAATGCGCGGCACGATCTCAGCGCGGAAACGCGAGCCGTTGAACACGCCGTAATGGCCGACGCCCGGCTGCAGCCAGTGTGCCTGACGGTCGGCCGGAATGTTGACGCACAACCGATGTGCCGCGTCGGTCTGGCCGACACCTGATATGTCATCGTGCTCGCCTTCGACCGTGAGCAGGCCGACGCGTTTGATGCGTGCGAGGTCAACGGGTCGGCCTCGATGGGTCATTTTGCCCTGCGGCAACGCATGGCGAATGAAAACGGTATCGACGGTTTGCAGATAATACTCGGCTGCGAGGTCCATGACGGCGAGATATTCGTCATAAAATTCCTTGTGCTTGTGCGCGGAGTCGCCGTCGCCGCGCACAAGATGCATGAAAAGCTGCTTGTGGGCCTCGATATGACGGTCGAGATTCATGCTGACGAAGCCGTGCAGCTGCAAAAAGCCTGGATAGACGTCGCGCATGAAGCCGGGATTCGGAAAGGGCACCTTGGTGATGACGTGGCTGCGGAACCAATCGGCGCCGCGCTGCTCGGCGAGCTTGTTCACGGCCGTCGGATTGACGCGGGTGTCGATCGGACCGCCCATCAAAGTCATAGACAGCGGCACGTAGGGATCGTCGTCCGCCTCCATAAGTGCGGCTGCGGCGATCACTGGCACGGCCGGCTGGCACACAGCGATGACGTGAGTGTCGCCGCCGAGTGCATGCAAAATCGAAATGACGTAGTCGATGTAGTCGTCGAGATCGAAGCGGCCTTCCGCCAACGGCACAAGCCGCGCATCGGCCCAATCGGTGATGTATACGTCGTGGTTAGGCAGGAACGCCTCCACCGTACCGCGCAGCAGCGTCGCGAAATGCCCGGACATCGGCGCCACGATCAGCAACCGCGGCTGCGGGCGTTGTGGGCTGTGTGCAAAGATGCGCTCAAAATGAATTAGCCGGCAGAATGGCCGCTCCCACACTGTCGTAGGCTGCACCGGGACACGCTCGCCGCCTACCAAAGTTGAATCGATCCGCCACTCCGGCCGGCCATAGCGGCGCGTCGAGCGCTCGAACAGTTCGCAGGCGGCGGCGACCGATTTGCCGTAAGTCGTGAACGAGAGCGGGTTGACCGGGTTCTTGAAGAACAACCGCGTGGCATCGGCCCAGGCGCGCGACGGGTTCAGCGCCGCGTGGGTCATCTCGTAGAACCAGTAAAGCGGCGCCGACAGCAATACACCATTGCCGCCCGGAGTGACCGGCGCGCCGCCGAACTCACCGATCGCCATGGACGACCCCTGCCCGGCTTGCTGCACTGCAGCACTGTCCCGTTGATCTGTCATACCGGCATCATAAAAGCAATTTTTTCCTTATTGGTTACGTAGGCAGGGTGGTGGATTACCGCTATTCGCGGTGCACATAGCCGCTGTTCGGGCAAGCCCCTTCTGTGCATCGGCGTGCAGCGTGGACAAAGCCTATTCGCCGGTCTGCATCAGTGAGCCGTTGCGGCGGGCGCTGCGCAGCAGCGCCAAAAAGCCAATGATCCCGGCGGCGAAGAACAGGGCATTGAGCCCGAGCGCGTCGATCATCAGGTCGCCGCGAAATACCTTGTGGATCAGCAGTTCCCGCATCCCCTCGAATACGTACGTAGGCGGCAGCGCCCAGGAAATCGGCTGCAGCCAGATCGGCAAGGTGGTTACCGGGTAGTAGACGCAGGTCAGCGGCATGAACAGAAACATGATCGACCAGGCGAAGTTTTCCGCGCCCATGCCGTTGCGCAGAATGAGGCCGGACACGAAGATGCCGACCGCCCACGACGTCAGCATCAAATTGAAGAAGAACGCCACCAGCGCCAGACCGAGCGCGTAGAGATTAAATCCGAAGAACGCGATGGCGAGCAGCGTCACCGGCACCGCCCCGATCGACAGCCTCACTACGCTCATCACCATCAAGGCGGTGATGAACTCGAATGGCCGCAACGGGCTCATCATCAGGTTGCCGAGGTTACGCGACCACATCTCCTCTAGAAACGACATGGAGAAGCCAAGCTGGCCGCGAAACAAAATGTCCCATAACAGCACGGCGCCGATAAAAGTGCCGCCGGCCCGCGCGAAGAAGCCGGCATTGTTGGCGATGTAATATTGCAGGAAACCCCAGGTCAGCATCTGCACGGTGGGCCAATAGACGAGATCGAGCAGCCGCGGCCACGACGAGCGCAACAAGTACCAGTAGCGCAGCATCATCGCGCCGACGCGCCGGGGTGAGAACACCACATCCTGCGCGCTCATTGCGCCGCCTCGCTCTCGACGCTGCCGCCGCGCGCGACGTCCAGAAACACCTCTTCCAGCGTGCGCCGGCCGTAGCGCGCCAGGAGCTTGGCCGGCGTGTCGTCATCCTCGATGCGGCCGCGCTTCATGATGATGACGCGATCACACAGCCGCTCGACCTCGACCATGTTGTGCGAGGCGAGCAGAACCGTGGCGTGACGCTCCCGGCAATAGCGCTCAAGATGACCGCGCACCCAGTCAGCGGTATCGGGATCGAGCGACGCCGTCGGCTCGTCGAGCAGGAGCACGTCGGGATTGTTGACCAGCGCCTTGGCGAGCGCGACCCGCGTCTTCTGCCCAGAGGACAACTTGCCGGTCGGCCGATCGAGCAGATCCATCAGGTCGAGTTCGCGGCCCAGCTGTTCGATACGGGCGGGCAAATCATCGACGCCGTAGAGCTTGCCGAAGACCTTCATATTCTGCCGTACCGTCAGCCGCATCGGCACCTCGACATACGGACTTTCAAAATTCATTCGATGCAACACGCGGTAGCGCTGCCGCGGCATTTCGGCGCCCAGCACCGTCACGCGGCCGGAGGTCGGCGTCACCAGTCCCATGATCGTCGCGATGGTCGTGGTCTTGCCGGCGCCGTTGCCGCCCAGGAGCGCGGTGATCGAGCCGGGCGTCAGCGTGAACGAAATGCCGTCGACGGCCGGTACGGTCTTGTAGATTTTGACCAGGCGCTCGATGGCTATGGGGGGCGGGGTGGGCATGCCCGCGCAGATGTGGCCTGCGCATCTCGCAGAGGCAAGGGGCGAATGCCGGCATGCCGTTGGAATATAAGGTTTGGGAATATATGGAAGAAGCCCGCGGAAGGTGCCACAAGATCGGCGCAAGAGGGGCCGGACGCTTCGTCGGGATCAATGCAGACAATGAGCGCCATCAAGCTCGCGCAGGCCGAGCGCATCATCGACGCCATCATCGAGCGGGGCACGGCGCTCGATACCAGGCCGCTTGCCGTGATCGTCGTCGAGCCGGGCTGCAAGGTCAAAGCCTTCAAGAAGGAGGACGGCGCATCGATGCTCCGGTTCGAGATGGCTTTCGGCAAAGCCTATGCGGCGCTGGCGCTCGGGCGCAGCTCCATGCTCGTCCACCAGCGCGCCGAGGAGCGGCCGATCTTCATGCGCTATCTGATCGCAGCGAGCGGCGAACAGCTTTTTCCCGAAGGCGGCGGCATGGTGATCCGCAACGATGACGGCGAAGTAATCGGCGCCGTCGGCGTCACCGGCGACACCGAGGATCGCGACGACGAGTTGGCCGCCTTCGGCATTCGCGCCGCGGGACTGAAGACCGACGAGGATTGTGCCCAGATGGGCCGGCGCATCGGGCTGATCAGGACGAATCCGCCCGTCGGACGCTCGGCCGCGCGGAAACGCAAAACCAAATAGAGAACGATTCTGATTCCCGAAAACGCCGGAACGGGCGCCAAACAAAACGAGGCACCATGAAAGTCGGACTGTTCGATCATATCGAGGACGGAGCGCGGCCGCTGACGACGCTGTTCGATGAGCGCCTGCAATTCGCCGCGGCGGCCGACGAGGCCGGTATCTATTGCCTGCATCTTGCCGAACACCACGCCACGCCGCTCAACATGGTGCCGGTGCCGGGCATCTACATGGGCGCCTTGGCGCGGGCAACCAAGCGCATGCGCATGGGTCCGCTGGTCTACTTGTTGCCGCTCTACTCGCCGCTGCGCCTGATCGAGGAAATCTCTATGCTCGATCACATGAGCTATGGCCGGCTGGACGTCGGCGTCGGCCGCGGCGTGTCGCCTTATGAGCTGAAATACCATAAGGTCGAACACGAAGACTCGCGCGACATATTCATGGACGCGTTCGATTGCCTGAGCGCCGGCCTGACAACCGACTCATTCACCTACAAGGGTCCATTTTATACCTATGAAAACGTGCCGATCGCGCTGCGCCCGCTGCAGCAGCCGCACCCGCCGTTCTGGTATGCCTCGTCGAACGAGATTGGCTCGACCTGGGCAGGCGAGCACGGGCTGCATTATGTGACGCTCGGGCCGACCCCGTTCGCCAAGAAGAATATCGAGGCCTACAAGACCGCGTTGGGCAAGCGCGGCGCGCCGGCGCAGCCCAAAGCGGAATTTTCCGGCGGCGCCGTGGTCGGCGTCATGCGGCACGTTTTTGTCGCCGACACGGACGCGGAGGCGCACCGCTTCGCCAAGGCTCCGATGGAGCAGCACCTCGCCAATCTCAATTGGCTGCGCGTCAAGCACGGCGTGACGGGTCTCGTGTCCCGCCTCAATGTGCCTCGTGGCGCAACCTACCAGGACGGACTGGCGGATGGTTCGGTGATCGCGGGCTCACCGCAGACCGTGCGCGCGGAGATCGAGCGGCAGGTGCGGGAACTCGGCGTCAATTACTTTCTGACCTACATGTTCCTCGGCACCATGTCGCTCGCCGACGCGCTGCGCTCATTGCAGCTGTTCCGCAGCGAAGTGATGCCGCATCTGGCGAAGCTGTGACGATGACTTACTTCGCTGCGTCCCCAGCTGCCTGATCCGCCCGCAGCGCGTCCGGGTGCGGCATGGCGATGACGTTGTAGCCGGAATCGACGAAATGAACTTCGCCGGTGACGCCGGTCGAAAGGTCTGAGAGCAGATAGACCCCGGCGCCGCCGAGTTCGTCGAGAGTCACGCCACGATGCAGCGGCGAATGCCGCTGCTGGAACGCGAACATCGAGCGCGCGTCGCCGATGCCGGCGCCGGCGAGAGTCCGGATCGGTCCCGATGAGATGGCGTTGACGCGGATCCGGTCCTTGCCGAAATCAACCGCCAGATAGCGCACAGACGCCTCGAGCGCCGCCTTGGCGACGCCCATGGTGTTGTAGTTCGGCATGGCGCGCTGGCCGCCATTATAGGTCAGCGTCACCATGGCGCCGCCGTCCGGCATCATGGCGGCGGCGCGCTTCGCCGCTTCGGTGAACGAGAAGCACGAGATCAGCATAGTGTGGAGAAAATTCTCGCGCGTCGTGTCGGCGTAGCGGCCAGTAAGCTGGTTCTTGTCGGAAAAGGCGATGGCGTGGACCAGGAAATCGAGCTTGCCCCAGGCGCGCCCAAGCTCAGCAAAGACCGCGTCCACCGAGTCGATGTTCTCGACGTCGCAGGGCAGCACCAGGTCGGCGTTCACCGAAGCCGCGAGCGGCTTGACGCGCTTGCCGAGTGCGTCGCCCTGGTAAGTGAAGGCAAGTTTCGCCTCATGCGCAGCCAGCGTCCGGGCAATGCCCCACGCGATCGAGTGATCGTTGGCGACCCCCATGATCAGGCCGCGCTTGCCGTGCATCAGGCCCTGCATGCGTCAAGCGTCCACGTGCTTGAACACGACGGAGGCGTTGGTGCCGCCGAAGCCGAACGAGTTGGACAGCACGCATCTGAGCGTCACGTTATCCTGGCGCGCGCGAACGATCGGCATGTCGGCGAAAGCCGGATCGAGATTCTCGATATGGGCGCTTTCGCAGATGAAGCCCGAATTCATCATCAACAGCGAATAGATCGCCTCCTGCACTCCGGCCGCGCCGAGCGAATGGCCGGTCAGCGATTTGGTCGCCGAAATCGGCGGGCATTTGGCGCCGAACACTTCCCGGATCGCCTCGATCTCCTTCAGATCGCCAATCGGCGTCGAGGTCGCGTGCGGATTGATGTAGTCGACCGGCGGCTCGACCGTAGCGAGCGCCATGCGCATGCAGCGCATCGCGCCCTCGCCCGACGGCTGCACCATGTCGGCGCCGTCGGACGTGGCGCCATAGCCCGCTACCTCGCCGTAGATTTTGGCGTTGCGCGCCTTGGCACGGTCGAGTTCCTCAAGCACCAGGACGCCGGCGCCACCGGCGATGACGAAGCCGTCGCGGTCGGCATCATAGGCGCGCGAGGCCTTGTCG
>Ga0335081_10003760_pt1 | contig 23891 bp, 22 predicted proteins | sample Lox_Sample_35_FD_206713 | JGI IMG/M metagenome (GOLD analysis project Ga0335081, IMG submission 206713) | Soil microbial communities from Loxahatchee National Wildlife Refuge, Florida, United States - Lox_Sample_3.5 | ecosystem: Environmental > Terrestrial > Soil > Wetlands | place: USA...
GATGCTCGACCCCGCCTTGCTTGCCTTCGCCATGACCATGGTCGCGGCGCCGCCTCAGCTGCCGCCCGGCAGCCACAAGAAACCGCAGCCGGCAATGGCGAAGGTGCAGAAGGATCAGCGCTTCGCGGACTTCGCCCGCGGCGTGCTCAAGTGCTATCACCCGACGGCGCGCTACCAGGGCGCGGCGATCGAGCGGCGCCCGTGGCCGAACCAGAAGCAGTACGGCGCCAAGGGCTCCGCGCTCGTGAGCATCGAGTACCTCGGCGTGAGCAACGCGCACTATACGCTGATGGTCGGAGTGCTGGCGAAGCCCTCGGCGGTGAAGACGGTGATCGACTCGGATTCCGCGGTGGTCAAGGCGTATGAGAACTGCGAGCTGGCGGACTGGGTGGAGGTGAAGTAGGCAGCCGGCGGCATGTGAAGTCGCGGTGCTACGTCGTGACCATCACGAGCGGCGCGTGGTCGCTCGTGCCGACCGCGGAGAGCACCTTGCAGCTCGTCGCGCGCCGCGCGATTGTCCGCGATGCGAGGATGTAGTCGATGCGCCAGCCGATGTTGCGCTGGCGCATGTTGCGCCACGGCGGCCACCACGTGAACAGCCCCGCGTTGCCGGGGTCGAGCGCGCGGGTGACGTCGACCAGGTTCCCGCCGAGAAGGGCCTCGAAGAGCTCGCGCTCCTCCGGCCGCTGGCCGATGATGCCTTCCTTGCGCTCCCTGGGGTGCACGTCGATTTCCGCCCGGGCGATGTTGATGTCGCCGCACAGGACGAGCTCGCGTCCCTGCTCGTGCAGCGACTTCGACCAGGCTCCGAGCGCGGTGAGGAAGGCGAGCTTGGCGGTGAAGTCCTTGCCGCCGTTGGGCACGTATACCGAGGCGAGCACCAGGTTCCCGAGGGACACTTCGACGATGCGCGTCTCCATGTCGAACTCGGGATGGCTGAACTCGGGCTGGTCGAGAAGCTCCTTCCGGATGTGGAGCGAGACGCCGGAGTAGCCTCCGGCGCCGTGCCAGAAGGCGTGGTAGTCGGCGAACTTGCAGCGCTCCGGCACCTGATCGGGCCTCGCCTTGATCTCCTGCAGGCAGACGACGTCGGGGCGATCGCGTTCGAGCCAGTCGCAGAGCTGCGCCTCGCGGGCGCGAATGCCGTTGACGTTCCAGGTGGCGATCTTCACGGGGCTTCCTGCTCGGAGCCGCTGGCTTCCTCCTCCCAAGAGTAGCGGCGGCGCGGCGGAACATCCAGATGCTTGAGCGCGAAGGCGAGCACGACGCCGATGAGCGCGGCCGACAGGTGCGTCTCCCAGGACACGCCGCGCCGGATCGGCAGCACGCCCCAGACCAGCGCTCCGTACATGAAGGACACGAGCAGTGAGGCGGCGATCGCGCGTCGGTCGTGGCGGACGACGCCGCCCACGAAGATGTAGGCGACCAGCCCGTAGACCAGGCCGCTCGCCCCGAGATGGCTCGAGCCGCGGGCGAAGAGCCACACGGCGGCGCCGGGACCGAAGTAGATGGCCGGCAGCACGCGCAGCGACGATTGCGGATACAGGTAGAGCATCGCCGTGCCGGCGACGATCAGCGGCAGCGAGTTGGAAAACAGGTGCGCGAAGTCGGCGTGCACGAGCGGCGCGAAGACGATGCCGATCAGGCCCGCGATCTGGCGCGGGCGCACCCCGAAGGCCTCGGGCGAGACATCGAGGCCCGAGTCGAGGAGCTGGATCAGCCAGAGGAGCGCGACGAAGCCCATGGCGATCCGGGCGGCGAGCCTGAAGTTGGCGCCCGTCGGGTCGGGACGCGGATCGGGGTCGGTCGTGGGCAGCGACATGCGGTCAGAGCATAGCAGCGGCCGGAGCAATGGCCCCGCTAGACGCCGCTCCCGGGCACCTTGCCGCGGCTCACATTGTCGCCGTCGCCCGGCTTGAGCGTCCGGAACGCGAGCGCGGAAACCACGGTGAGCGCACCGACGGTCAGGAAGGTGCGATGCAGCGCGGCGGTCACGGCGAGCGCCTCGGTCTGCGGCACGTTGCCGAGGTACCAGCCGGCGACGAGCGACGCGGTCGCGAGCCCGAAGGAAAGCGAGAGCTGCTGCATGGTGCTCGCGATCGAGGTGGCCATGCTCGACTCGGCGGGCGTGATGTCGGCATACGCCATGCCGTTCACGCTGGAAAACTGCAGCGAATTGAAGAAGCCCTGAGCGAAGGCGAGCAGCACGATCACCGCCAGCGGCGTGGCGGCCGACACCTGCGAGAACAGGCAGATCGTCGTGCCGACGAGGAAGGTGTTGACCATGAGCACGGAGCGAAAGCCATAGCGGCGCAGCACCCGCGAGCTCAGGGCCTTCATGCCCATCGCCGCGAGCGCGCTGGGCATGGTGAGCAGTCCCGACTCCCATGCCGGCAGGCCGAGTCCGAGCTGATAGAGCAGCGGCAGCAGGAAAGGCATGCCGCCGATCCCCAGGCGGGTGACGAGCCCGCCTCCGACCGAGACCCGGAAGGTGCGCCGGCGGAACAGCCGAAGCTCGAGCAGCGGATGATCGATCTGCTGCGCGTGCCAGGCGTAGGCAGCCAGCAGCGCCAGCGACAGCGCGAGCAGCAGCGCGCCCTGCAGCACGGAGATCTGGTGCTCGCCGAAGATCTCCAGCAGCCAGGAGAGGATCGCCATGCCGGAGCTGAAGAGCACCAGGCCGACGAAGTCGAGCGGGCGCGCGCCTTCGCCGCGATAGTCGGGCATGTAGCGGTGGATGATGATGAGCGCGGCGATGCCCATCGGCACGTTGACGAAGAAGATCTCGCGCCAGGACACCCAGTGCACGATCAACCCGCCCACCGTGGGGCCGAGCAACGGACCGATCAGCGCGGGAATGATCACGAAGTTCATGGCCACCAGAAGCTCCGACTTGGCGAAGGTGCGCACGATGGCGAGCCGTCCCACCGGCGTCATCAGCGCCGCGCCGAGGCCCTGCAGGATGCGGGCGCCGATGAGCATGGTCACGCTGACCGAGAGGCCGCAGGCCACCGAGGCCAGGGTGAAGATCGCCACGGCACTGCTGAAAACCCGCCGCGTGCCGAAACGATCGGCGATCCAGCCGCTCACCGGAATGCCGACCGCCAGACTGACGATGTAGCTCGCCACCACCGCCTTGAGGCTGAGCGGCGCGACACCGAGGCTTTCCGCCATCGTCGGAACGGCGGTGTTGACGATGGTCGAGTCGAGCTGCTCCATGAACAGCGCAGTGGCGACGACCCATGGGAGGTAGCGCTTGACCGTTCCGGTCGCGCCACCGGTCGCGGCTCTGTCGAAGGGAGGAGCCATCGTTCGTGGTTAGGCGGCTGACGCTTCGGCGGCGTTCCGCCCGCGTCACCATACCATGCCGCGGGGCCTCGGTCCGACGGCGGCCGGGAACGAATCCGACGAACCCGCAATCCAATGGCGCTGACTCGAACGACAGGCAGACGTAGAATCGGCCTGATGCACCTCCGCGCGAGGCGGAGCCGAGTTGTCCGTATCGTTCAAACCTTGAGCGGACTCCCATGAGCGATGCCCATTCGGAACCGACCGGTCCGGACCTGACGCAGGGCATCGCGCTCGACAGCGTGAGCGACGGGAAGATGCTGCGCGGCCACGTCGGCGAGGACGCCGTTCTCCTGGCGCGGCGCGGCGCCGAGCTCTTCGCGATCGGGGCCACCTGCACCCATTACGGCGGACCGCTCGCGGAAGGGCTGATGGTCGGCGCCACCGTGCGCTGCCCGTGGCACCACGCCTGCTTTTCGCTCAACACGGGAGAAGCGCTGCGCGCGCCGGCGCTTAGCCCCGTCGCATGCTGGAGAACCGAGCTGCGCGAAGGCAAGGTGTTCGTGCGCGAGAAGGCGTCCGAGAAGACGCGAAGCGCCACCCCAAAGGCTCGGGGCGCGCCGCAGAAGATCGTCATCGTCGGCGGCGGCGCCGCCGGCTTCGCGGCGGCGGAAATGCTGCGTCGCGATGGTTACCAGGGTGGCATCGTCATGCTGAGCGACGACGACGCCGGTCCGGTGGATCGCCCGAATCTGTCGAAGGATTACCTCGCCGGGACCGCGCCGGAGGACTGGATCCCGCTGCGCGGCGACGATTTCTATCGCGAGCAGCACATCGATCTGCGGCTGTCGACGCGGGTGGTCGCCATCGACGCCGGCACGCGCGAGGTCGTGCTGGAGAACGCAAGCCGCATCCCCTACGACCGGCTTCTCCTCGCCACGGGCGCCGAGCCGGTGCGTCTGCCGCTCGCCGGGATGGATCTGCCGCACGTGCATACGCTGCGCACGCTGCGCGACTGCCGGGCGATCATCGCCCAGGCGGCGAGCGCCCGGCGCGCGGTCGTACTGGGCGCGAGCTTCATCGGGCTCGAAGTCGCCGCGTCGCTGCGCGCCCGCGAGATCGAGGTCCACGTGGTGGCGCCGGAGAAGCGGCCGATGGAGCGGATCCTCGGCGTGGAGATGAGCGGCTTCGTGCGCAAGCTGCACGAGGAGCACGGCGTCGTCTTCCATCTGGAGGACACCGCGACCGCGATCGCCGCCCGGGAAGTTTGCCTCAAGAGCGGCGGCGCCATCGAGGCGGATCTGGTGGTCGTAGGGGTGGGCGTGCGGCCGCGGCTGGCGCTCGCCGAGAAAGCCGGGCTCGCGCTGGATCGCGGCGTGGCCGTGACCGAATACCTGGAAACGAGCGCGCCGGACATCTTCGCCGCGGGCGACATCGCCCGCTGGCCCGATCCGCGCAGCGGCAGGATACGGGTCGAGCACTGGGTGGTGGCGGAGCGCCAGGGCCAGGCCGCGGCGCGCAACATGCTCGGCGCACGCGAGAAGTTCACCGCGGTGCCTTTCTTCTGGAGCCAGCACTACGATGTGCCGATCAACTACGTCGGCCACGCGGAGAGCTGGGACGAGCTCGAGATCGACGGCGACATTGCGGCGCGCGACTGCGTCGTGCGCTACCGGCGCGGCGGTCGCGTGCTGGCCGTCGCGTCGATCTATCGGGACGCGCAAAGCCTCGAAGCGGAAGTCGAGCTGGAGCGCGCGCCCGCGTAGCGACGCCGGCTCACTCAACGCGTAGGAGCATCCGTGCCAACGTCCAACCGCAGGATCGGCATCATCGGCGTCGGATTCGGCGCGCAAGTCCACGTGCCCGCGTTTCGCTCGGAAGGCTGGGACGTCGCGGCGATCTGCAGCCGCGAGCGCGAGAAGGCGCGCAAGGCGGCCGCCGAAGCCGGGATCGAGGGTATCCACAGCGATGCGATGGAGCTCATCGGCCGCCCCGATCTCGATGCCGTGTCGATCATCACGCCGCCGAGCGCGCATCATGCGTTGAGCGTGGCAGCGCTGCGTGCGGGCAAGCACGTGTTGTGCGAGAAGCCGTTCGCGATGGACGTGCGCGAAGGCCGGGAGATGCTCGCGGCGGCGGAGAAGTCGCGGCGCACCGCGATGATCGCCCACGAGTTCCGCCATACGCCGCAGCGCGCCTATATTCGGCGACTGTTGCGCGACGGCTACATCGGCGCGTTCCGGCTGTGCACGATCGAGCTGTTCCTGGATCGCTACGTGACCCCCAAGCCGCGACCGCTTTCCTGGATGGCGCGCAAGGCCGACGGCGGAGGGCTCCTAGGCGCGCTCGGCTCGCATTACATCGACGCGCTTCGCGACTGGTTCGGCGAGATCGCCTCGGTCAGCGGCCGGCTCGAGACGCTGCGTCCCGATCTCGTCGACGAGCGCAGCGGCCGGGCGGCGACGGCCGACAGCGACGACACCTTCACGATGACGCTTACGTTCGAGCACGGCGGTCTCGCGACGATGATCGCTTCGTTCGCCACGACGCCGAGCCGCGGCGCGAAGATCGCGGTCATGGGCGAAGAGGGGACGCTGACGGCCGAGCAGCCGGGCCCCAATCCGCTCGAGGACGGCGTGGTCGTTGCCAGCCGCCGCGGATCGCTGCTGCAGCCGTTGCCGACCCCGGTCGAGTACGCGCCGTTCAAGGACCCGCGCGACCACCGGCTCATGGCCTTCCGGCTGCTCGTGCGCGACTTCACGCGCGGGATAGAGCAGGGCACCTCGCCGTCGCCCAACTTCGTCGACGGCCTGCGCTGCCAGCAGGTGCTCGACGCGGTGCGCGAGTCCTCGGCAACGGGACGGGCGATCACGCTGGAAAGCGCCGCGTCGGCGAGGTGACCGGCGTCACATCACTTCCTCGTTCGGGCCGGGCCAACACGGTGCGCGCGCTCGCGAAGCCGCCGCCCGGCGTCCGGCTTCATCCGTCCAGCTCGGGATAGCGGCGGAACAGATCGTCGTTGTTGAAAGCGAGCCGGCGCTCCGAGGTAACGTAGCGCCGGATGCGCGGTAGGGCGAACACGATCTCGTGCAGGGCGCGCAGCCGCGGACAGCGGCGCAGAGCGCGGCGGCTCGCGACCGGGAACGCGTAGCGAAGCCCGGCGATCACCTGCGCCATTGAAAGATCGACGTAGGTGACCTTCGCTCCGACCAGGCCGGGACCCCGGCCCGGGTTGCGGGCGAGCACCCGTTCGAAGTAGCCGAGGAACTTCGGCAAACGCTCCTCGCGGAAGTCCTTCGCGCGCCGCTTCGCCGCGGCCTTCTGCTGCTCGTAGTACAGGCCGCCGGCGATCGGATGATGCGTATCGTGGATCTCCACCACGAAGTCGGCGATCGTGAGCTGGAGCTGGTGCACCCACAGCCTGCCCGCCTCGTCGCGCGGCGCGAGGCCGAGCCGGCCGCCCAGGAAGAGAAGGATGTTGGCTGTCTGCGCGATGAGCACGCGGCCCGCCTTGAGGAACGGCGGCGCGAAGGGCGGCCGCTCGACGTCGTCGCCCTCGAGGAAGCGTTCCATGGCCGCCACCCCGCCGCCTTCGCCTTCCGGGACGAGCGCGTAATCGACGTACTCCGCGCCCGCATCCTCGAGCGCGAGCCGGATGAATTCGCCCCGGCCCTGGATGCCGGGCCAGTAATAGAGCTCGTAGATCATGGGGGGTCTCCTCTGGAACGTTGCAGCGACGGCGCGCGCCTCAAGCGGGAGGCCGGTCATGGATCAAGCGTTGATCGAAGTCAATCCGCCGCGCGCGCCGCGGCATTACAGTTCGACGATGGAAGCGGCTCCCGAGCGCGGAAGCCGTCTGTTTTCCCAATGGAATGGCTCGACGCACCATGTTCGATCAACCTGTCAGACGCGTAATGCAGCAAAGGAAGGTTCTGAAGGTGGCGCCGGAGACGCCGGTCGGCAAGGCCACTGTGCTGATGGCCAAGAGGAACGTCGGCGCCGTCATGGTCGTGGACGACGAGCGGCTGGTGGGCATCTTCACCGAGCGCGACCTCGTGTTCCGCGTCGTCGCCCAGGGACTCGATGTCGATAAGACGCGACTCGTCGAGGTGATGACGCCTTCGCCCCAGGTTGTCGCTCCGGACCAGCCGTTCGGCTTCGCACTGTCGATCATGCACGAAAAAGGCTTCCGTCATCTACCGGTCGTTGAGGGCGGCCGGATCGTCGGCATCGTTTCCTCGCGCAATGCGATGGACCCGGAGCTCGAGGAGTTCGTCTCGGAGGCACGGCGCCGCGAGCACTATCGCAAGCATTAGCGCTGGCCGGGACGGCGGCGGTCGATTCGCGCAACAAACGAAACAAGCGTGGCGCACTGCCGAAATCATGCTGCAACGAGCGGGCGCTAGCCTGTCGTCCGCGCGTTCTCGCATCCCTGAGCGCTTCTCCTCCAGCGCTCTTCGCGTCCCGGGGGCCGGCTGGCCTCCGGGACGCTTTTCTCTACGCCAGCCCGCCCGCGGTTGCCGCGACGCATGGCTTCCCATAGAGTGCCCGGCATCGACTGTCGCGAGGTTCCGCAGTGACTGATTCCATTTACAAGAGCGCGCTCATTGTCGGCGCGGGAACGGGACTCAGCGCCTCCCTCGCCCGACGCCTCGCCCGAGAAGGGCTCGCCGTCGCGCTGGCCGCGCGCGATACCGGCAAATTGAAGGCGCTCTGCGATGAAACGGGCGCCGTTGCCTATGCCTGCGACGCGCAGGACGAGGGTCAGGTGGCGCGACTCTTCGATGCCGTGGACGCCCGCCTCGGCGCACCCGACGTGGTCATCTATAACGCGAGCGCCCGTGCCCGCGGGCCGCTGGCGACGCTGGAGCCGGACGCCGTGCGCCGCACGCTGCTGGTGAGCGCCTTCGGCGCCTTTCTCGTCGCCCAGCGCGCGGCGCTGCGCATGCTGGCCAAGGGCTCGGGCGCGATCCTGTTCACCGGCGCGTCGGCGAGCGTCAAGGGCTACGCCGAATCGGCTCCGTTCGCGATGGGCAAGTTCGCGCTGCGCGGCCTCGCCCAGAGCATGGCCCGCGAGCTGGCCCCGAAAGGCATCCACGTTGCGCATTTCGTGATCGATGGGGTCATTCGCGCGCGCGGCCGCGTCGACGCCGACGACACGACGCTCGATCCGGACGCGATCGCCGAGACGTATCTGCGCGTGCTCCAGCAGCCGCGCAGCGCCTGGACCTGGGAGGTGGAGCTGCGGCCCTGGGTAGAGCGCTTCTGAAGCGCTGGCGCCTGTCTTCAGTTGAGCCTGCCGCTCCGGCCGACGCCGAACCGCCCACCGCCCAGGAGCATGAGAGCGACGGCGGTGAAGAGGTAGAAGGCTTGGAGCTCGAGGGCGTAGCCGCCGCTGCGGCTAAGCTCGCCGAGCTGCGTGGCGTGGGACAGCAGCAGGGCGACCACCATGTTGACGGCCACGAGGAGCGCCGCGACCCGCGTCCACAGGCCGAGGATCAGCAGTATCGGCGCGAGGACTTCGCCGACGTAGACGAGATACCCCAGCGAGGCGGGCAGCCCGGTGCCGGCGACCCGTTCGACGATGCCGTCGACGCCGCGCTGGAGCTTGGCCACGCCGTGGAACAGCAGCAGGCCGCCCAGGGTGAGGCGCAGAACGAGTTTACCGAGGTTGGCGGAGAGCTCCATCAGCCGCCCAGCTCGTCCTTCACGATCGCGCCGGCGCGCACGATCATCCGCAGATGCCTGCCGTCCGCGCCGAGGAGCGCGATGTCCTCGAGCGGATCGCCGTCGACGACGAGAAGATCGGCATGGGCGCCGGACGTGATGCAGCCGAGCTTGCCCTGCTGCATCATCAGCTCGGCGTTGACCGAAGTCGCCTGCCGCAGAAGCTCGAGCGGCGAGAACACTTCGCGGCGGATCGTGAACTCGCGGCACTGCTGGACGTAGGTCGAACCGAGCAGATCGGTGCCATAGCCGACCTTGACGCCGGCGCGGCGCATCTTGTCGAGCCCCGAAAGCGCGTGCTTGGTCGCGTATTCGGCCTTTTCCTGGCTCACCGGCGGGAAGCCCAGCTCGCGTCCCATCTCGACCAGCGAGAAGAGCACCACCATCGTCGGCACGATGTACGCGCCGCGCTCGGCGACGAAGCGCGCGGTGTCGTCGTCGATCAGCGTGCCATGCTCGATCGAGCGCACGCCGAATTCCACGCAGCGCCGCACCGCACTCGCCGGATGGCAGTGCGCGGCGACGTAGGTGCGCCGCTCCGTGCACTCGTTGACGATCGCGCGAATCTCGTCCTCGCGGTACTGGTTCATCCAGATCGGGTCGGTGGGCGAAGCGACACCGCCCGAGCCCATGATCTTGATGCAGTGCGCGCCCTGGCGCAGTTCGTCGCGGGCGGCGGCGATGCACGCCGCCACGCCGTCGGCGATCCGGCAGCCCCAGTTGACGACGCCGCAGGAGCACAGCTCCTCATGATGCGACTTCTGCTCGAGGGGCCGGAAGTCGCCGTGGCCGCCGGTCATCGACAGGATCTTGCCGGCGTAGAAGAAGCGCGGCCCGCGGACGAGGCCGTCGGCGATCGCCCTGGCGAGCGAGTAATCGCCGCCGCCGACGTCGCGCACGGTGGTGAAGCCGCAATCGAGCGCGTGGCCGAGCATGCGCACCGCGTGCGCCGTGCGGTACGGCTCGCCCATCGCCTCGATCCTCTGCATGGAGACGTCGCTGCAGTAGGCGTGAAGGTGCGCGTCGATCAGCCCCGGCATCAGCGTGCGCCCCGCCACGTCGATCACCCGCGCGTCCTTGGCCGAGACGGGCTTCGGCGAGACTTCCTGGATCAGGCCGTCGGCCACGCGCAGGTGCATGCCTTCGGCGCAGTCGGCGCTCGCGCCGTCGAAGATGCGGGCGTTCTTGAAGACGAGTGAGCTCATGAGCGCATTCTAACCGTCCGGCGCGCAAGCTATGACGCGACCCGATCCCTCGACTACCGACCCCGCGCTAGCGCGACGGGACGGGGTCGGGGTCGGAGAATCCGTATTCGGCAGCGAGCTCGGAGATCTTGAGGCGTTTGCCGGTTTTCTCCATGACCCGCGGGTCGGCGGCGAGCGCGACGACGCCGAGCCCGTTGTAGCGGGGCGACACCGTCTTGGAAAGGTCCGGATAGATGTCCGGCTGACCGAGAACGTCCTCGGTCCGTGTAAAGCCCGGCCACAAGGCCACGGACGCGACGTTGTGCGGGCGCAGCTCCTCCGCCATGTCGGCGGCGAGCTTCTCGGTCGCGGCCTTGGCGACGCCGTAGGCCACGCACTGGGCGTAGCGCGCGGCGCCCGAGGAGGTGATATTGACGATGAGGCCGCCGCCGGTCGCGATCATCAGCGGAACCGCGTAAGCGCTTGCCACGTAGTGCGAGCGCACGCCGACGTTGTTGAAAGCATCCCACCAGCCGACCGGTACGGCCCAGAACGGGTGAAGGTCCCACTGCGAGCGCGCGCCTTCCGGCAGCTCGCGACGCTGCGGCGTCGACATCGCATTGTTGACCAGCACGTCGAGCCGTCCGCGTTTCGCCCCGATGCGCGCGAGGGCTTGCTTCACCCGCGCGTCGTCGGCGTGGTCGCAGCGCAGGGCGATGCCTTCTCCGCCGTGCGCGTCGATCTCTCCGGCCGTTTGCGCGAGCGACCCGCGCGGGTCATCCGACGGATCGAGGCTTCGACCGGTCACGTACACGGTCGCGGCTGCGGCGCCCAGCGCGACGGCGATCCCCTTGCCGATGCCGCGCGTGGCGCCCGTCACGACGGCGACCTTCCCGCGCAGACTGCCCATGGACGATCCCTTTCGTCATTTTCGCGCGTCGGAAGTCTACCAATCGCCCGCGTCGACGGGATAGTGGGGCCCTCGAATCGGACATCGCGACGCGGGTCATGCGATCGCAGTCTCTCCCGCAAGCTCCGGCTCGGTTACGGTGCCGGCCCCCTGCTCGGCGCCGCGCTGAAAGCGCGGGAGGGCCGAGTCGCGCAACGTCCCTTCGGGGCGGAACAAGCCGGACTCGTATTCCGACAGTGCGCGCCGCTCCTCCTCGCTGAGCGAGCCCTTCGCCAGGTAGGGCACGAGACGTTTCCACTGGTACTCGGTGTGATCGTGGGGAGCAGACCGCTTCGCCGACCTGCGGGGCGACAGCGACGGCTGTGCGTCGCCGGCACGTGGTGCCGGACAGCACATCCTCAAGCTGTGGGCGCGGGTCCTTCGCCTGAGCGGCGATCCGATCATCGGCTTTCGCATGGCGCGGGTCGCGGGGCTCAAGACGGAAAGGGGCCGGAGCGACCCGGGCCCACATTGCGGCGGCGCACGTCGTACGGCGTCCGGCGACTATGAGCGCGCGGCCGACTCCAGCGCTACGTACGTCCCATCTCCGTACGGCGCCGCGCGGAACTCGGGAAGACGCTCGGCCGCCTCCGAGAACGCGGCGAGGCGCGGAAACTTCTGCGCGGGAGCCACGTCGGCAACCATCTCGCGCGCGAAATGCCAGGCGACCGCCATCGTGACGTCGGCCTGGCGCAGCGACGCGCTCGCTGTCGGCCGCGGCCGGCGCGCGAGCTCACCCTCGAGCTCGCCGAACGCCGCGAGAAGCTGGCCGGAGACACGCTGCACCCAGGGCTCGTGCAGCTTGTCGCCCGGGCGCTGATTGCGCTCGTAGACGATCTGCACCGCCTTCTCGCAGGCGGCGAGCGCGAGCCCCAGCAGACGCAGATCGTGCCGAAGGTCTCCGGGATCCGACGGCATGAGCGAGCGCGGACGCGCCAGCGCCTCTGCGTATTCGAGGATGAGGGTCGAGTCCATCAGCACCTCGTCGTCGTCGCACACCAGCGTCGGAGCCTTGACTACCGGATTGATCTCGCGGAACTGCGCGAAGGTGCGGAACACCGAGAGCGACTGGTGCTCGAACGGCAGCCCGAGGAGCTGCAGCGAGATCGCCACCCGCCGCACGTAGGGCGAATCGAGCATGCCGATGAGCTTCATGCCCGAGAGTCTAAGCGAGCCGTCACGCGGCGATCAATCCCTGCGGCAGCGCGCGCTCCAGTCGCGCGGCCTCGCGCTCGACGCTGCGGAAGAGCGCGAGCTGCACGCGGCTGCCGCCGGCGTCGGGGATGAAGCGCTGCAAGTCGCGGAACTTCCGGGCGGCGTCCGCGTAGCGGCCGTCGGCCCAGGCGGCGAGCGCTTCCAATCCCGGTTGAGTGACGAGCCGCGCGCGCAGCGCCGCGTAATCGGAGCCCGCGGCGCGGCGCTCGATGGCCTCGGCGAGCCGCTGCGCCCGCGCCTCGTTCCCGGCGTTGCGATGCGCGAATGCCGCGTGCAGGTCGATGTACGGCCAGAAGCCGGGCGTCGTCGCGTATTGGAAAGCACGGGAAAGCATGCGCCAGCGCCCACCGGGATCGACGCCCGCGAGGGCCAGGCGCCACAGCAGGCCGACCGCATCGCAGGCGTCGAGCGGCGAAGCCGCGCAGGCCGGAAGCAGCGAAGCATCGAGGATCGCAAGCGCGGATTCCACGTCGCCTTGCTCGGCGTCGAACATGGCGAGGTGCCAGGCATTGTGGGTGCGCAGGCGGCTCTCGGTCTCCCAGTGGCCGCGCTGCTCGCGCAGCCAGCGCGCGCCTTCGCGATGGCGTCCGGATTCGGCGAATGCGTGCGCGACCGCGTGCACGCCCATCGGGCAGCCGGGCTCGTGGGCGAGCGCGTCGCGGCCGAGCGCTTCGGCCTGGGCCGCATCGCCGCTCTCGGCGTAGGCGAACGAAGCGATCGCGAGCAGCAGGCGAAAGCCCTGCTGGTCGTCGGTCCACGCCGGCGCGACGGCGTCGACCACTTCGCACAGTTGCGCGTGGCGGCCGAGAAAGAAATAGCACGACTGCGCGAGGCGCAGCCCGAGCAGATCCGTCGGCCAGCGGCTCAGGATGAAGGCATAGCTCTCGGCAGCGAGCAGCGGATCGCCCGCGACCCAGGCTTCGGCCGCGGCGAGGTGCGAGCGGGCACGCGGCGACAGCGTCGCGGGCGCTGTCGTGCGTACCGTCCGGACGATGGCCGGGAACGCCTCCGGCGCCTTGGCGAGCACGCCCGCCGCGGCGCGGATCGTCTGCGCGCGCACGAAGTCCGGATGCCCGGGACCGATGTCGGAGAGCTCCCGAATCGGATCGCCAACGGCACACAGGAGGTGCTCGAGCGCGAGCGTCGTGGCCTGCATCGTCGGTGCCGCTACGAGACCTTGCGGCTCGGAATGAGCATCCCGACCTGGCGGCGGTAGCGCAGGTAGCGCTCGCCGAACTGTGCGACGAGATCGCGCTCCTCGAAGGCGATGCCGATCAAGATGTAGCCGGTGCAGGCGATCGCGAACAACAGGTGTCCCGCGGTCATCGCCGGCGCCGCCCAGAACGCGAGCAGGAAGCCGAGATAAAGCGGGTGGCGCACGTAGCGATAGAACAGCGGCGTGCGGAACTCGGGCTTCGTCGGCTCGCCGGCGGTCAAGTTGGTGACCACCTGGCTCACGCCGAAGAGCTCGAAATGGTTGATGAGGAACGAGCTGATGAGCAGCACCGCCCAGCCGAGCCAGAACACGAACGCGACGAGCTTCACGGTGACGGGGTTCGCGATCTGCCAGACGACCGGCTCGGGGATCGGACGCCATTGCCAGAGCAGCAGGGCCAGCACGAGGCTCGACGCCAGCACAAACGTGCTGCGCTCGACCGCTAGCGGGACGACGCGCGTCCACCAGGCCTTGAACGAGCGCCGCGCCATGCCGCTGTGCTGCACGGCGAAGAGGCCGAGCAGCAGCAGGTCGACGAGGAGGGCTTGAGCGAGAGGCGCCGCCGCGCCGGTGTCGATCGACTTCGGCACGTACAGGTTGCCGAGGAAGCCGACGGTGTACAGAAACACGCCGAGAAAGCAGGCGTAGGCGAATACTCCGTAGAGCAGCGAGAGCAGCGCTCCCATGGGGTCTCCCTTGATCGGTGTCGATGGTTTCGCCACGCGACGCCGGTTGTTTCGAATGAAACGAGGCCGCGGACCGCGAGCGATGGCTCGAGTCTAGGCGCTGCGCGCTTCGGCAAGACTTCACGCGGGCGCGCGGCGTGTTTCATCTGTTTCAGGCGCGCGGCGTTTCGTGGCTCTCGGGCACACGCGCCGAGGCGATTAGGGAGCGCCGAACGGCGGCCCGAAACACCGGATCAGAGGTACGTGCGCATCTCGCCCGACTTGAGCACGCGCATGCCGGGCTGGGCGTCGAGCACGGCGGCGAGCAGCACGGCGGCGACCGCCTGGGCCGGGATCGGGCGAAGGTCGCGCGGCACGAGGAACCCGAGCGGTTCCAGCAGGCGCGCGACCCAGCGCTCGCCCGGGCGCGGGGCCTGGCGGAGCGCGGCGCGATCGCCCGTGATGAACGACGGCTGCGCGATCACCACCGAGTCGTATCCCAGGCGCACGATCTCCGCCTCCATCTCGCCCTTCACGCGGCTGTAGAACACGCGCGAGCCGGGATCCGCGCCTATCGCCGACACGACGCCGAGCCGGCGGGCGCCCTGCGCCCGCGCATTGCGCGCGACGCTCACGACGAAGTCGAAGTCGACCTGCCGGAAGGCTTGCTTCGAGCCGGCCACCTTGATCGTCGTGCCGAGCGCAATGAAAACGTCGTCCGCGGCTGGGAGCAGCGGTCGCCGCGCGAAATCGACTTCGTGAATCTTCAGTCTCGGCGTGGCGTCGATGTGCGCGGAGGTACGGCGCACCAGCGCATGGACGGTGGCGTAGGCGCGGCTTTCGAGCAGCAAGGAAAGAAGCTCGCGGCCAACGAGACCGGTGGCTCCGGCGAGAAGCGCAATTCGCGGCTTGGCGGTCGCATCGGTCATCGCGTTCTCGAGTTCAATTGAGGATCAGCGCGAGCCGCGATTGGATTGATCCGCCGCGTCGATGGCTTGCGCTCGCACGGCTCTTGCTACGGTTGTGCAGAACAGACTGTGCGGTTCGACTGTTTTCCAGTCAAGGACAGACCGAACCCGGCGCCCGACGCGGTCGGCAAGGTCGGGCTCGAGGTGACGGTTCCCGGCTTCGGCGACGCGACTGGCGATCCGACCGGCCAAGTTTTCAATACGGGCGCGGGGGGCGGCACCTTCAACGGCGATCGGTTCCTGTTCGTGAGCGAGGACCCCACGGTATCTGGCTGGAGACCGGCGCTTGGCACGAATGGCACGGCCGAGGTGCTGGTGACCGGGGATCCGGCGAACGTCTACAAGGGCGCCGCGCTGGCGACGATCTCGGGCAATACGTATCTCTACGCGGCCAACTTCAACACGGGAGCGATCGACGTCATCAAGGGCACTTCGGGTGCGCCCGATCTTACCGGCAAATTCCTAGACCCCAACCTTCCCTCCGGCTTCGCGCCCTTCAACATCGAGAATTTCGGCGGAACGCTCTACGTGAGGTACGCGCATCCCGACCCGAACAATCCCAAAGGCGACGCTCCGGCGCCCGGGGAAGGTCTCGTGAACGCCTTCGACCTGCAAGGCAATCTGCTGGGACGCATCGGCACGATGGGTGCGCTCAACTCCCCGTTGGGCCTCGCGCTCGCGCCCGCGTCGTTCGGCACCATCGCCGGCGACCTGCTGGTGGGCAACTTCGGCGACGCAAGGATCAACGTGTTCGATCTCGGCACGAGTTCCTTCGTCGGCCAGTTCGATGCGGCGGGTGGCGGCCGGCTCGAGATCGACGGTCTGTGGGCGCTGAGCGTCGGGAACGGCGGACTCGCCGGCAGCCTCGACGAGCTGTACTTCTCGACCGGTCCTGAGGATGAGGTCAACGGACCGTTCGCCGCGTTGCGGCCGATCGGCACAGTGCCCGAGTCAAGCACGCTGGCGCCCGTCGCGGCGTGCCTCTTCGGCGTCGCGCGCCCGTCACGCCGACCGCGCGGCCCCTCGCAATAGGACGTTATTCGCCGATCCGCTGGTTGATCCGGTTCTCCTGGCGGTTGAGCACCGCCTGCTCGGGCTTGGTGATGTGGCCGTTGTGCCGGCTCGCCATCGCCCGCTCTTCGCGTCGGACGCGATGATCCTGGTGATGGAGCGTCGCAGCCCGCGCCTTCGTCAGCTCGCCTTGCTTGACCTCGTGATGAATGCGCGCGTTCTGCGCTTCGAGGCGATCGTTCACGTCGTCGCGGCGCGGATGCGTCTTCTCCCAGGCGGTCTCGGCCATGACGCCGCTGGCCGTAGAGAGCGCGAGCAGGGTGCCGATCATGATCGCTGTCGTCTTCAGCATGTCCGTAGCGTCTTTCCTTTGAGTGCCGCGCGAGTCGCGGCACGCGTTCAAGAACGGCCAGCGGGCGAGCAAGGAGGACCAGGTAGCCCGGTAATTGTGTAACGAGGTATGAGGTTTGTATCGGCGCCGCGCCGCGTCGCTCGGCGGTGCGCGGCCGATGCGCCGAAGCGGCCGACGGCGAGCGCGAGACCGACGTACGACAGCGACGGTACGTTCGACGTGCCGTCGGCGTCGACGAGCTTTCCGCTCTTCGATTGCGCTGCCGAGATTCGCCTTGTCGACGATCGTGGTGGAAAGCGCGCCGTGCGCGCGGCAAATGGAATTGGTGGAAGAGACGCAAATTGACAAGCTCGCCCGCGGTGTCGAGGGTCGCGGCGGCTCTCACCGGCGCGGCGACGCTCGGCGGCCAGACCGACGCATCGGACTACGTGATCGACAGCGGATCGCCGGCCGTGCCGCAGTTTTTCCAGGGAATTGGGACCGCGATGGCGTGGCCCGTAGCGAGGGAGCCCAGTAGCAGGACGAGGACGTTCACAGAGCGAAGCCGTTGCGGCGCACGGGACTACCTGCGACATAAGCCGCACTCGGCGAGCGAGGACTCTCTGTCACGGACTGATCACACGTATCGTCCGCCGGTTTCGCGGCTGCACGATCGTTGCCGGCATCGGCCGCTGTCAGCGCATTGTAGGACCGCCGCCGATTTCGTGCCGCTCGCGCGCTGGCTATAGTGGCTGTTCCGACTGCCGGTGCCTATGGGGGCAACATGGGCGAGGAAGGACCCATGCGCGAACGCGTCTTCCCGGGCAACAGCGAGATGGCCCGGCGGATGCGCTCGTTCGACTGGTCGGCCACACCGCTCGGTCCGTTCGAGCGCTGGCCTCAACCGCTGCTCACTTCGGTCGGCATCTGCCTCGACTGCGCCTTTCCCATCATCCTCTGGTGGGGTCCCGAGCTCGCGATCCTCTACAACGACGAGTACCGGACCTTTCTCGGCACCAAGGACCCGTGGGCGCTCGGCGAGCGCGGCGCAAAGGTCTGGTCGGAGATCTGGGCCGTCATCGCGCCGATGCTCTCGCACGTCGTCGAGACGGGCGAGGCGACGCGCTCGCGCGACCTGCTGCTGCATATCGACCGGGAGGGCTATCAGGAGGAGGCGTACTTTTCGTTCTCGTACAGCCCGATCTACGACGAGGACGGCAAGGTCGGCGGCATCTTCTGTCCGGTGATCGAGACCACCGAGAAGATCATCGGCGAGCGGCGCTTGCGCACGCTGCGCGACCTCGCGGCGAGCTGTCTCGGCGCGGATCGCGAAGAAACCGTCTATGCCGCCGCGGCATCGGTTCTGAGGAACAATCTCTACGACGTGCCGTTCTCGCTGATCTACCGGATCGACGAAGAGCGCGGCGCGGCGGAGCTCCAGTGCTCGGCCGGGATCGAGGCGGATGCGCCGAGCGCGCTCCGAAGCATCGATCTCGCGAACGGCGAAACGGACCTCTGGTCGCTGGGCACTGTGGCTCGCAGCGGCAAACCGGAGCTCGTGACGGATCTGGCGGCGCGCTTCGCCACGTTGCCGACCGGAGCGTGGCAGTCTGCGCCGTCGTCGGCGCTGGCGCTGCCCGTGCTTCTCCCCGGCCAGGATCGACCGCGCGCGGTCCTGATCGCGGCCGCGAGCCCGATGCGCGCGCTGGATCTGGACTACCGCACCTTCTTCGGCCTGGTCGCCACCCAGATCGCCTCGGGGCTCGCCGACGCGCAGGCGATGGAGGCGGAGCGCCGGCGGGTCGAGGCGCTGGCCGAGATCGATCGCGCGAAGACGGCGTTCTTCTCCAACGTCTCGCACGAGTTCCGCACTCCGCTCACGCTCATGGTCGGGCCGCTGGACGATCTCACGCGCGATCGGTCTGACCCGTTGCCGGAGGATGCGCGCTCGATGCTGCAGCTCGTGCACCGGAACAGCGTTCGGCTTCTCAAGCTCGTCAACACGCTGCTCGATTTCGCGCGCATCGAGGCGGGACGGGTCGAAGCGAGCTACGAGCCGACGGATCTGTGCGCCTACACCGGCGAGCTCGCGAGTGTGTTCCGCTCCGCGGTCGAGAAAGCCGGGCTCGAGCTGCGCGTCGAGTGCGAGCCGCTCGGCGAGCCGGTCTACGTCGATCGCGACATGTGGGAGAAGATCGTGCTGAATCTAATCTCCAACGCGCTCAAATTCACCTTCGAAGGCGCGATCACGGTCGCGCTGGGACGGCGCGGCGACCGCGCCGAGCTGTCGGTCGTCGACACCGGCGTGGGGATCGCGCCGGCGGATCTGCCGCGCATGTTCGAGCGCTTCCATCGCGTGAAGAACGCGCGCTCGCGCACCCACGAAGGCACGGGCATCGGGCTCGCGTTCGTGCACGAGCTCGCCAGGCTCCACGGTGGCGAGGTCTCCGTGGAGAGCACCGAGGGCGTCGGCAGCACGTTCACGGTGACGCTACCGCTGGGACGCTCGCATCTGCCGCAGGAGCGCATCGGTGCGCCGCGAACGCTCGCGTCGACCGCGGTCTCGGCGATGCCGTTCGTCGAAGAGGCGCTGCGGTGGCTTCCGGGGCCAGGCGACGAAGGCGCCGGCCATGCCGCGACCATCGAAGGCGAACCGGGCATCGCCAACGCTGGCGCTCCCGGCATCGCCGCGCGACCGGCCACGCCGCCGGGCGCCAAGGTCGAGCGCATTCTCGTTGCCGACGACAACGCCGACATGCGCGACTATTTGCACCGGCTGCTGTCGCGCGAGTACGCCGTCACCATCGTCGCCGACGGGCAGACGGCCCTCGAGCGGATCCGGGACCAGCGCTTCGACCTGGTGCTGACCGACGTGATGATGCCGCGCCTCGACGGCTTCGGGCTCCTGGCGGCGCTGCGCGCCGGAGAGAGCACGCGATCGCTCCCGGTGATCATGCTCTCGGCGCGCGCGGGCGAGGAAGCCCGCATCGAAGGCGTCAATGCCGGCGCGGACGCATACCTCATCAAGCCGTTCAGCGCGCGCGAGCTTCTCGCCCGGGTCGCTTCGCAGCTCGAGCTCTCGCGGCTGCGCACGTCGGTCGAACAGGAGCTGCGCAGCCGGAGCGAGCAGTTCGTGACGCTGTTCAACCAGGCGCCGCTGGGCGTGTACCTGGTCGACTCCGCGTTCAGGATTCGCGAGGTCAACCCGATCGCGCTGCCGGTCTTCGGCGACCTCCCGGGTGGAATCGTCGGCCGCGACTTCGACGAGATCCTCCACGTGCTCTGGGAGAAGCCCTACGCCGACGAGGTCGTGCGCATGTTCCGGCGTACGCTCGAGACGGGCGAGTCGATCATCGAGTCCGAGCGAGGGGAGAAGCGGCTCGACCGCGGCGTCATCGAGTACTACGAGTGGCGCCTGGACCGGATCGCGCTGCCGGACGGAACCCACGGCGTGGTCTGCTACTTCCGCGACGTGTCGGCGCAGGTCCAGGCCCGCAGAGAGATCGAGGAGAGCAAGGCGGCGCTGGAGGCCGCCGACCGGCGCAAGAACGAGTTTCTGGCGACTCTCGCGCACGAGCTCAGAAATCCGCTCGCCGCCATCGGCAACAGCATGCACCTGCTGCGCCGCCAGCCCAGGGAAGGGCCGGCATCCGACGACGTCCAGCAGATGGTCGAGCGACAGGTGAAGCACCTCGTGCGCCTGGTCGACGATCTGATGGACGTGTCACGCATCACCCGCGGCAAGATCGAGCTGCGCCGGGAGCGGGTGGACCTGGGCACGGTCCTGCGCAGCGCCATCGAGACGGCTTCGCCGCTCATCGAGCAGCGGCGCCACCATCTCGTCGTGTCGCTCGCCGAGGAGAATCTCATGGTCGACGCCGATCCCGTCCGGCTGTCTCAGGTCTTCGCCAATCTGCTCAACAACGCCGCGAAATACACCGACGACGGCGGGCGCATCGGGCTCACGGTTCACCGCGACGGCCCGAACGTCGGCGTGGCGGTGCGGGACAACGGCATCGGCATCCCCTCCGAGATGCTGCCCAGGGTCTTCGACCTGTTCATGCAGATCGACCAGAGCTACACCCGCTCGCGTGGCGGACTGGGCATCGGGCTCACGCTGGCTCGCGATCTCGTGCAGATGCACGGCGGCGCAATCGATGCCAGCAGCGGCGGCATCGGCGCCGGCAGCGAGTTCGTCGTGACGCTGCCGTTGGTTAAGACCGGCGAAGCCGCGGCGGAGTCGCGCCGCGCCAGTGGACCCGAGCCGCGACTCGGACAGCGCATCCTCGTGGTCGAGGACGATCCGGACGCTTCCGAGAGCCTGCGCCTGCTGTTGGCCATGATGGGCGCGGACGTGCGCACCGCGAGCAGCGGACCGTCTGCGCTCAAAGTGCTCGGCGCGTATCGGCCGACGGTCGTGATCCTCGACATCGGCATGCCCGACATGGACGGCTAGAAGTGGCGCGCCGCATGCGGGCGACCGCCGACGGGGCCAAGCTCACTCTCGTCGCGCTCAGCGGCTGGGGTCAGGAGGAAGATCGCCGGCGCTCGCGCGAAGCCGGCATCGATCATCACCTCGTGAAGCCCGTGGACCTCGGGACGCTGGAGCACCTACTGGCCGAGGTCGCGTCGCGTCCCCCGAAGCCGGCCTCGGGTGATCTGCGCCCGGAAGAGGTGCCGCCCGTCGCGGCTCGGCACTAGCAGATCCGGACCGTCGATGGCCGCTGCCGCGCGGAGTTCGCGCGCGCCCGCGAGCGGCCATTTCGGCCGCGTGGAGGCGGTCCGGCTAAAATCGGATCCCATGAAGCGGCTCCGGTTCCTCCAGCTCATCGCGGCTAGATGACGCAGACGAGACGACGTGATCCAATGAGGCGTACGCCGAAGTGAGCCGACGGTTGCGCCGTTACGTCGGCGGAGCGGCGGTCGCTCTGGCCGTTGCGCTTGTCGGGACGCTCGCCGCGCTGTACGCGGAGATGCGCGCGAGCCTGCCGCAGCTCGATGGCGAGGTCGCGATGCCGGGCGCGAGCGGCGCGATCACGCTCGAGCGCGACGCGCTCGGCATTCCCACCATCACCGGAAGAACGCGCGCCGACGTGGCCCGGGGCCTGGGCTTCGTCCACGGGCAGGATCGCTTCTTCCAGATGGACCTCGCCCGGCGCCGCGCCGCGGGCGAGCTCGCGGAGCTGTTCGGGTCGGCGGCGGTGCCGCTCGACGCGCGCACTCGCATGCTGCGCCTGCGCGATCGGGCGCGGCGCGCCATCGAGCTCGCCTCGCCCGAGGATCGCGCGCTGCTCCAGGCGTACGTCGACGGCGTCAACGCGGGACTCAAGGCGCTCGGGGCGAAGCCTCCCGAGTACCTGCTGCTTCGCGCCGAGCCGCGGCCGTGGACGCTGGAGGATTCGGCGCTGGTCGTCGCTTCGATGTACCTCACGCTGCAGGACTCGGAGGCGCGGCGCGAGTCGCGCCTCGCCGCCGCCTACGAGGCGCTGCCCGAGCCGGTCGCGGATTTCGTCACCGGATCGTGGAGCGAGTGGGAGACGCCGCTCATCGGCGGGTCGCGGAGCGGCGTGCCGATCCCCGACGCAAGCGTGATCGAGGTGCGCAGCGCGCCTGCGGTCGAGCCGAATTCGACCGAGGGGCGTCCGTCGCGCGCCTCGATCGGCGAGGACATGCTGCTCGCCTGGCTCGCGCCGCACGAGGACGACGCGCGGGGAAGCAACAACTGGGCGATCTCGGGGAAGTTCACGCGCGACGGCGGCGCGATCCTCGCCAACGACATGCACCTCGGACTGGCGATGCCGAACATCTGGTATCGGACATCGATGGTCTGGCGCGACACGCGCGAGCACCGTCTGACCGGCGTGACGCTGCCCGGCGCGCCCAGCCTGGTCGCCGGCAGCAACGGCGACGTCGCCTGGGGCTTCACGAATTCCGGCGGCGACTGGAGCGACCTGATCGTGCTCGAGACCGATCCGAACGACGCCGACCGCTACCGCACGCCCACGGGCATGCAGTCGATCCAGACCGTCAACGAGACGATCAAGGTCAAGGGCGGCGCGACCGTCGCGGTCCCCGTGCGCGAGACGATCTGGGGACCGGTTATCGATCGCGATTCGCACGGGCACGAGCGGGCGCTCGCGTGGGTGGCGCTGCGCGACGGCGGCATCGCGGACGGGCTCACGACGCTCGAGCGCGCCGAGACGCTCGAGCAGCTCTTCGACGCGGCGGGGCGGCTGGGCATTCCGGCGCAGAACATCGTGGCGGCGCAAGGCGACGGGCGCATCGGCTGGTCGATCGCCGGACGCATTCCGCGCCGCGTCGGCTTCGATGGCCGCCTGCCGACGTCGTGGGCCGATGGCAAGCGCCGCTGGGACGGATGGATCGATCCCGCGGCATACCCGCGGATCATCGATCCGCCGGAAGGGCGCATCGTTACCGCCAACAACCGGCTCGTCGAAGGCACGGCGCTGCAGATGCTCGGCGACGGTGGCTACGATCCCGGCGCGCGGGCGCGGCAGATCGACGACGATCTGAAGGGCATCGGCAAGGCTTCGGTGCGCGACATGCTGGCCGTGCAGCTCGACGACCGGGCGATCTTTCTCTCGGCCTGGCGCTACCTGCTACTCGACACGCTCTCCGCGCCGGGCGCTGCGAATTCGGCCGCGCGGCGCGAGCTCAACCGGGTGGTGAGCGAGCTCGCGACGGGACGCGCGTCGATCGATTCGGCCTCGTATCGTCTGGTGCGCGAGTTCCGCACGCACGTCGCCGAGCTTGCGTTCGCGCCGCTCGTCGCGCGCATCCGCAAGGTCGATCCCGAGTATCCGGCCGGCGTCGGTCGCGGCGGCGAGGGCCCGCTGTGGGCGCTCGTCACCCAGCGCCCGACGAACCTGCTCGATCCGAAGTTCAAGAGCTGGAGCGAGCTCTTCCTCGCCGCGGCCGATCTCACCGCCGCGGATGCGCTCGACCAGGGCGGCATCGCGAGCTACACCTGGGGACGCGCGAATACGGTGCGCATCCGGCACCCGCTCAGCCGGGCGCTGCCGTGGCTCGGTTTCCTGCTCGACACGCCGCCGGAGGAGCTGCCGGGGGACTCCAACATGCCGCGCGTGCAGGGGCCGACGTTCGGCGCCTCGGAGCGCTTCGCGGTGTCACCTGGCCGCGAGAAGGACGGCTATCTTCACATGCCCGGCGGGGAGAGCGGCCATCCGCTGTCGCCGCATTATCGCGACGGGAACGAGGCGTGGGCGAAGGGAGAGCCGACGCCGTTTCTGCCTGGCAAGGCCGTGCACAGTTTGACGTTGCACCCGTAGCGCGGGCTTCGAGCGTCATCTTTGCAC
>Ga0335081_10003761_pt1 | contig 23890 bp, 22 predicted proteins | sample Lox_Sample_35_FD_206713 | JGI IMG/M metagenome (GOLD analysis project Ga0335081, IMG submission 206713) | Soil microbial communities from Loxahatchee National Wildlife Refuge, Florida, United States - Lox_Sample_3.5 | ecosystem: Environmental > Terrestrial > Soil > Wetlands | place: USA...
CGCTGCTCAATTGCCTGACCCGCTACATCGACCACGACGAGCGCATCGTCACCTGCGAGGACGCCGCCGAGCTGCAATTGCAGCAGCCGCACGTGGTGCGCCTGGAGACGCGGCCGCCGAATCTCGAGGGCGAGGGCCAGATCACCATGCGCGATCTGGTGCGCAACTGCCTGCGCATGCGCCCGGAGCGCATCATCGTCGGCGAGGTGCGCGGCCAGGAAGCCTTCGACCTGCTGCAGGCCATGAACACCGGCCACGACGGCTCGATGGGCACGCTGCACGCCAACATGCCGCGCGAGGCGCTGTCGCGCCTGGAATCCATGATCACCATGGGCGGCTACGCGCTGCCGTCGCGCACCATCCGCGAGATGATCTGCGCGTCGGTCGACGTCGTGGTGCAGGCGGCGCGCCTGCGCGACGGCTCGCGCCGCATCACCCACATCACCGAGGTGATGGGCATGGAAGGCGACACCATCATCACCCAGGACATCTTCACCTACGAGATCAAGGGCGAGGACGCCAACGGCAACCTGGTCGGGCAGCACAAGTCGACCGGCATCGGCCGGCCGAAATTCTGGGAACGCGCGCGCTATTACGGCGAGGAAGGGCGGCTCGCCGCCGCGCTCGATGCCGCCAATGTCGACGACCGCGGCTAGGGGCAGGGGAAAGAACCGTGGAAACTTACGGCCTGTTCTTCCTGGTTGCGCTCGCCATCGGCGGGGTGGCGTGGGTCTTCATCTACCCGATCCTGTCCGGCGAGCGCCAAGCCGAGCAGCGGATGAAGAGCGTGGCGCGCGCCGAGCCGGTCGCGGCGCGGCCGACGCGCGTCGCGCAGAAATCGCGCCGCGATCAGGTCGAGGGCACGTTGAAGGAGCTCGAGGAGCGGCAGAAGAAGGCCAAGCGCCTGCCGCTCTCGGTCAAGCTCACGCAGGCCGGCCTCGATTGGTCGAAGCGGCGCTTCATGGTTACCTCCGGCGTGCTCGGCTTCGTGGTGTTCCTGCTGGCGCTGTTTTTCGGCGCCGGACTGCTGGCGGGACTGGCGTTCGGCTTGGCCGCGGGCGTCGGCATTCCGCTGTGGCTGTTGAAGTTCCTGAAGAAGCGGCGCGAGGCCAAATTCCTCAATAACTTCCCCGACGCCGTCGACGTCATCGTGCGCGGCATCAAAGCCGGCCTGCCGCTGCTGGACAGCCTGAAGCTGATCGCCTCCGAATCCGACGAGCCGATCAAGAGCGAGATCCGCGGCATCATCGAGACCCAGACCGTCGGCATCCCGCTCGGCGAGGCCTGCTTGCGGCTCTACGAGCGCATGCCGGTCGCGGAAGCGAACTTCTTCGGCATCGTGGTGTCGATCCAGCAGCGCGCCGGCGGCAACCTGTCGGAGACGCTCGGCAACCTGTCGCGGGTGCTGCGCGACCGCAAGAAGATGAAGGCCAAGATCCAGGCGATGTCGATGGAGGCCAAGGCCTCCGCCTCGATCATCGGCGCGCTGCCGCTGGTCGTGATGGGCCTCGTCTATTTCACCAGCCCGTCCTACATCGAGCTCTTGTGGACCGCGCCGCTCGGCCGCGTGATGCTGACGTGCTGCGGGGTGTGGATGACGATCGGCGTGTTCGTGATGCGCAAGATGATCAACTTCGATTTCTAGGGACGCGTCATGATCAGCTTGTTGACGTCGCTCGACCCGCAGTTCCTCACCATGTTCTTCGCCGGCATCGCCGCCGTCGCCACGGTGCTGACGCTCGCCATGCCGTATGTGGTGACCGACACGCTCGACAAGCGGATGAAGGCGGTGGCGCTCGAGCGCGAGAAGATCCGCCAGCGCGAACGCGAACGGCTGGCGCAGGGCAGCAAGCTGGCGTTGCGGCAGTCGCCGAAGCAGTACATGAAGACCGTGGTCGACAATTTCAACCTGTCGAAATGGGTCGGCCAGGAGGAGGCGCGCGTCAAGCTGGTGCAGGCCGGCTATCGCGGCCAGGCGCCCTACATCACTTATCTGTTCTTCCGCATGGCGATGCCGGTGATCATGCTGGTGGTGTCGCTGTTCTACATTTTCGTCGTGCTCGATCTCGACTATCCACCGATGGTCAAGGTCGCGATGTCGATCGGCTGCGCCTATTTCGGCATGCAGAGCCCGAACCTGTTTCTCAAGAACAAGATCCAGCGCCGGCAGATTTCGCTGAAGCGGGCGTTTCCCGACGCGCTCGATCTGCTGCTGATTTGCGTGGAATCCGGCATGTCGATCGAGGCCGCGTTCCGCAAGGTGAGCGAGGAGATCGGCAGCCAATCGGTGGCGCTGGCCGAGGAATTCACGCTGACCACGGCGGAATTATCCTATCTGCCGGACCGCCGGGCGGCCTACGAGAATCTGGCGCAGCGCACCGGCCTCGAAGGCGTCAAGGCCGTCTGCCTCGCGCTGCAGCAGTCCGAGCGCTACGGCACGCCGCTCGGCACCACGTTGCGCGTGCTGGCCCAGGAAAACCGCGACATGCGCATGTCGGAAGCCGAGAAGAAGGCCGCCGGCCTGCCGCCGAAGCTCACCGTGCCGATGATCCTGTTCTTCCTGCCGGTGCTGTTCGTGGTGATTCTCGGCCCGGCCGCGATCCGCGTGATGGCGCTGCAGTAGCGCCGTGGATCAGGTGGCGCCGTTCGGGGAACGTGCCGCGGCGGCCGGCTTCGGCACTTGGCCGCGGCTCGCCAGCATCTTGCGCAAATAGGCGACGTTGGAGGCGGCCTCTTCCGCCGGCAGGTCGGCGCCGGCGATCTGCTCGGCTTCCTGGAAGCGGCCCTGCAGGCCGACGACGAGCGCAAGATTCTGCCGCACCCGCGGGTCGACCGGACGGGCGGCGAGCGCGCGGCGCAAGGTCGCTTCCGCGTTCGGCAGGTCCTTCGACAGCGCGTAGGACAGCCCGAGATTGGACAGCACCGTCGGCTCGTCCGGCACGATCTTGAGCGCCGTCTGATAATAGCGCTGCGCTTCGGCATGGCGGCCCATCTGGTCGAGGACGGCGCCTTGCGCCGACAGCACGTGCCAGTCGGGCTGGTCGGGCGAATGGGCGCGGCCGAGCACGTCGAGCGCCTGCTCGTAATCGCCGGCTTCCGCCAGCGCCCGGCCATATTCGCCGAGCACGGTCTTGTTGCGCGGGTTTTGCATCGACAGCCGTTCCAGCACGGCGACGGCCTGGGCGCGCTGACCGGTGGCGCGCAGCGCCTGGGCGTAGCGCAAGGCCGGCTCGACCCTGCTCGGATCGGCGCGGTACTGCTGGCCGTAGAGCGTCAGGTCGTGCCGCCACATCGCTTCCGGCTGATTGGCCGGCGCCAATAGAGCGGGACTGTCGGTCGATTGCGCGGTCTGCGTGGTTTGACAGCCCGCAGCCGCCAGCGAGATGGCGGCGACGAGCGCGGTGGAAGCGAGCAGGCGGAGTGAAGGGGGCCGGATTGGGCGCATGGCTTTCGCAGCAATTGGGGCTGGGCAATTCTTGCCGCCGGGGTTCGCCATCAATAGACCGTTAACCCTAACGGATGGTTAACGCCGCGCGCTTGCGGCGGTGAGCCGGCATTTCCCGTCGTTTGCGAAGGGGCGCCCCCCGGCGACCGGGGGAAGGCCAATCGTCCGCGCTCAGGCCGGAACGGTGATCGGGGTGGACGCGGCTTCGGTCGACAGATAGCCCGAGGCGTCGGCCTTCGGCCGTTCGCCGGCAATGGCGTGGCCTTCGACCATGTAATGCACGGCTTCGGCGATATTGGTGGCGTGGTCGCCGATGCGCTCGATGTTCTTGGCGCAGAACAAATAGTGGATGCACAGCGAGATCGTGCCGGGATCTTCCATCGTATAGGTCAAAAGCTCGCGGAACAGCGAGACGTAGAGCGCGTCGACCTCCTTGTCGCCCTGCCAGACCCGCAGCGCATTGCGCGGATTGCGATCGACGAAGCTGTCGAGTACGCCGTTGAGCTGCGAAACCACCAGCGTTGCCAGGTGGCGCAAGCCCCGCATCAGAGTGCGCTGCGAATTCTCGCCGCTGACCGCGATGACGCGCTTGCCGACGTTTTTCGCCAGATCGCCGATGCGCTCGAGATCGTTGGCAATGCGCAACATGGCGATCAGCGCGCGCAGGTCGAAGGCCATCGGCTGCCGCAGCGCGATCGTCGCCACCGCCTTTTCCTCGATCCGGCGCTGGAGATTGTCGACGCTTGCGTCGAGCGCGATGACCTTGCGCGCCAGATCGACGTCGTGGCGCGCCAGCGCGTCGATGGCGTCGGTGACCTGCTTCTGCGCCAGGCCGCCCATCTCGGCGACCATCTGCGTGACCTTGATCAGGTCGCTGTCGAAGACTCGCGTGGTGTGATCGGAGACATTCATGATCTGATCGCAGCTGTTGGCGCTTGCCCCGGTTCCGCCCTGGGGCCGCGCACCGCCGCGGTCACGCGATCCAATCGGCGGAACGAAAGCGCATTTAACGCCTTGATGATTCTACGATTCGTGCGTGACGGTCCGATGACATCGGCGCTGCAAACGAGCAAACAAAAGCCGCGGCGGCAAAAATATCGGCAATCGGCGATCGCGTTGGACTGTTGTCACACGGCGGCGTCAAAAAAGACCGGATCGATTCGCAGGCGATCGCGCGCATGACATTGCCCACGCTGCCGACGGGATTGGTCGAAGCGATCGGCGCCGCCGGCGCCGTGCTGACGACGCTGTGCTGGGTGCCGCAGGCCACCAAGATCATTCGCGAACGGGACACGCGGGCGATTTCGCTGCCGGGGACGACGCTGTGCGTCATCGGCGTGCTGTTGTGGCTGATCTACGGGCTCGCCATCGTCGACGGGCCGCTGATCGGTTCGAGCCTCGCGACCTTCGCGATGACGTTCATCATCCTGGTGCTGAAAATCCGCCACGGCTGACGGCGGGTGGCGGGCGGCGTCACGCGGCGCTGCCGCCCTCGAGCAGGCCGAGCAGCCCCTGCAGCAATTGCGTCGGCGTCGGCGGGCAGCCGGCAATATGCAGATCGACCGGAACCACGGCGCCGACTCCGCCGGCAACCGCATAGCTGCCGGCAAAGAGGCCGCCGTCCTTGGCGCAGGTGCCGACCGCGACCACCCATTTCGGATCGGGCGTGGCGTTGTAGGTGCGAAGCAGCGCCTCGCGCATGTTGCGCGTCACCGGGCCGGTCACCAGCAGCACGTCGGCGTGGCGCGGCGAGGCGACGAAGCGCAGGCCGAAGCGCTCCAGATCGTAGAACGCGTTGTTGAGCGCATGGATTTCCACCTCGCAGCCGTTGCACGAGCCGGCGTCGACCTCGCGGATAGCGAGGCTGCGGCCGAGCCGGCGGCGCGCCGCGCGCTCGACGCTCGCGGCAAGCTCGGCCAGCGCCGCGTCGTCGCGCGCCGGCGGCGCTTCGGTCAGCGGACCGTGGGTGAGGCTCTCGAGCAAGGTCCGGCGCATTAGCATGCCATCTTCGTTTGGCGCATGTTCTTTATGGAAAACCGGTTCCCACTTTTCCTGAACGTGCGCTAAAGGTCGTGTCCCGAATACGAGCAGTTGAACGATTTGTTGCATAGCGGGAAGTCGGCGACGATGTTGCCTTCGATCGCCGCTTCGAGCAGCGGCCATTGCAGCCACGACGGATCGCGCAAGTGGCAGCGCACGACGCGCCCGGCATCAAGGCGCAACCAAGCGAGCACGTCGCCGCGAAAACCTTCGGCGAGACCTAAGCCTTCGCCGCTGCCGCCGCCGACGGCAACCGCGATCGGGCCGTCGGGCAATTGCGCGATGATCTGCTCGATCAGCGCAAAACTTTGCTCGACTTCGCGGATGCGGATCCAGACCCGGGCATTGACGTCGCCAGCTTCGAGCACCGGCACGGTGAAGTCGAGCCGGTCGTAGGGCGCGTAGGCCAAATTCCTGCGCGCATCGAAGTCGCGGCCGCTGCCGCGCCCGACATAGCCGCCGGCGCCGAACTGCCGGGCGAGCGCCGCGCTGACGATGCCGGTTGCCGCGGTGCGGTCCATCAGCGAGGCGGTGTTGTCGTAGAGCTCGACGAGGCGCGGGAAGCGCTGTCGCAACTGGGTGAGCATCTGCGTCATGGCGGCGATGCCTTCGGCATGGAGTTCCGCGGCGACGCCGCCGGGCACGACGCAGTCCATCATCAGGCGATGACCGAAGGCGGTAGCGGCGGCGCGCAGCACGAACTCGCGCAGGATGCCGCAATGGGCATGCATCAGCGAGAATGAGGCGTCGTTGCAGATGGCGCCGATGTCGCCGAAATGATTGGCGAGCCGTTCCAGCTCCGCCATCAGCGCGCGCAGATATTGCGCGCGGGGCGGCGGCGCGATGTCGAGCGCGGCTTCGACGGCGTGGGCGAAGGCGATCGAGTAGGCGACCGTCGAATCGCCCGAAGTGCGGCCGGCAAGCTCAGCCGCGCGCGCGATCGTCGTGCCGGCCATCAGCGACTCGATGCCCTTGTGCACGTAGCCGAGCCGCTCTTCGAGCCGCGCCACGGTCTCGCCGTTGGCGGTGAAACGGAAATGGCCGGGCTCGATGATGCCGGCATGGACCGGGCCGACCGGGATCTGATGCAGGCCTTCGCCTTCCACCGGGAGAAACTCATAAGCCAGCCGCGCCGCTGCTGCCGGCGTGCGCGCGCCGAGCGGGTGCTCCACGTTCCAGAAGCCGAGATCGAGCCAGGGTCGCCCATCGGGCGCGCCGATGGGTTCCAGGCCGAACAGGCTGCGAATGGCGCGTTCGAAGCGGATCGCCGGCGGATGCAGCGCGCCGACCGACGGAAAGGTTCCGCCCGGACATTCCAAGCTCGCAACGATAATGTCGCGCGGCTCTTCGCCCATCACGGCCATATGAACTGCGCCGGCGTCGCCCCACAGGCCCAGCAGCGTGGCGCGACCTTCCGCCATCTCGTTGGCGAGCGTGCGCCAGGTCTGCGGCGTGACGCGAACGCGCGGCCACGGCCGATGGCCTGCCACCGGTTCGCCGCGCGCGATGTCGGTCAATCGGGCCATGGCTCAACCGAGCAATCCGGCGACGTTCTGGAACCACGCCACCAGCGCCGGCGGCATGTAGATGCCGGCGGCGAGCACCAGCGCGAGATGGGTGAACATCGGCACATAGGAGGCTTGCGCCGGCGCGCTCGGGCCGCGCGGCTCGCCGAAGGCGATGCTGTTGAGGCGCAGGAACAAGCCGGCCAGTCCCACCAGAATGCCGAACACGAGAATGATAGCGAGCGCCGGCTCCCGGGCAAAGGTCGAGCTCACCACCAGAAACTCGCTCATGAAAATGCCGAGCGGCGGCAATCCGGCAATGGCGACGACGCCGAGCACCAGGCCCCAGCCGAGGACGGGATGGGTTTCGGTCAAGCCGCCCATGTCGGCGATGCGCTGGGTGCCCTTGACCTGCGCCACGTGGCCGACGGCGAAGAAGATCGCCGACTTGGTCAGCGAGTGCATGGTCATGTGGAACAGGCCGGCGAAATTGGCGAGCGCACCGCCCATCCCGAAGGCGAAGGTGATGATGCCCATATGCTCGATCGACGAATAGGCGAACAGCCGCTTGATATCGCGGCGCCGGTACAGCATGAAGGCCGCAAACACCAGCGAGATAAGCCCGAGCGTCACCATCAGCGGGCCGGGCGCCAGCGCGCCGGGATTGACCGCGAGCAGCATCTTGAAGCGCAGCAGCGCATAGAGCGCGACGTTGAGAAGGAGGCCCGACAGCACGGCCGAGATCGGGGTGGGGCCTTCGGCATGGGCGTCGGGCAGCCAAGCATGCAGCGGCGCCAGTCCCACCTTGGTGCCGTAGCCGAGCAGCAGAAAGACGAAGGCGACATTGAGCAGCGCCGGATCGAAGGCGCCGGCGCGCTTGACCAGCACCGACCACACCATGGCGTCGAGGCCTTCGCCGATCACCGGCCGCGCCGCCATGTAGACCAGGATGGTGCCGAACAGCGCGAGCGCGATGCCGACGCTGCCGAGGATGAAATATTTCCACGCCGCTTCCAGCGCCTCGTGGCTCCGATAGATGCCGACCATCAGCACCGTGGTCAGCGTCGCAAGCTCGACCGCCACCCACATCAGGCCGATATTGTTGGCGGTGAGCGCGAGGTTCATGGCGAACATCAGCACCTGATACATGGCGTGATAGAAGCGCACGAACGGCGGCGTCAGTCGGCCGATGTCGAGCTCGTGGCCGATGTAGCTGGCGCTGAAAATGCTGGTGGTGAAGCCGACGAAGGTGGTCAGCACGATGAAGGTGCCGTTGAGGTCGTCGACAAGAAGATAGGAGCCGGGCGCTGGCCGCACGAAAAACAGCGACAGCGCGCAGAGAAGCGTCAGCGTCGTCGCCACGACATTGAGCCGCGCCGTGGTGCGATAGCCGGGCAGCGCCGCGAGCAGGGCGGCGGCCGCGGCGGGTACGATCAGCACGCCGACCAGCGGATCGAAGGCAATAGGGCCGAAGGTGAGGGCGCCGAATGTCATCGCCGTTCTCCCCGGAAACGGTCGAGCACTTGGACGTCGACGGTGTCGAAGCGCTCGCGGATGCGGAACAAAAAGATGCCGATGACGATGAAGGCGATCAGGATCGAGAACGCGACGCTGATCTCGACCACGAGCGGCATGCCCTTGGCGCCGGTCGCCGCCAGCACGAGGCCGTTCTCCAGCGACATGAAGCCGACCACCTGGCTCACGGCGTTGCGCCGCGTCACCATCATCAGGAGCCCAAGCAGCACGACGGAGAGCGCGAAGGCGAGGTCCTCGCGGGCCAGCGGATCGGCTTCTTGCGTCACCCGCAGCATCACCACCATGGAGAGGGCGACGAGGCCGATGCCGGCGAGCATGGCCGGGCCGACGCCGACCACCTTCTCGATCTCGCGGTGAATGCCGAGCCGGACGATGATGCGGTGCAGCGCCGTCGGAATGACGATGGCCTTGAAGACGAGCGCGATCAGCGCGGTGACGTAGAGATGCGGCGCGTCCTGGATGAAGGCCTGCCAGGCGACGGACGCGGCCAGCACCAAAGCGTGCAGCGCGTACACGTTGAGCAGGGCATAGAGGCGGTCCTGATAAAGCTCGAGGAAGCTGATCAGCACCAGCGAGCCGGCGAGCAGGTGCGCGATGTCGAAACTGATGCCGTGCATCACAGGCTCCCGGAGACGAAGCGCAGCAAGGTCGCGAGCAGCGCCAGCATCAGCGCCGCGCCGAGGAATTCCGGCACGCGGAACACGCGCATCTTGGCGATCGAGGTCTCGAACAGCGCCAAGAGGACGCCGAGCACGGCGAGCTTGGCGATGTAGGTGACGACGCCGATGGCAAGCGCCGCGGCGCCGGCCTCGCGCTGCAGTCCCCACGGCACGAACAGGCAGGCGACCACCGACACGTAAAGAATGAGCTTCAGCGACGCCGACAGCTCGATCAGCGCCAGGTGCCGGCCTGAATATTCCAGCACCATGGCCTCGTGCACCATGGTCAGCTCCAGATGCGTCGCCGGATTGTCGACCGGGATGCGGCCGTTCTCGGCGATCGCGACCATGAGCAGCGCCACCAGTGCCATGGCGAGCGAGACGCGCAGGCCGACTTCGGGCGAGGCCATGAAGGCCGCCATGGTGGAGAGCTGCGTCGAGCCCGCGATCAGCGCCAGGGTGAATACGATCATGATCATCGCCGGCTCGGCGAGCGATGCGATCATCACTTCGCGGCTCGAGCCGATGCCGCCGAAGCTCGTGCCGACGTCAAGGCCGGCCAGCGCCAGGAAGAAGCGGCCGCTGCCGAGCAGCGCCGCGATGGCGATCAAATCCGCCGACCACGAAAACAAAAGCCCGGTGCGAAACGTCGGCACCAGTGCCGCAGCGACCCAGGTGGCGGCGAAGACGAGATAGGGGACCATGCGGAACAGCCACGAGGCGCTGTCCGCCAGCACCACCTCCTTGCGGGCAAGCCGGATGAGATCGCGGTAAGGCTGAATGAGCGGCGGGCCCTGCCGGCGCAGGAGCCGCGCCTTGACCTTGCGCACGAAGCCGGTGAACAGCGGCGCCAGCGCCAGCACCAGCAGCATCTGAGTGAGCTGCGCGGTGAAATCGAGGATCACGGCCATATGGCGAGCACCAGCAGCAGAATGACCAGCGTGCAGAACACCAGCGTCAGGAATTGGCGGATGGTGAGAAACTGCAGGCGATTGAGGCGTTCGGCGGCGGTGGCGATGCCGGTCGCAAGCGGCGCATAGAGCGCGTCCCAGATCGGATCGTGCAGCTCGACGTCGAGCCGCGCCGGCCGCGTCGAGCCGGGCGGCGGCATGTCGCCGTGCTCGCGGGCGCGGAACACCACGGTGCCGAACACGCGCCGGATCGGCTGGGCGAAGCTCATGGCGGTGTATTGGGTCGCCGGGCTCGCATCGGGATAGCCGCAGTCCCAGGCCGGTGCGCGGCGCAGCCGGTCCGAAGCGAAGCGGTGGATCGCCAATGCGGCGAGGCCGCCGGAGATCACCATGAACAAGAACACCAGGAGGCCGTCATAGGAGCTGCGGCTTGCGGCAATCGGCACGATGGAAAGCCACTGTGCGCCGGTCTGCGGCGGCATGTGGCCGCCGATCAGCGCGGTTGCAACCGGCGCCAGCGCGTCGATGAACAGTCCCGGCAGGATGCCGGCGATGAGGCACAGCGCCGCCAGCAGCATCATCGCCGCGAGCGAAAACCTGTCGGTTTCGGCCGCGGTCTCGGCGACGCGGCTGCGCGGCCGGCCGAGGAAGGTGACGCCATAGGCCTTGACGAAGCAGGCGGCGGCGAGCGCGGCCGACAGCGCCAGCAGCGCGCCGACGGCGGGGATCAAAAGCTTCAAGCCCCAGGCCGGCAGTTGCGGGCTGAGCAGGATCGCCTGGAATGTCAGCCATTCGGAGACGAAGCCGTTGAGCGGCGGCAGCGCCGAGATCGCCGCGCAGCCGATGAGGAACACGAAAGCGGTCTGCGGCATGCGGTGAATGAGGCCGCCGAGATGCTCCATGTCGCGCTCGCCGGTCGCGGTCAGCACCGCGCCCGAGCCGAAGAAGAGGAGACTCTTGAACAGCGAGTGATTGAAGACGTGAAACAGTGCCGCAGTGAAGGCGAGCGCGGCGGCAAACACCATGCCGTGGGCCTTGAAGGCGAGCGCGAGCCCGAGCCCGATGAAGATGATACCGATATTCTCGACGGTGTGATAGGCAAGCAGGCGCTTGAGATCGTGCTGCATCAGCGCGTAGAGCACGCCGAGCACCGTGGTGATGCCGGCGAGCGCCAGCACGACGATGCTCCACCACCAGGCCGCCTCGCCGGCGAGATCGAACACGATGCGGATGAAGCCGTAGACGGCGACCTTGGTCATGACGCCGCTCATCAGCGCTGAGACGTGGCTCGGCGCGGCAGGGTGGGCGAGCGGCAGCCAGGCGTGCAGCGGCACCAGTCCGGCCTTCGAGCCGGCGCCGATCAGCGCCAGGATCAAGACCAGCGCGGCGAGCGCCGCCGACGGATGGGCGGCGCGCATCTGCGCGAAGGTGTAGAGGCCGTCAGGGCCGGCGAGCAGGCCGAAGCCCAGCAAGAGCGCCAGCGTGCCGAAGCTCGCCATCACCAGATAGATGTAGCCGGCGCGCGCATTGTCGGCGTCGCGATGGTGCGCCATCACCAGCGCCCATGAGGTGAGCGACATGAACTCCCAGGAGGCGAGAAACGTGAACGCGTCGTCGGCGAGCACGACCAGTGTCATGCCGGCGAGAAAGGCTGCGTAAAACGGCAGCACCCGCTGCGGCGCGGTCTCGTGGCTGCCATAGCCGAGCGCGAACAGGCTTGCGCCGAGCGCGCCGAGATCGACGACGGCGAGAAAGAACGCCGACAGCGCATCGATGCGAAAATGCGCGCCAAGCCAGGGCAGGCCGATCGGCAGGGTCATGGTTTCGGCCGCGCCGACGCCGAGGAGAAAACGCAACGCCGTGACAAGCGAGATCGCCGCCACGACCAGGCTCGCGCCATAGACGAAACGCGTGGCGGCAGCCGAGCGGCCGGCCATCACGGCGATCACCGCGATGGCGAGGAACGCCGCGGCGCAAAGGAGCACGGCGGTCAAGGTCACGACGGCGGCCTCTTCAGCCGTACGCCGCGGCCGCCGCCCTGGCTCACCGCGTTGTCGGAGACGAGCTCGATGCCGAGCGCATCGAGCGCGGCGACGAGCTTCATCAGCGAATCGACGTTGCCGCGGATCACGCCGCCGCTCGCCTCCATGCGCTGGATGGTCGGCAACGACAGCCCGGAGCGCTCGGCGAGCGTCCGCTGATCGATATCAAGCAGCGCCCGGGAGGCGCGAAGCTGGCCGGCGGTGATCATCGGGTAGCCTTAAAAAGGATGCTTCATATATCATTATTAGTAGTTTGCATAGTGATATTGATATTAAAACCATGATTATTGAATCCGTCCACAAGTCCCGCGTAGCGCCGCATATCGAGGCTTTGATAAGCCGTATTGTCGGCCTATCAGCTTGTCGGCCTGCCAGCGAAACCCATCGGGACATTGTTCATGCAGATGCGCATTTCCGCCGCCGCCGCCGCCGCCTTCGCCGCAAGCCTCGTTCTGGCCGCGACGCCCGGATACGCGGCGGATGTTTTTCATGGTCGCGATTTGGCCCAGCGTTGGTGTGCGTCGTGCCATCTGGTGACGCCGGACCAAAAGCGCGCCAGCGCCGACGTGCCGCCGTTCGCCACCATCGCGCAGCAGCCGAATTTCTCCGCGCAGGCGCTCGCCTACTTCCTGCTCGACCCGCATCCGATAATGCCGGAAATGGCGCTGAGCCGTAACGCCGCCAACGATCTTGCCGCCTATATTGCGTCGTTGCGCAAATAGCGCGCCGCGAACGTCGCGGCGAGTTCAGTCGTAAACCGTTTCCAGGTAGTGCTCGGAATCGACCACCGCCTCGATCACAGTCGGTCCGGTGGCGGCGAGCGCGGTTTTCACCGCATCCCTCAAGGCATCGGCGCTGTGCACGCCGTGGGCCGGCACGCCGAAATAGTGCGCCGGCGGTTCGCGGTAGTCCTCTTCCTGCAATTCGGTGCCGTAGAGGGGAAACTGGCGGCGGATCTGCTTCACCTTGATCAGCGCCAGCCATTTGTCGTCGAGCACGACGATCGGCAGCGCAAGCCCGAGCCGTTTGGCAACGGCGACCTCGCCGCAGGTCATCTGAAAACAACCGTCGCCGATCAGGCACACCACCGGCAGCTCGGGCCGCGCCAGCTTGGCGGCGATCGCGGCAGGCAGCCCGAAGCCCATGGATGACCAGCCGTTGGTGATCAGGAACGTCTTCGGCGAGAACGCCGGCCATTGGCTCGCGATCTGATGGGTGTGGGCGCCGACGTCGAAGGCGAGCACGCCGTCGTACGGCAGCGCTCGGCGCACGGCGTCGATGGCGGCGTGCGCCGTGAAGCTTTTGCTCGGCGGCCGCAGCGCCGCCTGAAAGTTTTGATGATGGTCGGCGATCTCGTCCGGCAGCCAGCTGTTGGCGGTGGCGTTGCGCGCGGCAAGCCGCGTCAGCGATGACGCAAGATCGCCGACCGCCTGGTGCACGAGCTTGACCGACGGCGCGATATCGGCCGGCTCGATGTCGATGGCGACGAGCGGCACGTCGCCGATCCAGGCTTCGTACTCGACTTCGATGGTGTCGTAGCCGAGCCCGACGATCAGATCGGCGGAGCGCAGCAAGCGCCGCTGCAGCTGGCGGCAGCCGCGCTCGATGCAGCCGAGCGCAAGCGGATGATCCTCGGCGATCAAGCCCTTCGCCATGGTCGTGGTGGCGAACGGCAGATGGAAATGCTCGATCACGCGAAGGAGCTGCGCCGGATCGGGCAGGCGCAAGGCCGATGTGCCGATCACCGCGATCGGCCGCCGCGCCGCGTCGATCAATTCGGCGGCGCGCTCGACGGCGGCATCGGGCGCCGGCGCAAGCTTGCTCGGCGGCATGAGCGCCGGCAGCGGCTCGTTGGTTTGCGCGAGTGCGACGTCTTCCGGCAGATCGAGATGCACCGGCCCTTGCGGCTCGCTCAGCGCCAGCTTGATCGCCGCGGCGAGTGTCGCGCCGACCTCGCCCTGGCGCAGCGGCAGCGTCGCTTTGGTGATCGGCTTGAACAGCGCGTGATGGTCGATCCACATCTGGATGCGGCGGCCGAGCTGGTCGGTGTTGAGGTTGCAGGTGATGGCGATCAGCGGCGAGCGGTCGAGGTAGGCGCAGCCGACCCCGGTGGCGAGATTGGTGGCGCCGGGCCCGAGGGTGGCGATGCACAGTCCCGGCGCGCCGGTGAGCCGGCCGGTGACGTCGGCGGCAAAGCCGGCGGAGCCTTCGTGGGCGGTCAGTACGAAATCGACGCCGCCCTTGCGCATCGCCTCCATCAGCGGCAGCACGTTGCCGCTCGGGATGCCGAAGCCGCGCTTGATGCCGGCGGCCTTGCAGGTGGCGACGATCAAATCGGCGTTGTTCATGGGCATCGGCGGCCGCGTTCGGTGCGGCGAGCGTTATGCCACACTTTTGAACGGCGGCGAAAATTGTTAGCGTCTCTGCCGGCCATGGGGACGCACGGCATGAACGCAAAAGCCAATCCGCGGCGCGCAATGGAGCGGCCGCTCGATAGGGCCTTCATCGACGATCTCGTCGCCGCCAATCGCACCTTGGCGCGGCTTAACGTGCTCGACGCCTTCGGCCATGTCAGCGTGCGCGATCCGCGCAACCTGCACCGCTATCTGATCTCGCGCTCGATCGCGCCGGAATCGGTCACCGCCGCGGATATCCTGGTGCTCGATCTCGACAGCCAGACCGTCGATCCGAAGGACGACGGCAAGCTCCTTTACCGCGAGCGCTTCATCCACGGCGAAATCTACAAGGCGCGCGCGGACGTCAATGCGGTGGTGCACAGCCATTCGCCGACCGTGGTGCCGTTCACGGTGACGCGGGCGAAGCTCAAGCCGCTCCTGCACAATGCCGGCTTCCTCGGCCTCGGCGTGCCGCTGTTCGAGATCCGCAACAGCGTCGGCGACGGCACCGACCTGATGATTTTGACGCCGAACCTCGGCAAGGACCTCGCGAAAAAACTTGGCAAGGACGCCGCGGTGGTGCTGATGCGCGGCCATGGCGACTCGGTGGTCGGCCCGTCGCTGCCCAACGCCGTGTTCCGCGCCTATTACACCGAGATCAACGCGCGCCAGCAGCTCGCCGCCATCACCATCGGCGGCCCGATCAATTTCATGACGCGTGCCGAAGCGCTGACCGCGAACAAGGCCATGCTGAGCGCCTCGGCGCGGCCGTGGGCGCTGTGGCGCAGAACCGCGCTGAAGGAGCAGTGAGCATGACGCGCGCGATCTTACGCCTGTTGGCCGCTACGCTGTTGCTGCTCGCCGCGACGGGCGGTGCCGGCGCCGATCCGGTCGCCGACTTCTACCGCGGCAAGACGCTGCGCATGCTGGTCGGCTACGGGCCCGGCGGCGGCTACGACCTTTATGCGCGGCTGGTCGCCGAATTTTTGCCGAAGCATCTGCCTGGCGAGCCGCAGATCGTGGTCGAGAACATGCCGGGCGCCGGCAGCATCGTCGCCGCGAAATACATGGCCGAGGTGGCGCCGCGCGACGGCACCGTGCTCGGCAGCCTGACCCAGACCTTGGCGCTCGACGGCGCGGTCGGCAACAAGGTCAATGCGCAGGGCTTCCGTTATATCGGCCGCATCACCACCAATATCGACACCGGCGCGGCGCTCGCCTCGGTCAAGATCAGATCGATCGAGGACGCGCGCACCAAGGAATATACCGTCGGTGCCTCGGGCGGCGGCTCGAGCACCGAGATCTATCCGTTGGCGCTCAACGCCTATGGCGGCACCAAGTTCAAGATCGTGCGCGGCTACAAGGGCACCAATGATATCCTGCTCGCCATGGCGCGCGGCGAAGTCGAGATCGTCGGCGCCTATGGGCTGCCCGGCATGCTGATCAGTCATCCGGGCTGGCTCGACAAGGGCGAGGCGACCATCATCTATCAGGCGGCGCTGAAGCGGCACCGCTTGCTGCCCAACGTGCCGACCTTGCCGGAGCTTGGCATATCGGATGAAGGAAAGACCATTCTGCGCGCCATCGCCTCGACCGCGGAGATCGGCCGCTCCATCGTCGCCGGGCCCGACGTGCCGCCGGAGCGGCTGGCGGCGCTGCGCACGGCCTTCGCCGCCATGCTGAAGGATCCCGATTTCATCGCAACCTGCGCGCAGCGGCACTTCATGGTCGACGCCGGCAGCGGCGAGGAACTCGACGCCATCGTGCACGAGACCTACCAATTGTCCGCCAACGTCCGCGCCAAGATCGGCGCCATGCTCGGCGCCAAATAACCGCAAGCCTCGCAACACGGTGCTGCGCATGTTCAAGCTTTCGGTCGCCGATCTCGATTCGCCGTCGTATTTCGTCGCGGTCGCGGCGGCCGAGCTCGGCTGCTTCAGAGACGAAGGCGTCGAAGTCGAGTTGCTGCGCGAGTACGGCGGCCCGGTCGGGCCGGAACGCCTGCGCGACGGCGCGCTCGACTTCTACGGCGGCCCGGCCTACGCGGCGACGCGGGCGTTTCCCGGCTGGAAAGGCGCCAAGCTTCTGTGCGCGCTGGCGCAGTACTCCTATTGGTTCTTGGCGGTACGCGCCGATCTCGATGTCAAACGCGGCGATCTGGCCGCGCTCAAGGGCTTGCGCATTTCGTCGTCGATGGAGGCGCCGGTGCTGGGCTTGCGCCATCTGTTGGCCGAGGCCGGGCTCGACCTCGCGCGCGGCGATGCGCAGATCGTGCCGGCGCCGCCGACGCAGGCCGGGCGCTTCATGGGCCATGCCGGCGTGCAAGCCATCAAGGACGGCTTGGCCGATGCCTATTGGGGCAACGGCATGCGGCTTGCCATCGGCGAGAAGCTCGGCATCGCCAAGCTGCATCTCGATCTGCGCCGTGGCGACGGCCCGCCCGGCGCGCGCTTCTATAATTTCGCCGCGCTGACTACGACCGAGCGGCTGATTGCGGAGCACCCGGACGTCGCCGCCGGCGCGGTGCGCGCCATCGTCAAGGCGCAACGGGCGCTGAAGGCCGATCCGTCGCTCGCCACCGGGATCGCCGAGCGGCTGTTTCCGCCCGACGAAGTGCCGCTGATCGCCGCGCTGATCGCGCGCGACGCGCCGTTCTACGACGCGACGATCACACCGGAAGCGGTCGATGGGTTGAATAACGTCGCCAAGGCGAACGGTCTCATTGCCGAGCCGGTCGCCTACGACATGCTGGTGGCGACACAGTACCGCGATCTTTGGCGCGGGTAGGACGGCTTGTTCCGACCGACTTACACCGATGCGTGCGCCACGCCGGCCTTGGCGCGCAGCGCGTCGCCGGCGGCTTCGTAAAAATTCGCGCCTTCCGGCAGCACAATCGAGGCCGAACGCACGGCGTGGGTCGAAGGATCGATGCCGTCCGGCGTGCGGCCGGCGGCGACCTCGCGTGCGGCCTTAGCGAGGCGCTGCCGCGCCATGATCACGCCGTTGTCGGTCGAGACCAGGTTTTCCTTGGTGCGGTCCTGGATCGGCCCGCAGCTTTCTTGGATCGCGGCGTCCTGCATGGCGATGCCCTTCACGCCGCTGTAGGACTTGTGGTGCTTCTGCGCCACGCGATCGATCATGTAGTCGTTGTCCTTGTTGACCACCGGGCGGAACGAGCCGGGGATGAGATTGACGTGGATGCCGCCGCCATTGCGCATGACCTCGAGTTCGTGCGCCGACAATGGTCGCGCCGGATGGTGGGTGAAGCACCACGACATGCAATTCTCGTCGTCGACCGGTACGAAGGCGTGACCGTTCAGCGCGTTGTCGCCGTACGGCGGGATCATGGTGTGGAACGGCATCACCCACTGGGTGATGCGCCAATAAAGGTTGCCGGGGGTCGCCGGCCGGCGCACGCCGATCACCATGCCGCCCTTCGATTCGATCACCTCGAAGCGGACATTGGTCTCGCGGGTGAACTCGGCGCCCTGGCCGACATGGAGCGGATCGCTGCGCAGATCGTGGCGGTGCAGAAACGAGACGTGGACGGAATCGATGCCGCCTTCCAGCGCCTGCAGCCAGTTGCACTCCTGGGTGCGCTTGGAGACGAAGCGGTGGGCAGCGGGAACCACCGCCCATTCGAAATTCGGCAGCGGCGGCTTTTGCTCCGGCGCGCCCATATAGAGCCAGATCACGTCGCCCATTTCGACGCATGGATACGACGTGAGCTTGATCTTGTTGCAGAAGCCGCTCTCGACCGGCTCCGACGGCACTTCGACGCACTGGCCCGTGACGTCGTATTTCCAGCCGTGGTAGGGGCAGCGCAGCCCGTTCTCCTCGTTGCGGCCGAACCACAGCGACACGCCGCGATGGGCGCAGAATTCGTCGATCACGCCGACGCGGCCCTTTGTGTCGCGGAAGGCGAGCAGCCGCTCGCCGAGCACCTTGACGCGTACCGGCGGGCAATCGGGCTCGGGGATTTCCGACGACAGCAGTGCCGGAATCCAATAGCGCCGCATCAGGGCGCCCATCGGCGTGCCGGGGCCGGTGCGGGCGAGGAAATCGTTCTGCTCGCGCGTGGTCATCGGGGCGAGCTTACATCATTTGCGGCGCAGCTGCATCGCTTCAAATCGAATCGGCAACGTCCCAACCCCCTCACCCTGTCCCTCTCCCCCATGGGGAGAGGGGACGCAGCTTGTGGCATGCAGATCATTCTGCGGTGCAGTGTGGCTCAGCGGGCGCGGCGAACTCCTCCCTCTCCCCGGCGGGGAGAGGGATGGGGTGAGGGGGCTCCGGCCTCGCCGACTGATCTCCACCTGCCAAGTGTGATACGCTTCGTCCGTTCGCACTGGGGCCGGCGCCATGACCAAAAAGCTCGTCTGCAACCATTCCCATTGGGGCGCATTTCTCGCCGAGGTGGAAAACGGCCGTGTCGTCGGCGTGCGTCCGTTCGAGCGCGATCCCGAGCCGTCGCCCTTGATCGAGGCGATTCCGGCCGCGGTGCATTCGCGAATGCGCGTCGCGCAGCCGGTGGTGCGCGAGGGCTGGCTCAAGAATGGGCCGGCCGGCTCCGGCGAAGGCCGCGGCCGCGAGCCGTTCGTGCCGGTGTCGTGGCAGCGCGCGCTCGATCTCGTCGCCGGCGAGCTTTTGCGCGTCAAACGCGATCACGGCCACGACGCGATCATGGCTGGCTCGCAGGGCTGGGCTTCGGCCGGCATTTTCCACGCCGCGCGCGACCAGTTGCGCCGTTTCATGGGCGTCTTTGGCGGCTTCATCGACCAGGTGTCGAACTACAGCTTCGGCACCGCGCTGGTGTTTCTGCCGCACGTGCTCGGCAATGCGCAGGCCTGCACCGGACCGCTGACCTCGTGGTCGTCGATCGCGCGCCACTCAAAGCTCATGGTGCTGTTCGGCGGCGCCAATCCGAAGAACATGCAGGTGACCAAAGGCGGCATGGGCGCGCACGCCATCGGCCAATCCCTCGCCGCGCTCGCGCAAGCCGGCGTCCACGTCGTCAATGTCAGTCCGATCCGAGACGACGGACCCGCCGCGGTGGCGCCGGAATGGATTGCGATTCGGCCCGGCACCGACACGGCGCTGCTGCTGGCGCTGAGCCATACGTTGATCGCGGAGGGCCTGCATGACGAAGATTTTCTCGCCCGCTATTGCACCGGCTTTGCCCGGGTCGCGACCTATGTGATGGGCGAGACTGACGGCCAGCCGAAGGACGCCGACTGGGCGGCCGCGCTCACCGGCATTCCGGCCGACACCATCCGCGGTTTGGCGCGGCGCATGGCGGCGACCCGCACCATGATCAGCGCATCATGGTCGCTGCAGCGCGCCGATCATGGTGAGCAGCCGTATTGGGCGGTGCTGTTGCTCGCCTCCTGCCTCGGCCAGATCGGCTTGCCGGGCGGCGGCTTCGGCTTCGGTTACGGCTCGGCTTCCGGCATCGCCGAGCCGCCGCCGGCCTTCCGTTGTCCCGGCATGGAGAGTGCGCCCAATCCGCTGTCGAGCCGCGCCATTCCGGCGGCGCGCATCGCGCAGTGCCTGCTGCATCCCGGCGCGCCGTACGACTTCAACGGCAAGAAGCAGAACTATCCGGACATCAAGCTCGTCTACTGGGCCGGCGGCAATCCGTTCCATCATCACCAGGACTTAAACCAGCTGCGCGCGGCGTTCCGCCGGCCGCAGACCATCGTGGTGCACGAGCCGTGGTGGACCGCGACCGCGCGCCACGCCGACATCGTGCTGCCGGCGACCACCACGCTGGAGCGCAACGACATCGGCTCGGCGCAGCGCGATCCGTTCGTCATCGCCATGCAACAGGCGATTGCGCCGGTCGGCGAAGCGAGGAACGACTACGATATTTTCTGCGCTCTGGCGGAGCGGCTCGGCTGCGCCGAGGCTTTCAGCAAGGGCCGCGACGAGATGGGCTGGCTGCGCCATCTCTATGACGGCTGGCGCGAGAGTGTGCGCACCAACCATCCCATTCCCGATTTCGACCGCTTCTGGGCCGACGGCTATTTCGAAATCCCGAAGGGCGCCGACGAATATGTGATGTTCGAGAAATTCCGCGCGGATCCGGAGGCCAACAAGCTCACGACGCCGTCCGGCAAGATCGAGCTGTACTCGGAGAAGATCGAAGGCTTCGGCTACGACAATTGTCCGCCGCATGCGACGTGGATCGAGCCATCGGAGTGGCACGGCTCCCGCGCGGCCGACAAATACCCGCTGCACCTCGTCTCCAGCCAGCCGCGCTACAAGCTGCACAGCCAGATGGACCCGGAAGGCATCAGCGCCCGCGGCAAGATTGACGGCCGCGAGGCGGTCGCCATCCATCCCGACGATGCGCGGCGGCGCGGCATCAAGGATGGTGACATCGTGCGGGTGCACAACGCCCGCGGCGCCTGCCTCGCCGGCGCGGTGTTGAGCGACACAGTGTCTCCGGGCGTGGCCAAGCTCTCGTGCGGCGCCTGGTACGATCCGGCTTCTGCCGATGACGGCGCGATCTGCGCCCACGGCAACGCCAATGTGCTGACCCACGACCGCGGCAGCTCCAAGCTCAGCCAAGGGCCGTCGACCGGCACCAATATGGTCGAGATCGAGCGCTTCACCGCGCCGCTGCCGCCGCTGCGCGCGTTTTCACCGCCGGAAGAGGTGCATAACTAAATCGCCCGAACCCCCTCACCCTGTCCCTCTCCCCGTCGGGGAGAGGGGACGCGGCTCGCCGCCTGCAGACTATGCTGCGGCTTAGTCAAACTCGATCTGCGGTTTTAGCCAGAATTTGCGGACCCAGTAACGCTCAGGCCAAGCGGCCAAACTCCTCTGGGTGAGGGGGCTCCGGCCTCACGGTTTTTAGCTCGGCCTCTTCAGCAGCCGTTCCGCGTTGCCGGCAAAGAGCTTGCGGCGGTCGGCGGCGGCGATATCGAGCTTGTTGAGCGCGTCGATCGCCGGCTTGATCGGGCCGAGCGGGGTGTCGGTCGCGAACACCACCTTGTCGGCGCCGAAGAAATCGAAGCCGCATTTGAGCGCGTGCACGCCGCCGCCGAACATGGCGGTGTCGGCGTAGAAGTCGTGCACGTAGTCGAGGTGCGGCCGCTTCAGCGACGGCAGGATGCGCGAGTAGTCCTCGTCGGAGGTGCGCTGGCCGAGCACGTCGAGGCCCGGGCCGATGCGGCCGTCGTAATAGGGGATCATGCCGCCGAGATGGTGGGTGATGATCTTCAGGTTCGGATAGCGGTCGAACAGGCCGCAGAAGGCGAGCCGCACCATGGCGACCGAGGTGTCGTAGGGCCAGCCGAAGCACCACCACATTTCGAAACGCGATTTCTGCTCGGCTGAATAATCCGGCATGGCCGCGGTGCGCGCCGGATGCAGCCAGATCGGCCGGTCGAGCTGGGCCATGCAGGCGTAGAGCGGCTCGAACACCGGTTCGTCGAGCGGCCGGCCGGCGAGCGGCGTGAAAATCTGCACGCCGGCGGCGCCGAGCTCGTTGATCGCGCGCTTTGCTTCCTCGACCGAGCCCATGACGTCGGTGAGGCAGAGCGCGGCGACAAAGCCGGCGAAGCGGTTCGGATGCTTGGCGACGAGCTCCGCCATGGCGTCGTTGGCGATGCGGGCGAGCGCGAGCCCCTGGCCGGGCGTGGCGAAGTCCTCGATCGGCGGATTGGGCAGCGAGACGACTTGAAGGTAGTCGCCGAACTCGTCCATTTCCTTAAAGCGCGCGTCGAGGTCATGAATCTTGCGCACGCCGCGCAGCCGTGCGGCGATATTGCCGAGCTTCGGCGCGAGCCTGTTCATCTCGTCCAAAAACCGCGCCGGCGAGATGTGGCAGTAGAAGTCGATGATGGTGTCGGCGGCCATGGGTCGCTCTCCCAACTACGTCATCACCCGCACCGGCTTGCCGTCGAGAAAGCCGCGGATGTCCTCGACCACGCCGGCGAAGTAGTGCTTGTAGTTCTGCTCGGAGACGTAGCCGAGATGCGGCGTCAAGACCACATTGTCCATCTTGCGGAACGGATGCTCGACCGGCAGCGGCTCGACGTCGAACACGTCGAGGCCGGCGCCGGCGATCTTGTTGTCGCGCAGCGCCGCGATCAGCGCCGCCTCGTCGACGATCGGCCCGCGCGAGGTGTTGATGAGGAACGCCGAAGGCTTCATCAGGCCGAGCTCGCGGGCGCCGACCAGGCCGCGCGAGCGCTGCGACAGCACCACATGGATGGTGATGAAGTCGGATTGCCGGAACAGGTCGTCCTTGGCGACGTAAGTGACGCCGGCTTCCTGCGCCTTCTCGGCCGTCAGGTTCTGGCTCCAGGCGATCACCTTCATGCCGAACGCCTTGGCGATGTTGGCGGTGCGGGTGCCGAGCTTGCCGAGGCCGAGAATGCCGAGGGTCAGGCCTTCGAGATCGGGGCCGATGGTGGCCTGCCAGATGGCGCCGACATGCAGGCGGGCGTTCTCGAAGCCGATATGGCGGGTCAATTCCAGCATCAGCCCGATGGCGATGCCCGAGGTCGGGCTGCCGAACGAGCCGGTGCCGCACACGGTGATGCCGCGCTCCTTGGCCGCCTCGGTGTCGATCGAGGCGTTGCGCATGCCGGTGGTGATGAGAAGCTTGAGGTCGGGCAGGGCCTCGATCACCGCCCGCGGAAATCCGGTGCGCTCGCGCATGGCGACGACGATCTGGAAGCCTCGAAGCGCGGCGATGACCTTATCGGGACCGCCGAGATGCTCGTGGAACACCTTGATATCGATGTCGCCCTTGACCTTGGACCAGTCGGCGACCTTCATCACCACGTTCTGGTAATCGTCGAGAATTGCACAGCGCAGCGCCATGGCGTCTTCCACCCCGTTTTTGTCCGGGGGTGGTTTTAGAGCATCAGGCTGGTTGCGGAAAGAAGCGCCTAGGCGTGGTTATCGGCGATTTCGTTGAGCGACGGCGCGATGGAGGGCGAGGTCTGGGTGACGAGGCCGTCGTACTTGGCGTGCCATTTCGGCCCCGGGCCGCGCATATAATGCAGGTCGGGCCGGTAGGCGCTGTAGGGCTCGCCGGAGGCGCGCCACAGCTCGCGCAGCTCGTTCGCCAGATTACGCCACATGGTACGCTCCCGATCGTTCGCCGATGGGCCGCCTTTTTAAACGCCCGTTTGAACGAATTTTCCGCGAATAACCCTTAAAATTTGGTGCGATTTTGGCGCAGCCAAGTTCGTTTTGTGATCAGGCCTTACGAAGCTTTAATGCGGTTGACGACGGAGCTTGCCGCGGCGGCGCCGGATCGCTACATCAGCGCCATATTTTCCTTCACACGAGCGCCTTTACGGCGGCGCCAAGCACGAGGGCAGGGCGCTTATGGC
>Ga0335081_10003762_pt1 | contig 23890 bp, 23 predicted proteins | sample Lox_Sample_35_FD_206713 | JGI IMG/M metagenome (GOLD analysis project Ga0335081, IMG submission 206713) | Soil microbial communities from Loxahatchee National Wildlife Refuge, Florida, United States - Lox_Sample_3.5 | ecosystem: Environmental > Terrestrial > Soil > Wetlands | place: USA...
GTCGATGAAAAAAGCGCGTTCGTGACCCGCAATATGATTTGCGTTCCGGTCAAGATCCGGGATCGGATCATCGGCGTGTTGCAGGCGATCAATAAATTGGACCGGCAGACCTTCTCCAATTGGGATCTGGAGGAATTCCAAAGCCTCGCCGACCAGGTCGCCATTGCCGTCGACAACGCAAATCTCTACAAGGAACTGCGGGAGACCTTTTTCGGAACGGCCGGGGCGTTGGGGGATGCCATTGAGGCGAAGGATGCCTATACGGCGGGCCATACGCGTCGCGTTTTAGCTTATTCGATGGCGATGGGAAAGCTGCTCCATCTCTCCGGTCCGGAACTGGACAACCTGAAGCTCGCGGCGATGCTGCACGACATCGGCAAGATCGGAATCGAGGACAGCATCCTTCAAAAGCCGGGCAAACTCGAAGACGCGGAACGTCGGCGCATGCAAGAACACACCACCATCGGGTTTAAAATCGTCGATCACGTGAAGCAGTTGCGCAAAATTGTTCCCGGGATCATGCATCACCACGAGGAATACGACGGGACCGGTTATCCCGGAGGATTGAAGGGCGATCAGATTCCCCTCATCGCGCGCATCATCGCCGTGGCGGATTGTTTCGATGCCATGACGACCGATCGGCCCTACCGAAAGGGACGCTCCGTCCCGACGGCGGTGGAGGAGCTTCTGAAGCTCGCGGGGACTCAGTTGGATGAAAAAGTCGTGGCCGCCTTCCTCCGGGCCTATCGGGCCGGCGACCTTCGCATGACCATCGAGTCCGGCTCGTCTTCTGTGCCCGTGGACTGATTTTGACCGCCGGAACCCTTCCTCCGCCCGGGTACCCGGCCAATCCTGTGCTATAATCAATTTCAAGAATCCATCGAAATCCGGCTCACGGCTGACGGGAGGGAATCGCGATGCGCGTGTTTGAAATGCGGTCCGTTGTGTTGGCGGGTCTGACGGTGCTTTGGCTCTCCGGTTGCGGAGACCACAATAACGTTCTCGGAGGGTTGGCGGACGACCATTCGATTCAGGCCAAGATTCAGAACGGCCAGACGGCGCTGGACCGGGGCGATTGCCAAACCGCGATCGATAACTTCACCGAAGTCTTTGACCACGATCCGAACGATGCCGATGCGCGGATCAACCTGGCCGCCGCGTATACCTGCCGGGCCGGATTCAATGTCACCGCATTGATCCACGTCGCGGCCGACTTTGGGGCCGGAACGATTACCAACGATCAACTCTTCCAGACCATTGCGGATAAGGCCGTGGAGACGATCAGCTCGACCTGGCCCGCGGATCTTTCGACGGCCAAGGGGCTGTTGGCCCAGGATCCGAATGCGCATCCCCCCCTGGCCTTTAAAAATAATCCGGATGCGGGATTTAAGCTGTCTATTGTTTCGTTGGTCCAGGCGGTTCTGACCGTCGTCGATATTCTAAACTATGCCGACGGCGTCGCCGACTGCGTCCAGCAGCAGGGATCGAACGCCTTCGCGAACTGTCAGATTTCCCCCCAGGACGCGACCGACATCATCAACGCCTTGCAGGATTCGGCTCAAACCTTGACCGATCTGGGAGTCGCATCGGATGTGACCGATTCGGTCAATACCGTTCTGACCGATATGAACAGCGCGACTCCATCGGATCCCATCAGTTGTCCCGATATTTTGCAATACCTTCAAAATCAGGGGATTGTTTCGGCCGGGCAGGCGACCTGCACCTGACCGGATGAGCCCAAAATGCAATTATCATAATGAGGAGGACCGATGCTGAACCGGAAAAAAACCGCATGGGTATCGATCATACTTATCGGCGGAATTCTCCTCGCGGATGATGTTCTTGCGGACGAGCTGCCCATTTTCTACAAGGGCATCCGGCCGCTGGGTATGGGCGGGGCCTTCACGGCCGTGGCGGACGATGAAAATGCGATGTTCTACAATCCGGCCGGTCTCAACAGCATCAAGGGGTTTGGAGGCGTCGGGATCCTGAATCCCTATGTGGAGGCCAGCAAAAACATCAAATCCTTTTACAACGACGTCAAGGACGTCTCGAATGCCCAGTCCGATACGGAACAGGCCGATCTGGCCGCCACCTTGCTCGAAAATTGGCTTGGACAACATCTCCATCTTCGAACGGGATTATTCCCCAATGTCACGATGCATAATTTCGGGATCGGATTCCTGGGCCAGGCGACGTTCGACGGCGAGGTCCACAACCCGCTCGGCGTCAATACGCTGCAGCTGCGCGGCGGCTACGATCTGGCCCTGGTGGCCTCCGGCGCCTACGGGTTCAATCTGTTCAACGCCCCGCTCCAGGTCGGAATGACCGGCAAGCTGATCAACCGCCGCATGCTCGACAAGACCTATACCACCAGTGATCTCGTCGAGCAGGACGGGATCGATCTGAGCCGGGATCTTCAAAGCGGCAACGGCGTCGGCGTGGATCTGGGGGCGATCTATGCGCCGCCGGTCTTTCTTGAGCCGGCGTTCGGCGTTTCCCTTCAAAACATCGGGAATGTGAATCTGGGGGACGCCGGCAAACTGGAGCAGCAGTTGAATCTGGGCGCCGCCCTCCACCCGCCGGTCGGCTTCGGGAAATTGCTCCTGGCTTTGGACGTCATCGATGTGACAAATCAATTGGGGGAAGACCACGATCTTGCCAAACGGATCAACGCTGGAGTAGAATACAAACTCCCGATGCTCGTCGCGCTTCGCGCCGGGTTGCATCAGGGATATCCGAGTTACGGTTTTACGGTGGACCTCTGGGTCCTGAAGGCCAGCTACGCTTACTACATTGAAGAGATCGGGGCCTACGCGGGACAACGGCCGGATCGGCGGAACATCGCCCAGGTCTCGATGGGATTTTGATCGAAGTTGCATGCGGAGATTCGCGCGGATGGGTAAGTTCGGATTTCTTATTCTATTGATTCCTGCTCTTTTGGCAGGCTGCGGTAAAGATAATAATTCCAACAGCAACGTTCAGGAGGGAGCGGCCGGTGGGGATCTTGTGGTCACGGTGGCGCCGGGCAACCCCGCATCGAGACCCCTCTATCTTTGGACGGACATTACCGGCACTGCTGTGAACGCCGCGACCATTACGGTGGCCCGGACGACGGACCTGAATACCATTGTCTGGGGAATCGCAACCAATACTAATACAGATGCGCTTCAATCCCCATGGCAGCAGGGCTCGCTCTCCACGATCGTTACGCCAATCGTACAAACAGAGGTTGATCTGCAAACCAATGTTACGTACCGCGTTACCGTAACAAAGGCGGACAACCAGACCTCTGGATACCATGAGTTTACCCTCCTGCCGTAGGAATGCGTCGCAGGACATGCCCGCTTTCCGATCCGTCGTATTGACAAGCAAACAGCCCGACTGTTATCCTACCCGTGGTTCAGGCCCCAAGACGAAGGTGTCGACGATTGAAGAGGAGAAGCGGCGGCTGCGCGGAGAGGTTCTGGCCCTCCGCAACAAACTCACGACGGGCCAGCGGGTCGTTCGGAGCGCCGATATCCTTCAAAAACTGTTTGAGCTGGAAGCCGTGCGTCGCGCCGGATGGATTCATTTCTACGTCTCATACGGCAGCGAGGTCGAGACGACGGGCATGATCGCGCATGCCTTGTCGGGCGGAAAACACGTCACCGTGCCGAAAATGGATCCGGCATCCAGACGCTTGGTGCTCTCCGAATTAAAGGATCCGGTCCGAGAACTTTCACCGGGACCGATCGGAATTCCGGAACCGGTGTCCGGCGCCTTTCGGCCGGTCGGGTTCGAGCGGATGGATCTGTTCGTCGTGCCGGGGATCGCTTTTGACCCGCGCGGCAACCGCTTGGGACAGGGCGCGGGTTATTACGACCGGCTTCTGACGCCGGTCGCGGAACGGGTTCCGATCATCGGACTGGCGTTCGAACTGCAACTGGTTGAAGCGCTTCCAACGGACGATCATGATGTCCGGATGAACTGGGTCATCACGGAGAAACGAACGATGGATTGTAGAAAAGCGTGATGTCATGGCGGATGAACCCGGGGCGCATGGCACCCGCTCCCCTTCAACGGGAAGCACGAGGGATATGTGACCGAAATCATCGACGGTAAAAAGATCTCGGCCGAAATCAAAGGCCGGATTAAAGAAAACGTGGCGGTGTTAAAGGCGGAGGGCCGAACGCCCGGACTGGCCGCGGTGCTGGTCGGCGACAACCCCGCCTCGGTGATCTACGTTCGGAACAAACGGAAGGCCTGCGAGGAGGTCGGAATCTATTCCGAAGAGCACAAACTTCCGGCCTCCACAAAACAGGAAGACCTGCTCAATCTGATCCTTCAGCTCAACAACGATCCGAAGATCCACGGCATCCTGGTGCAGCTTCCGCTGCCGAAGCATCTCGATACCGAACAGGTGTTGTATGCCGTTTCCCCGAAGAAGGACGTGGACGGGCTGCATCCCAACAACGTGGGCCATCTCACGATGGGCTCGCCGGTGTTCGTGCCCTGCACGCCGGCGGGGGTCATGGCAATCCTGGATTATCACAAGATCCCGATCGAAGGCCGACGGGCCGTGATCGTCGGACGGAGCAATCTTGTCGGCCGGCCGGTCGGACTGTTATTGATGCACCGGAACGCCACGATCACGGTCTGCCACTCGCGAACCCGCGACATCGGAGCGGTTTGTCGGGAAGGAGACATCCTGATCGCCGCGATCGGCAAGCCCAGGTTCATCACGGCCGACATGGTCAAGAACGGCGCGGCCGTGATCGACGTGGGCATCAACCGCCTCCCGGACGGCAAGCTGGTCGGGGATGTGGATTACGAGCCGGTCTCCCAAAAAGCCGGTTGGATCACGCCCGTGCCCGGCGGGGTCGGTCCCATGACGATCGCCATGTTGCTGCAGAACACCCTGGAAGCGGCCGGGAGAAGCCGGTAGCGCCTATGTCCAAGATCACGGTACTCGATCTGCTTAAAAAGAAACGCGAGGGCAAAAAGCTCACCATGCTCACCGCATATGATTTCCCGTTCGCCCAGATCGTGGACGAAGCGGGCATCGACATGATTTTAGTCGGCGATTCCTTGGGTGTCGTGGTTCAGGGAAACAGCAACACGCTTCCGGTGACCATGGACGAGATGCTGTACCATACCCGAATCTCGTCCCGCGCGGTCGAGCATGCGCTGGTGATCGGGGACATGCCCTTCATGTCGTTTCAGCCCGGCATCGAGGACGCCGTCCGCAATGCATGCCGTTTTATTCAGGCCGGCGCCTCGGCGGTGAAGCTGGAAGGGGGCGAAGGAGTTGTCGATCGCATCCGGGCGTTGGCCCGAATGGATATTCCCGTCATGGGCCATGTCGGCCTGACGCCGCAGTCGGTCCATCGCATGGGAGGTTACAAGGTCCAGGGCCGGGAGCCGATGGTGGCCGAGCGCATTATGAGCGACGCCCGTGCGGTCGAAGAGGCCGGCGCGTTCGGGATCGTCCTTGAGGGCATCCCTCTGGAACTGGGCCGGAAGATCACCAAGACCCTTTCGATCCCCACCATTGGAATCGGGGCCGGACCTCACTGCGACGGGCAGGTCCTGGTGCTGCATGATTTGTTGGGTCTGTTTGAGCGATTTCATCCCACCTTCGTCAAGACGTACGCCAATCTCAAGTCCCAGGCTCTTGAGGCCATCCGGCGGTACAAGGAAGAAGTCGAGCTTGGAAAGTTTCCTTCCGAAGAAGAAAGTTATAAATAAACCTCCATCCCGGATCGGCGGGTTCCATCCCTATCGTGTGGCGACTGTTTAAAAAGCGACAAAAGGATGATCTTTCGCGATTGGTCTCGGCCTACCGCTTCCTCCTCAAAATCTCCCGGCAGAACACGTCCGAGGCACTGCAGCCGTGGCGGGGAGCCTTCGGTCAAGCCTGCCAGCTTCTTTTTCGTGACTGGCCTTCCCCGAACGAGTCGCGACGCTTTGAAAAGAAGATGCTCCGCCGGCTTCAAAAGACCGTCGACGTGCCCCGGGCTTTCATCCTGGCCTTCAACGATTATCTGGATCAGAAGCCGTTGAGCCCGGAGGAACTGGACGAGGTGATTCGACGCGGGCGGGAGGTGTTCGGATAAGGCGGTTTATTCGTCCAAGGCCTTGGAGAGCGCGGTCCGCATAATGCCAATTCCGCGATCCATTTCGTGTTCAATCATAATGAGGGGCGGCGCCAGCCGGATGACCGTATCGGAATGAAGCGTCCAGCCAAGGATCAAGCCGGCTTCGCGGCAGTTTGCGACAAACCGTTCCGTTAGCTTGGCATGGTTCAACTCAAGACCGATTAACAATCCTTTGCCCCGCACGTCCTTCACGCCGCCGATCCCCGACAGTTCTTTTAATCGGTCCGTCAGGTATTGACCGAGCCGTCCGGCGCGTTCCGGTATTTTGTTCTCGATCAGAAAATCCAGCGAGGCCAGCCCCGCGGCGCAGCAGACCGGATGGCCCCCGAACGTCGTCACGTGGGAGAGAGGCGGATCCTCAGACAATGTCTTCATGATTTTCGGTCGGCCCACAAAGGCGCCCAGCGGCATTCCGCCGCCGAGGGCCTTGGCCAGAACGAGAATGTCCGGCACGATGTTCCAGTGTTGGCAGCCGAAGAGCTTTCCGGTCCGGCCCATGCCGGTCATCACTTCATCGAAGATCAGAATGGCGCCGGTCTCGTCGCAGCGTTTTCGGAGGGCCGGGAGGAAATCATCCTCCGGCACGATCACGCCGCCCTCGCCCTGGATCGGCTCGATGATCACGGCGGCCGTCCGACGATCGATGACCTTCAGCGATTGAGACCTGTTAAACGGGAGAAAGGTGACATCGGGCAGCAGCGGACGGAACGGTTTCTGATACACCTCGCGACCCGTCACGGAGAGCGAACCCTGGGAATCGCCGTGAAAGCCGCCCTTGAACGCGACGATTTTTTTCCGCTTCGTGTATTTCTTGGCCGTTTTGAGCGCGCCTTCATTGGCTTCCGTGCCGCTGTTCGTAAAGTACGTGACCGACAGCGGCCGGGGGGCGACCTGGGCCAATCGTTCGGCCAGGCGGACCTGCGGCTCCTGGATGAACTCGCCGTAGACCATGACATGAAGATAGCGGGCGGCCTGATCGACAACGGCCTTGACCACGGCCGGGTGGGCGTGACCCAGATTCGCCACCCCGATGCCGGAGATAAAGTCCAGATATTTTTTGCCCGATCGGTCGGTGATCCAACAGCCCTCGGCGCGGTCCACCTCGATTCCCGCCGGGGTGGAAGAGGTCTGGCAGACGTAGCGTAAGAAATCGTCCTTTAATATTTTTCCCCTTCTTTCCCTCACGCCTTGCTCCTTACGTCTTTTCAAGATCGACCCACCGCAGGCGGTCCGCGATGAAGCGCTTTCCGTCCTGCGGCCATCCAACCGGGGGTTCCTGCATTCGGCCGATCGGGCAGACCCGGTTGATGCCGGCGCGTCCCAGGGCCTCGGCCAGGGGGAGACGGCGGGATTCGGAAACCATCAGCCCGGTCGCCTGCAGATACGGCCGCCAGGGCTCCAGAAGAGGAGGGACATGCGCCAGGTCATCGATCGGTTTGACCCGGACGGTTCGATAGAGAGGGGAGAGAAGGAAGGTCGGATCGGCCTCGTAGATGACGCTCCAGAGCGTTCCGGTCTCGCTTCCAAAGACGATCACCTCCTCCCCGTCGGCCTGTTTGATCTCGGCCACGCTCCGGATCTGATGAAGCTGTGCGGATGTCGGGGTGTCGACCGTTCCCCGCGGCAGATCCTTTTCCAGCCGGGCCATCGCTTCGGCCAGCGTTTTGGCAAACTGGCGCGGGAAATGGTTGCCTCCGGTTTCGACATAAAACAGGTGCGGGGAAAGGCACCCTTGCTGATCATACATCGCGACGTCGACGGCGGCGCCTTGGACCACCGGCTTGAGATCGTCCAGGGCTTCGCGCCCGATCAGGCCCAGGCTCACGCGATGCCCGTGGCCGATGAAGCGGCCCGAAACCGTTTGATGCCGGGCCGCGGCGAGCCGAACATCCGCGACGGCTTCATCGCTTCCGGTGGCCACGACCAGCTCGCTCCGGCCGATGGCCACCTCTTCGAGGCTTTGGGATTCGGGACGGCCTCCGGACCAGGCAACCATCGCAAGACAATTCGCGAGACGGGGCTCGATCTGAACGAGCGTCTGGGCGAACAGGACCGACGAAACCGGTTCATGGGAAGAGACCTTGCAGAGGCAGGCCGATTTTGTGAGAAGGGTTGAAATGACGTCGGCGATTCCGAGGCCGGGGATGTTTCCGGCGAGGATATTCGATGTGACTCGGGGTCCGACGGCACGGGTCAGGCGGGTCGGATCTTCTATTCTCGGCCTAAACTCGTCCAGAATACGGTCGTCCCCCAGCTCCTGACGGAGCACCCTGTAAAGCGCGTCTTTGCGGTAGCCCTCCAACATTCGGGTGAGGCCCACCCGAACCATGGCGGGAGAAAGTCCGGTAATATTCGGCAGGACACGCTCGGCGATTTTTCGCGCGGGGTCGTCCGGTTTTAGCCACCGGGCCACGGCGGCGTCAATGATCTCCACAAGGGCCGCGGTGGGTTGTCCCAAAAGATACCGATCCTGGGCGGCCAGAAGTTGATTAACGACGTCCGAGAGAGTGGTGGCGGTCAAAACAGGTAGTCGGACTTGAACCGGTCCGAATGACAGCGCCGTAAAATTCGAGATTTTGATCGGAGGCGGAAGAAAAAAGCCGTCGAACGTGAATGGACCGGTCATTGGGTCCTCAGGATTTCTTCGACCAGCAACGAACAGCCGCGGGCCTCGCTGCCGGAGGCCCGCCCGGTGACCTCAAAGCCGTCCGCGAACGTGCGACCGATGTCTTCCGTCTGAAGCGCCGAGACCGAACCGCAGTTCGCCAGATCAAAATGGCGCAAAACCCCCGTCGAGCCCTGCGGCCGGTCGTCCAGCGTTTCGGGGTCCACCACCCGCGTTCGGACCCAGGGCGGCACCCGTTTGCGTCGCGGGAAGACGAAATCGTCCGAGGCGCCGTTGATGTGGTCCGCCAGAACGTTGTCGTAAAACTGCGAGCCCATCTCGGTCATGCCGTACTCGTTGACGATATGCGTCTGAGGAATTCCCAGCGACTCTTCGTACCGTTGATAGAGCTCGATTTTGGAAAGGTCGATCTTCCGGCCTTTAAACCCTCCCGTGTCCATGATCCGACTTCCCGGCGGCAGCCGGAAAGACAAGCGGTGATTCCGGACCTGTTCGAGGATCTGGTGGAAGGCGAGCGTGACGCCCGTCAGGATCACCGGCTCGTCTCGTTCGCAGGCTTCGCTTAACGAATGGAGAAGGCGGTCGATATTAAGGCCGGATCCGTCGATGTAATAGTCCGCGCGTCCGCTTCCATATTCTTGATGGACGAGCTCCATCATGTGCGCCAAGGAAGAATGAGGCCATGTTTCCGGAGATCCGGTCAGAAACAGCATCCTCGGAAGAAGCCCGTCCGGCAGCAGATGAGCCGCGAAATTTGGCAGGACCGCCGCGCGATAAATTTCCAACCGCGGGACCGAATGCCGGCCGCGTTTGGCCGGTCCCTGTGAAGTCCCGCTGGTGAAGAACACCTTTTCGGGTCGATCACAGGCAAAATGGATCTCTTTGAACGCGGCCGTGGGGACCGCCGGGATCTCGCGCCAGGACCCGACGCCGGCCGGTGTTTTGTCTTTGGCTTCACAGTATCGGCGATAGGATGGATTTCGTTCGAACTGAAACGCAAAAACCCGGAGCGCCAACGGCTCAAATTTTCCATGGACGGGCTGCCGGATGAATTCCAGAACCTCGTCGTAAACACTGTCTGTTTTCCGGTTCATGGCGATGAGGCGTATTATACGCCAGGGCCGCCTGTGTGGCAACTGAGGCATCGGCGTATTTTATATTGACTAGGGGATGGCAGGTGTTCTATAGTAAATGGGTTGATCAATATTCCGTCTTTATTATTCCATAACATAAGGGAATGGACGGATCTGCTGGGTCTTTATAAAAGGCCGAATAGGTCTTTTGGCCCATTGACGAAAAATGTAAAGTTCGATAGGATAATCACAAATTTCCCGGCATTTCAAGAAACGCAACCGTCGTAAAGGAGGCAAGCGATGAGTCTAGATTATGTGAAGACAACTCCAGGTTTTGAGAAGTACATGCCTAAGGATTACCGCGACCTGGTTGAACACGGTCCGTTCGGGAAAAAAGTCTCCGTCGCACAGGTCGGAACGTTCAAAGAGGTTCTCGAAGAGCATCCGATGTGCGCCGGCTGCGCCATGACCCTCTTCATCCGCCTGTCTCTCATCGCCTTGCCCAATCCGGAAGACACCATTACCGTCGGCACCGCCGGCTGCGGCCGTCTCGCCCTTTCCCAGGCCGCGATCCCGTTTGTGTACGGCAATTACGGCGACACGAACGCCGTGGCCTCCGGCTTAAAGCGAGGGCTGATGACCCGTTTTCCGGACAAGCACAAGGACGTGGTGGTGATGGCCGGCGACGGCGGGTTGGCCGATATCGGGTTTTCGATGCTGATGCATTCCTGGTTTCGAAAAGAAAAGTTCACCACGATCATGCTCGACAATGAAGTCTACGGAAATACAGGGGGCCAGGAAAGCGGCATGACCAACATCGGGTCGGTCCTGAAGATGGCCCCCTTGGGGAAGAAGTTTGAAAAAATCGATATGCCGGATCTGGCCAAGACGGCCGGCTGCGCTTACGTCGCGATCGTCGTGCCCAACAACCCGCGGCGGGTTGAGCAGGCCATCAAGAAGGCGGTCTTGATCGCCCGGGAAGTCGGCCCGACCTACATTCAGGCCTATACTTCCTGCAACATCGAGTACGCCATTCCCACTGATAAAGTCATGGAAGACGCCAAGAACGTCGAGAACGACCGCTACCAATTCAAGGAATATATCACCGAAGAAGCCAAACAGTACCTGGCCGACAAGTGGGGATACAAGGAATACGCCAAGAAGGCCATCCCAACGACGGAGGTGGCGAAATGAGGTTCAATATCCGCATGGCCGGTGTCGGCGGTCAGGGCGTTGTGACCGCCTCTCACGTCTTCTCGACCGCCGTGATCAACGCCGGCGGCGAGAGCACGATCGTTCCCTTCTACGGGTCGGAGAAGCGGATGGCCCCGGTCGAATCCTACGTCCGGGTCTCGAGCGACCGCATCTACGAGATCGGCGAGATCATGTTTCCCCATATCATTATGGTATTTCATCCCCAGGTGATCACCCATGGCAAGTCCTACACCATGCCGTTTCATTTCGGCATCAAGGACAATGGAACGATCCTGGTCAATTCCAAAGAAGAAATTCCGTTGCCCGGGGATGAAATGTCCGATCTGGTCAAGCGGGGGGTCCAATTCCGGTATATCGCGGCGACTCAAATGGCCTTGGACGTCGCCGGGACGGATCTGGCGACCAACATGGCCATGGTGGGAGCGATTGCCGGGATTACCGGACTGACGACACGGGAAGCGGTGGCCCAAGCGGTCAAGGAGCGTTTCCTGGGAAAGGGCTTCGTGGTATCGGGCGGCACGGCGTCTCTGGATTCGGTCGTTGAGAGAAAATTCAAGCATAAACAAGAGCTGCTCGAAAAAAACATCGCCGCCGTGAATGCCGCCTGGGATTATGCCGAAGCCCACGGTTGGCAGATGGGCAAGAAGGAAAAGGCGGTCCCGGCCCAGGCCGGACGGAAATAACCCGAACTTAAAAACGAAGGAGCCCCATGTACCTTGTCGCAAATATCGATCCGCAAATCTGCGGTGCCACCAGTTGCACGCTTTGCACCCAGTTCTGCCCCGAAGCCAATACGATTCAGTACGACAAAGTCCGTAAAACTGCTTTCGTCTCGGTGGATCGGTGCAAGGGATGCGCACAGTGCGTTTGGGTCTGCGACAATATGGCAAAGCACAACGCCATCAAGATGGTCATGATCGATCAATTGCCTGAGGAGTTTACGTCCAAAGTCACTAAGAACATGTCGTACGAGCAGGAAGACCTCAAACCCTCACCCATCAATAAATAAAGCGACGAGCGGAGAGCCATGTACCTGAAAAAAGAGCATCTTCTAAAAAAAGATGAACAATACGTGCTGAAACCTGGACCGGAGGGTTACGTTCCGCCGGCGGCCGCATCGATGGGAATCGAACTGCCGGATCCGGGTGAGGGATTGTTCTACGGCCGGAAAACGAACGAAGAGGCCGTCATGGAAGAGATTGCCAAACAGATGCTCACCCGAAAAAACCCGACTATTTTTCCGGGACCTTTGGTCCTGTGGGCCTGGAACGAACACGCCAAGATCAAGGGCCAGGCGGTGCTGGAACTTGCCAGCGAGATCCCGGACGTGATGATCATTCCCATGCCGGACTACCGCCCTAAATATCCGAAAATCGAACCGGAAGAAGAAATCAATCCCAATCATCCCAATCTGACGATCTGGCATAACAAGATCGAGGTCTGCATCTTCATCGGCGTGCACTGCCACTACGCCAATCTGACGCTCAAGATGATCCGGGCCGGGACCAATTGCCTGACGGTGGCGGTCTGCGCAGAGCAGGGGCATGAGGACGCGATGCTGACGACCCGGGACTCCGATGAGAATAAAATTCGGAGGCTGGCCCAGACGGTTCGGAAAGTGCGTGAGTCCATGGGAATTCCAGCGCCCACCCGGCCTCCCTACGGCGGAGGAAAGCGCGAAATTGTAACGCCGGAGGAATGGACCCGAATTCGGGCCCATGGTTTGGCCATGTCGATGGCGGGATCGCCACAGGGGATGCCGTTGCGCGAAGGCCAGATGCCCACGTTTTAGAAGTTGAGCAGATCCCCGGCGAGGACGCGGACGGGAGGGGGCGACGCGAGCCCCTATGACAAGGGAGGAAAAACGATGAGCGAGCCGACAGAAACCGAACAGAAGACCAACCCTCAGGGGGATCCGATCACATCGGCGGCGGTGAAAGTGCAAGCCGGAAAAGACCCGCATGCCGAGGCCAAAAAGCAGCGAGTGGTTTCACCCGAGCATTTGTTTTTCGAAGCCCCCCGGGAGCGGGTCTTCATCACCGGTTCGGAAGCCGGAAAGGAAGCGATACGCCGGGCCAACGTCGATTTTTCCGTGGCCTATCCGATCACCCCTCAAAGCGAGACGATGCAGCTCATCGGCGTGCTTTATGGCGAAGGGTATGTCAAGGAATACTATCGCGGCGAGGAAGAGTACGGCGTGATGTCGGCCATGGCCGGCGCCTCGCGCGCCGGCGTCCGGTGTTTCACGGCCACGGCCGGACCGGGCACCTTGCGGGGAATCGAAGCGATCGCATCCTGGCCCGGACACCGTCTTCCCCTCGTGGCCATTTTCACGTGCCGCGTCGTGAACGCGCCGCTCGCGATCCAGCCGGACAATATTGAAATCTCCTATTTGCTGAACACCGGGATGATCCTGTTCCACGCCGAAAACCAGCAGGACGTGTTCGATTTTATTTTGAAGTCGTTCATCATCTCGGAAATGAACGACGTGACACTGCCGGTGGGCATCGCCTACGACGGTTTTTTCGTCACTCACGCGCGCGGTTATGTCATGATGCCACCCAAGGATATCAAGCTTCCCCCCCGCGAAGCCTATCACGGGGCGGTCCCGGTGCTGGATGCCGAGAATCCGCCGGCGCGTCTTTCCCGCGATGCCCCGGTTCAAAAAAGTAATTTTATGTCTTACAACATCCATGCCGTCTGGCAGCAGGAGATCTGGGCCGCGCAGGAACGGGCCAAGAAATATATCCGACGGTACATGGACGGTCTTCTGGAAGTGAACAATCCGGATGCGGATATCTTCCTGATCGCCTCCGGTTCCGCGGCGGCGCAATCCCGCGAAGCGGTTCGGCTGCTCGATGAACAGGGGGTTCATGTCGGACTGATCAAGATCCGGTCGTTGCGTCCCTTCCCGACGCTCGAATTGCAGGAGGCCTGCCGCAGGGCCAAGTTGATCGTAATTCCGGAGTTCAATTATCCGGGTTGGATGGCCCGGGAAGTCTCGACCGCGTTGTACGGGGAGTGCCAAGCCCAGATCGTCGCCGGTCCCCGCGTGTTCGGCGGGATGACGATGCCGGTGGAGTTGATCGTCGAGCGTGTGCTCGGAGGACTGCACCAAGTGGATCCGACGCGGGTGCCGGTCGGGGCCAATATCGGCGGAGCGCCTTCCACTTCCACCGAAACCGCGAAACAAGTCTCCAAGGAAGACGTCAATCGGTTTATGCAAAACATCTGAGCCATTTCTGCCCATTTCGAAATGACGAAGCTCTCCGGTGATCCGGAGGGCTTCGTTTGTTCCTGTCCGTTGTTTCCGTTAACGCGATGAAAGGCCTTATGAAAAAACAAAACCGATGGAACGGTCCGTTGGTCCTGGAAACAGACCTGGAAGTTTTGGGACCCCGAAAACAGGGGAAGGTCCGGGATATTTACGATCTGGGAGACGCGCTCCTTCTGGTGGCCAGCGACCGGATCTCGGCCTTCGACGTCGTCCTTCCGGACGGAATTCCCGGAAAAGGATATGTTCTGACTCAACTTTCAAAATTCTGGTTTGAATGGTTCGCGTCGGCCGAAAAAACTTTTTCGCATCATCTGATCACCACCGAAATCGCGGAATTTCCGGAACCCTGTCGGCGATTTAAAGAGATTTTGGACGGACGGAGCATGCTGGTGCGGAAGGCCGAGCCCCTTCCGGTCGAATGCATCGTTCGTGGGTACCTGTCCGGCTCGGGTTGGAAGGAGTACCGCCGGGGCGGGACGATCTGCGATCTGCCGCTCCCTCCCGGAATGAAGGAGTCCGATAAACTGCCCGAGCCGATTTTCACGCCGTCCACCAAAGCCGCGGAGGGTCATGACGAGAATATTTCATTCGACCGAATGAAGGAGGCGGTGGGGGAAGCCGTCGCGAAACAGGCGCGGTCCTTGAGCCTGGCCGTTTACAAACGGGCCTCGGAGTTCGCGCGCACCCGCGGCATTATCATCGCCGACACCAAGTTGGAGTTCGGCCTTGATCCGCGGACGGGGGGGCTCATGCTGATCGACGAGGTTCTGACCCCGGATTCTTCCCGGTTCTGGCCGGCGGACGGCTATGCCTCCGGAAAACCTCAACCCAGTTTTGACAAGCAGTTCGTTCGCGACTATCTGGATTCCTTGCCATGGGACCACCGTCCGCCGGCGCCTAGCCTGCCGAAGGAAGTGATACAAAAGACCAGCGATAAATATTTCGAGGCGATGGCTCGTTTGACAAGCCGAGCCGTTTGAATCCGCCTCAGCGGGGGTTCGGATCCCGGACCACGTCGGGGTTTTCGGGGTCTTCCAGGTCTCCGCGGGCGATGTAATCCGCCCAGATCAGCACCATGTTTCCACTGTCCCGGATCGCCCGAATGCCGTCCTTGAGATGCTGGATCATCGAAGGTGTGGCGCCGTTGCGTTCGATCTCGGCCAGTTCGTCCGACAGCGTTCGATTCAGTTTTTCCAGCGCGCCGGCGACGTCGGCCAGAGCCTGTTTCATTTGGGGCGTCATTTTATTCGTAAGCCTCCGCCGGCATGGACTCGTTGAACTCAAAACGGCAATTTTTGCATCGGAGAAAAAGACGACTGTCACGGACGGTTACGGTGCAGCGAAAATCCATCTCGGCCCCGCGCAACCCGCACTGCGGACATGGGAATCCCTTCAACCATGAAACGATTTCGGGATTCGATAACTGGTAAAGTTTGAGCTCGGTGCTGACGGGAAAGCTGTACCGGCAACCCGCGCACATCGCCGTGTAGACATTTTCTCCATCCGGACTTTCGGTCTTGATCCGGACGAGGAATTCCTGTTTTCGGCAAATCGGACAGGCAATTGTACCCAGCCGCTCTTGTATGGCCTCCGTCGTGGTCACAGGCTCTCCTCCATGAAGTCTGATCAGTATAACAGACCACAATCTTCCTGCGCAACTTGAACCGCACCCCCTTGTCCAAGGCCGTATTGTGTCTGAAAAAGGCTATTTAGAACTGAAAACGTTAAAAATTGGTTGACAAGAACGCGATGGACTAAATATACTCATAAACTCCCCGGCAATGTTGCATTTACAAACAGGATCGTAAAACAAGCGAGGAGAAGGCATGTCCACCCCAAAATCGAAGATACTTTATACGTACACGGATGAAGCACCGATGCTGGCGACCTACTCGTTTCTCCCGATCGTCGGCGCTTTTACAAAAGCGGCCGGTGTGGCGGTTGAAGAACGGGACATTTCGCTCGCCGGCAGAATTATCGCCAACTTCCCTGAATATCTCACGGAGAGTCAGAAACACTCGGATGATCTGGCCGAATTGGGAGAGCTCGCCAAGACCCCGGAGGCCAATATCATCAAACTGCCCAATATCAGCGCGTCACTCCCCCAGATGAAGGCGGCCATAAAGGAGTTGCAGGCCCAGGGCTACAAGATCCCCGACTATCCGGAGGATCCGAAAAACGACAAGGAAAAGGAGATCAAGGCGCGTTATGACAAAATCAAGGGCAGCGCCGTCAACCCCGTGCTGCGGGAAGGCAACTCGGATCGCCGGGCGCCGCTCTCGGTCAAACAATACGCTAAAAAACATCCGCATAAAATGGGCGCGTGGACGCCCGACTCCAGGACCCATGTCGCGCATATGACGCAAGGAGACTTCCGTTCGAATGAGAAAGCGGTCACGATCACTGAGGCGACGGACGCGCGAATTGAGTTTGTGGATCCATCCGGAAAGACCACGGTTCTGAAGCCCAAGATATCCCTGAAGGTCGGCGAGGTCATCGACGGCACGTTCATGAGCCGCCGCGCCCTGCGTGAATTCCTAGAAGCGCAGATCCAGGACGCAAAAAAGCGCGGCCTGTTGTTTTCGATCCATCTTAAAGCCACGATGATGAAGGTATCGGACCCCAAGATTTTTGGTCATGCCGTGTCCGTCTATTTTAAAGACGTGTTTGAAAAACACAAAGCCACGTTTGCAAAACTGGGCGTTGATCCCGACAACGGCTTGGGCGACCTGTATGCAAAAATCAAGTCCTTGCCGGAGGATCAACGCGCCGCGATTGAGGCGGACATCCAGGCCTGTTACAAGACCCGGCCCGAACTGGCGATGGTGAACTCCGATAAAGGGATCACGAATCTGCATGTCCCGAGTGACGTGATTATCGATGCCTCCATGCCGCCTGTGATTCGCGACTCGGGAAAAATGTGGGGGCCCGACGGCAAGCTTCAAGACACAAAGGCGGTCATCCCCGACAGCAGTTACGCCCCCGTCTATCAGGAAGTCATCGAATTCTGCAAAAAGAACGGCGCCTTCGATCCGAAAACCATGGGGAGTGTCCCCAATGTGGGTCTCATGGCGCAGGCGGCGGAGGAATACGGATCGCACGACAAGACCTTTAAAGTTCCGGGAAGCGGAACGATTCGCGTGGTGACCGCATCAGGACAGACCTTGCTGGAACACGCGGTGGAAGAGGGGGATATCTGGCGGATGTGCCAGGTGAAGGATGCGGCGATCCAGGATTGGGTCAAGCTGGCCGTTACTCGTGCAAAAGCCACCGGAGCCCCCGCAGTGTTCTGGCTGGATAAAAACAGAGCCCACGATGCGGAGCTGATCAAAAAGGTCAATCGCTATCTGCCGAATTACGATACCCAAGGTCTGGACATCCGCATCATGTCTCCGGCCGAAGCCACGCGGTTCTCGCTGCAACGGATGAAGGAGGGGATGGATACGATCTCCGTGACAGGCAACGTTCTGCGCGACTACCTCACGGACCTTTTCCCGATTCTTGAAATTGGGACCAGCGCAAAAATGCTCTCGATCGTCCCCTTGATGAACGGCGGCGGTCTGTTTGAGACCGGAGCAGGCGGTTCCGCGCCCAAACACGTCCAACAGCTTCAGGAAGAAGGGTATTTACGGTGGGATTCTCTCGGCGAATTCTTGGCGCTGGCCGCTTCGTTGGATCATCTGAGCAAAGCGTCCAACAATCCGACCGCAAAAATTTTGGCGGATACGCTGGATCGGGCGACCGCCAAGTTCCTGGAGAGCAACAAGTCGCCGGCCCGCAAGGTCGGGGAGATCGATAATCGAGGAAGCCATTTTTATCTCGCGTTGTACTGGGCGCAGGCCTTGGCCGAGCAGACGGAAGACAAGAACCTTCAAGCGCGTTTTGCCAGAGTCGCCCAACAGCTTGCCCAGAACGAGGCCAAGATCAATGCCGAACTTCTTGGCGCACAGGGAAAACCGGTTGATCTCGGCGGCTATTACCATCCCGATAGAAATAAAACGACCAAGGCCATGCGTCCGAGCTCAACCTTCAATGCGATCGTGGATGCGATCGCATAAAGGACCAACGCACGGCATCATCATCGCACCTCCGCTAAATATTTTCAAACTCCCCCGGGGGTGTCAACCTCCGGGGGGAGTTCTCGCAAGCCTCCAAAGATTCTTGCGATCCTCCCATCTTGAAAAACTTTCCCGAACGGAGTAATCTAAACCCGTCCGTTCATTCCTTCCACCGGCGTTAAACCATCAGGAGGATTCACGATGCCGACCTATGTCTTGCTCAGCACGTTGACCGATCAGGGCCGGAAGACCATCAAGGCCAAACCCAGCCGCATCAACCAGGTGAACAAAGAAATTGAGTCGATGGGGGCCAAAGTGATCGCCCAGTACGCCCTTCTGGGCCCGTATGACTTTGTCAACATCATCGAAGCCAAGGACAACAAGGCCATTGCCAAGATTTCGGTGGAGTTAGGCTCACGAGGCTCGGTCCAATTCCTGACCATGCCGGCGATCCCGATCGATGAGTTCATCGCGTCGCTCAAGTAGCATTGACCGGTCGGGGGAGGGTTCAATTCGTCGCCGTTTGATGCTGGGCGGGATGCTGGCCGCCGTTTGGTCCGCCTTCGTCGTGGGAGGCTGCGCGTCGGTTCAGCCCGCGTCTTATTCGCTGCAAGACGGCGAAATCTTCATCGCGTCCCACACGCACTTCTTGAATGTCGCCGTCGCGGTGCTGGAAGACCGGCGTTCCGCGGAAGAGAAAGCCTGGGCCGCCCAACGGAACCTGCCTTCCAATCTCACCGAAATCGTGACGGAACGGATGCTTGAACATCTTCGGGTCTCGCACGTCTTTAGCCAAATCCAAGAGGCGTCCGGACCGATTAACCCGTCCTCATCCGATCGCATTCGTGACCTCGGTTCGCAGGGGATCGACGCCGTTCTGTTCGGTGAGTTGGTTCATTTCTATGGCCAGACCGATTCGAACGGTCGGATCGAGGGGCATGTCCAGTTCGTAAACCTGAGGCTGCTCGGCACGCGATCCGGACAACTTCTCTGGGAAGGAACGTCGGATAAGTTGTTGCGGCGACAGGAAAAGCAACCGCGCCTGGCAAGGGATTACGCCGCCGAGGCGCTTCGCGGGGCGATCAATCAGTTGGCCATGCAACTGGCGGCCCAAGCATTTTCCGACGCCCAAACGTCTTTATCCGATCGGCCCGAGATGCGACACTGGCGCGTCGGGGTGCCGCGGCCCGAAGATGCCCGGCCGCCGGAGGAAAAGGACGGCCGTGATCGAAAACTCAAGGGCGATCAGAACTATGCGTTGTACAACGATCCGGCCGGCGGAGTTCAAATGCTTGATGAGGTGCCCAACCAATGGGCGAAAAACCTCAGGGATCTGCAAATTTTTGGAGAGGTCGTGAGCGTTCATGACCGCGGGGCAGGATCCGAGGCGTTGCGGAAATGGTCCGAGGAGGGACTCGATGCCGTTCTGACAAGCCGCTTGACCCGTTTATTCGCGTTGGTAATTCCGCCGCGTGACGAACGGCCCTTCCCCATTTGGAGCGGAGGAATGGGGTATCCGCGGCTCTTTAAAGCGACGGCCCTGGTCCGGTTCGAGGATGTTGAACTCATCGAGACCCAAAGCGGAAAAGTCATATGGAAGGGGCAGGCGGAGGACGGCATCGATCGGATGCTGAAGACTTGGGAACTTCCCGCAGCACTGGTCCGGGAGTCCTTGGATGAAACGTTGGCCCGCTTGGCGAAACAACTGTCGGATTTTGTCTCATCATCCAATGAAAAATCCTTCCTGTTCAATGGGTCTAAAGACCTATCCCCGTCCTAACCTCTAGGTCTTTTTTTCTGTTGAGGAAATAAACAAAACTGGTTATAATAAATCACTTTTTTCAAAGATACCGAGCTTCCGAACCGATCGATCAAAACTCATGAAAAGCTTAAAGCGTGAGGAGACAATAGATGGCAAAGGTGCTTGAAGGCCCGGGAATGGGTTTGTTGAAGAAGTGGGGGATGACCGTTCCGGGCTATGTGGTTGTCACCTCCACGAACCAACTCGACCAGGCGGCTTCCAACGGAACATGGCTTACAGAGTCCCGTTTGGTTGTGAAGGCCCATGAGGCGATCGGATCCCGGATGAAGCAGGGCCTGGTGAAGGTGGACCTGGATTGGTCGGGAGCGAAGCAGGCGGCCAAGGAAATGCTGGGGAAGGGCCTCGGCGGGGGGATGACCGTTTCTCAGGTCATCGTCTCGGAAATGATTCCTCACAAGGACGAATATTATATCTCGGTCAAGTCGACGCGGGAAGGGGCGGAACTGCTCCTGGCCAACGTGGGCGGAATCGAGATCGAGTCAAATTGGGAACGGATCCAGAAACTCCCCATCCCGATCGGGGAGAATCCCTCCAAAGAAGCGCTGGCGGATTTGGCCAAGCGGGCCGGGTTCGGCAAAGATCTGGCCCCGAAGATTGCGGAGTTTTCCGCCAAGCTATACCAATGCTATGACCATGAGGACGCTCAGTACCTTGAGATCAATCCGCTCGTACTGCGTTCGAACGACCAAGAGCTCGTGGCGCTCGATGCGGTGACCTTGTTGGACGCGGATGCCCGGTTCCGTCATCCGGACTGGGACTTTGCGTTCGCGGCCGAGTTCGGCCGGCCTTATTCCGAGAATGAGCGGGCGGTGATGGAAGTGGATTCCAAGATCAAGGGCTCGGTCAAATTCATCGAGATCCCAGGCGGTGATACGGCCCTGCTTCCGGCCGGAGGCGGCGCCAGCGTCTTCTACACCGACGCGGTCGTGGCCCTGGGTGGAAAACCGGCGAATTATTCCGAGTACTCCGGCGATCCTCCCGATTGGGCCGTCGAGGTTCTGACCGAGAAGGTCTGCGCTCTACCCAACATCAAGCGGATCATCGTGGGCGGCGCGATCGCCAATTTCACCAACGTCAAAAAGACTTTTGCCGGCATCATCGCCGGATTCCGAAAAGCGAAGGCCGATGGAAAGCTTGACGGCGTCGAGATCTGGGTTCGCCGTGGAGGTCCCTTTGAAAAAGAGGGATTGGCGGCCATGAAGGCACTGGAGGTCGAGGGATTTTTGATCCATGTCTTTGATCGCAATACGCCCCTGACGGACATCGTGGACATGTCGTTGAAGAAAGAAGCGACGACGTCCGGCTCCTCCCCCCATAAAAAAGCCGGATCGACGGCCGTGCGAAGCGCGAAGGCCGGGGAGGCGCGACAATGAGCATCATAGCCGATCGCACGACGCGCGTGGTGATCCAAGGCGGACCGGCCGGTGTGAATGCGGCCCGCCGGATGGCCGAGTTCTGTCATCTGGCCAAGGCCCCGCTGACGGTCCAGGCCTTCGTTTTTCCTCCGGATGCCGGAAAGATCAACGAAGTCCCTTTCGGAAGCGAGATCGTCTCGATCCCTGTTTACAAGACCGTGGCCGATGCGGTTGCCGATCATCCGGACATTAACACCAGCTTGGTTTATGTCGGTCCCGACCGGGCTTTCGGCGCGGCCCGTGAGGCGCTGAACATCGATTCGATCCGTCTGGTTTCAATGATCACGGAAGGGGTTCCCGAGAAGGACACCAAGCTTCTTTCGCGCGCGGCCCGGGAAAAAGGAAAGGTTTTCAACGGACCGTCCGCCATCGGGATCATCTCGGCCGGCGAATGCCGCCTCGGCGTGATCGGCGGCGCGTTCGACAATTTGGTGCTGAGCAAGCTTTACCGGCCCGGCTCCTTCGGGGTGATCACAAAATCCGGAGGCCTGTCCAACGAGATCATCTGGATCTGCAGCCAGTTCGCCGATGGGATCACGACCGCGATCGGAATCGGCGGGGACGCCTATCCGGGGTCGGATTACGTGACTTACCTCGAGATGTTCGAGAAGGACCCGAAAACCCATGCCGTTGTGATCGTGGGCGAGATGGGGGGAGACCTGGAAGAGCGCGCGGCCGACTGGTATGGGGCGAAGAAGCGCAGGATCAAGCTGATGGCGGTCATCTCGGGCTTCTGTCAGGAAGTGCTGCCGAAGGGAATGAAGTTCGGCCATGCCGGCGCCAAGGAAGGGATGAAGGGCGAGGGCGGCGCGCGGAACAAAGCCGACCGACTGCGGGAGGCCGGGGCGATCGTGCCGGCCACTTTCGGAGGGCTCGGTCCCGCGATCAAGGAAGTCTATCAGGAACTCATCGCAAAAGGCGTTGTCAAAGAAGCTCCCGCCGCGGAGCCGGAGGCCCTGCCCAAGCTTCCCAAGACGATCGAGGAATCCCGCAAGAGCGGCGAGGTTTTTGTGGAACCGCTCGTCAAAACCACGATCTCGGATGATCGCGGCGAGGAGCCGCTCTATTACGGGTACGCCGCCTCCGAGCTGATCAACAAGGGCTACCAGATTCCCCACGTCATCGGCCTGCTCTGGAATAAAAAACTGATCAGCCCGCAGGAGGCCGAGATCGTCAAGCGGATCGTCATGCTGTCGGCCGACCATGGACCGGCTGTTTCCGGAGCGCTCACGACGATCATCGCGGCCTGCGCCGGGATTTCAATGTCCCAGGCGGTGGCGGCCGGCCTGATCATGATCGGGCCGCGATTCGGCGGCGCCGTTACGGATGCGGGCAAATGGTTCAAGTACGCCGTCGAAAACAAGCTTTCGGTCGACGATTTTTTAAACTATATGAAATCCAACGTGGGCCCCGTTCCCGGGATAGGTCACCGTGTAAAAAGTGTAAAGAATCCTGATAAAAGGGTCAAAGAGCTCGTGAATTACGTGAAGAGTCAGAATCTCTTCACGCCGCATCTGGATTTTGCTCTGGAGGTCGAAAAGGTCACCACGGCCAAGAAGGACACCCTGATCCTGAACGTCGATGGGACGATCGCGGCCGTTTTGGTCGACCTCGGTTTCCCGGTCGAAAGCCTAAACGGTTTTTTTATTTTGGCGCGAACGATTGGCCTTATCGGACACTGGATCGATCAGAAACAGCAGGGCAGCCGCCTGATCCGGTTGTTTGATTATCTGGTAAACTACGCAGCCCCGAAAAAGAAGGAAGTCCCGCCGCTCAAATAGCGTCTCTGGAAGTCTGATTCCATCGACGGAGCCGTTTCTCAAACGGCTTGACTAGCGCCGCGGCGGACCGTAAAATGAAGCTTCCACATAACGACGAGGGAGGATCTTTTCATGTCGCTTGAAGTCATCAAAAAACTTTATGCCTCCATGCCGGATAAGCTGACGAAGGCCCGGAAGAAATTCGGCCGTCCATTGACGCTGACCGAGAAAATTTTGGTCGCGCATGCCGATAATCTTGAGACGCAGGCCTGGGAACGGGGCAAGGCCCAGCTTTTGTTAAGACCGGACCGCGTCGCCATGCAGGATGCGACGGCCCAGATGGCGCTGCTCCAGTTCATTCAAGCCGGAAAGAAAAAGGTGGCTGTTTCCAGCACGGTTCATTGCGATCATCTCATCCGGGCCCAGAGCGGTGCGAAGGAGGACGTTCAGCGGGCGATTGACGAGAATAAAGAGGTCTACAATTTCCTTCGCTGGGCCTCGCGA
>Ga0335081_10003763_pt1 | contig 23888 bp, 21 predicted proteins | sample Lox_Sample_35_FD_206713 | JGI IMG/M metagenome (GOLD analysis project Ga0335081, IMG submission 206713) | Soil microbial communities from Loxahatchee National Wildlife Refuge, Florida, United States - Lox_Sample_3.5 | ecosystem: Environmental > Terrestrial > Soil > Wetlands | place: USA...
CCGAGAGAGTTGAAGAAAACGAAAAATGGTGCGGCGGCGGATTCCCTCACGTCGATGTACCTAAAGGGAATCCATACCATTGAGGTCCCGAAAGAACGCCGGAGAGGGAACGGGCGTCACCTGGCATTGAAAGGTGCTACCGGCAACAATTTGAAAGCTCTTGATTGCTCGATCCCTCTCGGCACATTTGTGTGCATCACGGGCGTGAGCGGATCCGGAAAGTCCACGTTGATCAATGAGACTTTGTTCCCGATCCTTTCCCGGAAGTTCTACAAATCGAACCTTGTTGCTCTTCCCTACAAGTCCATCAACGGTATCCAGCACGTCGACAAAGTCATCGATATCGATCAGTCTCCGATCGGCCGGACACCACGTTCCAATCCGGCGACCTACACAGGTTTGTTTACGATCGTACGGGATTTATTCACCGAGCTGCCCGAGGCAAAAATAAGGGGATACAAGGCAGGACGCTTCAGCTTCAATGTAAAAGGGGGACGATGTGAAGGATGCGAAGGGGACGGCGTGAAGAGAATTGAAATGAATTTCCTCCCTGATGTGTACGTCCTGTGCGATGTTTGCGGAGGGAAACGATACAATCGCGAAACGCTTGAAGTTCACTACAAGGGGAAATCAATTTCCGACGTGCTCGAGATGACGGTGGAGGAAGCCCTGAATCTCTTCAGCGAACTCCCGCGGCTTCAGCGAAAGCTGCAGACTCTGTACGACGTCGGACTCGGGTATATCCGGCTTGGCCAACAAGCGACCACCCTTTCGGGCGGTGAAGCGCAACGCGTGAAGTTATCGACAGAACTATCAAAGATTGGCACGGGAAAGACCCTCTATATTCTCGATGAACCCACGACGGGTCTTCACTTCGAAGATATCCGGATGCTGCTCTCTGTTTTGAACAAGCTTGTCGACAAAGGGAACACCGTCATTGTCATCGAGCATAATTTGGACGTCATCAAGACGGCAGACTGGATTATCGATCTGGGCCCTGAAGGTGGGGAGTCAGGGGGTGAGATTGTCGCCGAGGGGACGCCGGAAGGCGTGGCGAAGAACCAGAAATCCTATACGGGACAATTCCTGAAAACCATCCTCAACTAAGTTTTCAGCACCAATATGCGGGAGGCCCGGCTGGCGTCATTTTGTTCTGAGCGTTCAATTTCGCCGTTGGCATCGTTTTTCGTAGAATGACGCACCCTTGAGTTGAGCCTCCACGCTTGGGCGTCACTTTCTAGAGACCCATCGGTTTCCTTTTACGAAAAACCGCCACTTCTTTTCGACGCCAGTCCGGATGCCAATCCGGGTTGACACGCCAACTTCGGAGCGTTGGATTCGCTTGCCGCGAACAAGATATACCTGGTCACCTAGCAAATTGATACCGTTCTCTGTGCGTTTGATTGCGAATGCCTGGCAAAATTTTGCCGGGCCATTTGTCAAATCCTCATCTCGAACGCGTTTGCCGCGAAGTCTTCGCATCACTTCCATTCCACGGATTGGTTCAACGCCTCGTATCAGGACGGCCTCCGCTATTCCTTCCTGTCTCGTCACGACATTTGCACAAAAGTGCATTCCATAGGTGAAGTACACGTAGAGATGTCCGCCTTCCCAGAACATCACTTCGTTCCTTTTTGTCTTCCCCCGGTAAGCGTGGCTTGCAGGATCGATGGAGCCTCGATAGGCCTCGACTTCAACAATTTTCCCTATGAGTTTTGTACCGTGATAGTTCCTGACAATGAGGTCGCCGAGCAGTTGTCTCGCTACTTGCAGGGTGGAGCCAAGATAGAACGAACGGGGGAGCTTGGAAAGCAATTTCGGGAATCAGATATGAGAATGCGGATCAAAAAAATGCTGATCAATTACTGATTGTGCAACTTACTTCTGAAACTCACGGAGGATTTTGTCTATTTGGTCGGCAGAGATTCCGGAGCCGAACTCAGCTTTCGTTTCCGATGCTCCCTTCTTCTCCTCGATGGCTTGATCGGGTTTAGCTTCCATCTTCAAGCCGCTGGACGCTGGAACCGGCTGAGCGCCGGCTGCCGACATCGGTTTGTTGACCGCGTTCCCTGCCTTCATCCGGATCCTTTCGTCAATTTCTTCCATCCACGAGTTTCCGGACGGAGCAGACCCCATCGTCGAGATTGGTGGTTGTCTGAATTCGGTCTGAGCAACAGGTTTGGATTTCTCGATGAACTGTTCCGGCGGGTTGATGGGACGAGTCTCGAAGGCAAGCCGCTTAATATTGATCAGATGTTTGGCTGAGACGTTTTCAGATATGATCGAGCCTCCAAACGTACCGGGACCCAGTGTCATCGACGGGAGCAGTTCGTTGGTGTAACCGACCGCACCGAGAGCGGCTTGAGTATTCACCAGTACGCGGAAGGCCGGTTTTTCAAGCCCAAACTTCAGAACTACCTCAGAATCGGTTGAATGAATGACCATCGAGTGTCCCATTCCACCAAACTCAAGCATTTTGATGCACAACTCGCACCCCTCTTGCCAGCCGTTGACCGTAAACAGCGAAAGAACCGGAGAGAGCTTTTCGCGTGAAAGGGGATATTCTCTGCCAACGCCGGGTAATTCAGCAATGAGAGCAGATGTATCGTGTGGCACGTCGAATCCCGCCATCTGTGCGATGATGACGGGTGATTTTCCTACAATGTTAGGATTGATTGCACCGCGATTGTCAAACATCAGCCGACTTAACCTGTCCTTTTCCTCCGGCGATACAAAGTATGCGCCGCGTTTCTTGAACTCTTCAATCGCCAGCTTCTTGATTGGGGCATCGAGGATTGCTCCAGATTCCGTTGAACACAGCACACCCCAGTCGAACATCTTGCCGGAGACAATATCCGCAACAGCTTTCTTGACGTTCGCAGTTCTTTCAATGAACGAAGGCACATTTCCCGGTCCAACACCGTAGGCAGGCTTCCCCGCACTGTATGCAGCCCTGACCATGGGAGTCGATCCTGTGGCAAGGATGACCGCCGTGTGTTTCTGTCGCATCAATTCGTTGGTACCTTCAGTGGTCGGGACGGACATACAATTGATAAGTCCCGCAGGTGCTCCGGCGCCCTCGGCAGCTTTGGCAATGATGTTGGTCGCTTCAAGCGTGCAATTGACGGCTTTCGGATGGGGACTCGCGACAATCGCATTTCTCCCCTTGACCGAGATGATTGCTTTGAACATAAGTGTGGAGGTGGGGTTCGTCGATGGCACCAGGGCGGCGACGACCCCCATCGGTTCGGCGATCTTTATGATTCTCTTTTGCTTGTCCTCATCAATGACGCCAACCGTCTTCAAGTCCTTGATGGACTCCCATACTCGTTTGGTGGCGAATTCATTCTTCTTTTTCTTGTCTGCTGCCTTTCCGAATCCGGTTTCCTCGTTGGCCAGCTTGCCCAGCTTCTCCGCTGCGGCAAAGCCGGCGTCGACCATCGCCTTGACAATGGCGTCAACTTTTTCCTGAGAATACGGACGGAAGGCGAGCTGAGCTTCCTTCGCTTTTGCAACGAGGTCTCGTGCTTCCTGGACAGACTGGAGGTCTTTGTCGAGTGGCATACGAACCGAATATAAATCAATTTTGTATGCCTGTCAATTTGGTCCGCCGGCGGAAATTCTTGACGTCAAATAGTTTGTGCAACTCCTCTGGAGTCGAATTCTTCCGGGAGGCCAGACTATAAACATTCGACACCTACAGAGTCGAAAGGAATCAGACGACTTCACGGATGATATTGTTCTTAAAGACATCTCGGAGGATACGCTGTAGATCTCGTAGAAAGCTCCGTAGGAGCGCGATGTTCGTAGCATTTGACGGAACCAGTCAAATGAACTCCAGCGGAGTTCCACAGCTTGTTTCCTCTTACATTGCCTTTTACATTGTGTTGAAACCATGGATACCACAAGGCATCCCTCCGCCCTGCTATGCGAGAGTAACGTCGTATTTGAAGACGACGATATTGTTGTCCTCAATAAGCCCGCTGGATTATTGGTTCTCCCCGACCGATATGATCCGACCATTCCGAATCTTCTTAACTTGCTGAAGAAGAAGCATGGTCAGATCTATGTCGTCCACAGGATCGACAAGGAAACAAGCGGACTGATCCTGTTTGCGAAAACGGCGGATTCACACCGCTCAATCGGTGCACAATTTGAAGGTCGAGTCACGGAGAAAACGTATCTTGCGATTTGTGTGGGCGAAGCGCAGCGCGAACAGGGGGTGATTGAATTGCCGCTATCCGAGGAAGGTGGAAAAATGGGACGAATGAGAGTCGATCGTTCGCGAGGGAAAAATGCCGTCACGCACTATAGAGTCCTTGAAGGGTTTGAAGGATTCAGCTTTGTCGAAGCAAAGCCTGAAACGGGGCGGACTCATCAGATTCGAGTCCATTTGAAGGCTCTCGACCTGCCAATTCTCGGAGACTCTGTCTACGGCGGGCACAGCTTTTATCTATCTCAAATCAAGCCAGGGTATCGACATAAGGGGGAGGAAAAGCCACTCCTGAATCGAACTGCGCTCCACGCAACGCGGTTGTCGATTTTGCATCCGCGGACGAACCAGCCTGTTTCTTTTGAAGCCAGGCTTCCGAAAGATATGACTATCGTTTTGAATTATCTTCGGAAATTCAAAGGAACACAGAGAGAACTACAGATCCAGACGAGGCTGAGAGGGATCGAGCTTCCTTGACTTGAGCCCGAAGTGTTTGTAGGCGCGATCGGTAATTTCGCGTCCCCGGGGAGTACGAGCCAGAAATCCCTCCTGGATCAAATAGGGCTCATACACCTCTTCCAGAGTCCCAGGTTCTTCGCCGACCGCAACTGCGAGTGTATTGACGCCCACGGGACCTCCCGAGTATTTTTCGATAATCACCTTCAGAATCCGCTTATCCATTTCGTCCAGTCCAAGGTCGTCGACCTCCAATGCTTTCAGTGCATAATCCGCCACTTCCTGCGTGAGCACACCTTCGTACCGTGAAAGTCTGGCGTCAGCCTGGGCGAAGTCGCGACAACGTCGCAAAAGGCGGTTCGCTATGCGCGGCGTCCCTCTGGATCTCTTCGCGATCTCTCCAAGCGCATCCTTTTCAAAGTCGATGGCGAGCAGCTTTGCGGAGCGCATCAGGATATTATGCAGTTGCTCCTCGTTGTAATAGTCCAGACGGTTGGAAATCCCGAATCTCGAGCGAAGAGGAGAACTAAGAAGTCCAGCTCTTGTTGTTGCGCCGACGAGCGTGAATGGTTTCAATCCGAGCTGGATTGTCTTTGCACCCGGTCCGCTGTCAATGACGATATCAACCCGGAAATCCTCGATCGCCGAATAGAGATACTCCTCGATCTTAGCCGGGACTCTATGGACTTCATCGATAAAAAGGACTTCGCCCGATTCCAGAGAAGTAAGAATGCCGGCCAGATCGCCGGGCTTTTCCAAAGCCGGGCCGGATGTCATTTTGATACCCGTCTGCATCTCGTTTGCGATGATGTACGCCAGCGTGGTTTTGCCCAACCCGGGCGGACCCGTTAGGAGGACGTGGTCGAGCGATTCCTTGCGCTGACGGGCCGCCGCAATGAACACCTTCAGGTTCTCGACGATCTTCTCCTGTCCGACAAACTCGCCCAACGAAGTCGGTCGGAGTGTCCGGTCGAAATCAACCTCCTGTTCCAATCGTTCGGGTTGGGTGATATCAGGGCGCTTCATCGATGAAGAGTATACTTAGAAGGGGTAGCAATAGCAAGAAACGAGCTCGTCCGAGGGATCACCGCAGAGGTTCACGACTTTGAATATTTGAGTGCCTTCTTGATAAGGTCTTCGACATTCAAATCAGAACCGCCTCCGTCGTTGAGTGCGAGGCGGATCGCTTTTTCCGCGGCAACGCGATTATAGCCGAGCGACATCAGTGCAAGAAGTGCTTCATTTCGCACTTCGGCTCCTTTATCGCCAGGAATCGTCGCCGACCCGAGAGTTGTGTCGCTTTTTCCGATTTTGTCCCGCAGTTCCACGACAAGCCGTTCGGCGGTTTTTCTGCCAATGCCCGGAATTGCGGTCAGTGCAGCGATGTTGCCGCCCGTAATATGCTGGCGCAGATCCGATACAGAAATACCCGAGAGAATTCCTTGCGCGATCTTTGGCCCGATGCCCGTAATCGAAATAAGGAGCTTGAACAGCTGGCGTTCCGCCTCTGTCGCAAAACCGTAGAGCTGCATCGCGTCTTCTCTGACGTAAAGGTGAGTCAGGAGACGGACGGGTGCATTTAAGTCGCCAAGCGTCGAATACGTGGAAAGCGGAATGCTGACTGCGTAGCCGACTCCCCCAACATCGACGAGGACTTCGGTCGGTGATTTGCTTTTCAGAATTCCGGTAAGGGATGCGATCATCGCGATCTGACAACTCTGTCAGGATTAGCTTTCACAAACGAAGCCCAGGTTCGATGTCGGGCGGTGGAATTCCCGTTGGACTTGATGCCCCACGTTCGGTGATGATGGCACAGTGCTACGGCTAACGCGTCGGTGGCGTCGAAGAGTTTCGGGGTTTCGCGAATGCGCAAGATCGACTTCACCATGAACTTCACCTGGTCTTTCGACGCGGCGCCGTTTCCCACTACTGCCTTCTTGACTTCGCGGGGCGAATATTCCGTTGTCGGAATTTCGTTATTCACCGCTGCGAGTATCGACACGCCGCGGGCCTGGCCAATCTTCAGTGCCGACTGAGCATTCCTGCCGTAGAAGGCTGTTTCAATCGCAAATTCATCCGGATGATACTCTGTAATCACGGTACAGAGACGCTTGTAGATATCCCGTAATCGAATCGGCATCGATCGCTCCTTGCGGTTGACGATCACATCGAACTCGAGTACCGCCACAATGTTACGCTCAACTTCGATGAGGCCGTATCCGGTCACTAATGTACCGGGATCTACACCAAGGATGATCATGGGAGTTCGAGCCGCACGGGACTTGAGCCAGGTTTCAATTTATTGGGCAGCAAGCGCTGCGAGGACCTTGTCATCGATATCAAAATTAGCGTGGACCTTTTGGACATCATCGTGCTCTTCCAGCGCTTCCATCAGTCTGATGACATTTTCGGCATCTTTCCCCTCGACTTTAACCGTGTTTTCCGCCACCATTTGGAGTTCAGCGCTTTCGACCTTTATGCCCTTTGAATCCAACGATTTCTTCACGGCTTCAAAGTTCTCCGGTGCGGTCACAATGGTGAACACCTCGTGTTCGGCCTTTAGGTCGTCTGCGCCCGCATCAAGAACGATTGACATAAGATCGTCCTCCGATATCGCCGATGATGGAACTGTGATTATCCCTTTCTTGTGGAATTGGAATGACACGGCTCCGGAAGAAGCCATCTTTCCGTGATGTCGTTCAAGGATGTGGCGAATCTCCGACACAGTGCGGGTCTTGTTGTCGGTAACCGCCTCGACTAACATAGCGACCCCCCCGGCACCGTACGCTTCGTAGAGAACATCCTCGTAGACTGTTCCGGGCAGCTCTCCGGTTCCTTTCATAACAGCCCGCTTGATGTTGTCCGCAGGCATATTACTCTCTTTCGCTTTATCAATCGCGAAACGAAGTCGTGGGTTCCCATCCGGATTTCCGCCCCCCAGTTTTGCTGCAACGGTAATCTCTTTGATGATTTGCGTAAACATCTTTCCGCGGCGTGCGTCCGTCACGGCTTTCTTTCTTTTTATTGTTGCCCATTTGGAATGACCGGACATTGTTGTTCTCCAACCTAAGGGTTCAATTGCAGCGTGATCGCTTTCAAACCTTGATTATTGTACAATCTTGATGTCGCGGACCTTGAGCTGCGGCATCATTTCACCCTCGAAATCATTTTCATCAAGGGAAAAAGCAAGGTCGAGACCCGCGCGGCCCTGTATCGTACGATCGAGAAGATCGCCGAGGTTGAATCCGACGGCATCGATGGTCCGACTATGTTTCTTCACTTTGAACTTCAAATGATTCTTACCGACAATGCGCGGTTGTCCTGAGAGCTCAACGCTCCGGGCGGAAAATATGGGACGCATGTTATCCGGACCAAATGGTGCGAATTGGCTCAATACGCGCACAAACTTGGGAGTCAGTTCCGCTATGTCAATATCTGCATCGATATTCAAGACAGGAATTAGAAGTTCCTTGGGAAGTGTTTCATTGGCCACCCGGTAGAACGCCTGTCTGAATTCATCGACTCGGTCGAGCTCGACTGTGAGACCTGCGGCATATTTGTGGCCGCCGAACTGGATCAATGAACTTTCACATTTCTTCAGTGCCTGATAGATGTCGAACCCGGATATACTGCGCGCGGACCCTTTGGCGACACCATCGATCGTTGTCATCAAGACGGTCGGGCGATAATAACGTTCGACGATTCGTGAAGCTACGATCCCGATGACACCAGGATGCCAATCGCCCTGGTGAAGCACGATGGCGTGGTTGTGCTCGACATCGATATTCTGGTCGATGTATTCCTGTGCTTTGGCGAAGGTGTCTTCGTCGATTTTTCTCCGGTTCCGGTTCTCCTCCTCCATGACCTGGGCAAGGGTAAGAGCCTTTTCGTAAGAGTCGCACGTAAGCAGTTCGACGGCGCGCATGGCATCGCCGAGTCTGCCAACAGCGTTAATTCGTGGAGCGAGGACAAAAACCACTTGGCCGGCATTGACTCTTCCGGGTCTGAGGCCGGAGCTTTCAATCAACGCCCGAATTCCCGGCAACGGGGCAGTGTTGATGAGTTCAAGCCCGAGCTTGACGATAGTTCTATTCTCATTTGTCAATGGTACAATGTCGGCGATGGTTGCGAGCGTTACGTACTGAAGATACGACAGGAGTAGTTCTTCTCCGTCTCCGCCTATTCGCGACCGGATAAAAGAATCCTCCGAAAGGGCCTGAACAAGCTTGAATCCGACACCACAGCCGCAGAGAAACTTGTAGGGGTAGCGGCACGACGGTTTAAGCGGGTCGAGAACGGCAACCGCGTTCGGCAATGGATCACCGGGTTCATGGTGGTCACAAATAATGACATCGATACCCAGAGAACGAGCGTATTCGACTTGTTTCACCGCGGTGATTCCACAATCGACTGCCACCAGAAGCGATGCACCGAATGTCTTTGCCTGGTCGATCCCGGCGTTCGAAAGACCGTATCCTTCGCGTACTCTGTCGGGAATAAAATAACGGACGTCCCCGCCCGCCTCGGAAAGAAAACTCCAGATCAACGAAGCTCCGTTGGTGCCATCGACATCATAGTCGCCGTACACGACTATCTTTTCACCTTGTGAAATCGCCCGGGCAATCCGACCCACCGCGATTTGCATCCCGTCCATAAGCCCGGGGTCGTGAAGGTCCTCGATGCTTGGCCGGAAGTAGGCACGGGCTTTCTCAAACGAATCAATGCCCCGGTTGACCAGAATGTCGCTCAGCACCGGAGAAATTGTCAGCTCGTCGGCGAGTTTCTTGACAAGCCCGGCACGATCCAATTGGTCAGGCGGATTTCGATCCTCGCCGTTCCGATATTTCCAGCGGTATTCCCGGATTGGTTTCAAGAGATTTGGTTGCGTGAGAGAAGCAGTTATGAAAAAACAGAGGCAGGGAAGATTTGGTCTGTAAGCCGAATTCTGTCTGTTCCACCGTTTTCGCGGCGGAAGAGGCAGCCATTTATCTCAGCGACCTACCCATCACGCAGTCCCACGCGACAAAGTCGGGGGACGAGAAGCGGGCAACTACGCTCCATTCCCGAAAGAATGGAATGCGTGATCTACGCGGTCTTGCACCAGGTGGGGTTTGTCCTGTCCCGATCATCCTTGCAGGCGACCGGGATCCCTTGCGGGACCATCTCCATTACTGAAGATGCGGTGGTCTCTTACACCACCTTTTCACCGTTTCCTTCCAACGCCTTTCGGTGTTGGCGGGATGTGTGTTTTCTGTGACACGTTCCGTTCCTGCGGGGTATTGCCCGCAAGACCCGCGATTGACTCGTGGCACCTTGCCCTGTAGTGTTCGGACTTTCCTCCCCGCGCAGGCGAATGCCCACGCGAAGCGGCTGCCTGACTACGTCTTCTCTGCCTCTGTAACAATTACACTTCTGGTTTATGGATCAAACGTGAATCGGTCGTTTGGAGTCGATTCCGAGGTTTGCAAGCCGGTCCGCTTCTGAATTGTATTCACGAGTGATGTGGCGAAACGTACAGTTGATTCGAGCGGAATCGATGAGAGCGTGAGCTTCTTCAACGAATTTTTTCAGCCGAGGCTCTTTGACTTTGTACGTTCCCTCCATCTGGCGGACGAGCAATTCACTGTCCGAGTGAATGACGAGATTCCTGCAACCCTTTGTTTGCGCGAGTTTGAGACACGCGATCAGTGCCGTATACTCCGCAATGTTGTTCGTTGCCTTACCAATATAGCCGAAGACCGATGTGAGTACACTTCCTTTTTCACTTCTCAGCACAACCCCTATGCCGCTGTCGCCAGGATTGCCTCTCGAGGCGCCATCGGTGAACGCGTGGATCGTCATAACGGCGATGACGTATCGTGTGCCAGCTCTTCCGACACCAGGATTCTGCCGCAACGTTCACACGTCAGCATGTGCGAGTTCTTGCGCAGCTCCAGCACGCGCTGTGGAGGTACGCGGTTGTAGCAGCCTCCGCACGCGCTCCGCTTGACGGGTACAACAGCGAGGCCCGCTTTGGCTTTCCTGATTCGTTCGTACATCTGCAGATCGGTTTTTTGAATCCGTGCGATCAGTTTTTCCCGTTCGTGGCTGAGCTTGAGCTCCTCTTCCTCGTGTTCCTTGTTGACGAGTGCAAGTTCGTCGCTTTTTTCCTTCAACTCGGCCTGTAACCGCTCCATTTCCGGTCCGATCTTTTGCACATCTTCTTTCGCATTACCCGCCTTCCCCTCGAGCTGTTCCAGTTCCTTCGTCAACTTTGTGATGCGTTCCTGCGAATAGTCAATCTCTCTCCCCAGGGCATCGTATTGTTTGTTGCTCTTCACTTCGAATTGTTGCGTCTTGTACTTTTCAATCTTCTCCTTGAGACTGACAATTTCAGAGTCAGCCTCATCCCGCGCGACGAGTGAACGTTGAATCGTATCTTCAAGATCCTTCCTCAACTTGTCCTGATCCTTGATTTCGTCCTTGAGTTTGTTCACGAGACCGGGAAGATCGCCCTTCAGCTCCTGCAATTCATCGAAACCCGAATCCACACGTTGAAGCGCATACAACAACCGCAATCTGTTTTCCAAATCGAACTCCTTAAAGTCTAAATGCTTCGTACCGGATTTGTAAGAACTTGAGTCAACGCAACAGACACTTTTTGTTTCGACTGGCGCGCTGCATCGCGTAGCCTGGCCCGCAAGGGCTCAAGAATACCGTGCTCCGTCTCCCAATGACCAGCGTCCACGAGCGCAATCCTTCCAAGCGCGGCATGAAATGTATGGTAGTGAACGTCCGCTGTCACAAAAACGTCTGCGCCGGCCCGGATAGCAGGCTCGAGCAAATCGGACCCACTGCCGCCGCATACCGCAACAGTTCTGACTTTTTGCCGCGCATCCCCGGCGTAACGAAGCGAGCGTGCCCGCAACGTTTGCTTGCACTTGAGGAGAAACGATTGCAGCGATGTCGCGCGGCCGAGCATTCCAATGGCGCCCATGCCGAAGTTTGAGTCAGGCGTGCTGACAGGGTAAACGTCATACGCCAATTCTTCGTACGGATGAACCTTTCTGATCGCCCGCACAATGGCAGGCACGCCCGCCGTCGGGGCGATCATTTCAAGCCGCACTTCATTGACTCGCTCAAACGCTCCCTGTCTGCCTAGAAATGGCCTGGTGACCGAAGATCCTCTGAACGTGCCGATGCCTTCTGTCCTGAATGAGCAAGAGTCATAGTTGCCGATAGTTCCGGCTCCGGCCTCAGACATCGTTTGTGCGACCTGGTCGACATGAGTAGGGGGGACAAAGACTACGATTTTCGAGAGCTTACCTTCGAGTGGCGACAAGAAGCTAATTCGTTGCAGCCCGAGAATTTCTGCAAGGACAAAACTCACGCCATTTTTTGTGAAATCCAAATTTGTGTGTGCGGAATAGACGGCGATTCCATGTTCTGCGAGCGTCAGCATGTTTTTTCCGGTCTGGTCCTTGTCCGTCAGCGAAGTTGCAGGATGAAAGAGGGGCGGGTGGTGGGTGAGGATGAGATCGATGTTGTCTTTGATCGCCTCCACCACAACGTCATCCGTGATTTCAAGCGCTATCAGGATCCGTGATACTTGTTTCTGCCGGTGGCCGAGCTGAAGCCCCACGTTGTCACGCTCCCAAGAGGTCCACGTGGGTGCCCATTGTTCGAGTATCTGTTCAACATCAGCGACTGTCATGCCCGGCCGCAGTAAACATAAACAAAGTGTCCCGCCTGTAGGGCGGGACACTTTGGGGAAACTTTCGAATGTAAGCCTGATTGAATAGCTTTCTTATGCCTTTTTTGATGTGCATCTCACAATGTCTGGACAGGAACCCTTACACGATAAACATAGGGAAAAAACTCCGTATTTGCAACAGACTACGGCCGCTTGATCCCATCCTGCAATGTCACACGGAGCCGAGACCAGCTTGAGGTTCATTTGTCTCAAACGTAATGTCTCTCAGGCGTCGGACTTCCGATTCAATTTTTTGAAAGTTCAAATCAAATTCCTGCAAGAGCGATTGTTGGGCCTCCGGCAACGGCAATCGCTGAAGGAGATCAGAACTTATCTTGATGGCGGCGAGCGGATTATTAAATTCGTGGCAGACGGTAACCACGAGCTCGCGAATTGCCTGATCACGATTCTCAGCGATACTCATCCTCTTTTCAACCGCCTCCATTTGTCTCTTCACTTTGATGCGATCGAGGATGTTGACCAACGTACGGGGGACGTGGATCCCATTCAGCTCGTCTTTCAGCAGGAAATCCTCGACTCCGAGCTTCATTACTTCGACGGCGAGTTTAATGTCCTTCGTAGCACTCATCATAACTACCGGAATTTTCTGTTCCATTTGACTAAGCTGCAGGCAAAACTCGAGTCCATTCGAATTGGGAAGCACAAAATCGGTAACAATGATGTCGAAACCGGGATTCGAACGCACGGTGGCAAGAGCATCATCGGCGTTCTTTTCCCTCACGACGTGGAAGCCAATGCCGCGGGCCTTCAGGAGACTGTCCTGAAACACCTTGACAAAGGACGAATCGTCGTCGACCAGCAGTACTGATATTTGTTTGGAGGCCATCGCAATTCCGACACAGCGCTGGAAAGAGTATAGGATTTCTTTTCTTGATTTTCAATTTCCGACCGGTGAGCCTTGAGTTTGTTGCTTTTCAGCGGGAATTTTCTCTATATTCACCGGTCACGCACAGGTCGGAATTCCAGAGGTCCTCTGAATTGATCGACATCTCCCAAGGAGACTAGCATGCCTGCTAAGAACAAGATTCTCGTAGTCGATGACGAGGAAGCGCTCAGGACGGTGCTTGCTGCGGAATTGGAGGGAGAGGGCTATCAGGTTACCACGGCAGTCGATGGACAGGAAGCAATAGACATTCTCGGTTCGGTTGTATTTGACCTGATACTTCTTGACATCAAAATGCCGAATGTAGACGGGTTCGAGGTCCTGAAGTTCGTGAAGGGACGGCATCCTGCAACCAAGATCATCATGCTTACAGGGTTCGCCGATTTGAAAAACGCGATCGAATCCAAAAAGCTGGGCGCTGAAGACTTTGTCAGCAAACCGTATGATTTAGTGGACCTGCTCACAACCGTCGAACGAGTGCTCACCGGTGTGTGACGTCCGAAGCTGAATGAACCCCGATGCCCAAGAGATATCACATCCTCATCGTTGACGATGAGGAATCGATTACCTACCTTCTCAAGACCGAATTTGAAGACCGATCCGAATTTGCTGTCGATGTAGCCCTCAATGGCGCAGATGCCATTAATCTCATCCAGTCCCACATTTACGACGTTGTCCTCCTCGATGTAAAAATGCCACGCGTGAGCGGCATCGAAGTCCTGAAGTTCATGAAGGATCACTCGCCGACCACGGAAGCCGTTATGCTCACAAATTTGACTGATGTCAAGACCGCGATCGAGACGGTCAAGCTTGGTGCCTATGACTTTGTGGGCAAACCGTACGATACCGACCAACTTATGGCGACGGTGCATCGGGCGCTTGAGCACCGCCAACTTGTCATCCAGAAGGAGGTTCACGAGCTTGATCGTCCCGGTGACATTATCGGAGACAGCAAGATCTTCAGAGATGTTGTCGAAAATGCAAAGAAAATCGCTGCGAGTGAGACCTTTGTTCTCATCCAGGGCGAAAGCGGCACAGGCAAAGAACTCTTTGCCCAACTCATGCACCGGCACAGTTCTCGGAAGGACCAACCGTTTGTGGCGGTGAACTGTGCGGCCATGCCGGATCAATTGCTCGAAAGCGAATTGTTCGGCCACGAAAAAGGGTCGTTTACCAGCGCTGTGAGTACGAAACAAGGCCTTGTCGAAGTCGCCGACGGAGGAACGCTCTTCCTTGATGAAGTAGGAGACATCAGTCTAATGACTCAACCCAAGCTCCTGCGATTCCTGGAGACCGGGGAATTCCGTCGTGTGGGCGGCACCGTAACACGAAAGGTCGACGTACGCGTCATTTCGGCGAGCAACAAAGACCTCCCGGACGAGGTCAAGGCCGGACGATTTCGTGGAGACCTTCTCTTCAGACTTAATGTGGTGAGCCTTCGGTTGCCCAAACTCTCAGAGCGCATGGAGGACATACCGGCGCTTGTCCAGCACTTCCTCGCGCGGAAGTCCAAAACAAAGCGAATAAGCGACGAGGCTCTTGATCTGCTGATGAAATATGACTGGCCCGGAAACGTGCGGGAACTCGAGCACGTAATAGAAGGAGCGCTCGTGATGGCACAGACGGATGAAATTGTACCGAAGGATTTCTGGCTAAACAGTGCTGTCCGACCGCAGCGGATCGCGGCCCCTGCGGCGACCGAGGTGTCGAATAATCACGGGTTACTTTCACTCGAGGAATTGGAGAAGATCCAGATCGAGAGAATCCTGATGCACAACAAGGGTGATCGGGCGAAATCGGCCGAGATGCTCGGAATTTCCAAAAAGACCCTTTATTTGAAGATTAAAAAGTACGGAATCCGCGTGAGCTCCGAATAGCTGTCTGCTGTCGGTTTGACTCCCCCATTTCTTCGGAGAATCGTAATCTCGTCCTGAGTCCGCGTCGTCCAACGGTTATCCTGAAAAATATTCCCTTGCTACCGCAACTTTTTGGCCAATTCTCAGTATGTAAGAAAGGGATATAGCCTACCTACATTCCCTGAACTCCTTCTTGTTGAGCCAGCAATCGGTTGCTCGTGGTGGGGTGGACCGAGAACCTGGCTCAACTCCTTTTATCCCTCTTACAACCTCCTTGACATTGCAGCCATTATTGCATAGTATTTCCAATGCAGATCGTATTACTCTTTAAATTTCTTTGCGATCGCCCGCATTGAATCCCGCCTGAGACGCTTCCATGTCCAAGTTCCAAAGTCCCGATTACTACTCTTTTGACTCCCTCCTTTCAGAGGATGAAATCCTCGTGCGGAGCACAGTTCGTGATTTTGTCGAAGACAATATCCTTCCGATCATTGAAAAGCACAACCGTAGTGGGACGTTCCCAATCCACCTCGTCAAACCGATGGCCGAACTTGGCCTCTTTGGGGCGACTCTCCCCGCTCAATACGGATGTGCTGAACTCAATAATGTCGCATACGGTCTTATGATGCAGGAATTGGAGCGGGGCGATAGTGGTATGCGCAGCTTCGCGTCGGTCCAGAGTGCGCTCGTCATGTACCCGATCTACACATTTGGATCCGAAGAACAGAAAGATTTCTGGCTTCCGAAACTTGCGAAAGGAGAGAGGGTTGGATGTTTTGGGTTGACCGAACCCGACTTCGGGTCAAACCCGGGGGGCATGGTTACTCGCGCTGAAAAAACGAAGGATGGTTTTCTGGTCAATGGTGCGAAAATGTGGATAACCAATGGAACCATCGCAGATGTAGCCGTTGTGTGGGCAAAACTGGAGGGAGAGATCAGGGGATTTCTTATCGAAAAGGGAACAAAGGGCTTCTCCGCCCCGGAAATGAAAGGCAAACACTCCCTGCGGGCATCTGTCACATCGGAGTTGGTCTTTCAGGATTGCCACATCCCCGAAGAAAACCTCTTGCCAGCATCCGGGGGACTCAAATGTCCTTTAATGTGTCTCAATCAGGCGAGGTACGGAATTGCTTGGGGGGTGCTTGGAGCGGCGATGGCGTGTTATGATGTTGCCCTGCACTATTCGAAATCCAGGATTCAGTTCGACCATCCAATTGCTTCTTTTCAGTTGACGCAGGAGAAGCTTGTCTACATGATATCCGAAATTACAAAGGGACAACTGCTTTGTTTGCAGCTCGGCCGCCTCAAGGATCAGAACAAGGCGACCTCTGGACAGATCTCGCTGGCAAAGAGGAACAATGTTTATCACGCACTGGAAATTGCACGCAAGGCACGGGAGATTCTGGGAGCAAACGGCATTCTCGATGAGTATCCGGTGATGAGACACGCAATGAACCTGGAATCAGTAAAGACCTATGAAGGCACACACGAGATGCATACCTTGATCGTCGGTGAGGACATTACGGGAATCCCGGCGTACAACTAAACGAGCAATGCAAAATCACTCTATCGTGAATCGACTATGAGATTCAGGAAGATCATCGGCGAAGCAATTACGTATGATGATGTGCTTCTGTTACCCGCAAAGTCTGCAGTGCTCCCCCGGGAGACGGATGTCAGGACGAAACTGACGAGACACATAGATTTGAACGTTCCGCTCATCAGCGCTGCAATGGATACCGTCACCGAAGCCACGATGGCGGTGGCAATCGCGAGAGAGGGTGGTATTGGAATCCTGCACAAGAACATGACGATTCAGCGGCAAGCCGAAGAGGTCGACCGCGTCAAGCGTTCAGAGAGCGGGATGATCCGTGATCCGATCACACTTTCTCCCGACCACACAGTCGGACAAGCGTTGGAAATGATGAAGAAGTATTCGATTTCCGGGATTCCTATTGTGAAGGAAGAAAGCCTGGTGGGAATTCTCACGAATCGCGACCTTCGGTTTGAGCCCAACCTGGATCTCAAAGTCTCCAATGTCATGACCTCGGGGAATTTGATCACCGCCCCACTTGGAACTACCCTCGAAGAAGCCGAAGTCATTTTGCAGAAAAATCGGATTGAAAAACTTCCGGTTGTGGACAAGAACGGCAAACTGAAGGGGCTCATCACGTTCAAAGACATCCAGAAGAAAAGACGGCACCCGAACGCCTGCAAAGACAAGCTGGGGAGGCTTCGTGTCGGTGCTGCCGTTGGCGTCGCATCTGACACGCTCGAGCGCGGGTCGGCACTCGTGGATGCCGGCGTTGACGTTATCGTCATCGATACGGCGCACGGACATTCAAAGGGTGTGCTCGACATGGTGCGAAGGGTCAAGTCGAAGTTCAGCGTCGATGTCATAGCCGGCAACGTTGGAACTGCCGAGGCCACGAAGGAACTCATCCGTGCGGGTGCCGATGGTGTGAAGGTGGGGATTGGCCCGGGTTCCATTTGCACTACTCGGGTGGTTGCCGGGGTCGGAGTGCCCCAGGTGACGGCGATTATGGAATGTGCGCGGGCGGCGCTACGGAGCAGGATACCAATCATTGCGGACGGCGGCATCAAACAGACCGGTGACATACCAAAGGCCCTTGCCGCCGGGGCTGATGCAGTGATGATTGGCGGACTCTTCGCCGGTGTCGAAGAGAGTCCCGGGGAGAAGGTTCTATACGAAGGGAGGAGCTATAAGATGTACCGCGGGATGGGATCCATTGAGGCAATGAAGGAGGGAAGTAAGGACCGGTACTTTCAGGATGTGGAAGACGATATTCAGAAGCTTGTTCCCGAGGGAATCGAAGGCCGCGTACCGTTCAAAGGAAATCTCGCCGACACCGCGTATCAAATGATCGGGGGACTCCGCGCAGCGATGGGCTATTGTGGCTGCAAAACAATTGCCGAGATGAAAGCGAAAGCGCAGTTCACCCGTATGACCGAAGCGGGATTGCGTGAAAGCCATCCGCACGATATCAATATTACCAAGGAAGCACCGAACTATCATCTGTAATGTCTATTGTGAATGTTTGCGCGACGACTTGAAGTAGTACGGCGAACGATCACCGAGTCGCGGCTCCAGGGGTTTGTTGTCACATCCCTTCCTAATATCCGTTACCTGACCGGTTTCACCGGTTCAAACGCCATTCTCCTGTTGCTTCCCGAAAGCGGTCTCATCATCACCGATAATCGATACAAGACACAAGTCGCAGAAGAAGTATCGTCTGTGAAGAGGATTGCCGTACAGGGGAGTCTTGTGGAGAAGGTGTCGAACGTGCTGAACAACAATCGGAGGAAAAGGCTTGGGATTGAAGCAAGGTCCCTCACCGTGGCCACGTTTAGGAATCTGCAGAGAACGCTCGGCAAAACGACACTCGTTCCAACTGCCGATGTGATAGAACGAATCCGCGCTTTCAAAGATGAAGATGAGATTTCGAAAATCAAGCGTGCAGCGAAAATTACGGATAGAGTTTTCAATAAAATTCTTGCTATACTTAAGCCCGGCGTTCGAGAACTTGAAATTGCCGCCGAGATAAACTATTGGCACCGACATTATGGAGCACAGTCAGAGGCATTTGATCCCCTGGTTGCGAGCGGCGCGCGAGGGGCCCTTCCCCATGGACGAGCCTCCGAGAAAAGGATCCGCGAGTCGGAAATGGTGACGATCGATTTGGGTTGCACAGTCGAGGGATACCATTGCGACATGAGCAGGACGGTCTCTCTTGGAAAGCCGCCGGCGGAAATGAAAGCTGTCTATGAGACTGTTCTCGAGGCGCAGCGCAGGTCGCTTGATAGGGCGCTGTCGGGGACTCCGGTCCGTGCGCTGGATGCAATTGCCAGAACCTGTATTCGGCGTAAAGGTTACGGGAAATTCTTCTGTCATTCCCTGGGGCACGGTCTGGGGTTGGAGGTGCACGAATTGCCGCACGTGTCTTCCAAAAGCGAGGAAGTTCTTGGAGATGGCTCAGTTATTACCATCGAACCTGGAGTCTATATTCCGAAGCTCGGCGGAATCAGGATTGAAGACGACGTCGTGATCCGCAAGAATGGGAACGAGGTCCTGAACACAGCACCGAAGGAACTGATCATCGTATGACTGATAATTTCAGGAAAGTACTCATCATAGCGTACTACTTTCCCCCGATGGGCCTGAGCGGAGTGCAGCGAACAGTGAAATTCGCGAAGTATTTACCGCAGTACGGTTGGAAACCCACCGTCCTCACTGTCAGCCCCAGAGGATATTACGCGATCGACGAATCTCTCCTGAAGGAAATCGAAGCGGCAGGTGTAGAAGTAGTCCGCACGAACTCCTTGGATGTCAACAGGCTGTTTTCGAAGAAGGGTGTCATCAAAATGCCCTCGGAATGGTTCCGTAGGATTCTGCAGTTCGTGGGCGACACGTTTCTTATTCCAGATACCAAGATTGGCTGGAAAGGAAGAGCCGTCAAAAAGGGGAAGGAGCTGCTGAAAAAGGAACGCTTCGACTTGATTTTCGCCACGGCACCTCCGCAAACCGATTTTCTCATCGGTGTCTCTCTGAAGAAAGCGTCGGAAATCCCTTTGATCGTCGACTACAGAGACTCCTGGCTTCAATATCCTTACAAGTACTTTCCGACTCCTCTCCATCATTACCTGCACTTTAGACTTGAAAAGCGCGTCCTGAAGGCTGCGGATCGCGTGTTGGTGACACACAGGCGTGTCAAGGAGAATCTTGTCAAACGGCACAGGGGTTTGCAGTATCACGACGTCGCAATTCTCTCTCAGGGTTATGATCCGGTCGATTTGGAGGCAAAGCCAGAGGAAAGGCTCCAGATGCCGTTGCGCCTGCGTATTACCCATACCGGGACATTTTACGGCGGGCGGAATCCTGCAACGTTCTTGCGGGCGCTCAGGAATATCTTCGACAGGGACACTCATCTTCGTGGCAGAATCGAATTGCATCTGGTCGGCAATGTGCGACGTGAAGATCAGCGTCTTGTCAAAAATCTTGGACTTCAGAATGACGTTGTGTTCCACGGGTATCTGGAACACCAGGAAAGCGTCAGCCAGATTCTGTCATCCGATGTATTGTGGTTTGTCCTCGATAATGACTATCAGACTCCCGGTAAACTGTACGAGTACTTCGGGGCACGAAAACCAATCCTGGCCTCCGTGGTTGACGGGTACACAAAACAACTTATTCTTGAAAGCGAGGCGGCGACGTGCGTACCCATCAATGATCTGAAAGCACACGAACAGGCTCTGCTGAGCTTCTTCAACCAGTTCGAACACAAGACACTCAAGAGAACGCCCGAAATATTCGCGTCACGGTTCAACCGTCTGACATTGACCGGCGAGCTCGCAAAGCATTTTGAATCCCTCATGAATTACGACACCAATGCGTTTGTCAAAGTAGGAACGATCAATCTGTGAACATTCTTGTCGTGGGATCGGGTGGTCGCGAGCACGCCATAAGTTGGAAGCTAAGACTGAGTCCGTCGGTTTCGCGCCTTTGGTGTGCCCCCGGGAATGCGGGAATCGAACAGCTGGCCGAGTCGGTTCCGATCAAAGCGCACGAAATAGACAACCTTGTACACTTCGCCAAAAAAGAACGCGTTGATCTTACCATCGTCGGCCCGGAACAGAGTCTTGCGCTCGGTATCGTGGATGTCTTTGAAAAGAACGGACTGAAGATCTTTGGTCCGAGCAAATCGGCCGCGCAGCTTGAATCGAGCAAAGTATTTGCGAAAGATTTCATGAAACGACACTCCATACCGACGGCGGGATACCGGTGCTTCGGAAAGTCGGATGAGGCCAGCGCCAATGAATTCATCGAAAGTCTCTCCACGCCCATCGTGGTAAAGGCGGACGGACTTGCGGCAGGGAAGGGGGTCATTATCTGCGCGTCGAAACAGGAAGCGATGATGGCTGTGCGAGCTATGCTCCAAGACAAGGCTTTCGGGAGTGCGGGGGAACGGGTAGTCGTGGAAGAATACATGAACGGCGTGGAAGCGTCTTTCTTTGTCATTACAGATGGTCATCGGTTCGCCCCTCTTGCCCCGGCTCAGGATCACAAGAGAATCCTGGATGGTGACAAAGGTAAGAACACCGGAGGGATGGGAGCGTATGCGCCGGCTCCCATTGTGAACAAAGCGATGGCAGATCGTGTGATCAGGGATATTGTCGTTCCGACACTTCGGGGAATGAAGTCCGAAGGAATGCCGTTCGTCGGGTGTCTCTATGTCGGGTTGATGATTACTGCCCAAGGGCCGAAAGTTGTCGAGTACAATTGTCGCTTTGGCGATCCTGAGACGCAGGTGGTTGTTCCTCTCGTGGACGGTGACCTCGCTGAAGTGTTGTATGCTGCTGCAGCGCACGAGCTTGATCCCGCAAGCGTACGATTGCATCCCGCCTCGGCTGTGTGTGTGGTGATGGCATCGCGGGGCTATCCTGATGAGTATGAAGTCGGAAAGGAAATCATGGGGCTTGAGAAAATCCGGCCTGAAGACGGCGTCGTCGTTTTTCATGCAGGGACGACAAAGAGTGGCAACGCGATCCTTACGTCCGGCGGACGCGTGCTGGGTGTGACTGCCATCGGCTACGATCACGCCCTTGGAGAAACTATTCGTTCTGCGTATACTGCAGTCGAGAAAATCACGTTCGACGGAGCATATTTCCGTGGTGACATCGGAAAAAAGGCTCTCGTAGCTGATGTGTAATTTCCGGAAAGGGATTCCCTTTGAATATTCTCGTGACGGGGGGAGCAGGGTTTATTGGCTCTCATATCGTTGATGCTTATCTGCGGGAAGGCCACGACGTTGTCGTCGTGGACGATCTTTCAAGCGGGTCGCTCCAAAATATCAATCCGAAGGCTGAATTCGTTCAACTGGACATCAGGAACAAGAACCTCAACGAAGTCTTTCAGTCGCACAAATTTGATGCCGTGAATCATCACGCTGCTCAAATGGACGTGCGGAGATCCGTTGCCGACCCCCAGTTTGATGCCTCCGTCAACGTGCTCGGAGGCCTGAACGTCTTTGAGAATGCGCGCCAACACGGCATTCGAAAGATCATATTCTCGTCGACGGGTGGCGCCATCTACGGTGAACAGGACTATTTTCCAGCCGACGAACTTCATCCCCTGAGACCTCTTTCTCCGTACGGAATCACGAAACTCTGTACCGAAAAGTATTTGTTCTATTACAAGGAAGTGTACGGGATTGATCACGTGATTCTCCGCTATGCGAATATCTATGGCCCGCGGCAAAACCCACACGGCGAGGCGGGCGTCGTTGCCATTTTTGCGAGCAAAATGACACGGGGCGATCAACCGGTGATCAACGGCGATGGCAAGCAAACGCGCGACTACACGTTTGTCGGCGATGTGGTCGAGGCGAATGTGGCAGCGTTGTCGTATACGGGCTCGAACATTTTTAACGTCGGAACCGGCGTTGAGCACGATGTGAATTACTTGTTCAACAATCTTCGCGAGCACCTGAGTCAAAAGTGCATTGAAAAGCACGGGCCTGCAAAGCTCGGAGAACAACTGCGAAGCGTGATCTCCTATTCAAAGATCCAAAAAGAGATTGGGTGGGCACCCTCCGTGTCGTTGAAGGAGGGTCTGCGGATAACAGCAGAATACTTTAAGAAAACACCGAACAAGTGAGCAAGCAGACTGATAGTATTGTCAATTTGGTGCTGAACCGCGATCGACGATCGGTTGCAAGGGCGATATCCCACGTCGAAGATGATTTGCCGGATTCAACGGAACTCATGCAATCATTGTACAAGAAGACTGGCCACGCGTATCGGGTCGGCATCACCGGCCCCCCGGGTGCCGGGAAGAGCACCATTACCAATAAACTCGCCCGGTACTATCGAAGCAAGCATGTCAGCGTGGGCATCATTGCTGTGGATCCGACGAGTCCGTTCACAGGAGGTGCCTTGTTGGGCGATCGCGTCCGGATGACGGATATCGAGTTGGACGGCGAGGTCTTTATTCGGAGTATGGCTTCACGAGGTAGCCTGGGAGGCCTTAGCAAGAAGGCCAAGGAAGCTGCAGATGTTCTTGATGCCGCTGGTTTTGACATGATCCTGATGGAAACGGTCGGTGTTGGGCAATCCGAGCTGGACATCGCGGGGGCCGCGGACACCACGATCGTGGTTCTCGTTCCCGAGTCGGGTGACGGCATTCAGGCGATGAAAGCCGGGCTCATGGAGATTGCGGATTTTTTTGTGCTGAACAAGTCCGATCGACCGGGAGCAGACCAGGCCGTGATGTCCATCAAGCTGATTCTGGGCTTTCGTCCGCACGATCAATCGAGCTGGTTGGCGGATGTTGTCAAGACGCAGGCGAACGAAGGAAAGGGGATTGAGGAAGTGGCACAGCTGATTGAACAACACCGCAAATTCCTTGAACGGGGAGGATTGGAACAACGGCGGAAAGTTCGACTCAAGAACCGTGTGCGGGAAATTGTCGAGAACCAACTCACCAGCGATTTCTGGAACCATTCCCGCACGGCAGTTCTTGAAGAAAAGATCGAACAGGTGATGACGCGACGAGTCAGTCCGTATGACCTGGCGGATGAATTGATCGCAGATTTCAAAAACCTGTGAAAAACAGCGTATGGGCAACGAAACCGTAAGTGCGGGAATTGATTTTCGACTGACCGAAGAAATGCTCATGCTTCGTCAGACAGCGAGGGAATTTGCCGAAGC
>Ga0335081_10003764_pt1 | contig 23888 bp, 26 predicted proteins | sample Lox_Sample_35_FD_206713 | JGI IMG/M metagenome (GOLD analysis project Ga0335081, IMG submission 206713) | Soil microbial communities from Loxahatchee National Wildlife Refuge, Florida, United States - Lox_Sample_3.5 | ecosystem: Environmental > Terrestrial > Soil > Wetlands | place: USA...
CGAGAGGATGTCGATCAGGTTGGTCACGCCCGGCTTGTCGGGCCCACGGCGCACCTCCGAGCCGGAGTCGGTGACGGCCGTCTTCAGCTTGCGCCGGATCACGTCGGGCTCGTCCATCATCCGGATCGTCCCCTGCTCGCTCGAGCCGGTCTTGCCCATCTTCCCGAGCGGGTCCTGCAGGTCCATGATCCGAGCGCCGATCTCCGGGTAGATCCCCCGCGGGACGACGAACGTCTCGCCGTAGCGGGCGTTGAACCGCTCGGCGATGTCGCGGGCGAGCTCGAGGTGCTGCCGCTGATCGTCGCCGATCGGGACGCCGTCGGCGCTGTAGAGGAGGATGTCGCCCGCCATCAGCACCGGGTAGTTGAAGAGCGCGGCCGAGACGAATCCCTGCTGTTCGCCCTTTTCCTTGAACTGCGTCATGCGCCCGAGCTGGCCGTAGCTCGTCACCGCCGACAGCAGCCAGGCCGCCTCGGCGTGGGCGGTGACGTGGCTCTGGGCGAAGATCGTCGAGCGGTCGGGATCGAGCCCGGTCGCGATCAGCATCGCGAACAGGTCGAATGTCCGCGCGTGCAGATCGGCCGGGTCGTACTCGACGGTGATCGCGTGCAGGTCGACGATGCAGAAGAACGCGTCGCCCTGCTCCTGCGTTGCGACGTACTGGCGGAAGCCGCCCGAATAGTTGCCGAACGTCGTGTCGCCGGTGGGCTTGATGCCGGAGAAGATGCGCATGTAGGCATCATTGTGCCCATGGCCGTTACGGGATCACCCGAGCTGCTGATCGTCATGGGCCAGTCGGCGACCGCCGACCAGACCGAGCACGTGCTCTCGCGGCTGGCCGAGCACGGGGTCGAGGCCCGCGTCCAGCGCGGGCGCGAGGCGACCGTGATCGGCGCGATCGGCGACCGCGAGCAGCTCGCGCTGCTCCCGCTCGAGGGCTACCCGGGGGTCGAGCAGGTGCTGCCGATCCTGAAGCCGTACAAGCTCGTCGGCCGCGAGATCGCCCCCGACCCGACGGTGATCGACGTCGAGGGCCGGAAGCTCGGCGACGGCTGGTTCGGCCTGATCGCCGGCCCCTGCACGGTCGAGTACCGCGAGCAGACGCTCGAGACCGCCCGTGCGGTCGCGGCGGCAGGCGCGACCTGGCTCCGCGGCGGCGCCTTCAAGCCGCGCACCTCGCCCTACGCGTTCCAGGGGATCGGCTTCGACGCGCTCGAGATCCTGCGCGAGGCCAAGGAGGAGACCGGCCTGCCGATCGTCACCGAGCTGATGGACCCGCGCCACGTCGAGGCGGTGCTCGACACGGCCGACGTGATCCAGATCGGCGCGCGCAACATGCAGAACTTCGTGCTGCTCGCCGAGGTCGGCCGCGCCGAGAAGCCGGTGCTGATCAAGCGCGGCCCGTCGGCGTCGGTCGAGGAGCTCCTGATGGCGGCCGAGTACGTCGCCAAGGAGGGGAACCACCAGATCGTCCTCTGCGAGCGCGGCATCACCACCTTCGAGCGCTCGACCCGCTACACGCTCGACCTCGGCTCGGTCGCGGTGCTCAAGAAGGAGACGCACCTGCCGGTGATCGTCGACCCGTCGCACGCCGCCGGCCGCCGCGACCTCGTGCTCCCGCTCGCCCGCGCCGCCGTCGCGGTCGGGGCGGACGGGATCATCGTCGAGTCGCACCCGCGCCCCGAAGAGGCGCTCTGCGACGGGCCGCAGCAGATCCCGGCGGCCGAGTTCGGCGAGTTCGCCGCCGAGGTGCACGGGTTCGTCGCCCTGATGGGCAAGCAGGTCGGTTAAACCTTCGACATGAAGATCGAGCCGGCTTCGGCGCTCGTCGGTGCCGCGGCCGTCCCCGGCGTCAAAGGCATCTCGCAGCGCGCGATCCTGCTCGCCGGGATCGCCGGCGGCGAGAGTCGCATCCGCGGCTTCGGCCGCGCCGCCGACACCCTGTCGGCGATCGACGTCGTCCGCGCCTGCGGTGTCGAGGTGACCGACAGCGGCGGCGACGACATCCGCGTCCAGGGCGCCGGCCTGCGCGGCCTCCGCGCGCCGGACGGGCCGATCGACTGCGGCAACGCCGGCACCGTCCTGCGGCTCACGTGCGGGCTGCTCGCGGGCCAGCCCGGAAGCTTCGAGCTCGTCGGAGACGAGTCGCTCACGATGCGCCCGCACGAGCGCGTCGCCGAGCCGCTGCGGCGCATGGGTGCCGGCGTCGCGACGACCGACGGCCACGCGCCGGTGCGGATCACGGGCGGCGCGCTCGAGCCGATCACCTACGAGCTGCCCGTGGCGAGCGCGCAGGTGAAGTCGGCGATCCTGATCGCCGCGCTCTATGCGAACGGCGGCCCGACGACCGTGATCGAGCCGCACCCGACTCGCGACCACACCGAGCGGATGTTCGCCGAGCTCGGCGTCCGCATCCGCCGCACTCCCAAGTCGGTGTCGGTATGGCCGGTCGACGGCCTGCCGCCCCTCGACCTCGAGATCTCCGGCGAGTTCTCCTCGGCCGCGCCGCTGATCACCGCCGCCGTGCTCCTGAACGGCTCCGAGCTGATCCTGCGCGGCGTGAACGTCAACCCGCTCCGCACCGGCCTGCTCGACGTGCTCGACCGTATGGGCGCTCGGATCGCCGTCTTCAACCGGCGCACGGTCGCGGGAGAGCCGGTGGCCGACCTCGAGGTGCGCTCGACTCCGCTCGTCGCCACCGCGGTCGGCGCGGAGGAGGTGCCGCGCCTGGTCGACGAGCTGCCGCTGGTCGCGCTGCTGGGAGCCTTCGCGCACGGGAGGACGGTCGTGCGCGGCGCCGAGGAGCTGCGGGCGAAGGAGACCGACCGCATCGAGACGGTCACCGACGGGCTCCGGGCGGCCGGCGTGCGCATCGAGGCGCGGCCGGACGGCTTCGAGGTGCGCGGCACGCCGGCGCGCCCGCGCGGGGGCAAGATCGACGCCCGCGCCGACCACCGGATCGCCATGCTCGGGGCCGTCACGGGCCTCGTCTCGCGGGAGGGCGTCGACCTCGTTGACCCCGACTGCGTGGCTATAAGCTTCCCCGGTTTCTTCGAGCTAGTCGACCAACTCGTACAACGATGATCGTGGCCATCGACGGACCGGCGGGTGCGGGCAAGAGCACCGTCGCCAGGCAGCTCGCGGAGCGGCTCGGCTTCGGCTACCTCGACACCGGCGCGATGTACCGCGCGCTCACCTGGCTCGCGCTGCGCGAAGGGTTGCCGCTCGGCGATGCCGATCCTGTCGGCGAGCTCGCGCGGCGCAACCCGGTCACCTTCGACGACGGGGGGCGCGTGTTCATCGCCGGGGTCGACGTCACCTCCGGCATCCGGCAGTCGCGCATCGACCGGATGGTGTCGGTGGTCGCGCGCCACTCGGCCGTGCGCGAGGTGATGCGCGAGCGGCAGCGGGCCCTGGCGGCGCGCGGGAACATCGTGATCGAAGGCCGGGACATCGGCACGATCGTCCTGCCCGCCGCGGAGGTGAAGGTCTACCTCAAGGCCGATCCCGCGATCCGCACGCGCCGGCGGCAGGCCGAACGGCCCGACATCGGCGCCGACGCGCTCGCCACCGACCTGCGCAGCCGCGACGAGTCGGACAAGGGCCGCATGCAGCCGGCGCCCGACGCGACGCAGATCGACACGACCGACCTTCAGGTCGACGACGTCGTCGCGCAGATCGAGCAGCTCGTCCGCGCGCGGCTCGTCGCGTCGCCGTGAGCTCCGAGGCCGCCTGGCGCTACGGCCGGCCGACGCTGGGCGGAGCCGCACGGATCTTCGCGCGGCCGATGGCGTTCGGGGCCGACCGCGTTCCGGCGAGCGGCGGGCTCGTGTACGCGATCAACCACCTGCACTGGATCGACATTCCGGTGGTCGGCGTGCTGTCGCCGCGCAACATCGACTACGTCGCCAAGGTCGAGGCGATGAAGTACCCAGGGCTCGGCGACTTCATCCGCCTGTTCGGGACGATCGCCGTCCGCCGCGGCGAGTCCGACCGCGACGCCGTGCGGATGATGCGCGAGGCGGCCCGCGGGGGCCGCGTCGTCGGGCTGTTCGTCGAGGGCACGCGCCAGAAGAGCGGACGTCCGGGCCAGGCGCAGCCGGGCGCCGCGATGGTCGCCCTCCAGGAGGACGTACCGGTCGTCCCGATCGCGGTGTACGGCACGCAGTTCTGGAAGATCGGCAACTTCGCGCCGTGCTCGGTCGCCTTCGGGGCGCCGGTCACCTTCCCCGGTGTGCAGAAGAACGGCCGCGGGTACAAGGAGGCGACGGCCGAGATCGAGCGCCGCATCAACGTGCTGTTCGACTGGCTCGCCGACGTGCACGTCCGCGGGCGCGAGCCCGGCCTCGTCCCGCCCGTATGAGCCGTAGGCTCGACGGAGGCTCCAAAGAGCGGAGGCGCCGGCTTTGCCGGCGCTGGAGCGGAGCCTGATGAAGGGCACGGTCGCGATCGTCGGCTTTCCGAACGTCGGCAAGTCGACGCTGATCAACCGGCTCACCGGCTCGCGCGCCGCCGTCGTGCACGCGACGCAGGGCACGACGCGCGACCGCAAGGAGCTCGTCTGCGAGTGGAACGGCGAGGAGTTCACGCTGATCGACACCGGCGGCGTCGATCTCGCCGACCGCGACCACATCACCTCGCAGATCGCCGTGCAGGCGCAGGCGGCGATCGCCGACGCCGACCTCGTCCTGTTCGTCGTCGATGCGCGCGCGGGTGTGACGCCGGGCGACGAGGAGCTCGCGCAGCTCCTGCGGCGTTCGAAGAAGCCGGTGCTGTTGCTGGCGAACAAGATCGACGATCCGGCGCAGGAGCACCTCGCGCTCGATCTGCACCGGCTCGGATTCGGCGACCCGGTCGCGATCTCCGGCCTGCACGGCACCAACGTCGGCGACCTGCTGGACGAGATCCTCGAGCGACTGCCGGGCACCGACCGGCAGCCGGTCGGCGACGAGGCGATCCGCGTCGCGATCCTCGGGCGGCCGAACGTCGGCAAGTCGTCGCTCTTCAACCGGCTCGTCGGCGAGGAGCGCACGATCGTGAGCGAGGTCCCCGGCACGACGCGCGACTCGATCGACACCGTGATCGAGCGCGACGGGCGTACGTTCGTGCTCGTCGACACGGCCGGCCTGCGCCGCAAGCGGCGCCAGCGGCAGGGCATCGAGTACTACTCGGAGCTGCGCGCGCTCGACGCTGCCGAGCGCGCCGACGTGGCGCTCGTCCTGATCGACGCGAGCCAGGGGATCGTCGAGGGTGACATCACCGCGGTCGAGGTCGCGCGCAAGGCGCACTGCGCGACGCTGATCGTCCTGTCGAAGTGGGACATCGGGCAGGTGACGATCGAGGAGATCCGCCCGGAGCTGCAGCGGCGCCTGCGGCAGCGCCCGCCGTTCATCACCGTCTCGGCGCACAGCGGCCGCGGCGTGTCGCGGCTGCTCGACCGTGTCGCCGAGCTGTTCGACAAGTACGCCAGCCGCGTCCCGACGCCGGAGCTGAACCGGTTCCTCGCCGACGTGCGCGCCGCGCGCCAGCCGCCTTCGAAGGGCGCGCGGCGGCTCAACCTCCTCTACGGCGCGCAGGTCGAGAGCCGGCCGCCGCGGTTCCGCTTCACGGTCAACGATCCCGGGCTGATCACCCGCGACTACGGCTACTGGGTGGAGAATCAGCTCCGCGAGCGGTTCGAGCTGGAGGGTGTGCCGGTGGCAATCGACTTCCGAAAGCGGACGTGAACGTCGTCGTCGTCGGCGGCGGGGCCTGGGGGACGGCCTTCAGCGCCCTGCTCGGGCAGCGCGGCCACGACGTCACGCTGGCGACGCGCGCCACGATCGACGAGGCGCCGTACGAGGACGCCGAGCTGGTCGTGATCGCCGTCCCGAGCAGTTCGTTCCGCGAGGCGATCGGCCACGTGCGCGGCAGCGCGCCCGTGTTGAGCCTGGTCAAAGGGCTGGACCCGCCGACCGGCGACAGGCTCTCGACGCTCGTCGAGGACCGGCCGGTGGCGGTGCTCTCGGGGCCGAACATGGCCGAGGAGGTGGCGGCCGGGCTTCCGGGCGCGACGGTGATCGCGTCCGAGGACGAGGAGCTCGCCCGGGAGCTGCAGGAGGCGATCAACTCGCTGGCGTTCCGCGTCTACGTGAACACCGACCTGGTCGGCGTCGAGCTCTGCGCGGCTGCCAAGAACGTGATCGCACTGGCGGCGGGGGGCGTCGACGGGCTCGGGCTCGGCGACAACGCCAAGGCGGCGCTGATCACGCGCGGGCTGGTCGAGATGGCGCGCCTCGGCGAGGCCTGCGGGGCCGAGCCGGAGACGTTCTTCGGGCTGGCCGGGATGGGCGACCTGATCGTCACGTGCTGGCACCCCTCCGGGCGCAACCGGCGGGCGGGGGAGCTGATCGCGCGCGGCTTCTCAGCCGACGCGGCGCGGGCGGAAATCGGGCAGGTGGTCGAGGGGCTGACGACCGCGCCGGTGCTGCGCGACCTCTCGCACCGCCTGGGGATCGAGCTGCCGATCACCGAAGGCGTGTGCGCGGTGCTGGAAGGGCTGTCGCTCGACGAACTCCTCGCCTCGCTGATGGGGCGGCGCCCCACGGACGAGTAGGGGGGTCGCGGAGGTAGACCGGCGCCGTTACTCTGAGGCGCACGATGGCGGCGCGCAGCTTCCTGTTCACGTCGGAGTCGGTGACCGAAGGCCACCCCGACAAGATCGCGGACCAGATCTCGGACGCCGTGCTCGACGCGGCGCTCGCGAACGACCCCTCGAGCCGTGTCGCGTGCGAGACGCTGATCACCACGGGCCTCGTCGTCGTCGCGGGCGAGATGACGACGGAGACGTACATCGACATCCGTCAGATCGTGCGCGAGACGATCCGGAACATCGGCTACACGCGCGCGAAGTACGGGTTCGACGCCGAGACGTGCGGCATCGTCGTCGCGATCGACGAGCAGTCGCCTGACATCGCCCTGGGCGTCGACAACGCCTACGAGGTGCAGCACGATCCCGGCGACGACGATCCGCTCGACAAGATCGGCGCCGGCGACCAGGGGATGATGTTCGGGTACGCGACGAACGAGACGCGCGAGCTGATGCCGCTGCCGATCATGCTCGCGCACCGCATCACCAAGCGGCTGTCCGAGGTGCGCAAGGCCGACGTGCTGCCGTACCTGCGGCCGGACGGCAAGGCGCAGGTGTCGGTGCGCTACGAGGTCGACGCCGACGGCCGCCAGCGGCCGGTCGCGATCGAGCGCGTCCTGATCTCGACACAGCACCGTGAAGGTCTCGACGCCGACTCGCTGATCAAGCCCGACCTGATCGAGCACGTGCTGCGGCCGATCCTGCCCAAGGAGCTGTACGACGAGAAGCAGTTCGACGATCCGGACTTCGTCTACGTGAACCCGACGGGCAAGTTCGTGATCGGCGGGCCGATGGGGGACACGGGCCTGACCGGGCGCAAGATCATCGTCGACACCTACGGGGGCGCCGCGCCGCACGGCGGCGGCGCCTTCTCCGGCAAGGACCCGACGAAGGTCGACCGCTCGGCCGCGTACGCGGCGCGGTACGTCGCGAAGAACGTCGTCGCGGCCGGGCTCTCCGAGCGGTGCCAGGTGCAGGTCGCGTACGCGATCGGCGTCGCCCGGCCGTTCTCGGTGCTCGTCGAGACGTTCGGGACGCACGCGGAGGGGATCACGCCGGAGCGGATCTCCGAGCTGGTCTCGGAGCACTTCGACCTGCGGCCGGCGGCGATCCTGCGCGATCTCGACCTGCGCCGGCCGATCTACTCGAAGACCGCCGCGTACGGCCACTTCGGCCGCGACGACCACGACTTCACGTGGGAGCGCACCGACAAGGCCGAGGCGCTGCGCGAGGCCGCCGGGCTGAGCAAGCGCGAGCCGACCCCCGCCTAGCGCCGCCGCGGAACAAGGTGGACGACAAGCGCCGCCAAGCGTTCATCGGGAAGGTCGACGCACAGTCTCAGGAGCGAGGCTGGTTCTTCGGTCACTTCATGGACGAGCCGCTGCTCCGATCCGACCTCGTCGAGGTGACGTGGCAGCGGCTCCCGGAGCGGGTGCCGGCCGACGACCAACGCCACCTCCACCGGCAGACCGTCGAGATCAACGTCGTGATCGCGGGAACGATCGAGCTGAGGATCAACGACGTCGCACACACCTTCCGGCGGGGCGACTTCTTCGTGATCTGGCCGGAGGCGGTCGTCAGCGACGTGCGGAGCGATGCCGACGCCGAGATGATCGTGATCCGGGCGCCGAGCGTTCCCGGAGACAAGTTCCCGGCGCCCAAGTAACAGACTGTTACAAGGGCACGGTTTCGTGACGGTTCGGGCGGCCGCTACGCGGTCGGGCGCACGTAGAGGCCGGCCGCGGCCTTCTCGCCGATCGCCTGCTCGCCGCCGCCGACGGTGACGCGGAACTGTCCCGCGGCCGACTCGACGGCGCGCACCTCGAGCTCGGCTCCGGGCACGAGGCCGCGGTCGTAGAACCAGTGCAGCAGGTCGCCGTCGTGCTCGGCGAGGCGGACGATCGTCGCGCGCCCTCCCGGCTCGAGCTCGGCGAGCGGCTTCAGCTCGCGGTTCTCGGCCTGCTCGAAGTCGGGGTCGACCGGCCAGCCGTGCGGGCAGCGGTCGGGGTTTCCGAGCTTCTCGGAGATCCGGTCGACCATGTCGTCGGAGAACGTGCCGCCGAGCTCGTCCGCGTGCACGTGCGCCTCGGCCGCGGTGTAGCCCATGAAGTCGGTCAGCAGCCGTTCGATGATCCGGTGCTTGCGCACGACGTGCTCGGCGCGCTCGCGGCCGGCCGGGGTGAGGATCGCCTCCTTGTGCTCGCCGCGCTCGACGAGCCCGTCGGCCTCGAGCCGCTTCAGCATCTCCCCGGCCGAGGCGCGCGAGACGCCGAGCATCTCGGCGACGCGCGAGGCCAGTGTCGGCGCGCCGGTGGTGGCCGGCCGGTACTCGCCGATCGGGAACGCGAGGAAGTAGATCGTCTCCAGGTAGTCGTCGACGCCGTGGCTCGTCATGCCGTCGATCGTAGATGACCTGCGCCGCCCTGGGGCCCGGCAGACCCCTGACGTACCCTGGGCGTTCTGAGCGCCTTCTGGCATGCGGTCACCGTCTTCTTCGACCATCTCACGGATGTCGGATGGACGGCGTTCGGGCTCGCGATCGCCTGCCACATCGTGAAACTGCTGCTGCGGGCGCGCGCCTGGCAGAACATCGTCAAAGCCGCGTATCCGCAGAATCCACCGCGCTACCGGAGCGCGCTCGGGGCGTACGCGGCGGGGGTCGGGGTCAACTCGGTCGTCCCGGCGCGCGGCGGCGACGTCGTCAAGCTCTACCTGCTCAAGCAGCGGGTCGATGGCTCGACGTACGCGACGCTGACGCCGACCCTGATCGTCGAGACGCTGTTCGACTTCGTCGTCTCGGGGGCGATCCTCATCTGGGTCCTCTCGATCGGCGTGCTCCCCGCGCACGAGGTGTACGCGCGCATCCCGACCGTCGACTGGGGCTGGTTCGTCGAGCACGAGAAGTTCAGCGGCGTCCTCGTGGTGGCGCTGCTGGTCGCGGCGCTGATCGTCTTCGTGATCGCGCGGCAGCACTACCGGCGCTTCCGCGCCCGCGTCGCGCAGGGCTTCACGATCATGCGCGACCCGCGACGGCTCGTCACCGGCGTGTTCGTGCCGCAGGCGCTCTCGTGGGTGTTCCGCATCGCCTGCGTCTTCTTCTTCCTGCGCGCCTTCCACGTCAACGCGACCTTGCACAACGCGCTGCTCGCCCAGGCGGTCGAGTCGCTCGCGACGCTCTTCCCGGCGACTCCGGGCGGGGCCGGGACGAAGCAGGGGCTGATCGTCTACCTGTTCCGCGGCGAGGCGATCTCGAAGAGCCTGCTGCTCGCGTTCAGCGTCGGTATGAACCTCGCGCTCGTGGTCACGAACCTCGTCTGTGGGCTGATCGCGATCGTGCTGATGGCGCGGACGCTCTCCTTCAAGCGGCTGCGCGCCGCCGAGGCCGCCGACCGCGAACAGGCGGCGAAGCCTGCCTGACGTGGGATACGCGTCCGTCTATCCGCTCGTCGCGGCGCGCGCGGTCGCGCGCGAGTTCACCTACGAGGTGGGAGACGACGTCGAGGTCGGCTCGATCGTCGTGATCCCGTTCGGGCGCTCGCGCGCCCGCGGGATCGTCGTCGAGCTGCAGGACGCACCGCCGCCGGGCGTCGACGCACGCGCGGCCGAGGCGGTCGTGGGTGCGATCCCGCCGGCACTGGTCGAGCTCGCGCGCTGGCTGGCCGACTACTACGGCTCGACGCCCGCGCGTGCGCTCGCCCTGGTCGCGCCACGGCTGCCGAAGCGGCGGAAGGAGCAGGCGCCGCCCGGCGAACGGCAGGAGCTCGCGGACGCGGCTCCGGCGCCGGAGGCCTCGCCCGAGCAGCGCGCCGCCGTCGAGCGGATCGTCGCCGCGATCGACGCGGGCGGCGGCAACTTCCTGCTCCACGGCGCCACCGGCTCGGGGAAGACGGAGGTCTACCTCCAGGCGTGCGCGGCGGCGCTCGAGCGCGGTCTGGGCTCGATCGTGCTCGTCCCAGAGATCGCGCTCGCCCCGCAGACCGTCGGGCGCTTCCGTGCGCGCTTCGGCGACCGCGTGGCCGTGCTGCACTCGGCGCTGACCGAGGCGGAGCGCCGCGACGAGCGCGAGCGGGTCATGCGCGGTGAGGCCCGCGTCGTCGTCGGCGCGCGCTCGGCGGTCTTCGCGCCGGTCCGCGGGCTGGGGCTGATCGTCGTCGACGAGGAGCACGACCAGTCGTACAAGCAGGACGCCGACCCGCGCTACGACGCGCGCACGGTCGCGGCAAAGCGCGCCGCGCTCGAGCATGCGGTCGCGGTGTTCGGCTCCGCGACGCCGCGGCCGGAGAGCTGGGCGACGCTCGAGCGGCTCACGCTCGGGGGCCGGATCGGCGCCGAGCTCCCGCCGGTGCGGATCGTCGACCTGCGACGGGAGGCCGGTTATCCGCTGTCGGCGCCGCTGCTCGCCGAGCTGCGCGGCGTCGCCGAGCGACGGTCGAAGGCGATCCTCCTGCTCAACCGGCGTGGGGTCGCGCCCGCGCTGCACTGCCGCGCGTGCGGCACGACGATCCGCTGCCCCAACTGCGACGTCGCGCTCGTCCTGCACGCCGATTCGCACCTGCGCTGCCACCACTGCGGCTTCGCCGTCGTCTCGCCGGAGACGTGTCCCACATGCGGCTCGCCCGACCTGGCGCGCCTCGGCGCGGGCACGCAGCGGCTCGAGCGCGAGCTCGCACGCGAGGTGCCGGAGCTCGAGCTGATCCGGCTCGACGCCGACGCCGTGGCGCGCCCCGAGGAGCTCGCGGCGTCGTTGCGCCGCTTCCGCGAAGCGGAGGGCGCGGTGCTCCTCGGCACGCAGATGGTCGCCAAGGGCCACCACTTCGAAGGCGTCGAGCTGGCGGCGGTCGTCGACGCCGACACCGGGCTCGCCCTGCCCGACTTCAGGGCCGAGGAGCGCACGTTCCAGCTGATCACGCAGCTCGCGGGGCGGAGCGGGCGCGATGCGCCGGGCCGCGTGATCGTGCAGACCTTCCAGCCCGATGCGCGCCCGATCGTCTATGCGGCCCGCCACGACGTGCCGCGCTTCCTCACGGAGGAGCTCGAGCGCCGCAAGGCGCTCGGATACCCGCCGTTCGCGCACATCGTCCGGATCGTCGTCAGCGGGCCGTCGCCGGAACCGGTGCTGCGCGCGCTGCAGGAGGTGCGCGCCGGCATCGAGGGCGCCGAGCTGCTCGGCCCGGCGCCCCTTCTGCGTCTGCGCGGCCGCCACCGCGCCCAGCTCGTGGCGAAGACGAAGCAGCCGCGCCGCCTCGCCGCCCAGGCCGCCCGGCTGCTTGCCGCCGCCGCGCCGGCGATGCGCCGGGCCGGGTTGACCGCGGTGGTCGACGTCGATCCGCAGAGCCTCTAGCGCTGGCACGATGGGGCCGTGAAGAGCAGGCGGCCCGAGGAGATCATCGGCGAGTGGGGCGTGCGCGACGTGACGCCGCCGTCGCAGGTCGAGCGGGAGCGGCTCGCCGCAGACCGCGATCTCAACCCGCTCGGCGGCCGGCCGCTGCCGCGGCGACTCCGCAACTTCCGGACCGAGGCGGACAACTTCATCACCTCGGTCGGCGGCCCGCTCCCGTACATGCTGCGGCTGCGCCAGATCGAGGAGGAGACCGAGCGGCACCGCGAGCGGCTGCGCGAGGCCTACGCCGAGGCCGATCCCGGCGACTGGCGCCGGATCGCCGAGCGCTGGGACTTCGGCGAGGTCAACGACCTGATCGAGCGCCACAACCGCTGGTACCCGGTCGAGGCGCGCCTCGCGATGAACCCGCGCACCCGCGACTTCGTCAAGATCGGCGGCCGCGACTACCGCCGCGAACCGCTCGACGCCACCTGGATCCTCGGCCAGTTTCCGGCCGTTCCGTAGACTGCCGGGCCGATGTCGGATCACGATCACCACCACGGGCACGACCACGACCACGAGGACGACGAGCTCGACGAGGACGCCGCCGCCGAGGCGGAGGTGGAGGCGCGCCGGCAGCTCGCGCTCGCCCAGATCCGGCAGTACGGCGACCCGGTGCTGCGCATGCAGGCGAACGAGGTCGTCGAGGTCGACGACGACGTGCGCAGGCTGGTCGAGCGCATGACGTCGCTGATGGAGGACGCGCAAGGGGTGGGTCTCGCGGCGACGCAGGTCGGCATCCTGCGGCGCCTGTTCGTGTTCGTGAACGGCGACGACGGCCCGCAGGCGATCGTCAACCCGACGATCATTGAGCGGGCGGAGGAGACGGACTCGGACGAAGAGGGCTGCCTCTCGCTCCAGGGCGTGAAGGTGCCGGTCGAGCGGTCGGTGCGCGTCGTTCTCGAAGGGCTCGACGCGAACGGCAAGCCGGTGCGCTACGAGCTCTCAGACTACGACGCCCGCGTCGTGCAGCACGAGCTCGACCACCTCGACGGCGTGCTGATCATCGACCGCACCGACGACGAGCACCGCAGAAACGCGCTCCGCATCCTGCGGCCGCGCGTCGTCCTGCGGTGACGGTCGCCTTCGCGGGCACCGCACCGCTCGCCGCAGGCGTGCTCGAGCGGCTCGCCGCGACGCGGCCGATCGCCTACCTGCTCACCCGCCCCGATGCACCGCGCGGCCGCGGACGGCGGCCGGGCGCTCCACCCGCGAAGCTGGCGGCCGAGCGGCTCGGGATCGCCGTCCACCAGCCGGAGCGGCCGGACCTGCCGAAGCCGGTCGACCGCGTGGTCGTGTGCGCGTACGGGCTCTACATCCCGCCGCGGCTGCTCGAGCAGTCGCTCTGGCTGAACGTGCACCCGTCGCTGCTGCCGCGCTGGCGGGGCGCGGCGCCGGTCGAACGCGCAATTCTCGCGGGCGACGCCGAGACCGGCGTGACCATTCACGAGACCGTGGCGGAGCTCGATGCCGGGCCGATCGCCGCGCAGGAGGCGTTCGCGATCGGCGACCTGGACGCCGGCGGCGTGTACGAGCGCTCGGCCGAGGTGGCGGCGCGGCAGCTCGCCGAGGTGCTCGACGACCCGGTGTTCACGCCGCAGCCCGAGGAAGGCGCGACGTACGCCGAGAAGATCGCACCCGCCGACCGCGAGCTCGATCTCTCCGACCCCGTCGATGCCTGGCGGCGCGTGCGGGCCCTGTCGCCGCACATCGGCGCCTGGACGACGATGCACGGCCGCCGCGTGACCGTGTGGCGCGCGCGGCTCGAGGGCGGCGCGTTCGTCCCGGAGATCGTGCAGCCGGAGGGCCGGCGGCAGATGACGTACGACGAGTTCCTGCGTGGCGTCCGGTGATCGCGCCGGCGCGTCGCGCGGCGTTCGACGTCGTCCGCCGCACCTTCGAGGACGACGCGTACGCCGACCGTGCGCTCGTGTCGGCGGTCGAGAGTCTCGATGCGCGCGACCGCGCGCTCGCGCAGCGGCTGGCGTTCGGCACCGTGCAGCGCGTCCGCGTGCTCGACTTCGGGATCGAGCAGCTCGGCAAGCGTCCCGTGCGCAAGCTCGACCCGCCCGTGCGGGCGTCGCTGCGCCTCGGCGCCTACCAGCTCGCCTTCACCGACCTGCCGCAGCACGCGATCGTCGACGACGCGGTCGAGCTCGTGCGCGCTGCGGGCCGCGAGCGCGCGGTGCCGTTCACAAATGCAGTGATGCGCCGGCTCGCGGGCGGCCTGCGCGGGCTGGTCGCGTCGCTTCCGGCCGGGCCGGTCAAGGAGTCGTACCCGGACTGGATCGCGGAGACCTGGGCGCGCGATCTCGGAGCCGAGGAGGCGCTCGATCTGATGCGGGCGCAGAACGAGCCGCCCGCGCTCGAGGTGCGCGCGGCGACGCCGGTCGGAACGGCGACCGACGTGCCGGGCGCGTACGTCGTCGACCGCGTCGATCCGCGGCGCATGCGCCCGATGAGCCGCGCCTCGCAGCTCGCGGCGCTCGTCGTCGGGGCGCGCGAGGGAGAGCGGGTGCTCGACGCGTGCGCGGCGCCGGGCGGCAAGTCGTCGATCCTGGCCGAGCGGGCGCAGGTGACCGCGGTCGAGATCCACCCCGGCCGGGCGGCCGCGCTCGCCGAGCAGCGCCTGCCCGGCGTCGACGTGGTCACCGCCGACGTGCGAGAACTGGCCGCGGACGGTTTCGACAGGGCGCTCGTCGACGCGCCCTGCTCCGGGCTCGGCGTCCTGGCGCGCCGACCCGATCTGCGCTGGCGCGCGCAGCCGCTGCCCGAGCTGCAGGGCGAGCTGCTCGCGGCCGCCGCGGAGCGGGTCAAGCCGGGCGGGCTCGTCGTGTATGCAGTGTGCACGCTGAACGCCGACGAGAACGAGGCCGTCGTCGACGCGTCCGGTCTCGACGTGGTGCCGCTGATCGAGTGGCCGCAGTACGCACATCCGCGGCGCCCCGAGTTCGTGCTCACGCTGCCGACCCGTGACCGTACGTCGGGTTTCTTCATCGCCCGGCTCCGGCGGCCTTTCTAGGATCGGGGCGATGGGGCCGATCGTTCGATGAGCCTCGAGCGCGCCGTCGAGCTCGCGCGCGCCGCGGGAGAGCGGGCGTATCCGAAGCCGACGGTCGGGGCCGTGCTCGTGCGGGACGGCGAGACGGTCGGCGAGGGCGTGACCGAGGCGGGCGGGCGCCATGCCGAGGTCGTGGCGCTGGCGGCCGCCGGCGAGCGTGCGCGCGGCGCGACGATGTACGTGACGCTCGAGCCGTGTGCGCACCACGGCGCGACCCCGCCCTGCGCCGACGCGATCGTGGCCGCAGGCGTCGCGCGCGTGGTCGTCGGGGTGCGCGATCCGAACCGGGAAGCTGCGGGCGGCGCCGATCGGCTGCGCGCGGGCGGGGTCGAGGTCGAGGTGGCGGACGACTGGGGCTCGCGCGTGCTGCACGGTGCGTGGCGGACGTGGGTCGTCGAGGGCCGGCCGTTCGTCGTCTTCAAGGCGGCGGTGACGCTCGACGGCGCGATGGCGGTGCCGGGTCGCCGGTGGCTGTCAGGCGAGGAGAGCCGAAAGCTCGTTCACGAGCTGCGTGCGCAGGTCGACGCGGTGGCGGTCGGGGGCGGAACGGCGCGGGCCGACCGGCCCCGGCTGGATGCCCGCGACGTCCCGACGCCGCGCGGCCAGCCGCGGCGCCTCGCCTTCTCGCGTGGGCCGCTCCCGGACGGCGTCGACCTGGAGCTGCGGACGGAGCCGCTGGCCGAGGAGTTGCGCGCGCTGGCCGGGGAGGGCGTCCAGTCGCTCCTGCTGGAGGGCGGGCCGACCCTGGCGGCAGCGTTCCTCGAAGCCGACCTCGTCGACCGGCTGCTGCTGTTCGTCGCCCCGATCCTCGGCGGCGAGGGGCCTAGGTTCGCGGCTCCGCTACCCTCCGCGCGGGCGCTCTCGCACCTCTCGGCTCGGCCGGTGGGCGAGGACGTGCTCCTCGACGCGTATGTCCACGAACCCTGAATCCCTGCGCCGCGCCGACGACGAGATCGTCACGCTCCTCTCGCACTGGCTCACGCGCCAGCTCGGCAACGACGAGCTGCGGCGGAAGGTGGAAGAGATCGGGACGGACGAGCTCGCGCCTGCGCAGCGCGATGCCGTGAACGAGCTGCTCGCGGAGCTCAGGAACGCGGCGCCGGGCGAGCGGGGGATGCTCGAGGTCGTCGTGCGCGAAACCGTCGAGACGCTCGTCTACGGCGACTGAGCGGGCTCCGCGGGGCGGCGGGGGGCCCGCGCGTGACGGTTCCGTATCGGCGGCTGGCACCGGGCATGTCCACCACGGCGCATGCCGCGGCCGGACGATGTTCAGCGCCCCCGTTGTCGGCCGTCCCGGCCGGTCTGCAGGGAAATCGTCGCGCAGCCGACGGGCGCCGGCCAGTGCGCGTTTCTGACTTGGCGCACTTTCGGCGCAGAGTCACAACGGCGCCTGGCACCAGTACGGTTCACAGCGCGATGTTCACGGGCCTGATTCGCGAGGTTGGGCGAGTCGCCGCGGTCGACGGCGGCGCCGACGGCGTCCGGCTGACGATCGACGCGCCCGAGACCGCCCGCGAGGCCCGGCTCGGCGACTCGATCGCCCTGAGCGGCGTCTGCCTGACGGTCGTCGACTGCTCCGACGGCCGTCTCGCCTTCGACGCCGTCCCCGAGACGCTCGCCCGCTCCTCGCTGCAAACCCTCGAGCCGGGGTCGAGGGTCAACGTCGAGCCCGCCCTACGGGCCGGCGAGCCACTCGGCGGCCACTACGTCCAGGGCCACGTCGACGGCGTGGGCCGCGTCCGCTCGGTCGAGCCGGAGGGCGACGGCCGCCGCATCTGGGTCGACGCCCCGCCCGAGCTGATGCGCTACGTGGTCGAGAAGGGCTCCGTCGCCGTCGAGGGTACGAGCCTGACCGTCGCCGACCTCGACGAGGGCGGCTTCGCCGTCGCCCTGATCCCGCACACGCTGGGCGAGACGACGCTCGGCGGCCTCGAGCCGGGCGACAGCGTCAACCTCGAGGCCGACGTCCTCGCGAAATACGTCGAGAAGCTGCTCGCTCGCTAGCCTTCTCGCATGGCCGTCACCACGCCGTTCGCGACCGTCGAGGAGGCGATCGAGGACATCCGCGAAGGGCGGCTCGTGGTCGTCGTCGACGACCCGGACCGCGAGAACGAGGGCGATCTCGTCGTTGCGGCGCAGTTCGCGACGCCGGAGACGATCAACTTCATGGCGACCCACGCCCGCGGGCTCGTCTGCCTCTGCCTCACCGAGGAGCGCGCCGACTTCCTCGGCCTGCGCCCGATGACCGACCACAACGAGGCGCCGCTCGGCACCGCCTTCACCGTCTCGGTCGAGGCGCGCGAGGGCGTGACCACCGGCATCTCCGCCGCCGATCGCAGCCGAACGATCCAGGTCGCGATCCACCCCGACTCGACGCACCACGACCTCGTGCAGCCCGGGCACATCTTCCCGCTGCGCGCGAAGCCGGGCGGGGTGCTCGAGCGCATCGGCCAGACGGAGGCCGCCGTCGACCTCGCGCGGCTCGCCGGGCTGACCGCGGCCGGCGTCGTCTGCGAGATCATGAACGAGGACGGCACGATGGCCCGCGTCCCCGACCTCGTGCCCTACTGCGAGCGGCACGGGCTGAAGATGATCACCGTCGCCGACCTCGTCGAGTACCGGCGACGCCACGAGCGGCTCGTCGAGCGCGGCGCCTCCGTGCGGCTGCCGACGGAGTACGGCGAGTTCACCGCCGTCGCATTCCGCGAGAAGCTGACCGGCAAGACGCACGTCGCACTCGTGCGCGGCGACGTCGACGGCGCCGAGAACGTGCTCGTGCGCGTCCACTCCGAGTGCCTGACCGGCGACGTCTTCCACTCGCTGCGCTGCGACTGCGGCGAGCAGCTCGAGCAGGCACTGGCGCAGATCAACGCCGAGGGCGTCGGCGTTCTCCTCTACATGGCGCAGGAGGGGCGCGGCATCGGGCTGATCAACAAGCTGCGCGCCTACGAGCTGCAGGAGCAGGGGCTCGACACGGTGGAGGCGAACCTCGAGCTGGGCTTCCCGGCGGACGCCCGCGACTACGGCATCGGCAACCAGATCCTCGCCGACCTCGGCCTGACCACGATCCGTATCCTCACCAACAACCCGAAGAAGCTGACCGGCATCGACGGATTCGGCCTCACGGTCGTCGAACAGGTGCCGATCGAGGTCCCGCCGAACGACGAGAACCGCCGGTATCTGGCCGCCAAGCGGTCTAAGCTCGGTCACCGCCTGCACCACCAGGACCTGAAGAACCTCGACTACGAAGGGGAGGCCGAGTGAGCGACGGAATCGACGAGCGGCACGAGACGGTGGTGCCGAGCGGGCTCGAGCCCGAGGACGAGCAGGCGCCCGAGGAAACCGAGATCTATTCGGTCGCCGCCGATCCGGCCGACCCGCCGCCGATCGCGCTCGAGGAGACGCAGATCGCGCCGCCCGAGACCCTTCCCGACGCCGAGCCTGCCCAGGGCGGCGAGGCCTTCGAAGGATGGCCCGCCGCGCAGTCGTCGGCGGTGATCGAGGAGATGCCTGCCGAGGTGAGCGTCGAGCACGTCCGCGGCGAGATCGACGTCCCCGACGGGTTCGTCGTGCTCGAAGGGATGCCGCTCGGCAAGCGCCGCTCGGTCGGGATCGTCGTCTCGCGCTTCAACGGCGGCGTGACGACCCAGCTGCTCGAGAGCGCGCTCGAGGCGCTCGAGGCGGCCGGTGTCGCCAAGGACGCGATCACGATCCTCCCGGTGCCGGGCGCCTTCGAGCTGCCCCTCGCCGCAATGGCGCTGGCGAAGACCCGCCGCTACGCCTGCATCGTCGCCCTCGGCGCGATCGTGCGCGGGGAGACGCCGCACTTCGACTACGTGGCCTCCGAGTGCGCCTCGGGCCTCCAGCTCGCGGCGATCGAGACCGGCATCCCGGTGTCGTTCGGCGTTCTCACGGTCGACACCGTCGCGCAGGCGGAGGCGCGGATCCCCAAGGCTGCCGAGGCGGTCCGCTCGGCCCTCGAGATGGCCGATCTGTTCGCGCGTCTTCGTGCGAGCGCCCGCCAATAGCTACACTGCCGCCCGCGATGTCGAAGGTTTGCGCAGTCTGTGGGAAGAAGCCCGCGTTCGGCAACCACCGTTCGCATTCGATGGTCGCGACCAAGCGCCGCTTCGACCCGAACCTGCAGCGCGTCCGCGTGCTCCTGAAGGGCAAGCCGACCCGCGCCTACGTCTGCACGCGCTGCCTCAAGGGCGGCAAGGTCACCAAGGCCGTCTGAGCAACCGACAGCGCTCGACTAGGGTCTAACGCACGCTGTGGCGGACGACCTGACGCTTGAGCTCGAGCACGGGCGGCTCACGATCGCGCGGGATGCCGTCGCCGAGATCGTCGGCGAGACGACGCTCGCCTGCTACGGCGTCGTCGGGCTTTCGGCCGGCACGCGCATCGGGCGCGTCCTGCGCCGCGACGGCGTGACCATCGACGGCGACGCCCAGGCGCTCCGGATCGGAATCCACGTGGTGATCGAGCACGGGCTGAACCTCGCCGAGGTCGCGTCGACGATCCGCTCGCAGGTGGCGTACGAGGTCGAGCGGCTGACCGGGCTCACCGTCGCGGCGGTCGAGGTCGTGATCCAGCGCGTCAGGCAGAGCGCGTGACCCGGCGCGACCGCGTGCGCGAGCTGGTCGCCGGCGCGCAGGCGGCGATCGAGGCGAGCCGCACGCGCATCGACGACCTGAACGTCTATCCGGTGCCGGACGGCGACACCGGCACGAACCTCACGCTCACCGTCCGTGCGGTCGCCGAGGCGCTCGCCGCCGACGGCTCCGAGGAGCGCGCCGCGCTCGCGAAGGAGGTCTCGCGTGCGGCGCTGATGGGAGCCCGCGGCAACTCGGGCGTGATCCTCTCGCAGATCGTCCGCGGCGCGACCGAGGCGCTCGCCGAGAGCGACGACCTCGCCCGCATCTTCCGCTCGGCCTCCGACGCCGCCTACCGCGCAGTCAAGAAGCCGGTCGAGGGGACGATGCTGACCGCGATCGCCGCGATGGCGGACACCGCCGAGCACGGCGGCGACCTGCAGACGATCCTCGTGCGCGGCGACGACACCGTCGAGCGGACGCGCGACATGCTGCCCGTGCTGCGCGACGCAGGCGTCGTCGACGCGGGGGCCGCCGGGCTCGTCGAGATCGTGCGCGGCGTGACCGCGGCGCTGGAGGGGACGCCGCTGCCCGAGGCGCCCGAGCACGATGGCGAGCTCGGGCTCGGCGCGATCCACAGGGAGCTCTCGCGCTTCCGCTACTGCACCGTCTTCGTCGTCGAAGGAGAGGCCCTCGATGCCGACGCGCTCGAGGCGGAGCTCGAGCGGCTCGGCGACTCGCTGCTCGTCGTCGGCGACTCGAGCGCGCTCAAGGTGCACGTGCACACCGACGATCCCGGTCGCGCCCTCTCGCTCGGCGTCGCGCGCGGGATCGTGGGCGGGGTCGAGGTGGCGAACATGCACGAGCAGACCCTGGAGCGAGAGGAGCGGCTGCTGCACGCGGTCCCGGTCGTCGCCCGCCAGGCCTGCGCCGTCGTCGCGGTCGTGTCGGGCGACGGCAACCGCCTGCTGGCCGAGAGCCTCGGCGCCACGGTCGTCGAGGGCGGCCGCACGATGAACCCGTCGACCGCGGATCTCTTGGCGGCGATCGAGACGGCAGGCGGGAAGGAGGTCGTCGTGCTCCCCAACAACGGCAACGTGATCATGAGCGCCGAGCAGGCGGCCGAGCACGCGGCGGAGCCCGTGCGCGTCGTGCCGACGCGCTCGGTCCAGGCCGGGTTGGCGGCGCTGGTCGCGTTCGATCCGACGCAGGGCGCCGACGTCAACGCCGAGGCGATGGCAGAGGTGGTCGACGCGGTCGCCACGGGCGCGATCACGATCGCGTCGCGCGACGTCGTCCTCGACGGGATCGACGTGCACAAGGGTCAGTGGCTGGGCCTCGCCGGCGAGACGCCGGTCGCCGGAGGCGAGGCGTTCGACGAGGTCGCGCGAGCCGTGCTTGCCCGGCTGCTCGACGAGCCGCGCGGCGTGCTCACGCTGCTCACCGGCGACGAGCCGCCCCAATTGAACGGCCTGCTCGACGAGGTCCGCGCCGCGCATCCCGATCTCGAGGTCGAGGTGCACGAAGGCGGACAACCCCACTACGCGCTGCTCCTCTCCGCCGAGTGAAGGACGGGCCGGCCCGTGTCGTCCTCGTCGAGGACAACGACATGTTCCGTGAGACGCTCGAGCTCCTGCTCTCGCTTCGGACGGAGGTGGCGGTCGTCGGCAGCGCCTCGAGCGGCCACGAGGCGGTCGAGCTCTGCGCGCGCCTCGAGCCCGACGTGGTGCTCGTCGACTACCGGATGCCCGGCATGAACGGCGCCGAGACGACCCGCGCCGTGCTTGCCGCGGCCCCGGGCGCGAGCGTGATCTGCCTCACTGCATCGGTCGCGGCCGACGAGATCGAAGAGCTCCGCGCCGCCGGGGCGGTCGCGTGCATCACGAAGGACCAGGAGCTCGACCGCCTCGTGTCGGCGGTGTGCGAGGCTGCGGCGTGAGGCTGACCGCCGAGAACACGGCGATCGTCCTGGACTCGACCGCGGACTTTCCGACGGCGCAGGAGCGCTTCCCCAACTTCCGCGTCGTCCCGCTCTACGTCCGTTTCGGCGACGAGAGCTACCGCGACTACGTCGAGATCACGCCCGAGCAGTTCTATGCACGGCTGGAGACGACGGCCGAGCTGCCGACGACGTCGCAACCGACGCCGGGCGACTTCCTCGCCGTTTACGAAGAGCTCGCACCGCAGTACGAGCGGATCCTCTCCGTGCAGATCTCCTCGACGCTCTCGGGCACCTTCGCGAGCGCCGAGGCTGCGACCGGCCTGCTCGGCGGCGACGCGGTGCGCGTGATCGACTCGCGGACCGTGTCTGCGTCGCTCGCACTCGTCGCGATCGGCATTCAGCGGATGCTCGAGCGCGGGACGACGGACGAGGAGGTCGACGCGTTCGTCGCCCGCTACCGGTCGGGTCATCGGCTGCTCTTCACGGTGAACACGCTGGAGTACCTGGCGAAGGGCGGGCGCATCGGCCGCGCCGCTGCGCTCGCCGGCAACCTGCTGAACGTGAAGCCGATCCTGACGATCCGCGACGGCGAGGTCGTGCCGCTCAAGCGCGTACGTGGGAACGCGAAGGCCTACGCCGAGTTCCGCTCCATGTTCGAGGAGACGTCGACCGACTCGCCGGAGCTGGTGATCGGGATCGCCCATGCCGCCGCGCCGGACCGCATGGAGGCGCTGCGCGAGCTCGTCGCCCACGTGCGCCCGCACGCGCGGGTCGAGATCGCGACGACCCTCGGCGCGGTGGTCGGCACGCACGCAGGCCCGGGCACGGTCGGGTTCTTCTGGTTCGAGGACGCCGAAGGTGCCTGACCCCTCGGCGGAGGCGCCAGGCACCGGCTCGACGCTCAGCTCACGCTGAAGACGAGCGTCACGGTCGCCGACACGGTCTGCGTCGGCGCAACGACGGGTGTCGACCCGGGTGGCGCGGTCGACGCCGGGGAGGCGGGCACGCCTCCGCCTTCCGAGAGAGGCGAGATGCTGACGAGTGGGCCGAGCGTGACGCCGGCGTCGCCTGCCAGCATCTGTGCCTGCCCCTTCGCCTGGGCTATTGCCGCCTTCAGCGCCGTGGCGTAGAGCGCGCTCTGGTCCTTCGACGACGAAAAGGTCGGCCCCTGGATCGACGTCGCGCCCGCCGCCACCGCGGTGTCCATCAGCGCCCCGATCCGATCGACGGTGGTCGACGCCTGCACGGAGTTGCTCGCCGCGAAACCGACGATCGCGGAGCTCCCCTGCGCGAACACCGGGCCGACCGAGAGCTGATTCGTCGAGATCTTCTGCGCGCCCGCGCTCCGGAGCGCTGCGAGGACGGCGTTCATCACGGTCGCGTTGGCCGCTGTCGCCGCGGTAGCGGTCTTCCGCTGCGAGCTCGTGCCGAACGTGAGCGTCGCGATGTCCGGTGCGTACGAGGCGGAGCTGCTTCCGGACACCGTCAGAGTCGCTGCGGGCGTCGCCGCCGCACGCGAGCCGCCCGAGGCGGAGACCGTCGCGATCGCTGCGATCACCGCCACGGCTGCGAGCACGATCGTGAGCCGCCGCCAGCTCATCCTGTTCATGGATTCCTCCTGCTCAGACCGCCGGGAATCCGGCGGGAGCGGGGTTATCACACGGCGTCAGGGCGCCGTCAAGCGCTCGTAGAGCGCGACGGTCCGCTCGGCGACGGCGCGCCAGCTGAAGTCGTCGACCGCGCGCCGGCGGCCCGCCTCTCCCATCCGCCGCGCGCGCGCCGGATCGGCGAGCAGCTCGTTGACGGCCCGCGCGAAGTCGGACGCGAACCGTGCGGGGTCGACCGGGCTCCCGTCCGCGCCGAGCGCGACGGGCACGAGGAGGCCCGTCTCGCCGTCGACCACCACCTCGGGGATGCCGCCGACCGCCGAGGCGACGACGGGGGCGCCGCATGCCATCGCCTCGAGGTTGACGATCCCGAGCGGCTCGTAGATCGACGGCACGCAGAACACGCTCGCGTGCGAGAGCAGCTGGATCACATCGGGCTTGGGCAGCATCTCCTCGATCCAGACGACGCCGTCCCGCTGCGCGCGCAGGCGCTCGACGCGTTCTCGGGTTGCGCGCTCCACCTCCGGTTCGTCGGGAGCACCCGCGCAGAAGACGAGCTGGGCGCGAGGGTCGATCTCGCGGCCGGCGTCGAGCAGGTGGACGATTCCCTTCTGGCGCGTGATCCGCCCCACGAAGAGCACGATCGGCGTCGTGGGATCGACGCCGCGCCGCACG
>Ga0335081_10003765_pt1 | contig 23887 bp, 20 predicted proteins | sample Lox_Sample_35_FD_206713 | JGI IMG/M metagenome (GOLD analysis project Ga0335081, IMG submission 206713) | Soil microbial communities from Loxahatchee National Wildlife Refuge, Florida, United States - Lox_Sample_3.5 | ecosystem: Environmental > Terrestrial > Soil > Wetlands | place: USA...
GTACTACACGCCCGAGAACAATCCGAGCCTCTGTCGCGAGGCCGAGACCTGGCTCGAGCTCGCGCTCTCCTCTTAGCGCAGGATGTTGACGGCGCGCGCGACGACCATCACCGCGAGCGCGAGGCTGAGCGCCGACTGGACGAGCATGAGCATCTTCGCCCAGCGGCTGAGCGGCATCGTGTCGGTCGGGCTGAACGCGGCCGCGTTCGTGAACGAGACGTAGAGGTAGTCGAGGAAGAGCGGCCGCCAGCCGCCGGCGAGCAGCGCCGGCTCCGTCTGCTGCGGGAACAGGAAGTCACGGTCGGCGGGCGCGCACTGCGGGCGCGCGACCGGGCCGCCGCCGTCCAGCTGCCAGTACCAGAGCGCGAAGAGGAGGACGTTCACGGCCCACATGTGGACGGCCGCCCGCAGCAGCGGCGACGCGTGCGCGGCCGCCCCGTGGAGGAGCAGGTGGATGAGCAGGACGATCGACGCCGTGTTCGCCGCGCTGACGACGGCGATCGTCGCGAGCGCGAGCCAGCGGCGCGTGTGGACGCGGAGGCGGATCACGGCGAGGGAGACGACGACGAGGACGGCGAGCCCCGGGACGACCCAGCGCACGATCCCGAACACGCCCGCGTCGTGGCCGGCGATGAAGCGCGTCGGGAGGTCGGCGTAGAGGCCGGCCGAGGCGACGATCGCGGCGCCGGGCCAGAACGGCGACTCGCCGAGCGAGCCCTCGCTGTCCGCGTACGCCCGGCGCACGACCATGCGGTGAGGCTACGCGCGGCGTCGGCGGGAGCCTCCGCGGGCGCGAACCGGACAACGGCGCGCCGGCGGGTCGGCCGACCCGGTTAGCCTCGCAGGATGCCGCCCGACGCCGACCTCGCCTTTGCGCTCGGGCTCGCGGAGCTCGCGGATTCGCTCTCGCTGTCCCGTTTCCGCGCCACGGACCTGCACGTCGAGACGAAGCCCGACCTGACGCCGGTCACCGACGCCGATCGCGCGGTCGAGCGGGCGCTTCGCGAGCGCATCGCGGCCGAGCGTCCGGACGAGGGCGTCTTCGGCGAAGAGGAGGGCGACGAGGGCGGCGCGGTGCGTTGGATCCTCGACCCGATCGACGGGACGAAGAGCTTCTCGCGCGGGATCCCGGTCTGGGCGAGCCTCATCGCCCTCGAGCGTGCCGGCATCCTCGTCTGCGGCGTCGTCTCGGCGCCTGCGCTCGGCTGCCGCTGGTGGGCGTCGCGCGAGAGCGGCGCATACCGCGACGGCGAGCCGATCCGCGTCTCGGCGGTCGGAACGCTTGCAGACGCGACCGTCGCCTTCTCGCGCAGCAGCCTGCGCAGGGCGCCGGGGGTGACGCTCGAGCTTCTCCTCGCCGTCCGGCACGCGCAGCAGTTCGGCGACTTCTGGGCGCACATGCTCGTCGCCGAGGGCGCCGTCGACGTCGCCTTCGAGCACGAGATGGCCCCGTGGGACAACGCCGCGCTGCAGGTGATCGTCGAAGAGGCCGGCGGCCGCTTCACGAGCCTCGAGGGCGAGGCGCGGCACGACGGCGGCAGCGCCGTCTCGAGCAACGGCCTTCTCCACGACGAGGTGCTCGCCGCGCTTCAACCGCGCTGACGGCGGCGCAGCTCGTCCTCGACGTCGGCGAGGTCGACACCGGCGACCGCGAGCAGCGTGTAGAGGTGGTAGACGACGTCGGCCGCCTCCTCGACGAGGCGTCCGTCGCGCGCGACCGCCGAGACCGCGGCCTCGACCGCCTCCTCGCCGAGCTTCTGCGCGGCGCGCTCGACGCCGGCCCCCGCAAGCGCGGCGGTGTAGGACCCGTCGGGCCGGTCGCCGACGCGCTCGACGACGGTGCGCCAGAGCACGGGCGCGAAACACGAGACGGAGCCGGTGTGGCAAGCGGGGCCGGCGGGCCGGACGCGGACGAGGAGCGCGTCGCCGTCGCAGTCGTCGCGAACCTCCTCGACGTGGAGGACGCTGCCCGACGTCTCCCCTTTGCGCCAGAGCTCCTGCCGCGACCGGCTCCAGAACCAGGCCTCGCCCGTCTCGCGGGTCAGCCGCTCGGCCTCGGCGTCCATCCACCCGAGCATCAGCACGCGACTCGTCTCCGCGTCCTGGACGATCGCCGCGCGCAGCTCAGGCTGCATCGCGGAGAGGGACGCCGAGCTCGCGAAGCTCGCCGCGCAGGGAGGCGAGCCGCTCCGGGCTCTCATGGAGGATCGAGGCGAGCAGCGCCGCCTGCGAGAGCTCGAGCGCCTCGGCGACGTGGCGGGCGTTGCCCGCGCCGCCGGAGGCGATCACCGGCAGCGAGACCGCGTCGCGCAGCCGCGCAAGGAGCTCGAGGTCGTAGCCGCCGCGCGTCCCGTCTCGGTCGATCGAGGTGACGAGCAGCTCGCCGGCGCCGCGACCCTCGCACTCGCGCGCCCAGACGACTGGATCGCGGGCGGCGTCGCGGGTGGCCGAGTGCGACCGGACGCGACCGTCCTCGGTGTCGATCGCGACGACGACCGCCTGGCTGCCGAGTACGTCCGCAAGCTCCTCGACGAGCGCCGGCCTCGCGAGCGCCGCCGAGTTGACCGACACCTTGTCGGCGCCCGCTTCGAGCACCGCGGCCGCGTCGGCGACGGAGCCGATCCCGCCGCCGACGGTGAACGGGATCGAGACGTGCTCGGCTACGGCCGCCGCCACCGCGACGGCCGTGCCGCGCCGGTCTACCGTCGCCGCGACGTCGAGGAAGACGAGCTCGTCCGCCCCGGCGTCGGAGTACGCGGCGCCGAGCTCCACCGGATCGCCCGCGTCCCGCAGCCGACGGAAGCGCACGCCTTTGACGACGCGGCCGGAGGCGACGTCCAGGCAGGGGATCAGGCGCGGGAGAGGCATCGCTCCAGGTGGCGGCCGAGGAAGCGGCTGCCGGCCGCTCCGCTCTTCTCGGGGTGGAACTGGACGCCGACGAACGGGCCTTCCTCGACGATCGCGGCCAGGCCCTCGCTCGTCGCGGTCGTCGCGGGCGACTCGGCGGCGTACGAATGCGCGAACCAGTACGCCTCGCCGTCCGGGTCGACCGCGGCCCAGCCGATGCGGGGCACGCGGCCCTCGCGGAGCCTGACCGCACGGCCCGGGACGAGCCCGAGCCCGGCGACGCCGCCATCCTCCTCGCTCTCGACGAGCGCGAGCTGCAGGCCGAGGCAGATACCGAGGATCGGCCGTCCGGCCGACGCGCGCTCGCAGAGGGCGGTGTCGAGGCCGCGCTCGCGCAGGCCGGCCATCGCGCTCGCCGCCGAGCCGACGCCGGGAAGTACGACGAGATCGGCCGCGAGCAGCGCCTCCGGCTCCTCGGCGAGCGCGGGCTCGACCCCGAGCCGGCGCAGCGCGAGCTCGACGGACCGGACGTTGCCCGCGCCGTAGAGCGCGACCGCGACCCTCACAGGCGACCCTTCGTGCTCGGCAGCCCTTCGCCCTCGCGCGCGACGGCCGCGCGCAAGGCGCGGCCGACGGCCTTGAACGCCGCCTCGGCGACGTGATGGGGATCCCGGCCTTCCGCGCGCACGTGGAGGGTCAGCCGGGCGGCCGAGGCGAGGCTCTCGAGCGCGTGCCGGGCGAGGCCCGGATCCTGCTCGAGCGCGATGCTCGCTCCCCGCCGGCCGCCGAGATCGACGGCGACCTCGGCGAGCGCGTCGTCCATTGGGACGACCGCGCCGCCGAAGCGGGCAATGCCGGCGCGGTCGCCCAGCGCGCGGTCGAGGGCTTCCCCGATGGCGATCGCCGTGTCCTCGGCCGTGTGGTGCTCGCCGGTGTCGAGGTCGCCCGCGCCTTCGACGACGAGGTCGAGGCCGCCGTGGAAGCCAAGCTGCTCGAACAAGTGGTCGTAGAGCCCCGCGCCGGTCTGCACGCGCACCCGTCCGCTCCCGTCGAGGCCCAACCGCACTCTGATGGCCGTCTCGGCCGTCGCCCGCACCGTCCGCGCCCGCCGGCCCGGCCGCGGCTCGCTACCGGCGAGCGCCGCGAGCAGCAGATCATCGTCCTCCCGGTCGCGCACGCTGATACGGACGCCTCCTGCGAGGGCACGGACGACGCAGCCGGCGACTCGTAGCAGCTGCTCCGCAAGGGCCTCCGGATCGAGAACCGGGACGAACACGAAGTTCGTCCGCGAGGGAAGCGGCTCGAAGCCGAGCCCGCGGAGCTCGCGGGCCAGGCGCTCGCGCTCCTCCACGACCCAGTCCACGCCGGGCGGGTTGCGGAGCGCAGCGAGCGCGAGCGCGGCAGAAAGGGTCGCGACGGGAGCAGGAGACTGGCGCGCCCGCAGCTCGGCGGCGAGCTCGCGGCCCGCGAGCAAGTAGCCGACGCGGGCTCCGGCGAGCGCGAACGCCTTCGAGAACGTCCTGATCACGACGACGTCCTCGTCGTGGATCAGGCCGGCCGCCGTCTCGCCCGCGTACTCGAAGTACGCCTCGTCCACGACCAGCGGGCGCGCCCCCGGCAGCTCCGGCAGGTCGCCGAAGGGGTTGCCGGGACGGCAGCAGAACGTGAGCGCCGGCGACTCGTCACCGACGCGCGCCCCCGCCAGCTGGGCGGCGACGCGGAAGAGCGGATACGTCGGCTCGCGTGGAGCCGCGACCGTGTCTCCCGGGCCGGCGAAGGCGCGGCCGCACAGCAGGATGAGGTCGTCGGCGCCCGCGCCGAGGACGACGTTCTCCGCCTCCACGTTCGCGTAACGCGCGATCGCCGCCTCGAGCTCCGTGTAGCCGCCGTGCGGGTACGTGTTCACCTCGGCCAGCGCCGCCGCGAGCGTGCCCGGGCGCGAGGACGGCAGCGGCAGCGCGGGGACGTTGCCGTCGAAGCGGACGATCTCGACCGGGTCGCGCCCCGCCCGTCGCGCCAGCTCCTCGGTCGAGGGAGCCCACGCGTACGGCCGGAACTCCGGGTCGAGGGCTCTCACCGGAGCCGCGGTCATCCGAGCATCCGCTCGACCGGAACGAGGAGGATCGACGACGCGCCGGCCGCCTCGAGCTGCGGCAAGAGCCGCCAGACGTCCGCCGTCCGGACGAGGCTGTGCACGGCCACCATCCCGGGCTCGGCGAGCGGCAGCACGCTCGGCGCGCGCGAGCCGGGAACGAGCGCCGAGATCTCGCCGAGCGACGCCTCGGGAGCGTTGAGCATCAGGTAGCGCATCCCGCGGGCCTCGACGACCGAGCGGAAGACGCCCGCGATCGTGAGCGCGTCGGCGCGCGGCGCGCGCGGCCCGATCAGCACCGCTTCCGACTCGAGCAGCGTCCCGAGCGTGCGGAGGCCGTTCGTCCGCAGCGTCGAGCCCGAGGAGACGAGGTCGACGATCGCATCGGCGAGCCCGAGCCGCGGAGCCAGCTCGACCGAGCCGTGCACGTCCACGAGCTCGATCGGCCCGGGCAGCAGCTCGCGCGCGAGCCTCGGGAAGCTCGTCGCCACACGTGCGCCGCGCAGGTCGGCGAGCGAGCGCGCCGGCGACTCCTCCTGCACCGCCGCCTCGAGCGTGCACGCGCCGAAGCCGAGCCGGACGAGCTCCTGCACGTCCGCGCCGCGCTCGCGGACGATGTCGAGGCCGGTGATCCCGCAGTCGACGACGCCGTCCTGGAGGTACTCGGGGATGTCGTCGGCGCGGACGAGGAGCGCCTCGACGGGCGCGTCGCGGCAGGGGAAAGCGAGCGCGCGGTCGCCCGGTGTCTCCGGGCCGAGGCCCGCGTCGTGCAGCAGCTCGACCGCCGGATCGCGCAGCCGTCCCTTCGACGGGACGGCGATTCTCAGCCGCGCCGCCTCCTGCGCCGCAGCGCCAGCCGGTAGCCGCCCTCGCCGTCGCGCAGCCACTGCGCGACCCGCGTCACCGTCGTCGTCGACGCGTGCGCCCGCTTCGCGACCTCGAGGTAGGGGAGCCCCTCGTCCAGCAGCTGCGCCACCTGCCAGCGGTGCGCCATCGCGTCGAGCTCCGACCGGGTGCAGAGATCCCGCAGGAACGCCTCCACCTCCCCGCGCGTCCGCAGCGCGGTCACCGCCGCGAAGAGATCCTCGTGCTCCGGCCGCGGCCAATGTCGGGTCTCCGCTGCTGTCACCATGTTAGCATGGTAACACGATGGAAGAGAGCTTCGCAATCGTCCCGGCCGTAGACGTCCTCGACGGGCGGGCCGTGAGGCTCGTGCGAGGCGACTACGACCGTGTCGGCGTCGAGGCCGGCGAGCCACTCGCGCTCATCCGCCGCTTCGTCGCCGCCGGGGCGCCGCTCGTCCATGTGGTCGCGCTCGCGGCCGCGCGAGACGGCGGTCCCCCGCTCGAGCTCGCTCGGGCGGCGGTGGCCGCCGCCGCGCCGGCGCGCGTGCAGCTCGGCGGCGGTGTGAGGAGCGTCGAGGACGCGGTCGCGCTCGCCGGAACGGGTCTCGCCCGCGTGATCGCCGGAACGGCCGCGTTCGGGCCGACGCCGCTCGGCGAGCTCGTCGACGCGCTCGGCGACCGGCTCGCGGTGGCGGTGGACGTCTCGGAGGGAGTCGTCCGGACGGCGGGCTGGCTGGACTCGCCCGGCCTGAGCGCGGCGGAGGCGTTCGAGCGCTGCCGAGAGGCGGGCGCGGCGACCGTCGTCTGCACCGCCGTCGAGCGGGACGGCACCGCCGGCGGCCCCGACCTCGAGCTGCTCAGACTCGCGCGCGCCTCGTTTCCCGCCAGGTTGCTGGCGGCCGGCGGCATCCGCGACGAGGCCGATCTCGACGCCGTGCGGCAGACGGGAGTCGACGGCGCCGTCGTCGGCCGCGCGCTGCTCGACGGGACGCTCGCACTCGACGCGGCGGGCTAGTGCCCGTCGAGGAGCGAGGCCTTCTCGCGCCGCGGGACCTTCGTGCCCGCGAGCCAGGCATCGACGGCGGCGGCACAGCGGCGGCCCTCCTCGATCGCCCAGACGATCAGCGACTGCCCGCGCCGCGCGTCGCCCGCGGCGAAGACGCCGGGACGGGACGTCTCGTACCGCTCGGCAGCGACGGCGCCGCGCTCGTCGCGCCGGACGCCGAGGCGCTCGAGCAGCTCGGGCTCCGGCCCGAGAAAGCCCAGGGCCAGCAGGACGAGGTCGACCGGGTGATCCGCTTCGCTTCCCGCGACCGGCTCGAACGGCGGCGCGCCGCTGTTCTCCAGCCAGGCGATCCGCTCGACCGCGCCATCGCCCGAGAAGCCGGTCGTCGAGAGAGAGAAGATCTGCCGGCCGCCCTCGTCGATCGCGTACGAGCGGCGGTACTTCACCGGCCAGAGCGGCCAGGGCGTGAGCTCGTCGACGCGGTGCGCGGGCGGCTCGGCGAGCAACTCGATCTGGACGACCGACGCTGCTCCCTCCCGGTGGGCGCTCGCAACGCAGTCGGCGCCGGTGTCGCCGCCGCCGATCACGACGACGTGCTTCCCGGCCGCGGTCAGCCGCGGCTCCTCGGTGCCGGCGACGGCCCGGTTCCGCCCGTAGAGATACTCGAGGGCGAAGTGGACGCCGTCGAGCTCGCGCCCCGGCACGGGGAGGTCGCGAGGAACGCGGGCGCCGGTGGCGAGCACGACCGCGTCGAACCCGTCGAGCTGCGCGGGATCGTGGATCTCGACGCCGCAGCGAAGCTCTACGCCCTCCTCCTCGAGCTGGGAGAGCCGGCGGTCGACGACGCGCTTCTCGATCTTGAAGTCCGGGACGCCGAAGCGGAGCAGCCCGCCCGCTGCCTCGTCGCGCTCGAAGACGACGACGTCGTGGCCGGCGCGCGCGAGCTGCTGCGCGCAGGCGAGGCCGGCCGGTCCCGAGCCGACCACGGCGACGCTGCTGCCGCTCGGCTCGCGCGCGGGCTGCGGAACGATCCAGCCCTCGTCCCAGGCGCGGTCGACGATCGCCAGCTCGATCTGCTTGATCGTGACCGCGCCGCCCTCCTCGAGCTCGAGCACGCAGGCGGCCTCGCAGGGAGCGGGGCAGAGTCGCCCGGTGAACTCCGGGAAGTTGTTCGTGCGATGCAGCTGCTCCGACGCCTCGCGGAAGCGATCGCGGTAGACGAGGTCGTTCCAGTCGGGAATGAGGTTGCCGAGCGGACAGCCGTTGTGGCAGAAGGGAACGCCGCACTCCATGCAGCGCGCTCCCTGCTGCCGAAGCTCGACGAGCGGCAGCGCCCGCACGAACTCGCGATGGTCGCCGATCCGCTCTCGCGGCGGGCGCTCGAGCTTGCCGGCCCGGGCGACCTTCTTGAACGCGCCGAGCTCCCCCATCAGGCGACCGCCTCGTCTTCGCTCTCTGTCGTGTAGAACCCCTCGCCGCCCGTCGAGACCGCGGCGAGCTCGAGCGCGCGGCGGTAGTCGTGCGGCATCACCTGGACGAAGGACGACGCGCTCCAGCCGGCGAGCAGGCGCGCGGCCACGGCCGAGCCCGTGCGCGCGAGGTGCTCCTCGACGAGCCCGCGCAGCTCCGTGTCGTCTTCGACGTCCTCGAGCGCGACGAGCTCGCGGTTGCAGCGGGACGCGAGCTCTCCGTCCCGGTCGAGGACGTAGGCGACGCCTCCGGTCATACCCGCCGCGAAGTTCCGGCCCGTCGGGCCGAGGACGACGACCACGCCGCCGGTCATGTACTCGCAACCGTGGTCGCCGACGCCCTCGACGACGGCGCAGGCTCCCGAGTTCCGGACGGCGAACCTCTCGCCCGCGAGGCCGCGGAAGAACGCCCGGCCGGCGGTCGCGCCGTAGAGGACGGTGTTCCCCGCGATCACGCTCTCCTCCGGCACGAACGCCGCGCCGTCGGGCGGGCGCAGCGCGAGCACGCCGCCCGACAGTCCCTTGCCGACGTAGTCGTTGGCCTCGCCGACGAGCGTCAACTCGATTCCCGGGGCGAGCCAAGCGCCGAACGACTGCCCGGCGGAGCCGTAGAGAGCAAACCGAACCGTCCCCGCCGGCAGGCCGGCGGCGCCGCGGGCGACCGTGACCGCGTTCGACAGCAGCCCGCCCACCGTCCGGTTCGTGCTCCGGATCCCGAGCTCCGCCTCGACCGGCTCGCTGCGCTCGAGCGCCGGGCGGGCGAGCTCGATCAGCCGCCGGTCGAGCGCGTCCTCGAGCGCCGGCGGCTGCGCCTCGACGCGGCGGCGGACGCGGCCGGTCTCGGGCCAGTGGAGAAGCCCGGAGAGATCGACGCCGCGCTCGCGCCAGACGCCGACCGCCTCGTCGACCTCGAGCAGGTCGGTGCGCCCGACGAGATCCTCGAAGCGCGCGATGCCGAGCCGGGCCATCAGCCGGCGCGCCTCCTCGGCGACGAAGAAGAAGAACTCGACGACGTGCTCCGGCTTGCCCGCGAAGCGGCGGCGAAGCTCCGGGTCCTGGGTGGCGATCCCAACCGGACACGTGTTCAGGTGGCAGGCGCGCATCATCACGCAGCCGCTCGCGATCAGCGGCGCGGTCGCGAAGCCCATCTCGTCGGCGCCGAGCAGCGCGGCGACGAGGACGTCGCGGCCCGTCTTCAGCTGGCCGTCCGTCTGCACCCAGATCCGCGAGCGGAGGTCGTTGCGGATGAGCGTCTGCTGCGTCTCGGCGAGCCCGATCTCCCACGGGATCCCCGCGTGCAGGATCGACGAGAGCGGCGAGGCTCCAGTGCCTCCGTCATGGCCGGAGATGAGGACGTGGTCTGCGCCCGCCTTCGCGACGCCGGCCGCAACCGTGCCGACGCCGACCTCGGCTACGAGCTTGACCGAGATCCGGGCCTGCGGGTTCGCGCAGCGCAGGTCGTAGATGAGCTGCTTCAGGTCCTCGATCGAGTAGATGTCGTGGTGCGGCGGCGGCGAGATCAGGCCGACGCCGGGAGTCGTGTGGCGCACGCTCGCGATGTAGCCGTCCACCTTGTGGCCGGGCAGCTGTCCCCCCTCCCCCGGCTTCGCGCCTTGCGCCATCTTGATCTGGAGCTCGTCGGCGTTCGCGAGGTAGTGGACGGTGACGCCGAAGCGCCCCGACGCGACCTGCTTGATCGCGGACCGGCGCTCGTCGCCGAAGCGGGCGGGATCCTCGCCGCCCTCGCCGGTGTTCGAGCGCCCGCCGAGGCGGTTCATCGCAATGGCGAGGTTCTCGTGCGCCTCGCGCGACAGCGAGCCGAGGGACATCGCGCCGGTCGAGAAGCGCTTCACGATCTCGGCGGCCGGCTCGACCTGCTCGAGGGGGATCCCGCCCGACTCCGGGAAGCACGGCCGCAGCAGGCCGCGCAGGTTCCCGAGCCGTGCGGCGTCCTCGTTCGCGGCGCGCGCGTACTCCTCGTACGTCTCCCAGGAGCCCGAGCGGACGGCGTGCTGGAGCTTCGCGATCGTCTCGGGGTTCCACATGTGCGGCTCGCCGTCCCGCCGCCAGGCATAGAGGCCGACGACGGGCAGCAGCTCGTCCCCGGTCCCCGGGAACGCGCGCGCGTGGCGCGCGACCGCGCCCTCGCCGATCTCGTGCAGCCCGACGCCTCCGATCCGCGAAGCCGTCCCCGTGAAGCAGCGCTCGACGAGCTCCGAGGAGAGACCGACGGCCTCGAAGACCTGCGCGCCGCAGTACGAGCCGAGCGTCGAGATGCCCATCTTCGACATCGTCTTGAGGAGGCCCTTCGCGATGCCCTTCGCCGCGCGCGCCTGTGCCATCTCCTCGTCCATGCCCTCGGGCAGCCAGCCGAGCTCGGCCAGCTCGCCGAGCGTCTCGAGCATCAGGTACGGATTGACGGCTGCGGCGCCGTAGCCGATCAGCACGGCGATCGAATGCACCGAGCGCGGCTCGCCCGACTCGACCACGATCCCGGTCTGGAGCCGGGTGCCGGCGCGTACGAGGTGGCTGCCGACCGCCCCGGTGGCGAGGAGCGACGGCATGGGCACGCGCTCGAGCCCGGCGGCGCGGTCGCTGAGGATGAGGATGTTCGCGCCCGCGGCGAGCGCGAGGTCGGCCTCGGCGCAGATCCGCTCGAGCGCGGGCTCGATGCCTGCGGCTCCGTCCCCGACCGGCCACGTCGTGTCGATCGTCCACGACTTGAAGACGTCCGACTCGACGACACGGAGCTGCTCGAGCTCGGCGTCGCGGAGGATCGGGTTGTCGATGATCAGCTGCCGCGCGTGCTCCGGCGTCTCCGCGAGCAGGTTGCGCTCGGAGCCGACGCTCGCCCGGACGCTCATCACGATCGCCTCCCGGATCGGGTCGATCGGCGGGTTCGTCACCTGCGCGAACAGCTGCTTGAAGTACGAGTAGAGGAGCCGGGTCGAGGCCGAGAGCGCGGCGAGCGAGGTGTCGTTGCCCATCGAGCCGACCGGCTCCTCCGCGTTCGCGGCGAGCGGCGCGAGGATCACCTTCATGTCCTCCTGCGCGTAGCCGAAGAGCAGCTGACGCGTCCGCAGCGGCGCCTCCGGCTCGGGCACCGGCCGCGCGTCGGGCAGGCCCGCGAGGCGGACGCTCTCCTCGCGGAACCACCTCTCGTACGGGCGCCGCGTCGCCACCTCGAGCTTGACCTCGTCGTCGGGGACGATCCGGTGCCGCTCGACGTCGACGAGCAGGAGCTTGCCGGGCTGCAGTCGGCCCTTGCGGACGACGTTCCCGGGCTCCTCCGGCAGGGCGCCCGCCTCCGAGGCGAGCACGACCCAGCCGTCCGCCGTCTCGTACCAGCGGCCGGGACGCAGGCCGTTGCGGTCGAGGATCGCGCCGATCGCGCGGCCGTCCGAGAACGCGATCGCCGCGGGCCCGTCCCACGGCTCGATCAGGCAACGGTGGTAGTCGTAGAAGCCGCGCACCTCGTCCGGCAGCTCGTCGTTCGCCTCGTACGCCTCGGGCAGCATCATCATCAGCGCGTGCGGCAGAGAGCGGCCCGAGAGGACGAGCAGCTCGAGCACGTTGTCGAAGGTGGCCGTGTCGGAGCCGCCGTCGCGGATCACCGGCAGCAGCTTCGGCAGGTCGTCGCCGAAGAGCGCGGAGGCGAGCTGCGACTCGCGCGCGCGCATCCAGTTCGCGTTCCCGCGCAGCGTGTTGATCTCGCCGTTGTGCGCGACCAGCCGGTACGGATGGGCGAGCTCCCAGCTCGGAAACGTGTTCGTCGAGTAGCGGGAGTGGACGAGCGCGAGCGCGCTCTCGAGGCGGTCGTCCGCGAGGTCGAGGTAGAAGCGGTCGAGCTGCGGCGCCGTCAGCATCCCCTTGTAGACGAGCGTCCGCGACGAGAGGCTCGGCACGACGAGCTGCGGCGCCTCCTTCTCCACGAGCCGGCGGATCACGTAGAGCTTGCGCTCGAAGCCGTCGCGGTCGAGGCCGGGAGCCGCGGAGATCACCGCCTGCCGGATCCGCGGCATCGCCGCGGCGGCCGTCGCACCCGGCACCGAAGCGTCCACCGGCACGTCGCGCCACGCCAGGACCCGCTGCCCCTCTGCGGCGGCGATCCGCTCGACGAGCGGCTCGAACGCGGTGGCGGGAGGCAGGAAGAACATGCCGACGCCGTACTCGCCCGGCGGGGGCAGATCGTTGAGCTCCGCCCGCAGCAGCCGGTCCGGCAGCTGGACGAGGATCCCCGCCCCGTCGCCGGAGTCGGCGTCGGCGCCCGAGGCGCCGCGGTGTTCGAGGTTCGCGAGCGCGGCGAGCGCCCGGCAGACGGCCTCCCGGCTCGCGATCCCGTCGAGCCGCGCGACGAACGCGATCCCGCACGCGTCGTGCTCGTATGCGGGGTCGTAGAGACCCGTTGCGCCCGGTCGGTTGTCGGTGCGGCTCAACGGTCGCAGCTCCTCGGGAGACGGGAGTGGCAGAGCCTCCGCCTCGTGTCGGCTAGTCGACTCGGCGGAGGGAAACGCCGACTAGCGCGGTTCGACACGCGCAACGAACGCGAGAATCGGCTTCGAGGCGTTCGTCGGAGCGGGCATCGGACTTCCGAGATTGAAGCGCCGCGGCGGTTACGTCAATCGTGTTCTCCGGTTAACGCCCGCCCCGCCGGCTGCCGCGAGCAGACGGTGACGGTCTGGCCGCCCATGAAGCCGCGCTCGAGCTTCCTCACGCAGCCGACCGGCGGCGCTGACCCGCGTCCGGCGAGGACGACGCCCGCCGGCGCGGCGAGGGCCGCGACCGCGACGACAGCCGCGAGGAAGCGGCGATCCCGCCTCGCCAGCCGCCGCAGCCGTGCGTTCTCGGCCGGCACTACTCGGAGTCCCCCCCGAAGAGGACGGAGACGCCGCGCGGCAGCACGAGCACGGGACACCCGGCGAGCTCGGTCAGGTACTCGGCCGCCGCGCTGATCCGGACGCGGCCCGTGACCGTGCCCGGCGTGGAGCCGACGACGAGCAGCCCCGCCCCGCGAGTCGCCCGTTCCTCGATCCGCGCGCCGAGACGGCCGGCGAGGGACTCGGCCGTCTCGCGCGCGCACGGGTCGCCGTCCTCGCTCAGGGCCGCGACCGCTGCGATCGCCTCCCCCGCGCGCTCGGCGAAGCCGGCGGGAGCGAGCGCGATCGCGACCGGCCCGCCGTCGAGGAGCCGGCGGGCCGTCGGCTGCGGGTCGAGATGCCCCTTCGCCGTCCGGTATTCGGAGCCGAAGACGATCGCCGCCGCCTCGCGCTCCTGAGCGAGGTCGCGCAGGCCTTCCGCGGTCGAGCCGCTGAGGACGACGTGCTGCGGAGCCTCGGGACGCCCGATCGCGGCGGCGCCGGCCGCCAGCAGCCCCTCCGCCTCGTGCTCGCCGAGGCGCTCGGAGTGCGTGACGTACGCGAGCTCGAGGGACGCGCCCGCGCCGGCGAGCAGGTCGCCGAGCGCGAGCGCGTCGCGGTCCGAGTCGGTGCCGTCGTACGAGACGATGATCGTCGCCATGCGCTACGTCGACGGAGCGATCTCGCCCGACGCCATCGTCGCCTGCGGCACCCCGTGCGGGAAGGCGAGCGACGGGATGTCGGACGGATAGACCTCGTGGCCGTGGACCGCGAGGTCGCCAGCCTCCATGTCCGCGTCGCTCATCCGCAGCGGCACGAACAGGCCGACGAGCTTGAGCAGGACGAAGGTGGCGCCGCCGGAGAACACGATCACCCAGAGCGCCGCGAGCGCCTGCCACTTGAGCAGGTGCAGGCCGCCGGTGACGGAGACGCCGGGGACGATCTGCATGGCGGAGTCGGCGAGGACCCCGGTCAGCAGCCCGCCGGCGAGCCCGGCGAAGCCGTGCGTGTAGACGACCCCTAGCGTGTCGTCCACGCTCCGGAAGGGCCGCAGCAGGGCGAGGTAGTTGTAGGCGACGTAGACGACGACAGCGCTCGCGACACCGATGCCGAGCGCGCCCCAGCCGTTGACGAACCCTGCGGCAGGCGTGATCGCGACGAGGCCGACGATCATCCCGTTGACGCTGCCGAGGAGCGACGGCTTCCGGCCGGTGAGGTAGTCGCAGCCGACCCAGGTGAGGAACGCGACCGCAGTGCAGAGATTCGTGTTGAGGACGGCAGCCGCGGCGTCGGCGCCCGCGTTGTACGGGTCGCCGCCGTTGAAGCCGTTCCAGCCCATCCAGAGCAGGCCTGCGCCGACGGCCACCATCGCGAGGTTGTTCGGGGCGTCGATCTCGCGGTCGCGGGCGAGGCGCGGCCCGATCACGGCCGCGGCGATGAAGCCCGAGATCCCGGCGGCGAGGTGGATCACGTAGCCGCCCGAGAAGTCGACCGCGCCGTGCTGGGCGAAGAAGCCGCCGCCCCAGAGCAGGAACGCGTTGATCGTGTAGACGCAGCTGCCCCAGAGCACGACGAACGGGATCCACGCCTTGAAGTTCACGCGGCCGAGTACCGACCCGAGCATCAGGATCGGCGTGATCGCGGCGAACACGAGCTGGAAGTAGACGAGCGAGGCCTGCGGGAAGTCGGTCTTGCCGACGAGCGGGATGTTCCCCTGGCCCTGCAGGTCCGCATGCCCGAGGACGCTTCCCGGCTGGCCGACGAAGTTGCCGAAGAACCCGGAGCCCGACAGGCCGTGCCACGGCGCGCCGAAGCCCATCTTGTACCCGTAGAGCAGCCACTCCACGAGGATCAGCGCGAAGGCGATGAAGGTCAGCATCATGCTGTTCACCGACCAGCGCTTCTGCATCACGCCCCCGTAGAGGACGACGAGGCCGGGAACGCTCATCAGGCCGACGAGCGTGGCCGCGGTCAGCTGCCACGCGTTGTCTCCGGGATTCAGCCAGTGCGGGTACAGCATCCTTCTCTCCTTCGGTTCGCCCAACAAAAAAGGCCCCAGGACTCCCGGTGGAGTCCTGAGGCCTCGATGCCTCCGCCCGCGACGTCGTCGCCGCGGCCGTATCCAGACGATACGAGCCGGTGCAGACAACGGCAAGGGAAAACCGGAGAACCGTCGGCCCGTTGCCCTCCGAGGGTTGACAAGGACGACTTCTACGGGCAACCTCACGCAATCGTGACGATCGCGCTGACACGCACGCCGCAGAGCCGGACAAGGCTCGCGGCGGTGTGCGCGCTCATGCTTTTCATCGTCTCGATTCTCCCCCGCTAGGGGGAGTGACGCGAACACGCGGCCCGCGACGCCGCAGACGCCGACCTAACCACACCACCGGTGCGTCCCACGGGACGGCCGGGTCGACGGAAGGACGTGTTCGTGTCTCGCAGGATCCAGAGCTTCGACTGGCGGCTCCTCGCCGGAGAGGAGCAGACATGAGACGGAGGCCCACGCTGGCCTGCCTCGCCGGTGCGGGAACCGCGCCCGAGCTGATGGCGGAGGCGGTCGTCGCGCTCTCCGCGGTGGCTCGTCTCCACGCGTTCGCCTTCGACGACGTGCACGCGCCGTTCGGCGCCACCGCGACCGCGCGGTCCGGCCAGCGCTTCCCGCCGGCGACGCGGGCGGCGGTGCTCGCCGCCGACGCAGTGCTGCTCGCCGGCGCGGACGAGCCGGCCCTCGCGGACGTGATGGCCGAGCTCGACCTCCGCGCCCGCGTGACGCGGGTGCGGTTCGGCAGGGCGAACGACCTCGCGGTCGTGTCGCCGCTGGCCGGGAGCGGGGCCGAGTGGTCGCTGGAGGCGGCGTTCGAGCTCGCCGAGCGGCGCCGGCTCGCGCTGGCCGTCGTCGGCGACGCCGACTGGGAGGAGCTCGCCCACCACGCGGCCGCCGTCCACGAGGACGTCCGCGTCGAGTTCCTCTCGCCGAAGGTGGCGGTGCCACTGGCCGCCTTCGACGCCCACCGCTTCGATGTCGTCGCGGTTTCCATGCGTTGGGCCGAGCCGCTCGTGGAGATCGTCGCTGCGGCCGCGCCGGCGCGCGTCACCGCGCACGCGCTACTCGCGGAGCACGGGCCCGCACTCTTCACGCCCGCGCCGGAGGGCGGCTTCGCCCTCGCCGGCCAGGGCGTCGTGAACCCGAGCAGCATGCTGCTCGCGGCGGCACTCGCGCTCGAGCACGGCCTCGGCGAGCCGGGAGCGGCGGTGACGCTCGCCGACGCGGTCTCGGCCGCCCTCGTGGACGGCCCGCGCACGCCCGACTTGCTCCGGCGCGGCCGCGGACCCTCGACGCGGGACTTCACGAAGCGCGTGCTCTCGGGCTTCCAGCTCTCGCTCCGCAATGCCGAGTTCCACGCGGGGCGGGCATGAAGAAGCAGCGCATGACCGGCGCAGACGCGATCCTCCGCTGCCTCGAGGCGGAGGGCGTCGAGGTGATGTTCGGCATTCCCGGTGGAGCGATCCTGCCGCTCTACGACGCGATGGCGCGCGGCACGACGATCCGCCACGTGCTCGCCCGCCACGAGCAGGGCGCCGGGCACATGGCCGAGGGCTACGCGCGCGCGTCCGGGAAGGTCGGCGTCGCCGTCGCCACCTCCGGGCCCGGCGCGACGAACCTCGTCACGCCGGTCGCCGACGCGTGGATGGACTCGACGCCGCTCGTCTGCATCACCGGCCAGGTGCGCTCGAGCCAGATCGGCACCGACGCGTTCCAGGAGTGCGACATCACCGGAATCACGATCCCGATCGTCAAGCACTCGTGGCTCGTGCAGGACGTGGAGGAGCTGCCGCACGTGCTGAAGGCCGCCTTCCACGTCGCGGTCACGGGCCGCTGCGGGCCGGTGCTCGTCGACGTGCCGCGCGACGTCCAGGAGGCGGAGCTCGAGCTCACGTTGCCCGCGGAGGTCTTGCTGCCCGGCTGGAAGCCGCCGCGGCGCGGGCATCCCCGGCAGATCGCGGCCGCGGCGAGCGCGGTCGCCGCCGCCGAGCGGCCGATCCTCTACGCCGGCGGCGGGGTCGTCAACGCCGGCGCCTGCGACGAGCTACGCGAGTTAGCCGAGGCAGGGCGGATCCCCGTCGTCACGACGCTGATGGCGAAGGGCGCCTTCCCCGAGTCGCACGAGCTGCACGCCGGCTTCCCCGGGATGCACGGGCCGAAGTGGTCGAACTGGGCGCTGAACAAGGCGGACCTGATCGTCGCCTGCGGCGCCCGCTTCGACGACCGCGTCACCGGCAAGGTGTCCGCCTTCGCGCCCGGCGCGCAAGTCGTCCACCTCGACATCGACGCGGCGGAGATCTCGAAGATCAGGCACGCCGACATTCCCGTCGTCGGCCCGCTGCGGTCGGTGCTCGGCGCGCTCGCGGCCGACGTCCGCGCCTCGGCGCGCCCCGAGCGCACCGATCCCTGGCTGGAGCTGATCGCCGAGTGGCGCGCCGCCTTTCCGCTTCGCTACGGCGAGGGCGGCGCGATGCTGAAGCCGCAGCGCGTGCTCGAGGCGCTACGCGACCTCGCCGCCGGCCGCGAGGTCGTCTGGACGACGGGCGTGGGCCAGCACCAGATGTGGGCGATGCAGTACCTCGCCTGCGAGCGGCCGCGCGCCTTCCTCACCTCGGGCGGGCTCGGGACGATGGGATACGGCATCCCGGCCGCAGTCGGCGCGAAGGCGGCACGGCCCGATGCGACCGTCGTCTGCGTCGACGGCGACGGCTGTTTCCAGATGACCTCGCAGGAGCTCGCGACTGCCGTCCTCGAGCGACTCCCGATCGTCGTCGTCGTCGTCAACAACGGCTACCTCGGAATGGTCCGGCAGTGGCAGGACATGTTCTTCGAGGAGCGCTTCTCGCAGGTGAACCTCACGCACTCGCTGCCGGACTACGCGGCGCTCGCGCGCGCGTACGGCGCCCTCGGGCTGACCGTGGAGAGCGAGGACGGGCTCGAGGACGCGCTCGCCGAGGCGCTCGACGCCGGGACGACCGTCGTCGTCGACTGCCGCGTCGACCCGCGGGAGCACTGCTTCCCGATGATCCCGGCCGGGGCGGCCGCGCTGGACGTCGTCGAATACGAGCCGGCCCGCGACGCGGGGGCGCTTGCGCTGTGAGGCACACCGTCGCCGTCCTGCTCGAGAACAAGCCCGGCGCGCTCACGCGCGTCACGAGCATGTTCGCGCGGCGGGGCTACAACATCGAGAGCCTCGCCGTCGGCCCGACCGAGCGGCACGACGTGTCCCGGATCACGCTCCGCGTCGACTGCGAGCACCACTCGCTCGAGCAGATCGAGAAGCAGATGCACAAGCTCGTGAACGTGCTCCGGGTCCAGGAGCTCGCACCGGGCGACTCGGTCGAGCGCGAGCTCGCGCTCTTCCGCGTCGCGGCGCCCGCGGGCAAGCGCGCCGAGCTGATCGCGCTCGGCGATGTGTTCGGCGCACGGGTCGCCGACCTCGGCCCCGAGAGCCTCGTCTTCGAGCTGACGGCCGCGCCGGAGGATGTCGACTCCTTCGAGGAGCTGATCCGCCCCCACGGCCTGCAGGAGCTCGTCCGCACCGGACGCGTGGGCCTCGCGCGCGCGCTGCGTCCCCGTCGTTCCGCGTCCAAGCCCGTCCTCGTCTGAACGAAAGGAGCCTGTCAATGGCGACGATCCACCGCGACGGCGACCTCTCCCTCCTCGACGGCACCGTCGCCGTCGTCGGCTTCGGCAGCCAGGGACACGCCCACGCGCTCAACCTGCGGGACTCCGGCGTCGACGTCGTCGTCGCCCTGCGCGAGGGAAGCGGCTCCCGTGCCGCGGCCGAGGACGCGGGGCTGGAGGTGCGGTCGGTCGCCGAGGCCGTCCGCGGCGCGCGGGTCGTCGCCTTCCTCGTTCCCGACCACGTCCAGAAGGGCGTCTGGGAGACCGAGGTCGCGGCGAGCCTCGCCCCGGGCGCGGCCGTCCTCTTCGCGCACGGCCTCAACGTCCACTTCGGGCGGATCGTCCCACCCACCGATCACGACGTGATCATGGTCGCGCCGAAGGCGCCCGGCCACCGCGTGCGCGAGCTCTACGTCTCCGGCGCGGGGACGCCCGGCCTCGTCGCAGTCCACCAGGACGCGAGCGGCCGGGCTCTCGAGCTCGCGCTCGCGTACGGCGTCGGCATCGGCTGCGGGCGCGTCGGCCTGCTCGAGACGTCCTTCGCGGAGGAGACGGAGAGCGACCTCTTCGGCGAGCAGGCCGTCCTCTGCGGCGGCGTCCCCGCGCTCGTCCAGGCCGGCTTCGACACGCTCGTCGAGGCGGGCTACCAGCCGGAGATCGCGTACTACGAGTGCCTGAACGAGCTCAAGCTCATCGTCGACCTGCTCTACCAGGGCGGCTATGAGTACATGCGCTACTCGGTGAGCGACGTCGCGGAGTACGGCGACCTCTCGCGCGGGCCGCGCGTCGTCGACGACGAGACGCGGGCGCGGATGCGCTCGATCCTCGACGAGATCCGCAGCGGCGCGTTCGCGCGCGAGCTCTTCGCCGACGACGAGGACGGACGCCCGCTCTTCACCGAGCTGCGCCGCGAGGGGGCCGAGCGAGCAGCGGAGATCGAGCGCGTCGGTCGGCAGCTCCGGGAGCTCGCCGGAGTCGAGGGCCTGCTCGGACAGGAGGCGCATGGCGTCGGTTGACGTAGGCGTCGCCCTCCTCGGCTACGGCACCGTCGGCTCGGCGGTGCACCGGCTGCTCGTCGAGAGCGGGGACGAGATCGAGCGCGCGACGGGGCACCGGCTCCGCGTGCTGCGCGCGCTCGTCCGCGACGCGGCGAAGGAGCGCTCGTTCGAGCCGGGCGACGGCGTCCTCACGACGGACTTCGCCGCCGTTCGCGACGACCCCGGGGTGGACGTGGTCGCAGAGGTGATGGGCGGCATCGACCCGGCGGGCCGCTACGTCCGCGAGCTCCTCGAGGTGGGCAAGCCCGTCGTGAGCGCGAACAAGCAGCTCGTCGCCCTCGACGGCGCCGAGCTGTTCGCCGCGGCGTCGGCGGCCGGCGTGCAGCTCCGCTTCGAGGCCTCGGTGTGCGCCGCAATCCCGGTCGTGAAGGTGCTGCGCGAGTCGCTCGTCGTCACGAACGTCCACCGCGTGCTCGGGATCGTGAACGGCACGACGAACTTCGTCCTCTCGCGGATGGAGCAGGGCGGCGGCTACGCCGAGACGCTCGCCGAGGCGCAGGCGCTCGGCTACGCAGAGGCCGATCCGACCGACGACGTCTCGGGCGCGGACGCCGCGGCGAAGATGGCGATCCTCGGCACCGTCGCCTTCGGCTCGCGCGTCACCCTCGAGGACGTCGAGTGCAGGGGGATCACGGAGGTCGAGGAGGCGCACGTCGCTGCGGCGGCGGAGCTCGGAATGGTCGTCCGGCTCGTCGGAATCGCGAGCCTCGTCGACGGCGCCGTCGACGTCCGCGTGCAGCCGGCCCTCGTCGACCGGGCGCACCCGCTCGCCTCGATCGACGGCGCCTTCAACGCCGTGATGCTCCAGGGCGACGCGATCCGCGAGATCACGCTCGAGGGGCCGGGGGCGGGCGGGATCGAGACCGCGTCCGCCGTCGTCGCCGACCTCGTGAGCGTCGTCGGCACCGCGGGGACGGGCTTCCTCCAGAACGACGCGTGCTGGCGTCAGCTGCCGCGACTCGACATGGACGCATGGCGCTCGCCGTTCTACCTCCACCTCGAGGTGGCCGACCGTCCGGGCGTGCTCGCCCACGTGACGAGCCGACTCGCGGCGCACGAGGTATCGGTCGCGCAGCTCGTCCAGCATCTCCGCGACGGCGAGGCGACGCTCGACGTCGTCGTCCACACCGCGAGGTACGGCGACGTCGCCGGCGCCGCAGCCGAGATGGCGAGCTTCCCCGAGGTGCTCCGCCCGCCGTTCATCGCGCCGGTCGTCGCGGAGCGGCCGCTGTGACCCCGCGGGTGACACTCGGCGAGGGCGGGACGCCGCTCGTGCGGGCGGACCGGCTCTCGAAGCGGCTCGGCGTCGAGCTCTGGCTCAAGTGGGAGGGCGGGAACCCAACCGGCTCGTTCAAGGACCGCGGCATGGCGCTCGCCGTCTCGCGTGCGCTCGAGCGCGGCGCGGCCGGCGTCGTCTGCGCGTCGACCGGCAACACCGCCGCCTCGGCCGGCGCGTACGCGGCGCGGGCGGGACTGCGCGCCGTGGTCTTCTCGGCCCGCGGCGCCGTCGCGCGCGCGAAGGTCGCGCAGGCTCGTGCCACCGGAGCCGAGATCCGCGAGCTCGACGGAACGTTCGAGGACGCCCACCGCGAGGCGCGCCGGCTCGCCGACGAGCAGGGCTTCGTCAACGTCAACTCGATCAACCCCGACCGGATCGAGGGGCAGGCCTCAGCCGCGCGCGAGATCGTCGAGCAGCTCGGATCCGTTCCCGACGTGCTCGCGCTCCCGTACGGCGGCGGCGGCAACACCGTCTCGTACGCCCGCGGCTTCGGCCAGGAGCTGCCGCGCCTCGTCCTCGGCGAGGCCGAGCACCGCAGCGACACCTTCGCGTCGGCGATCCGGATCGTGCAACCCGTCCATCGGGACGAGGTGGAGGCGGCGCTCGAGCGCAGCGGCGGCCGGGTGGTCTCGCTCTCCGAGGAGCGGCTCGCGGCGGCGTGGCGTGCGCTCGCGCGCGAGGAGGGAGTCTTCTGCGAGCCGGCGAGCGCCGCCGGGCTGGCCGCCGTCGAGGCGGCCGGGATCGACGAGGGAGCGCGCGTCGTCTGCGTCGTCACCGGCCACGGGCTGAAGGATCCGGACGCGGTGGAGGCGCTCGCGTGAGCTTCCGCGTCCGTGCACCCGCCACGTCCGCCAACCTCGGCGCCGGGTTCGACGTCGCGGCCGTCGCCTTCGAGCTCTGGAACGAGGTCGAGGTCGGCGACGCGAACGGGACGCCGGCGGATCGTGACCATCTCGCGATCCGCGCGTTCTCGCGCTTCGCCGACCCGGACGGCTGGTCGTTCCGCTTCACCGACCGGATCCCGCGCGAGCGCGGGCTCGGCTCGAGCGCCGCCGTGGTCGCGCTCGGCCTCGTCGCCGGCGCGCTGGCCGCAGGCGAGAAGTCGGCCACGGACGAGCTCCTCGCCGCCGGCCTCGAGCTCGAGGGCCACGCCGACAACCTCGCCGCCGCGCTCACCGGCGGCGTGTGCCTCACCTGGGACGGCCGGGTCGCGCGCGTCGCCGACGACCTGCCCGCGGCGGCGATCGCCGTCGTGCCGGCGACGCAGGTGCGGACGGCGGAGGCGCGGGCCTCGCTTCCGTCCTCGGTGCCGCACGAGGACGCGGCCTTCAACGCCGGGCGTGCCGCTCTTCTCGGCGCCGCCCTCGCCTCGGGCGACGCGTCGCTTCTCGCCGCGAGCGCCGACGACCGGCTGCACGAGCCGTACCGCGCGGAGCACGCGTCCCACCTCGCCGCGATTCGCGCAGATCTCCCGCCGGGCGCGCTCGGCGCGACCCTCTCGGGCTCCGGCCCGACCGTCCTCGTCTGGGCCGAGCGGGAGCGCGCGGAGGACGTCGCGGGGACGCTCGCCGGCCGCTTCCCCGGCTGCGAGATCATCCGGCTCTCCGTCGCGACCTCGGGGGCGGGACCCCTGTGACGAATCCGTACGACCGCCCCGCCGACCCCGCGAAGCGCCGCAGCGCGCCGCTCACCGACGGTGTGGACCGCGCCCCGGCCCGCGCGATGCTGAAGGGGATCGGCCTCGACGACGACGCGCTCGCTCGGCCGCTCGTCGGCATTGCGACGTCGTGGATCGAGACGATGCCCTGCAACTGGAACCAGCGCGAGCTCGCGCGCCACGTGCGCCGCGGCATTCTCGAGGCGGGCGGGACGCCCGTCGAGTTCAACACGATCGCCGTCTCGGACGGCGTCTCGATGGGGACGGAGGGGATGCGTGCTTCGCTCGTCTCGCGAGAGACGATCGCCGACTCGATCGAGCTCGTCGTCCGAGGCCACCTGCTCGACGGGCTCGTGTGCCTCGTGGGCTGCGACAAGACGATCCCGGCGGCGGTGATGGCGCTCGCGCGGCTCGACGTGCCGGGGCTCGTCCTCTACGGCGGCTCGATCGCGCCGGGACGCTTCCGCGGCCGCGACGTGACCATCCAGGACGTGTTCGAGGCGGTCGGCGCCGCCGCCGCCGGCACGATGAGCCCGGAGGAGGTGCACGACCTCGAGGACGTCGCCTGCCCCGGCGCCGGCGCGTGCGGCGGCCAGTACACGGCGAACACGATGGCCGGCGTCCTCGACTTCCTCGGCATTGCGCCGGTGGGCCTCGGCGACATCCCCGCGACCGACCCCGCGAAGAAGGACGCCGCCTACGAGGCCGGGAAGATCGCGATGCGCCTCGTCCGCGCCGACGTGCGGCCCTCGCAGCTGATGACGCGCGCGGCGCTCGAGAACGGCGCCGCGGCGATCGCCGCGACCGGCGGCTCGACGAACGGCGTGCTCCACCTGCTCGCGATCGCCGACGCGCTCGGCCTCGACTTCACGCTCGACGAGCTCGACCGCATCGCCGCGAGGACGCCCGTGATCGCGGACCTCAAGCCCGGCGGCCGCTTCGTCGCCGTCGACCTCCACGACGCGGGCGGCATCCCGCTCGTCGTCCGCGAGCTCACGGCCGCGGGACTCGTCGACGGCTCGGCGCGGACGGTCGACGGCCGCACGCTCGCCGAGGTCGGCGCGTCGGCGCGGGAGACGCCCGGCCAGGAGGTCGTCCTCCCCGCCG
>Ga0335081_10003766_pt1 | contig 23881 bp, 14 predicted proteins | sample Lox_Sample_35_FD_206713 | JGI IMG/M metagenome (GOLD analysis project Ga0335081, IMG submission 206713) | Soil microbial communities from Loxahatchee National Wildlife Refuge, Florida, United States - Lox_Sample_3.5 | ecosystem: Environmental > Terrestrial > Soil > Wetlands | place: USA...
TCCTGCGGGGTTGCATGAGCCATCTGGTACGCGCTGTTCATGGCGCGGTAGGCGCCCGCGGGCCGCAGCACGTCGCGGCCGGACTTGCGCAAGGGATCGGTGGCTTGCCCCCAGCCGGCGATCTCGACGCACTCAGACTTCGGTACGCCCAGTTTCGCAAGACCTTCCTCCGTGGCCAGGATCAGGGCGGCGTAGCCATCGGTGATCTGCGAACAATCGTAGGTTTTCAGAGGCAGGCCATCGACCACGTAGCGGTTGATGCCTTCGATCTTCATGGCCTGATCGAGGGTGATCTGCACCTTGTTCATCTGCGCGCAGGAGTTGTACCTGGCATTGGCGTACTCCTGCACGGCGATGGCTGCGAGGTCAGCTTCCGAGGCGCCGTGCGCTGCGATGTAATCCTGCATCACCTCGGCGAAGATGTGGGGGAAGACGAAGACCTTGCCTTCGCGCTCGCCGGGGTGGGAGAAGTAGCCGAGCACTTCGCCGATGAGTTTGCCGTCCATCTTGCCCTCGGCGTCGCGCATCTTTTCATAGCCAACGGCGATGCCGGCGTCACCCAGGCCGAGTTGCAGCTTTTGAATTACGGAAAGGACCGCCTGGCCGCCACTCGCGCAAGCGTTCTCCACGGCCTCGATGGGCTTGCCTTCCAGGCCGGGCGTCATCGCCATCAGGCCGGCCAGCAGTCCTTGGTGATTGAGCGAGAAATTGCAGGCGGCGCCGATTGATCCAACATCGAGAGCCGCCGCAGGTGCCTCGATCTGGCGGCAGGCACCCTGAACAGCGGCGCTGACAATCTCGGGCACGGTCATGTCCATGAGTTTGCCAAACTTGGATTGATGATAGGCGGCGATATAAATGGGCTTCATGATGGTCCCTCCGTGGGCTACTACCATTTTCGCAGGTCGGGCGCTGTGTTCCGGCGACCACGCTGCGGCGCGGGCGGACGGCCACGGGAGGAGGTTTCGGGACGACTTACAATAAAAGGCATCCATGGCCAAGACGGGAATTGGCGCCGGGCCAGCCGCAGGCAGCCGTCCGGCTTCGCTGGGCGCCGGCGTGCGCCATATTGGCTTCGGCCGGTATTCGTGGTTCGTCCTGACCTACAACGTGGCGGTCGTGCTATGGGGCGCTTATGTGCGCGCTACCGGGTCGGGCGCCGGCTGCGGCAACCACTGGCCGCTGTGCAACGGCGAGGTCACGCCTACATCTGCCTCCGTGAAGACGTTGATCGAGTTCACGCACCGGGCCATGACCGGGCTGGATGTCCCTCTGGTGGCGCTGCTGGTCTTCTGGGCTTACCGAGCCTTTCCGCGGCGGCATCCCGTTCGGCTGAGCGCCACGCTGTCCGCCGTGTTCCTGGTGACGGAGGCGCTGATCGGCGCGGCGCTGGTGAAGCTCGAACACGTGGCACGGAATGCCGACGCCTACTCGCTGTCCACGCATCTAGTGAACACGTTGACGCTTCTCGCGTGTCTCACGCTCACGGCCTGGTGGGGAACCGGCAACCCGATGGTGCGGGTGAGGGGCAGAGAAGCGTGGCTGGCTGCGGTGAGCCTGGCGGCGATGATGCTGCTCAGCGTCACGGGCGCGATTTCGGCGCTTGGAGATACGCTGTTTCCGGCTGCAACGCTGGGCGCGGGCCTAGCGCAGGATTTCGATCCGGCTTCGAGCATTCTATTGCGCCTGCGGGGCTTGCATCCGCTGATCGCGGCCGGCGTGGGGACATGGCTGATGTGCTACGCGGTTGCCAAGTTGCGCGATGCCAAGGCGGCGGCGCTGTGGGTGATCGCGGGGGTGTGGCTGCAGTTGCTCGCGGGGTTGGTGAATCTGCTGCTGCTGGCGCCGGTCTGGATGCAGTTAGCGCACCTGCTGCTAGCGGACTTGCTGTGGATCTCGCTGGTGGTGCTGTGCGCGGCGGGAACGCGGGATTCAGCGCCGAGACGCCCAGGCGCGGAGGAACACAATGGGTAAGAAGGAGCTGGTCGGCTAGCGTCATTGCGGCGCGCCGGGGCCTGGTGCGGGCGTTGGACTAACGCTGCCACGGAGTCCAGCCGATAGATGGGTGGATGAGATGGGGCTGGATTCTGATCGGGTCGATCGCGTGGGCGCAGACTGCGCCGCCGGTTGAGCTGCTCCGTTTGGCCATAGAGAAACAACGCGCGGCGGTACGCAAGCAGGCTGAGACGGCCGGCGCGTGGCTGATTCCATGGTCCCCTGCCCCGGCGGTTGCTGAAGCGGCTTGCGATCCGATCGCGGACTCCGCGGTTACACCGCTCATCGAGAGCGCGGCCAAGGCGAATGCGGTTCAGCCCAAGCTGCTCCGCGCCATGATCGAGCAGGAGTCGGCCTTTCGCCCGTGCGCCGTGTCGTCCAAGGGCGCTCAGGGGCTCATGCAGCTGATGCCGGAGACGGCTGGAGACCTGGGCGTGAAGGATCCCTTCGATCCGAAGGAGAGCATTGAAGCGGGCGCGAAATACCTGAAACAACTGCTGGACAGATATAGAGGCGATCTCAAGCTGGCGCTCGCGGCTTACAATGCCGGCCCCTCGGCGGTGGACGAGGCGAACGGAGTGCCGGACATCGCGGAGACCCGCGACTACGTGGACGCCATCACTAAGAAGGTGAAGTAGCGCCGGGCCTATTCTAGGCCTGCTATCCTGACGAAGAAAGCGGGTCCCCGATGAGTCGGAAAGTTCTCCTTGTGACCGGGGATGGAGGCGAAGGCTACGAGACGTTGTACGCCTGCCAGCGGTTTCTGGAGGCGGGCTGGGAGCCCGTGGTAGCGGCTCCGTCGCGCCGCCGTTTGCACCTGGTCATCCACGATTTCGAGCCCGGATGGGAAACCTACAGCGAGCACCCGGGTCATTCGATCGACGCCGATCTAGCCATCACCGCGGTGGCTGCGAAGGAGTTTGCGGCGATCGTCATCATAGGCGGGAGAGCGCCCGAATACCTGCGTAACGATGCCAGCCTGATCTCGCTGGTGCGCGAATTCGCCGCCCAGGACAAATGCATCTGTGCCATCGGTCATGGCATCCAGGTGCTGGCGGCAGCGGATTTGATCAAGGGCCGAACGGTCACTTGCTATCAGCACGTGCGCATCGAAGCGGAACAGGCGGGGGGCCTCTACAGCGGCAAGCCAGCGGTCCGCGATGGGAAGCTCATTACGGCGCAGAGTTGGAGGGCGCACCCGGAGTTTTACAGGGAAGTGTTTCGGTGCCTGGGCAGCACGGGCACAAGCTAAAGCTTGTGCTTCCCGCCCCACCGCCCTTTTCCACCCCTCCCTGCTATCGTCGAATCGAAGGCAGGTAACCGCGCCCCGGAATGTCCGGGCTCCGCGAAGCTGCTTTCCTTGCTGGCCAGCAAGCGTTGCAATTAAGGTAGTGCTGAACTTCCTGTAAGGCCCATGAAGCCTTCGCGCGGTCACCTACGGGATTGACCGCGGCAGGGAGACTTTGGAACTGGTTCCATCACACCCCCCGGTGAACGGATAGCGGTGATTGCCGACCCGGGGGATATCAGAGGATCAGGCATCGAATCGAAACGCTCATGCCGCTCTAAGCGGTTTCTGACTTCGAAGATGCGGTCCGAACGACTGGCGGCCGGAAACGCACCGCGAGAACCGGGAGGGGTTGCCCTCGAGCCCCGGCCGCCGCAACGAATTCTTATGAGTAGTACACCCGAAGTGTGTAGGGCGGGCTGCCAACCCGCGGACCGATTGTCAATCGGTCCTAGTACGCACAAGCTTGAGCTTGTGCAGCGGTGGCGACTTGCCAAACGGTGCTCCACCGTCTCCCTCTCACACCCACAGCAGCGGCTGCCGCACGGGGTAATTGCGCAGCACCTCCTCCACCGTCGGATCGGGATCCAGCCTCCGCCACAGCTCCAGGTAATCCGCCCGGTTGAGTGCCAGCCCCGCAAACAGGAGGCAAGGTTGGCGCACAGGCCACTCTTTGTCGTACATCACATCGGGAGGCAGCGGCCACTTCTTCTTATCGAGCATGTATGGGTACATGTAATCCATGGCCCGAGCCATGCCCCGGCCGTCCGGCAGGCGCCACGTCCACAAAAAAGGTCCATCGGGGCTTATGAGCGTCTGCGCGATGATCGCCAGCGCATCCAGGTTGAACAGCGAATAGCCGTATGGCTTGGTGCGGCGCAACTCCTCCGGGAAGCTGCCGTCCGCCGCTTCCTGGTTGGGAATCAGCACCCCCTGGAAGCGATCCCGGCAGTACTTCAGCAGCTCGACATGGGCCGTGAGTTCGGAAAAGGCCGCCACCTGCGCCACCCAGCACGTGCCGTGGTTGTTCTTCGCGTCCCGCTCGGCGATCCCGTAAGGGTGAGTGGTCATCCACCGGGTGTAGTCGGCGAACCAGCGATTCACTCCGTCGCGGTCGGCGGCCGCAAGTCCCACCCGCGACGCGGCGCGCGCCACCTCCACCAGGTGCAGCGTATCGATGATGCCGGTGCCGCGCCCGGTGAAGCGCCCCTGGATCGCCTGGGCGTATTGCAGGTTCGGATTCATCCGCGTCGCGTCGTCGATGAACCAGGCGTGCAGATGCCGGGCGGCGTGATCGCTGTACCTCCTCTGCTTCGTGAGCCGCCAGGCAGCGGCCAGCGCGGGCACGATCAGGCTCAAGCGCACCATGGCTCGCCGATGCTCGACGAAGTTGTCCGGGTTGCTCATGCCGTCGCGCTGGATGTACGGACCATCGGGATTCTGCGGATCGGGCCACCAGTAGTCGCCCTCGGAGAAAAAGTCATGCGGGCCGCCGGCGCTGCGGGGCGAATAGGAAGCGGTAACGGTGACGGGCTGCTCGGCGAGATAGCGCTCAGCGGCGCGCAGGACACGCGGCCGCTCGATAGCCGCCAGGTCGAACTTTTCGGCGCCGTGCGCGGATTTCGCGGCGGCAGCCAGCGCCGCGGCGCCGAGGAAGTCTCTACGTCGCATCGCCAAATGGGCCCGCCAAAATCACAACGCCGTTGGGCGCGTACATCGCTTTCACCGTTTTCGCTTGATTATAGCGCTAAAGCGCAGTACTGTTATGACCATATGAGCAGCAAACCAATGATGCTGGCGTGCGTTCTGTGGAGCGCCTCGGCGGCGGCGGGGGCTGAACTGGCGGTCAACAGCCCGGACGGGCGCGTGCGGATGGCCATCATCTCGGACGGAAAGAGCCTCCAGTATTCGGTCACGTTCACTGGCAAGCCGGTGATCGAGCTTTCGCCTCTCGGGATCATCGTAGACCGCGTCAACCTCGCCGCGGGCGCGGAGTTGGGCCAGGCGGGCCGCTACCAAGTGGACGAGAGCTATCCCTGGTACGGCAACCATTCGATGGTCGCCAACCGCTGCAACGGGATGCGGGTCGCGGTAAAACAAACGGCGCCGCGGGCTGAATATACGCTGGAGGTGCGCGCGTACAACGACGGAATCGCATTTCGTCACATCGTGTCCGGCGCGGGCACACGCGTGCCGGATGAAGCCACGGCGTTCCGCCTGCCTGCCGGCAGCACCGTCTGGTACCACGACACCAACGACCACTATGAAGGCACGCACGTCCGCAAGAGCCTGGCAGCAGTGCCGCAGGGACAGTGGATCGCGCCGCCGTTGACGTTCAAGCTGCCTGGCGCCACCGGTTACGCATCCATCTCCGAGGGTGCCCTGGCAGCCTACAGTGGCATGGCGCTGCAGGCAGACGGGATCGGCGGTTTCGATGCGCGTTTGGGGCACTCTGTGCCGGCATCGTGGCCGTTCCGGCTTCGTTACAAAGAGGACGTCGAGAGGATGGCGCAGCCGGCGTCGATCACCGGAACTATCACCACGCCGTGGCGCGTGGTCATGATTGCCGCCGATCTGAACGCCCTGGTGAACTGCGACGTCGTGCACAACCTTGCTCTGCCGCCCGACCCGAAGTACTTCCCGGAGGGACTCCGCACCGCTTGGATCAAGCCGGGCCGCGCGGTGTGGAGCTACCTGGACGGAGGCTCGCAGACACTCGAAGGCATGAAGGAATTTTCGCGGCTGGCCGGCGAACTGGGCTTCGAGTACAACCTGCTGGAAGGCTTCTGGTCGCGATGGCCGGAGGCGCAATTGAAGGAGTTGGTCGATTACTCGGGCCAGCGCGGCGTCAAGATTCTGATCTGGAGCAGCCGCAAGGCGATTCAAGATCCGGCGAAACTCCGGGAGTTTTTTGAGATGTGCCGGCGGACGGGCGTAGCCGGAGCGAAGATCGACTTCTTTGATCACGAGAACAAAGAGGTGGTGGATCTTTACGAGACGATCCTGAAAACCGCGGCCGAATTCAAGCTGGTCGTGGATTTCCACGGGGCCAACAAGCCTACGGGGAATGAGCGCACGTGGCCCAACGAACTGGGGCACGAGGGAATTCGGGGGATGGAGTATCAGCCGCCGTGGTCGCGGCATGAGGTGACGCTGCCGTTCACCCGGATGCTGGCGGGGCTGGCGGATTATACGCCGATGCACTTCGGCAAAAAGTTGGGAGACACCACCTGGGCGCACCAGGTGGCCAACGCGATCATTCTGCAGGCGCCGCTCTTGTGCTACGCCGCGCACCCTGCCAACATTCTGGCCAACCCCGCCGTGGATGTGATCCGCGCCATCCCCAGCACCTGGGACGAGACGATCGCGCTGCCGGCTTCCGACATCGGCGAGGTCGCGGCGTTCGCGAGGCGCAAGGGCGACACCTGGTTCCTCGCCGTCACCAACGGTCCCAACGCCAGAACTATACCGATTGAGCTTTCCTTTCTGGGCTCGAGAGAGGAGCGCGGCGGTGATTCGTACCAGGCCACCCTGATCCGCGACACGGGCGAGGCGGCCGCAGTGCAGATGGAGCACGTGACGCTTTCGCGCGCAGATACGCTTTACGTTAATCTGCGCTCCGGCGGCGGATTCGTCGGGCGGTTCGTCAAGTAACGGGACGGTGGGGCGGACGACCGTTTTGTTGTCGTCCGCCAGCCTCTCCCTAGAACAGAAACTTCATCGCGAGTTGAAGGGAGCGCGGGAAGTTCGCGATGTTCGTAACCACGCCGGCGTTGTTGCCGTAGCTGATGGCGCCGTTCGAGAACGACGGCGCAATCGACGAGCCCGGCGCGGCCAGGATCATGTGATTGAACACGTTGTATGCTTCGGCGCGGAACTGCAGCTTTTTCGTTTCTGTGATCGGGATGTCCTTGGCTAAGACGACGTCCAGATTGATCCAACGCATCGTCCGCAGGAAACCGATGGGCGTATCGCCGAAACCATAGCCGGGGCCCACTGCGAGCGACGCCGGGCTTACGAAACAGGCCGGGTTGTACCACTCGGTGACGGTCGGGTTGGCGAGTTTGGCCTGGCAGCCGGGAAGCACGCTCGGCCGGCTGTATCCGGTGATGGAGCCAGCCGAATTGGAAAGATTCGCGGGATCGGTGCTGAGCGGAGCGGCGCCGGCGATGCTTGCGGGCAGGCAGTTGGTGGTCGTGGTCAGACTGCAGATGGTGCCGGAGGCGCCGCCCCAGCTCGGGTTGAAGGCCTCCCCGGACCGCGCAAACAGCGCATAGTTGGTCTCCCAGTTGCCCAGCACCTTGGAGAGGATTCCATGCTTCAGCCAGTGCTGCCCGCGGCCGAACGGGAGATCGTAGACGGCGCTGACGGCGAGCACTTTCGGAACGTCGAAGGCACAAACGCCCTTGGACAAGTGGCCGTTGAAAAAGTATTCATAAGGAGCAGCCTCGGCGCCGTTCTCGGCGTTGAAGTCGCCGTTGGAGTCGCCCAGGCATTTTTCCAGAGTGAATGCCACCACGGTCTGGAGCCCATGCGCGAAGCGTTGCTGGTATTGCGCTTCCAGCGCGTGGAAAGTCGAATAACCGGTGGATTGCGAGTAGTTCCATCCTTGCGCCGCAAAGGGCATGTATTCCTGCGCGGCGATCTGTGCCGGCGTGAGCGGCGTGCCCGGGCAGGTGAACCCCTGGGCGGCGTTGTTCTCGCAGAACGGGCCGCCCTGCGGATAGTTGGCTTTGCAGCACCATTCGAGGCGCTGCGTGTGGCTGCCAACGTAACCGACGGAAGCCATGCTGGCGGCCGACAACTGCCGCTCGATTTGGAAGTTCCACTGCTGCGAGCGGGGATCGCTATAGCTGGGGTCGTTGGTATAGCCGCCGAAAGTGGAGCCCCAGGGTGTGGGCGCCACGACGATCGGGTTGCTCCCCGCCAGTCCCGTGAGCTGAGAGGTTGGGTATCCGCCGTACGGGCCGCAAGTGGCCGCGCTGCTGCAAATCGGGTTGACGGTCGGGCTGGGGGCCGTGCCGGCCGGGGCGGTGTTGAGGGTATCGGAGACGCCGCGCGTCCAGGGCCAGATGGAACCTTGCAGCGTGTTCTCGGCGTACTGGCTGCGATAGGCGATGGGGTCGTAGAAAATACCGTAGCCGGCGCGAAGGACCGTATTGTGCATGAACCCCCACGCAACGCCGATCCGCGGGCCGACGTTATCTTTGATGGCTTTCAAGGCTGGCTGGCTGCCGGAGAACACGATGTTGTTGAGCGTGTTGTAAGTGACGCCGCCCACGGTTACGGTGAACGCGGGGTTGGAGCTGATCAGGCCTCCCGGAACACAGGGCGGAAGCTGGGTCGAGCTGCATCCGCCAGTATACGCGCTGGTTTGCTTGTCTCCGATGAGGAACTGGCCGGCCGGCAGGTTCAAGGCATTAACGGTCTCGCCGTTGGAGGTGAGGATCTTGACCGCGGGATCGTAGTCATAGCGCAGCCCCACGTTGATGGTCAGATTCGGCCGCACGTGCCATTCGTCCTGAACGAAGAAACCGAGCGGCGCCATGCGGACGTGGACCTCTTCGTACTGCGGCACATTGACCGTCAGGCCGGAGGGCACATCGAGCAGCATGGACGCCAGGCCGTTGCCTTGGCCGCTCTGGCAGGCGAAAGCGCCCGAGGCGTTGGTCGGACACGTCTGGGCGGTGCTGGACGTGAACGTCTCGTAGGTATTGATCTCCAGGCGGTTCTCGTAGAGGTATTCCGCGCCGAAGTGGATATTGTGCGTGCCGTGGGTCCAGGTCATGGCGCCGCTCAAGTTGTGTTCCGGGTTGGCTCGGTATTGCGGGCCCACATTGCCGATGCCGCTGTTGGCGGAACCGATGTAGCCGCTCACGTTCAGGAAGAAGCCGGCGGTGGCGTCGAGGTTGTTGTAGCCGGCCTTGGTCTCGAGGCTATAGCCGTCGGGATTGGTCGGGTTGACTTGCACCGGGCGGGCGTTGACGCCGCCGCGGACTTCCAGAATCAGGTTCGGAGTGAAGATGTGATCCCACGCGCCGCCGATATTCCAGGTGTGGAACGGGCTTGGTGTTATAGATGTGGTGCCGGCGACGATACCGTTGTTGTTATCCCACATCATGTAAGCCCGGCCGAACACGGTGTTCTTATCGCTGAAGTGATGGTCCACGCGAAAGTCGAAATTGTTGGCGTTGTTGACGGTCTGGCGCGAGTCGAGGCAGTTGTCAATCGCGAAGGTCAGGTTTGGTGTGAACTTGCAGTTGTTGTACTGCGGCGCGGTATAGGCGGCGATCACCGCTGCCAACTTGGAATCGATCAACGCCGAGGGAATCTTGTTGCAGGGCGATCCTCCACCTACCTGGATTCCGTAGCCGGCCTGGCCAAACGACAGGCCCGGGTTCAGCAGAGGCAGCGGATTGCCGGAGGTGTCGCACATGAATCGCACCGCCGAGTTCGATCCAGACTCGGCGAACGGGTTGTAGAGCGCGTTGGGAGTGATGGCGGTCTTGGACGCGTTCACGGTGCCGATCAATTCGGGGGTGGCGGTACCGCTAAAGTCACCGGAGAGTTCCGCCTGACTGGGAACGATGACATAGCTGTTGTTTGGCTGCGAATACCTCCAGCCCTCGTAGGCCACGTAGAAAAACGTCTTGTTCTTGATGATGGGTCCGCCGACGGTGCCGCCGAACTCGTGCTGCGAATAGCCCAGGGGAGCGACCGGTGTGCCGGAGAGGATCGCCGCCGCGCCGGAAGCCGTCTGCGTGCCGGCGGCCACCTGGTTCGCCAAATTGGCCGCCAGCTCCGGACAGGTTGCGTTGGTGCAAAAGCCGGTGAAGGGGTTGCGGGCATCGAAGATCTGGCTGCGCGCGAATTCCCATGCGGAACCATGGAACTGGTTGGTGCCGGTCTTGGTGACGAGGTTGACCACCGAACCCAGCACGTTGCCATATTGAGCGTCGTTGTTGTGCGACTGCACCTTGAATTCCTGGATGGTGTCGGCGATAGGCGGGACGCCCCAGCCGCCGCCGCGGTCATCGGTGTTGATGATGCCATCCATGTAATATGCGTTGGACCGGTTGCCGGCGCCATTCGACGAGATCTTGTAGACCGTGGCGTTGGGCAGCGATATGTTGCCTCCGTCGGGGTTGCCGCCGGCGCCGGTCCTGCCCGAGGAGTTGCCCTGCGAAGTGTCCAGCCCGCTGACGCCCGGCTGCAGGATGAGCAACTGGCTGAAATTGCGCCCGTTCATGGGCAGTTCGTGCATCATCTGCTCGTCGAAGGTCAGGCCGAGTTCGGTGCTAGCCCGCTGGACCATCACGCCAATCGAGTCCGCGCTCACTGTCACCGTGTCGGTCGAGGCGCCGATCTCCAGCCGGATGGTTTCCGTGAGGGTCTGGTTCACGTCCAGCTTGAAAGCCGGCAGCACGATCTTCTTGAATCCGGTCTTCTCGACGGTGAGCACGTAATTGCCGGGCAGAAGATTGATGATTGCAAACGTGCCTTCCGCGCCCGTGCTTTTCTCGCTGCGGACGTTGGTATCCTGGTTCACAATTGTGACGCGGGCATCAGGGACGGTGGCTCCGGTTGGGTCCACCACTACGCCGTTCACAACTGCGGTCGGCGTTTGTGCCGGCAGTCCTGCGGCAAGAACCAAGCACAAAACCACAAGGCACACGAATCCTACAAATCCACGTGGTGTAAGCACACTGACTCCTTCTCGCCACTGCCCGTTCCCCTGGACCGGCCGACCCCGGAGGGCGGGCAGGGATGGGCGAAGCTCCCTTCGTTGCTCCCGATGATAATCTCCTATAACGATAAAGTCAAGAGTTTTTGAGGAGAATTGGCCGTGCGGAGCGGTCCCGCAGCCGTGGTTTTAGAACTCCCTGCGGTCCACACTTGGCAGCCTGCTGTCAGGAATCCCGCTGGATCGCTGCGCCAGAAAGTCCACCACCGATTTCAGGACGATGGTAGGAACGCCCGCCGCGTGCTGCGATTTCACGTGGTTGAACTCGATGTTTCTCACGTTTTCCAGGTAGAACGCGGGGCGCAGATCCTCTTTCATGTAGCCGACCTCCACGTCGTTCAGCTCGATCCCCTTGACGTGGCGGATGAAGAAGCCGTAGGCCGGCATTTCGCCGAACATGCGCGGCTCGGGGTAGGCGGTCTCCAGTTCCTGCGGGACGAGCGCTGCCTGCTCTTTCGTGCCGCCGCCGGCGTAGTAGATGCGGATGTTGCTCAGCCTGACATCTTCGATATCGTGCCCGGGAATCCCGCTAAGGATCGAGCTGTACCGCGGATCGGCGTTGTACACGATCAGATTGTTGATGTTGACCCGACGAAGCTGGCCGGCCGGCGTTCCTTCGGGTGCGCGCAGCCGGCTGCCCAACCGCAGGAAAATGGGTGAGTTGAAGATGTCGCGCATGGCGACGTTGGAAATCGTCACGTCTTCCAGCAGCCCGCCGTCCACGGTCTCCAGGGCCAGGCCGCGGCAGTAATCGAACACCACGTTGGAAATGGTGATGTTCTTGAACCCGCCGTTGGATTCGGTGCCGAACTTGATGCGCCCGGTGGGTCCGGCGTTGCTGCCGGCATTGTTATAGACTTGTTTTCGCTGGTACGTGCCGTCCAGCACCGTGCCGTTGTCGTAGCCGCTCACCAGGCAATTGGTGATGGTTACGTTTTCCGTGGCGCGCGCGAAACCGAGCGAGTAGTCGCTCTTGAGACAGATGCCGTCGTCGTACGGCGTGTTGACCGTGCAGTCCGAGATGCGGACATTGCGGCACGAGATGATGTCCATTCCGTCGCGGTTGGTGTCGATCTTCAGGTTGCTGATGGTCAGGTTATCGACGCCGGTTGCGAGGATGCCGAACCAACCGCCCATCAGAATCGAGAAGTCTTTCAATGTCACGTTCCGGCACTGTTTCAGGACGATGGCCTTGTTGCCTACGCGCCGCTCGCCGGGCTGCGGCTCGCGCTGGGAGCGGGCTAGTCCCTTGCCCCAGATACGCCCCGGTCCGAGGATAGACACGTTCTCCAGACCCTCGCCCCACATCAGGCTATTGCGGAAATGGCTGTGGCCGTAGTCCTGCAGCTTGTCCCACTGATTCGGCTCCGGCTGGTCGTAGGCCGCGGGATTGTCGGTGGCGAGGATGGTTGCGCCCGGCGCAAGGTAGATGGCCACATTGCTCAGCAGGTGAATCGAGCCGGAAAGGTACGTTCCGGCCGTGAAGTAGACCGTGCCGCCGCCGGCGGCATGGGCTGCGTCGATGGCTTTGTTGATAGCGGCAGTGTCGAGCGAGGCGCCGTCGCCCTTGGCGCCGTAGCTTCCAGGGTCGAATCGCTGGGAGGGGATCTCGGTGGCGGCCAAGGCTCCGGCGGCGCACAGGCCCAGAATCAGGATCGCTTTCATATGGTCTCAGCTCTTTACGGAATCGAATATAGCACGCTGACCGTTAGCGTTATAGCTCGGAGATTTCCTGGGGACCGGGGCACGGGCGCCGGATGTACTTCCGAAAAAATATGCTTGACACCTTTACTTTAGCGATATAGGCTTGGCAGAGATCCTCTACGAAAGGAGTGCCGCCATGCGCCACTTTGCCTTCTTCCTGCTCTGCCTTCTGCCGGCTGCGGCTGCCGCCCAACAGGTGACCGGCTCGATTTCCGGCACCGTCACCGATGAGAGCGGAGGCGCCGTAGTCGGCGCAACCGTCCGCTTGGTCTCGGAAGGCACGTCAGCCGTCCGTCTCGTCACCGCCGGCGGCGCCGGCGATTTTGTCTTCACCGCCGTAAGCCCGGGCGTTTACACCGTCAATGTGGAACATACCGGCTTCAAGAAGTTCGAGAAGACAGGGATCGAACTGGCGCCGGGCGACAACCTCGCGGTCGGCATCTTGAGGCTCGAGGTCGGCACGCTAACCGAAGCCGTTACGGTTCAGGCCGAGGGCGCCGTGCTGCAGACCGCGACCAGCGAACGCGCCGGCCTGGTCACCAGCGAGCAGATGAAGGATCTCACGGTGATCAATCGCGACTTCACCACCTTTGCGGAGTTTCAGCCCGGGGTGGTGATCAACGTCAGCCAGGAAATTCAGACTTTCAGCGGCAACAACACTTTTAACGCTCTCGGCGGCCGGACCACCGGCAACAACATCCTGATCGACGGCATCCCCGCCAGCAATTCCAACCAAAGCAACTTCAACACCAGCATCAGCCTGGACGCGACGCAAACGGTGGAGGTGAAGGTCTCCAACTTCGACGCCGAGTTCGGGCGCAACCAGGGTGTGACCATCATGGCCGTGTCGAAGGGCGGAACCAGAGAATACCACGGCACCTTGTACTACTACGAACGCAATGAAGCCCTCAACGCCAACAATTTCTTCAACAACCGGGCCGGACAACCGCGCCAAAAGTATCGCATCTCGACCGGCGGCGGCAACTTCGGCGGGCCGCTCCATATTCCCCACGTCCCCGGAACGCGCGGCAAGCTGTTCTTTTTCGTCGACAGCGAGGAGCTTCGCGAAGTCCGACCAAAGGCCGCGCAGACGATCACCGTTCCCACGCTGTTGGAGCGCCAAGGCAACTTCTGCTCCTCCCTCAATGGCGGCAAGCCCATCACCTTCAAGAATCCGACCGGCGCTTTGCAACCGTGCCCGGCCGGTTCCGTCAATTCGCTGGGCATCCTGGCCCCCTCGGCCATTGTGCAATCGATGCAGAACTACCTGAATCTGCTGCCACAGCCCAATTTCTTTAACACCGCAGTTTCGGGCGGGAATTATAACTACTTCTATCAGGAAAGCCTCAACGTTCCTAAACGGATCGAGACCGGGCGGCTGGATTACTACGCCAGCGATAAAACCAACATGTACGCGCGGTTCAACTACTGGTGGGAGGACCAGGCCGGCGCCGCCGTTTCCGCCGGCAACTCCGCGTGGGGCTGGTTCCCGGATCACTACACGGCGATCACCCCCTCCGGCATCGTGGCCCTCAACCACATCTTTACTCCCACGACCGTTTTTCAGGCGACCATGGGGTTTCAACGCTTCGAGGAAGCCGGCTCGCCGCTCAGCCAGTCCGAGCTGGATGCCAAGAGCCGCGCCGCCACTGGCGTCAACATTCCGCAGCTCTATCCCGCCGGCAACCCCTATAACTTGGTCCCCGCGGCTTCGTTCGGCGGGGTCAGCAGCACCAGCAGCAACAGCGTGTCGTGGGCCTCGCGCTTTCCGCTGCGGGGCGTCGAGAACACTTTCAACTGGAACGGCACGCTGAACAAGACTACCGGCGGGCACACCCTGAAGGCCGGCTTCTACGCGGAGCGGTGGCGCGCGATGAAGGGCTTCAATGCCTCGAACTTCGCCGGCACCATGGCGTTCGGCAGCGACGTCAACAACCCGCTGGATACCGGCTACGCGTATAGCAACGCGTTGCTGGGCATCCTCACTTCCTACACGGAATCTTCCAACCGGCCGCCGCTTTACGAATACACCACGGGCATCGATTGGTTCGCGCAGGACAACTGGAAGGTCGCCCGCCGCCTGACTGTGGATCTGGGCGTGCGCTTTGCCTGGTCGCAGCCCTGGCACAGCGTGCAGAACCTGGAGGCCGGCTTTGTGCCCTACGTGTGGAATCCGGGTCAAGTGGTGAGACTCATCCAGCCCGCCACTTCGGGCGGAAAGCGCATGGGCATCGACCCTTACACCAACCAGATCCTTCCTGCGGTCGATATCGGCGCCATCGCGCCTGAGAGCCCTAACTTCTTCAACGGTATCGTGTACCGGATCAATACGCCCAGCTGGCCGCAGGGGCTGCGCTACACGGACGGCATCAAGACCGCGCCGCGTGTGGGTTTCGCCTGGGACCCGTTCGGCAAGGGCAAGACCGCCATTCGCGGCGGCGGCGGCTTCTTCTACGACACCCACGACCGCGACAACTACCAGACCGGCATTCAATACACCCCGCCGATCCAGCTCAACCCCGTGATGAACTACACCACCATCCAAACGTTCGCCAGTTCTACCGGCTTTGTCTCACCGAGCAACATTCAGGGCTACGACCCCGACCGGCACGTTCAGATGACCATGAACTACAGCCTCGGCGTGCAGCAGGACATCGGCTTCGGAACAGTGGTGGATTTGGCTTACATCGGCGGCCTGGGGCGGCACTTGCTGGAGCGGTATAACCTCAACAGCATTCCCTTTGGATCGGACTACGTGACCAGTTATCTGGACTCGACTAACAGCAACAAGGTGCTTCCTTCCCAGTTCTTGCGCCCCTACCTGGGCTTCGGCGATATCTACTACTACACCTTCGGGGCCAATTCCAGTTATCACGCTCTGGGAGTTACGGTGACGCGGCGTTATACGGCCAACCTGACTTACGGAGGCGTCTGGACCTGGTCCAAGGCCATGGACTATGCCGACGACGACGCAGCCGGCGCGAACGAGACGGTAAGTTCTCTGATCAGCCCAAAGGTGTGGAACTATGGCAAAGCGGGCTTCGATCATACCCACATCCTGCGCTTCTATTGGAACTACAACCTGCCGCGCGCCAGCAGCCTGGTCCACGGCGCGCTGGTCCAAAGCGTGTTCGACGGCTGGCAGATCTCCGGCATCTTCACGGCGCAAAGCGGAGCCCCCATGGGAATCAGCACTTCGTACACGCCGAGCCAGGACATTACCGGATCGCCGTCGGATGCCAGCTCACGGGTGCTCCTGGTGGCTAACCCGGTGCTCCCGCGCGACCAGCGCTCGGTCCTGAGCGCCTTCAACACGGCTGCCATCGCCGCGCCGCCCTACGCTCTTTGCGAGAATTCCACGCCGCTCCTGCTGTGCGCCGGAAACGCCCCCAAGGACGTTTTCCGCGGGCCCGGCATCAACAATTGGGACATGTCCCTGTTCAAGAACTTCAACATTCACGGCGATCACTGGATGGGGCAGTTGCGCGTGGAGGCTTACAACGCGTTCAACCATACCAATTTCAGCGGCGTGGACAACGCCGCGAAGTTCAACGCGTCGGGCCAGCAAACCAGCCTGACCTTCGGACAATACAGCGCCGCCCAATTCCCGCGAAGGCTGCAACTGGCGCTGCGAATCTCTTTCTGAACACCACGGCTCTTGACATCCGGGGAAGGGTGGCGGAGTATGGATATCAAATACTTTAACGTTAACGCAGCGACAAACCTATGCGACTCACGACCTGGGGGCTCCGATTCATGAAATCATTCCTTCCGGTGGCGCTGGCGGCGGCCAGTCCCCTGCAAGCGCAGACCCCGCAAGAAGACCAACAGAGGTCCCAGCGCCTGGAATGGTGGACCCAGGCGCGATTCGGGATGTTCATTCACTGGGGGATCTACACGGTTCCAGCGGGCGAGTGGGACGGCAAACCGGTGCCGGGCCTCGGTGAGTGGATCATGAACCACGCCAGGATTCCCATTCCCGAATACGCGAAACTGGCGGGGCAGTTCAATCCCGTGAAGTTCAACGCGGATGAGTGGGTGGCGGTGGCCAAGAACGCCGGCATGAAGTACCTGACCATCACCGCCAAACACCACGACGGCTTCGCCATGTATGGATCGAAGGTGAGCCGGTACAACATTGTGGATGCCACGCCGTTTCACCGCGATCCGATGAAGGAACTGGCCGCGGCCTGCCAGCGCGCGGGGATCAAGCTGTGCTTCTATTATTCGCAGACCCAGGACTGGCACGAGCCGGATGCGGTGGGGAATACCTGGGACTTCCCGGAATCGGGCGCCCGCGACTTTCAGAAATACTATGACGAGAAGGTAGTTCCGCAGGTGCGCGAGCTGCTGACGAACTATGGCCCCATCGGCCTGATCTGGTTCGACACACCACGGAACATCACGCGCGAACAAAGTCAGCGATTGGCCGACCTGGTGCACGAACTGCAGCCGGCGTGCCTGGTGAGCGGGCGCGTGGGAAACGGCATGGGCGACTACGACTCGGCCGGCGACAATCAGATCAGCATGGGCGCAGCCAGGCGCCCCTGGGAGACGCCGGCCACGATCAACGACACCTGGGGGTTCAAGAAAGACGATCACAACTGGAAATCGGCGCAGGTGCTCATCCGGCAACTGGCAACCATAGCCAGCCGGGGCGGGAACTACCTGCTGAATGTCGGCCCGACGTCGGAAGGCGTAATCCCGCCGGAAAGCGTGGAACGGTTGGCGGAGGTTGGGAGATGGATGAAGGCCAACGGGGAGTCCATTTATGCCACCGCGGCGAATCCCTTCCCTTACGATTTTGCCTGGGGGCCGATCACCAGCAAGCCGGGGCGGCTATATCTCCACGTCTTCCGGTGGCCGCAGAAAGAACTGGTCCTATACGGACTGGAGAGCAAGGTGCAACAGGCGTGGCTGCTGGCGAGCCACACGGCGGTGCGCTTCACGCAGAGGGAAGACCGCCAGAACGGATACACCGCGCTGACGCTGGCGCTGCCGGAACAGGCGCCGGATCCGAACGACTCCGTGATCGAACTGGATATCGAGGGCACGACCAACGTGGACCCGTCGCTCGAACAGCAGCCGGACCACACCATCACACTGCCCGCGAAGCTGGGGGCGTTTCACAAGAGCGCGGGGTCGGACGTCCGGTTGGACTCCCGCGGCGTGGCGGAGAGATGGACTCGAGCGGGCGACTGGATGGAGTGGGAATTCAAAGTGAACCATCCGGGCGAGTTCGAGATTGAAGTGGTGACCTCGCAGCAGAAGTACGGCAACGGATGGGACGGCGGCCAGCGCGTGCGCCTGCAGGTCGGCGCCCAGGAGTTGAGCGCTGTAATTGCCGATAACGGCAAGGAGGACAACCCCACCAATCCTTATTGGCCATACGTGATATCGAAGTTGGGCCGCACCCGCCTGGACCGGCCGGGGAAAGTCGCGGCGTCCCTCAGGCCGGACGATATACCGGCCGGCCAGAAATTCGGACTGACGCTGGTGGCGGTGCGGCTGGTGCCGGCGAAGTGAGTGTCATCCGGCATTGCTGATGCCGCCCTGGGCGAGCATCGTGGATGGGGCCCAACGACTGTATGGACCTCCGGGCAGGTTGTCGGCAAACCGGAAGTCGAGCCCCGCTGCAGGCGATCCGGCTGCTCGCAGGGCGCTGAGTGGATGACCGCCCCGCTTGCGGCGCCGGGTGGAAGGCCATCGAACCTTAGTTCTCGGAGGGTCTCTCCAAGTGATCGATGACGAGCGCCTCGCTGGGTCCCTTGGATGACTCGAGCTGCAAACCGAGCTTTTGTAATGCAAACCGTACTGAGCTGAGGGGGTCGGGTGTGGGGGTTGTGGCCGTGGGATCGGTTTGCACCTGTGGGCCCGGTGGCGCGGGGATGAGGTCGCGCGGCGACAACTCCAGATGGATATCGAACGTGCCTGCAATCCCGGTCTCGTCTATGACCGGCCGACCAAGCGGACCCGCGAAGTATAGACAAAGACCTGCCAAGGTCTGGCCGTACGTGACAAGCTTACCGTTCGCGTCGGGCATAACGACTCCACAGGATGCATGCCGCGCAGGCGACGGTGGGGCCGGAGGTTGCGCGGGATCGAAAGGAGTGCAACTTGCTTCCTGGCTTGCTTGAAGCTTGTGGCCGCCCTTAGCGACGGTGAGCGCGTACACAGGGACCTCTTTCTGCTCGCGACGAATCTTCAAGTGAAATCGATCTTCGAGAAGCGCTTGAAGCATGGGTCCCATCATCATTCCCTGGCTTGGTGGTATCTCCGCTCTGGCGTCAATCGTATACCGGTCAGAATCCGCCCACCCGGGCCCTCCCGAGATCGGCACCAAGAAGAAGGGTGCAGAACTGGGCCGGCCATCGCGGTACATCAGGTACGCCGTCTGTATGAGCCTGGTCACGGTCTGGCAAGTCAGAATAAGTCTTCCAGGCGAGCTTGTGTTTCGGCTTCCGCCGCCAACGAAGGCAGGAGCGGTGTCGGCCTTGCAAAGCTTGACCGAGGCCACTTCGAACCGCGGCCTAACGGCGGGCGCAGATTGTATGGAGGACGTTTGGGCCTGCATCGCGGGCGCTCCTGCGGTTTCCACCGCGATGAATGCTCCAAGAGCCGCAGTTCCGGCGAACAGCAGGGCGGCTTTCATCGTGAAGTTCGATGTCACCCCGTTGCGGTTTTTCATAATCACCTCGATTCTCTTCCAGCCGCTCGACTCCGCCGCTGACCGGCACACGAGTGGCGCTCAGTTCGAATATTCCAGACATTGGACACCGAAATTAAGCCGCCGGTTTCCAAGAAGAGCGATGGCTCGATGCCAAACCCTTTCGCTGTTTTCCTGTTGCGGTTCCCGACATTTCGCACCGGTACTGTCGAAAATCTTGAGAGAAGTATACGGTTCGTTGCACTGATTGGATAACGCAGCCACTAGAGCAGAAGCCGCTCGTGGGACTGCGACGGCGGTAGCGCGTCCGATTTCACCGATTCATCGAATCCTCCATATGGTTACGAGACGACGGGATCAACTTGTGATCTTCCGCCTGACGGAACAGGAGCACGAGGCCCTGAGACGGCAGTGTGCGGCGAAAGGCGGGAGGAGCCTCTCTGAGTTCGTCCGCACCGAGCTGCTGGGCGGTACGCATCGCATCGACGCAGCCGCGCTACAGGAAATGGTCAACTCCATCGAGCGCCGCTTATTGAGTCTGGAGGACCGGGTCGGAGACCTGGCGCGCGTGGTGGGGGCGTCCAACGGTTCCCCCGGCGGCACGCCGCCAGATGAAGGGACGGTGCCGGCATGAATGAGATATACGACTCCACGCAACCAGGGGCCGCGCTGCCCTGGTACGGTTTGCTTGTCCGGTCCAACTGCGAGCAGATAGCCTCGGCGGCGCTCCGAGGCCGTGGCCTCAACCCGTTTGTGCCCTCATACAAGATGCGGCGGCGATGGAGCGATCGGCTCAAAGAGATTGAATTTCCGCTTTTTCCGGGGTACGTGTTCTGCCGTCTGAACGTGGCGAACCGGCTCCCGGTTCTGACGGCGCCGGGTGTCAAGGGGATCGTGGGAATTGGAAAGGCGCCGGCGCCCATTGAAGAATCGGAGATCGAGGCGATCCGGGCGTTGGTGGCGTCCGGATTACAACCCCATTCCTATCCGTTTGTGCACGCGGGCGATCGGGTCAAGGTTCACGACGGTCCTCTGCGAGGTGTGGAGGGCGTGGTTACAAGCTTTGAGGGCGGGCAACACCTGGTGGTGTCGATTACGCTGCTGCAGCGCTCCCTCTCGGTCGAAATAGAATCTTCCTGGGTCCGAAGAGCGGCGTAAGAGGCAGAGATTTAGTGCCCGCGCCGCGATTTGGAAGAATCTCATGTTATTAGTCGTCGGGATTGGTCTGCTTTCGTTCCTCGTCTCACTCTTGCTGACCCCCTTGTGCCGCAATGTGTCCTGCCGCTTCGGCCTGACAGACCAGCCCGAACCAAACCGCAAGACCCACAACCGGCCGACCTCACGAGTCGGCGGGGTCGCGATCTTCCTTGCTTGTCTGGCCTCCGTCGGAATACCTGCGTTGGTTTCCCGAGCGCCGCGGCTGCCGACGCGGGATTTGGACCGGCTACTGCCCGCGGTGCTGGTGGTGTTTCTGATCGGCCTGGCCGATGACATCTGGAGCTTGGCCCCGTGGCAGAAACTGTGCGGCCAGTTCGCGGCTGCCGCGATGGCGTGCGCGGCGGGTGTGCAAATCCAGACCGTGGCCGCCTGGTCCATCGCGGGAACCTGGTGGCACGTGCCCATTACGATGATCTGGCTGGTGGGCTGCGCCAACGCGTTCAACCTGATCGACGGCGTGGACGGCCTGGCGGCGGGCGTGGGATTTTTCGCGACGCTCACGACGTTCGTCGCGGCGCTGCTGAGCGCGAACTATAGCCTGGCGGTGGCGACGGCGCCGCTGGTCGGGGCGCTGCTTGGCTTCCTCCGCTACAACTTCAACCCCGCCACGATATTTCTGGGGGACTGCGGGAGCCTGTCGATTGGCTTCCTGCTGGGCTGTTACGGCGTCATCTGGAGCCAGAAATCCGCCACGCTGCTGGGGATGACCGCGCCGCTGATCGCCCTCTCCATTCCCATTCTCGATACCGCCATCTCGATTGTCCGCCGGTTTCTTCGCGGGCAGCCGATTTTCGGCGCCGACCGGCGCCACATTCACCACCGCTTGCTCGATCGCGGCCTCACGCCGCGCAGGGTGGCCCTGCTGATGTACGGGGTGGCCGCCGTGGCAGCCGCCTGCTCGCTGCTCATTTCGGTTTCCGATAACCAGTTAGGCGGGCTGATCATCATGCTGTTCTGCGCCGCGGCCTGGCTGGGGGTGCAACACCTCGGCTACAACGAGTTCCAGCAGGCCCGCAACGTGTTGTTCGGGGGGATGATCGGCCGGGTGATCGACACGCAGGTATTGCTCAGCCAGTTGGACGCACGCCTGGCGGGCGCGCACACCCCCGATGAACGCTGGCACATTCTACGCGACGCCAGCCGGAATTTCGGTTTCAACGCAGTGAACCTGTCGGTTGACGGCCGAAGATGGAGCGAGCGCACGAGGCCCGTTCCGCCGGCGGGCTGCTGGCAGATCTCGGTGCCCCTGCGGGATTCGGGCGTAGCGGAATTCCTGGTGCCGCTGCACGCCAGGCCGCATCCCATCAATCTGGCTCCGCTGGTGAATATCGTCCGGCGGCATCTGGGGCCATCGCCCCGCCACACTGCGACGGCGCCGGATGACGGAATCAGCCAGAGCATGCCAGTGTTCGGCGCGGCAAAGGTGTCGGCAGTGGGGAGTTCGAGCCGTGACTAGCAAATGCTGGCCGCTGGTGGTTGGGCTGTCAGCGATTGCATCGGGAAGCGCCCATTCGCAGGTGTTGCCCGTGAGCGAGCCCGCGACGGCGAACTTTCAATCCGGCGGCTTCGTGCGCCAGGTGCTGGGCGACGAGGCGCACATCTTCAGCAGTCCCCTCCATATCCGCAGCGCGGATCTGAAGTGGCTGGTTCCGCTCACTGGAACAATCTCCTTTCTGGTGGCGTCCGACCGGCGCAACATGCAAGAGCGCATCCACACCGATGCACCGGCGCGAAACCGAAGCCTCGTGGCAGGCGATGCCGGGCTCGGCTCGCTGGCGGCGGTTCCCACGGTGTTAGCCTGGTGGGGCTGGCGGCACGGCGACGACTACGCGTGGGAGACCGGTCTGCTTGGCGCGCGGGCGGCCATCGACAGCGCGCTGACCACGGAGTTTCTACGCGAGGCACTGCGGCGCGAGCGGCCCGGGCAGGGCGATGGAAGCGGGGCCTTCCTCCACGGAAGCGGCTTGACACCATCGTTCCCTTCCATGCACGCAGGCACAGCTTGGGCGCTGGCGGAGGTGATCGCGCGCCGGTATCCCGGACCGCTCACCAAGGTCGCGGCTTACAGTTTGGCCACCGCGGTCAGTCTGAGCCGCGTGACCGCGAAAGAGCACTTCCCCTCCGACGTGGCGGCGGGCAGCGCGCTCGGCTGGCTCATCGGCCACTACGTATCCGGGACGGCGCGACGGCACGGCCGCAGCTTCTTCGATCCGCCTGACACGGGCATCTCACGTGCGGCCGGGCGTGACGGGACGAGTACGGAGACGGGCGGCCCCACGGCGGGCTCGCCATATGTCCCCATGGATAGCTGGGTCTACGAAGCTCTCGACCGGCTGGCTGGTCTGGGGATGATCCCGTCGCAGATCTCCGGCCTGCGGCCGTGGACGCGCGCGGAATGCCGGCGGCAAATCCAGGAAGCGGACGCGCAGTTGCTGATGGCCAAAGGCATGAGCACCGGCGAGCGGGCCGAGGTGTCCCGCCTGCTGACCGCCCTCGAGAACGAATTGGATCCCGGCAAAGACGCGGGTTCCGCCATCACGGTGGATTCCATCTATGTCCGCAGCGGGGTTATCGCCGGGCCCCCGCTCAACGACAGCCTGCATTTCGGTCAGACCTGGATGGACGACTCCGGCCGGCCCTTCGGCCGCGGCTTCAACTCCTACGCTGGTTTCACCGCGCACGCTGAATCTGGCCGGTTCTTCGCCTCCGTGCAGGCCGAATACCAGCACGCCCCGGGAAGCCCGGCTGACGCCTTGCCGGTAAGGCAGGAGATCGCCACGCTGGACGCCAACCCTCTGCCGCCCGCCGTGGGGCAGGCGCCTACCGACCGGTTCCGGGCCGTGGAAGCCTCCGTCGGACTGCAGTTGGGAGACTTCGCCGTCTCGCTCGGGAAGCAGGAGCTATGGTGGGGTCCCACCGCGGACGCGCCGCTCGCATTCAGCACCAATGCCGAGCCTACCAAGAATCTGAAAATCTCGACCGTGCATCCGTTCCGGCTGCCGGGTGTGCTGCGGTACCTCGGTGACATTCGCAGCGAGTTTATCCTCGGGAAGCTGGGTGGGCAAAAATATACCTGGCGGCCGTGGTTCAACGCGCAGAAGATCTCTTTCAAGCTCACCCCGGACCTGGAGCTGGGCTTCACCCGCTGGTCCATCTTCTGGGGAGTAGGGCACCCCATCACACTAGGCAGCCTGGTAACCGATCTCACGTCGGTGAACAGCCCCACCGGTGCAAGTGGCCTGGGCCGCAACGATCCGGGCGACCG
>Ga0335081_10003767_pt1 | contig 23881 bp, 21 predicted proteins | sample Lox_Sample_35_FD_206713 | JGI IMG/M metagenome (GOLD analysis project Ga0335081, IMG submission 206713) | Soil microbial communities from Loxahatchee National Wildlife Refuge, Florida, United States - Lox_Sample_3.5 | ecosystem: Environmental > Terrestrial > Soil > Wetlands | place: USA...
CCGCGGCCGTGATCTGGCGCAGCGTCGTCGCCTCGAATCCGTGCTCCATGAACAGCGTCTCGGCGGCGTCGAGGATGCGCAACTTGGTGGCCGAGCTGCGCGAAGCCTCGAAGGCGATGACGCGGCCCCGCATCGCCGACTTGGCGCCCATGCCGGGAAGCTTCATTCAAACGTCCGTTTGAACATGAGCCCGATCTTAGGCCGCCCGGGCCCGCAGGTCAATGCTCGGCTTCAGGCCGCTAGCGGCCGGCGCTCCAACTCTTCGGCGTAGACTGCCTCGATCGCCGCCTTGAAACGGGCGAACACCAGCGGACGCTTGAGCTTGAGCGTGGGCGTGAGGAGGCCGTTCTCGATGCTCCAGGGGTCGGTGGTGGCGATCACGCGGCGCACCCGCACCCACCGCGGAAACGCCGTTAGCCGCTCGTTGGCGCGGTCGATGAGCACCTTCTCGTCGGTCTCGCGGGTGACCGCGAGCAGCACGAGGAAGGGACGGCCCTCCCCCACCAGCATGACCTGCTCGAACACCGGATCGTGCAGCAGCGCGAATTCCGCGTCCTGCGGCGGCAGCTTCTCTCCGTTGGACATCACCACGATGTCCTTCAGTCTTCCGCGAATGTAGATGCGGTTGTCACGGAGTTCGGCGATGTCCCCGGTGTGCAGCCAGCCTTCGGCGTCGACCGAAGCGCGGGTGGCTTCGTCATTGCGCCAGTAGCCGCGCATCACGTTGCCGCCGCGGGCGAGGAGCTCGCTGTTTTCCCCGATCTTCACCTCGATGCCGGGAAGCGGCGGCCCGACGGACTCCGGATCGTTGTCGTCGTCGCGATTGACGGAGATCACCGGCGAGGCTTCCGTCATGCCGTAGCCCTGCAACATGGGCAGCCCCAGCCCGATGAAGGTATGCGCGATGTCGGGATCGAGCGCCGCTCCGCCCACGACCGCCAGCCGCAGCCGCCCGCCGAGACGGGCGAGGATGGGCTTGCCCACCACCGGACGCAGCGCCCATACCGCCAGCGCGTCGAGCGCTCCGCCGCGTCGCTGCTCGTGGCGCCAGCCTCGCGTGGTGCATTGCTCGAACAGCCAGCGCTTGAGCGTGGACTCGGCGAGCGTCTGGTCGATGCGCGACTTGAACCGCTCGAATACACGGGGCACGGCGAACATGACGGTCGGCGCCTGCGACGCGAGGTCCTCCGCGATCTGCGCGATGCCGCGCGCGTAGACGACCTTGGCGCCGAGCGCGAGCGGGAAGTAGTACCCCCCGGTGCGCTCGAACATGTGCGACAGCGGCAGGATGGACAGGAAGACGTCGGTCGGATGCGCCATCGCGGTCTCCTGGCAGGAGCGCACGTTGGCGATGATGTTGCCGTGCGAGAGCATCACCCCTTTGGGGCGGCCGGAGGTTCCGGACGTGTAGCAGATGGTCGCCAGCGCGCTGTCGGGCACCGCGGCGAACGCCGGCGGCTCGGCCGCGGGCGGAAGGAGCGAAGCGACCGCGGGAGCCGGGTCGGCCGGATCGGGACGCAAAACGTAGATCGGCGGCAGCGTCGCGCCGGTCCTGCGCAGCGCTGCGGCCATCTTGCCGGTCTCGACGACGAGCAGCTTCGCTTCGGCATTCGCCACGCACCAGGCGACGTTGTCCGGATTGTCGTCGACGTAGAGTGGTACGACGACGAGCCCCATGCCCAGCGTCGCAAGATCCACGGCAACCCAATGGATGCCGTTCCGGAGGCACACCGCGACGCGGTCGCCGGGGCCGAAACCGAGATGCCGCAGCGCGCCTTGCCAGCGGCCGATCAGCGCGGCGAGCTCGCTGACCGGGACATCGGACCAGCGCTCGCCCTCGAAATGGCGATAGAGCACCTTGTCGGGCGTAGCGAGATGTTGGGCGAAGTAGTCCCCCAGATTGGCCATGCTTCCCTCCGAAGCTTCCCGCTCACGGCGCCTCGCGCGGGCGCCTGCCCGGCGATTCTGCCTCCGCGCGGCGCTTCGGTCCATCGTTCCCCCGCCCGGCGCCGCGGCAGACGGTTTCGCTATACTCGCGCTGGCGTCGACCCGCTCGAGCCTATCGCCATGTCCACGATCTCCATCAAGCGCCGCCACAGCCTCGACCACAAGCACGCGAAGAGCGCCGCCGACAAGGTCGCGCGCGACTTGAAGTCCCGCTTCGACCTCGATTACGCGTGGGAGGGCGATCACATCGCATTCCGGCGGCCGGGCCTGTCGGGGATCCTCCGGGTGGGCAAGAAGGAGGTGAGCCTCGAGGCTCAGCTTTCGTTCCTGCTGACGCCCCTCAAGGGCCCCATCGAGCAGGCTATTCACCGCGAGCTCGATACGCTGTTCAAGAAGGCGTAGCGCAGCAAGCACCCAGCCCCTGTCCCGGCCGTTGCTATGCAGCCTCGCCGGGATCGGAAAAGGGCGCCGAATCGCCGGCCAGGATCGCGTGCATCAACTCGGTCTCGCGTCGCTCGACGGTGGCCAGGAACGCCTCGGCGCCGTGCATGCTGCGGAAGGCGCCGAAGCCGCGCTCGAGGAAATCCTGCAGCGCACCGAAACCGGCGAGATGGGCCGGTTGGCGCATCGCGAGCAGCGCGGCCCGGACCAGCGGCTTGCCGACGTAGCGGTCGAGCGCTCGTCCGACGCCCACGATGAGCGCGATCTGCCGCTCGCGGGAGGCGCGATCGTCGAGGGCGCGATAGGCTTGGCAATAACGCGCGACCGACAGCGGCGCCGCCGGATCGAGTCGCTGCAGCATTGCCCGGTCGAGCTCCTGGGAGAGGACCGAGAGCTCCATCGCTCCCGCCACCGTGGCCAGCACGGCCTCGGGCAGCATCGCGCGCATCAGCGGAGCCACACGCGCCAGGTCGGCGTCGCGGCGCGAGAAGTCGCCGGGCCCGTAGAGGTCGCTTCCAAAGAAGGCGATGGCTTCCGCGTAGCGCTCGTCGCGTGCGAGATCGGCGTAGGTCGCGCGGAGCCGCCGTGATTGCCAGCGCGCGAGCCGGTCGAGCGCCGCGGCGAGCCGCGGCGAAGCCGCGCGCTCTTCGTGCAGCGTGCGGGCGCGCTCGAGCTGCCGCAGGAGCGCGTCTTCCGCCGAAGTGACCATGGGCGGCGTGGCTGAGGGCGATGGGCGGCGCCATCATAAGGCCAAGGCGCTGTTGCGCGTCGCGGCCGCCTGGCGCCCCACTCTAGGTTGTTTGGTCTAGCGCCGCAGACTACATTGGCTGATCGCATGCCTTGCTGCGACTTGCGCCCCGTGCCCAATCCCGACCCGTTTCCCTTCGCCGCAGGCCGCCGGAGCTTCCTCAAGACGGGGATCGCGGGCGCCGCGATGCTCGTTCTCGCCCGCACGCTGAGCGCCTCGACGCCCGCGACGGCGGCGTCTCGGCCCGTGATCGGTCGGGACGCTCGGGCCATGCTCGCCTCGGTCATTCCGGTGCTTCTCGACGGTGCGCTGCCGACCGGCGCCGAAGCCGCGGATGCGCGCGCGCAGACGCTCGCGGCGGTGGAAGAGGCGATCGCCGGCCTTCCGCCGGCAAGCCGTGACGAGCTGGCAGGTCTGTTCTCTCTGCTCGCCTTCGCGCCGTCGCGCTGGATCGCCACCGGCATCTGGTCGTCCTGGTCGCAGGCCACACCCGACGCGATCGCGGCTTTTCTCGACCGCTGGCGCTCGAGCCGCTTCGCGCTCTTGCGGTCGGCCTACGCAGCGCTGCACCAGCTGGTTTTCGCCGCCTGGTATGCGCAGCCGCGCGCCTGGCCCGCGATCGGCTACCCCGGGCCGCCGGTTCTGCCGGGACGATGACCGACGATCGGCCAACCGATTCGGCACCCGGCGATCCGTTCCGCGCCGGGTTGGCCGCAGGCTGGAAGGTGATCGACGCCTCGACGCTTGCGGCCGACCGCAAGGTGGAGGCGGACGTCGCAATCGTCGGCACGGGCGCCGGCGGGGGAACGGCAGCCGAGATCCTGGCGAGCGCGGGCTTGAGCGTGGTCATGATCGAGGAAGGGCCGCTCGCCTCGTCCGCGGATTTCCGCATGCTGGAGAGCGAGGCCTATCCGCAGCTCTATCAGGAATCCGCAGCGCGCAAGACCAAGGACCGGGCGATCAACATCCTGCAGGGCCGCTGCGTCGGCGGCGGCACGACCGTCAACTGGACGTCGAGCTTCCGCACGCCGGCGGCCACGCTCGAGCATTGGAGAAGCGAGTACGGGCTAACCGAGCTTACCGAAGCCGGGCTCGCCCCGTGGTTCGAGCGCATGGAACAGCAGCTCGGCATCGCGCCCTGGGTGGTCGCGCCAAACGAGAACAACGAGGTGCTTCGCCGCGGCGGTCAGGCGCTCGGCATCCACGTCGGTTCGATCCCGCGCAACGTCCGCGGCTGCTGGAACCTGGGCTACTGCGGCATGGGCTGTCCGACGAACGCCAAGCAATCGATGCTGGTCACCACGATCCCCGCCGCGCTCGCGCGCGGAGCGACGCTGCTCACGCGGACGCGCGCGGTAGCGCTCGAATGCTCGGGGCGCCGCGCGGCCGTCCTCGATTGCGTCGCACTGAATGCGCGCGGCACCGACCCCACCGCCCGCCGCATTGCGGTGCGGGCGAAGACTTTCATCGCCGCGGGAGGCGCGATCGGCACCCCGGCACTGCTGTTGCGCAGTCAGGTGCCCGACCCGCACGGCGCCGTCGGCAAGCGCACGTTCCTGCATCCCACGGTCATATCGGTGGCGCGCATGCCCGAGCGGGTGGACGGCTTTTCCGGCGCGCCGCAGGCGATCTACTCCGATCATTTTCTTTCCGCGGATCCGAGCGGTCCGATGGGCTACAAGCTCGAGGTGCCGCCCATTCATCCGGTTCTGGCGGCGATCACGCTGCCCGGTCACGGTCCTGCGCACGCGCGCTGGATGCGCGAGCTCGCGCACATGCAGGTGCTCATCGCGCTGCTGCGCGACGGGTTTCACCCCGCGAGTCCGGGCGGCGCGGTCGGGCTGCGCGAAGACGCCACACCGGTGCTCGATTACCCCCTCACCGACTACTTCTGGGAAGGCGCTCGCCGAGCCTTCGCGACGATGGCGGAGATCCAGCTGGCCGCCGGCGCGACCGAGGTGATGCCCGTTCACGGCTCGGGCGTCAGCTACCGCACGCGTAGCGAAGCGAAGGCCGGGCTGCCGCGGCTCGCCCTCGAGCCGCTGATTACGCCGGTATTCAGCGCCCACGTCATGGGCGGCTGCCCGATGGGTCGGGATCCGCGGCGCAGCGCCGTCGACCCGAGCGGACGCTACCATCACTTGGACAACGTCTACGTGCTCGACGGCTCGCTGTTTCCGACGAGCATCGGCGCCAACCCTCAGCTTTCGATCTACGCCATCGTCGCCAAGCTCGCGACTGCCCTCGCGGCCGCCCTGCCCGGCTGACGATTAGGGCGATTGCTCTAACGCTCCGCGCTACAGTGGGCGCGTCATCCTTTTTCACCAAGGAGCCATCAATGCTCAAAGCAGCCGCAGGAAGCTTCAACACCACACGCGTGAGAGATGCCGCGCTCTTCGCCTCGCGCCAGGTCTGGCTCGCCGGTCTCGGCGCCGCGACCGTGACCCGCCAGTGGGCGGTCAACGACGCCGGCGAAGTGTTCCGCTCGCTCGTCAAGGAAGGGGCAGTCGTCGAAGGCCGCGCGCGGCGGATCATCGGCAAGCAAGTGGGCAATTCGTTCGCGCTCGCGACCGGCGCCTGGAACAGCGCCCGTCACAGCGCGCTCACCACAGTCAACGGCTGGGTCGACGCCGCCGCAGCGGCGCTGCCCAGACTGCGCACGCCGGCGATCGCCAAGGGCGCAGCGAAGGCCAGCCGCTCCCCCGCCAAGGCGCGAAAGGCCCGTACCGCCAGACGTTCGGCGCGCAAGACGTCGTAGTCGCGGAGCGGTGGTGGTGTAACATCGCCCCGCCCGACGCCACGACGAAAGGAACAGCATGCCGGTAGGGGCGCGGCCCCGGGCCGCGAGCTTCAGCGCAGCGTCCCGGAGGCGCGATGCCGCGCGCCCGCGCATCGGCCTCGCGCTCGCCGGCGGCGGTCCGCTGGGCGGCATCTATGAAGTCGGCGCACTGTTGGCGCTCGGCGAAGCGCTGCAGGGCGTCGACTTGAACGATCTCGACGTCTACGTCGGCGTGTCGTCGGGCGGATTCGTCGCGGCCGCGCTCGCCAACGGCATCTCGCCGGCGCAGATGTACCGGCTGTTCATCGCCGAAGGCCGCGATGCCGCGCTGCCGCCGGCCCTCTTCCTGCGGCCCGCGCTCGGCGAATTCTGGCGCCGCGCGATCTCGGTGCCGCGGCTCGCCACCGCCTCGCTCGGCGCGTTCCTGCGCGATCCGTTGCGTCACGGAGCGCTCGAGTCCTTCGCCGCGCTCGGTCGTGCGGTGCCGACGGGGCTGTTCGATCAGCGCGCGATCCACGCCTTTCTCACCCGCCTGCTCAACAGGAGCGGACGCAGCAACGACTTCCGCAAGCTCCGGCACAAGCTGCTCCTGGTCGCCACCAATCTCGATACCGGCGCTTCGGTGACGTTCGGATCGCCGGGCTTCGATCACGTGCCCATCGACAAGGCGATCGCAGCCTCGGCCGCGCTGCCCGGGCTCTTCCCGCCGGTCGAGATCGACGGCGAGCACTACGTCGACGGGGCGCTCAACAAGACGCTGCACGCCTCCGCCGCCCTGGACTGCGGCGTGGACCTGCTGCTCTGCGTGAACCCGCTCGTTCCCTTCGACGCGAGCGCAGCGGCGCGGCGTCGCCACCTGACCGTGGAGAAGATCGACCACGGCGGCCTGCCGCTCGTGCTGGCCCAGACCTTCCGCGCCATCATCCATTCCCGGATGCGGGTCGGCATGGAAAAGTACCGCCAGCAATACCCGCACGCCGACGTGCTGCTGTTCGAGCCCGACCGAGAAGATGCCGACATGTTCTTCGCCAACATCTTCAGTTACACGCATCGGGCGCATCTGTGCGCGACCGCCTACCGCAACACGCGCGAGCGCCTGCTCGCGCAAGCCGGCTCGCTCGCGCCGCTGCTGGCGCGCCACGGCATTGCTCTGGACATTGCGCGACTCGAGGAGGAGCACCATCCGTTGCGCGCGGCGCTGTCCGATCCGCGGACGCTGTTGCTCGAGCGCCCCAGCGTGAAATCGGCGGCGCGCGCGCTGTCGCGCACGCTCGACGCTCTCGAGGACTGTCTGCGTCGCGCGGCGCCGCCGCGGCGCCGGAGCGCCGCGGCGTAGCGGCGGCGCTCCGGCGCCGGCGTTGGCGCTCGCTTCCGCGGAACCATGGCCGAGCGCAAGCGCCCGCGCCGCACCCGCGAGCGGATCCTCGAGACCGCGCTGGCGCTTTTCAATCGCTTCGGCGAACCGCACATCACGACGGCGGACATCGCCGCCGAGATGGGCATCAGCCCGGGCAACCTCTATTATCATTTCCGCAACAAGAATCAGATCATCGGCGAGCTCTTCGGCGCGTTCGAGCGCCGGCTCGACGCGCCGCTCGTGCCCCCCGGAGGCATGGCCGGCGTCGAGGATCTGTGGCTGGTGCTGCACCTGCTGTTCGAGGCGATGTGGGACTACCGCTTCTTTTTCCGCGACCTGGACGAGATCGTCTCCCGCGACCACCGGCTTGCGTCGCGCTTCGCGCTCATCCTGCGCCGCGGCGTGCGCACGGTGATCGAGCTGTGCCGTGCCCTCGTGGCCGCCGGCGCGATGCGCGCCTCCGAGCGCGAGATGGCGGCGCTCGCCGACAACGTGGCGCTGGTCGCGACCTACTGGATCTCGTACCAGAACATCTCGAGCGGCCAGCCCTCGGAGCGGCGGGCGGACCTGGATCGCGCCGCCTACCAGGTGCTGTCGCTCATCGCGCCCTTCCTGCTGGGCGACGCACGTGCGCTGCTCGAGCGCCTGAGCCGCGATTACGTTTGACAGGCTGACAACGGGGGTCCGGATGGCCAAGGCATGGACGAAGTTTCCTCACCCGGACAAGGCGTACGCCTACGACGGTCCGGCGCTCAGGAAGCACTGGGAACGCCTGCATCGGGGCGACTGCGAGCCGCTTCCCAAAGACGCCGCCATGCTCGATGCTTGGCGCCACTACCATGCCGGCGAATTCCGCGAGGCGGTGGAAGCTGGCATCGCTACCGGCGGATCCGCCATCAATGCCGCGGTCAAGGCGCAGGCGATCTACGCGAACTATCTCGAGAAAAACGAGAAGACGAAGCTCGCGCTGCTCGAGGAAGCAGCCGGCTGGGCCGACGAGCGGCGCGGCAGCGCGCCCCGGGACGCCAACGCGCACTACCTCTACGCCTACGCGCTCGGCCGCTACGGGCAGGGCATCTCGGTGGTCAAGGCGCTCGCGCAGGGCTTCGGTGGCAAGATCAAGAATGCGCTCGCTACCGCGATCAAGCTTGCCCCGTCGCACGCCGACGCACACCTCGCCTACGGCGCCTACCAGGCCGAGGTCGTCGCCAAGGTCGGCGCTCTGGTGGCGGGCATGACCTACGGCGCGAAGAAGGAGTCCGCGCTCGAGCACTTCCAGAAGGCGCTCGAGCTCAATCCCGACTCGGCGATCGCGCGCATCGAATACGCCAACGGATTGATTCTGCTCTTCGGCAAGGAGAGGCTCGGCGAGGCCACGAAACTCTACGAGCAGGCCGCGAAAGCCAAGCCGATGGACGCGATGGAGCGGCTGGACGTGGAGCTCGCGAAGAGCGAGCTCGAATAGGCAGCGTCAAGCTCGCCGCCCGGTCGGGGCGCTAGATCATGCGCTTGCGCCGTTCCTCGATGAGGTGCTCGAGGAGCTCGACGTCGCGGCGCATGCCGTCCAGATTCGGGTTGACGGCGAGCGCCCGGCGCGCATAGTCGAGCGCGCGGTCGTACCGCTCCAGCCGGATGTAGATCTGGGCGTAGCCCGCGAGCGCGCCGAAGTGATACGGGTTGCGCTTGATCACTTGGTCGCAGTCCGCGAGCGACTTGGAGAGGTCGCCGGTCAGGAAGTACAGCGTCGCGCGCTTGTTCCAGCCTTCGGCGAAGTCGGGCTTGAGCTCGATGATTCGGCTAAACGTCGCGATGGCATCGTCGAGCTGGCCGACGCTCATTTCCTCGATCCCCATCCGATACAACCGATCGACCTCGCGGTCGCCGGAACGGGCCCAGATGTCCCAGAGCGCCTGCTGCGCGTCGTCGCGCGCATCTTGATCGGGATCGCGCAGCACAGCCACGAGCCGCGGCACGTCGGCCATCGTGCCGACGCTCGCGAGCCGGTTGATCGCGTCGCGGCGTAGGGCCGGATCCGCCTGATCGATCGCGGCCAGCGCTTGCTCGCGGGTGAGCTTCGGTGCGGCAGCCGCGGCGGCGCCCAGCATCAAGGCCACCAGCGCGACGAGCGCCGCGAGCAACGGCTTCATGCGCGCGCCATGCGCTCGATGGCCTCTGCCGAAGGCGGCTCCCGCCACGGCCACGGCGACATCAGCGTGACGAGCGCAAGCTTCTCGAATTCGGGTGCGAAGCTCCGGATCACCCGCTGGGGATCGGGGCAGAGCGAGCGGTCGGTGATCAGGCCGAACTGCACTTCACCGGCATAGGTCATGATCGACACGCCCATGCCGATATCGCCCGACTGCGGAACCCAGAACATCAGCCGGTCGAGCCTGGCCCCCGCCAGGTACAGTGGCTCGCGCGGGCCCGGCACGTTGGTCATCACCGCGGTCGCGTTCCTGGCGAGCATGGCGAGGAGCTGCTCCTGCAGGGCGTGCGGGCCCGCGCCCATGACGGCGAGGATCCCGAGCGCGATCACCGGCTGGTACGAACCCTTGAGCGCTCGCATGTTGGCGCGTACCGCGTACAGACGCTCCACAGGGTTGGCGATACCGATCGGCAAGTCGAGAAACACGAGCCCGAACTTGTTGCCGAGACGCTGCACGTCGGCAGTCGATCTCAGGTTCACCGGGACGAGCGCGCGGATCACCACGCCGTCGACGGGATCGCCGCGCCGCACGAGATAGGCGCGCAGCGCCCCGGCGACGCACGCAAGCAGCACGTCGTTGATCGAGGCGCCGAGCGCCTTCCCGACGGCCTTTACCTCGTCCAGCGCGATCGGATCGGCCCATGCCACGCGCTTGGACCTCCCGGGCTTGCCCTTGAAGCGCGTCGGCGAATCCTCGCCCATCAGCGCCAGTCGCGCGAGCTCGGCGGTGAGCGCTCCACCCTGCTCGGCGAGCGCGACCGCCTTCGCGGGATCGCGCAGCAGCCCCGCGGTCTTGTCGAGGAGCGTCGAGCCGGCTCTTGTCGCGGCGTCCAGCGCACCGGCGAAGGGGGCGATGAGCTGCGCGAGGGGATCCTCCTCGCCGGCGCCGCGCTTCGGCCTCCGAGCCGACGGAGCGGGTTCCGCGGCGCGCCTCTGCGGGTCGGTCATCGACAGCAGCACCTGGATCAGCGCGATACCGTCGGCGTAGCAATGATGGATGCGCAGAACCACGGCGCACGCGCCCTTGTAGCCGGCCACGAGGTGGAATTGCCACAGAGGCCGATCGGCGGTGAGCGGAGTCGAGACGAGCTTGCTCACGAAGGTTTCAAGCTCCGTGTCGCCGGCGCCGCGCCCGAGCTCGACGCGGCGCACGTGGTGCGCGAGATCGAAGCGCGCGTCGGTCTGCCATTCGAAGCCGGTCAGGGTCGGCACCGGCCGCTGCCGGAAACGGTCGAACCGCAAGAAGCGCGCCGCGATGGTGCGCCGGAACGCCGCCAAACCGACGCGCTCGCGCAACAGCAGCACGCCGGAGATCATCATGCGGTTGGTTGGCCGGTCCATGCGCAGCCAAGCGATGTCGACGCTCGACATGCTTTCGCGCTTCGTATCGGCCATGGCGGTTCGGGTTTGCCGGCGCCTCGCGGGTCGCGCTAAAGTAGCATAGAAGCGCGCGGCGCCGGGAAGACGGCCGCGCGCCACCGCGAGGAGGGGACATGGCCGCCGCACCGAAGGACCTCGAGGCGCAATTCGTAGCCGCCGCCGCCGCCGCCAAACAGACCAAGAAGCGTCCCGACAACGCGACGCTGCTCAAGCTCTATTCGTACTACAAGCAGGCCACCGACGGCGACGTCAAGGGAGAGCGCCCCGGAGGCTTCGACTTCGTGGGTGGCGCCAAGCACGACGCCTGGTCCAAGCTCAAGGGGATGAGCAAGGACGAGGCGATGCAGAACTACATCAAGCAGGTGGAGCGCTTGAACCGGGCCTAGCGCGCACCTTGCGGGCCCGCGGCGACTTCGCCGCGGCCTTCGCCTTCGCGCGCCCGCCCTTGGCTCGCTTCGCCGCGACGACCGCCGCGCGCTTGCCACCCTGCGCCTTGAGCAGCGCGTTGACCGCCTCGGAAAGCGCGTCGACGCGCTCGGTCAAGCGCGCCACGTCCGCGGCCGAGTAGACGCCAAGCCGGCCGAGTGCGCGGGCGACGCGCTTCTCGAAGACCTGCTCGAGCTTGTCCCAGGTGTCGCCGGCGATCGATTGCATCTCCTTCGCCTTGGCTTGCGCCGCGCCCCGCGCAGCCTGTGCGGTCTGCGCCGCGGCGACTCGGGTCTTCGCTTCCAGTCCTTCCCCCTGCTTGACCAACGTCTCGAAGACCTTCATTCCGCCGCCCTGCGCCTTGGCGAACGCGCCGAGACCGGCGAGCCAGATCTGGTGCGATGATTCGCGAATCGCCTGCGCCAAGCCTTTCGTGTCTCGGCTGTGCTCCGAGGCGAGCTCGGCCTTCGCTTGCTTGAGCATCTTTCTCTCCTTCGCTCCACGACGCGACACCGATTCTAAGCCCATGCGCTAGAGCAATCATACTAAACGCCCGCGGGATGCGGCGGGCCGCCGCCGTATAATGCCCTTCGCTTCCGCTCGAACAAGCGCCACCGTGCGCGCGGCGAGTCGAGCGCTGTCCCCGCAGACGCGGTCGGCCGCTTCCGCCGTCCGCCAGGCGCTTCAAGGAGGAATCGCCATGGCCTACTTCGTCACCGGCGGCACCGGTTTCATCGGTCGCTTTCTGATCGAGAAGCTGCTTCGCCGCGGCGAGCCGGTGTACGTGCTGGTCCGCAAGGGCTCGCAGAAGAAGCTCGCGACGCTGCGCGAGAACTGGGGCGCCGACGGCGCCCGCGTGATCGCGGTTGTCGGCGATCTCACCAAGCCGAACCTCGGCGCGTCGCCGGCCGAAGTCGCGAAGCTCAAGGGCAAGGTGAATCACGTCTTTCACCTCGCGGCGGTCTACGACCTCACCGCGAGCGCGGAGGCGCAGGAGCTCGCCAACATCGACGGCACGCGGAACGCGGTCCACTTCGCGGAGGCCGTTCAGGCCGGATGCTTCCATCACGTGAGCTCCATCGCCGCGGCGGGGCTCTACGAGGGCACATTCCGCGAGGACATGTTCGACGAGGCCGAGGAGCTGGAGCATCCGTACTTCAGGACCAAACACCTCTCCGAAGGGATCGTCCGCAGCGAGTGCAAGCGGCCCTGGCGCGTCTATCGCCCGGGGCTGGTCGTGGGCCACTCGCAGACAGGCTACATCGACAAGGTCGACGGTCCGTACTACTTCTTCAAGCTCATCCAGAGGATGCGCCGGATGCTGCCGCAGTGGGTGCCGACGATCGGCATCGAAGGCGGGCGCATCAACATCGTTCCCGTCGACTTCGTCGCCGCGGCGCTCGACCATCTCGCGCACAAGCGCGGGCTCGACGGCAAGTGCTTCCACCTTACCGACCCCGCGCCGCACCGCATCGGCGAAGTGCTCAACATCTTTGCCAGGGCAGCCCACGCGCCGCAGATGGCCATGCGCATCAACGCGCGGATGTTCGGCTTCATCCCCGCGCCGATCCTGTACGGCGTGGCTTCGCTCGCGCCGGTCAAGCGCATGCTCCGCGCGGTGCTGAAGGATCTCGGCATCCCGAAGGACGTGTTCCAGTTCGTGAACTGGCCGACGCGCTACGACAACCGCGAGGCGGCCAAGGCGCTGAAGGGCTCCGGCATCGAGGTGCCGCACCTCGAGACCTACGCCGCGAGGCTGTGGGACTACTGGGAGCGCAACCTCGACCCGGATCTGTTCATCGATCGCAGCCTCTCCGGCCGCGTCCGCGACAAGGTCGTCGTTATCACGGGCTCCTCCTCCGGCATCGGGAAGGCGGCCGCGCTCAAGCTCGCCTCGGCGGGCGCCAAGGTGATGCTGGTCGCGCGCGGCGAGGAAAAGCTCACCGAGACGAAGAAGGAGATCGAGGCCGCGGGGGGAAAGGCCTGGACGTACACCTGCGATCTCTCCGACATGGCCGCCGCCGACGCGCTGGTCGCCGCAATCCTCAAGGACCACGGCGCCTGCGATTATCTGGTCAACAACGCCGGCCGCTCGATCCGGCGCGGCATCGTCAACTCGCTCGACCGCTTCCACGACTTCGAGCGCACGATGCAGCTCAACTACTTCGGGTCGCTCCGGCTCATCATGGGGTTCCTGCCGAAAATGCTCGAGCAGAAGGCCGGGCACATCATCAACATCTCGTCGATCGGAGTGCTCTCCAACGCACCGCGCTTCTCGGCCTACGTCGCCTCGAAATCCGCGCTGGATGCCTTCTCGGCGTGCGCCGCGTCCGAATTCCTCGACCGAGGTATCAGCTTCACCACGATCAACATGCCGCTGGTGCGCACGCCGATGATCGCCCCGACCAGGATGTACGAGAACGTCCCGACGCTCGCGCCCGAGGAGGCCGCGGATCTGGTCGTCGAGGCGATCGTCTACAAGCCGGTGCGCATCGCCACGAGGCTCGGCGTCTTCGGCGCGGTCGCCCACGCGATAGCGCCCAAGCTCACACAGATCCTGCTCAATACCGCCTTCAACATGTTCCCGGACTCGCCGGCGGCCACCGGCAAGAAGGAAGGCGAGCCGCAGGCACTCACGGCCGAGCAGATGGCTTTCGCGCAGCTCACGCAGGGCATTCACTGGTAGCCCGGTTCCGATCGCCGCGCCGCGCCCGCCGAATTGTGCGCCGGCGAAATGCCGAATTGTAAGCAGCGGTCGTCGGTGCCGACCGGTACATTGGGGGCCATGAGGACGGGAAAGCTCTATTTGCTCATCGCCGCGATCGCGATCGCCATCGCGACCGTCGCGCTCGCCGGCCTGATCGTCACGCTCATCCCCCAGGATCCGGACACGGCGGCGGCGTCGATGCAGCGTCAGGTGCTCGAGCCGAAGATCGAAGCCATCGCGGAATCGCATCGGCGGGGCAACCAGATTCCATGATCGCGCGCTGATGCCCGCCCCATCGGCATCCGGCGAGCCCGGTCGATGTTGGCCCCTCGGGTCCTGCGAGCTGCCTTCTGCCGCCCGTCTCGATCGGCAGGCATACGCGGAGGCTTTATAGGGACGTAGCGCTCCAGAGCTCGATGCGTGCGATACACTGCTCGACGTCCCTGGGACGCGAGCCGCGAAATGCCGCCATCTCCTGGCGTCGTAACCTATCTGTTCACCGACATCGAGGGCAGCACGCGGTTGTGGGAGCAGCAGCCCGAGCGGATGCGCATGGCGATGGCGCGTCATGACGTGCTAGCCCGCGCGGCGGTGGAGAACAATCGCGGCACTGTAGTGAAGCCCACGGGCGACGGCCTGCACGCAAGCTTCGTCGATCCGCTGGATGCGCTCGCCGCCGCTCTCGCGCTCCAGCAGGCGCTCGCCGATCCGCTGGCCACAGAGGGCGTCGGCCTGCGGGTCCGCTGCGGACTGCACGCCGGCGTCGACGACCGGCGCGATCAGGATTTTTTCGGCCGCGCGGTGAACCGGGCGGCGCGTATCATGAGCGTCGCGCACGGTGGACAGGTGGTGCTCTCGCAGGCGGTGGTCGAACTGGTGCGCGATCGGCTGCTGCCGGGGACGTCGCTGCGAGATCTCGGCTCGGTCTGGCTTCGCGACATGAGCCATCCAGAGCACCTCTATCAGTTGGAGCATCCGAAGCTCACCAAGGACTTTCCACCGCTGCGCGCGGATGAGCCGGTCCGGACGAATCTTCCGTCTCAGCAGACGTCATTCGTCGGGCGCGAGGAGGAGCTACGGCAGATCAAAGAGCTGCTCATCAGGCACCGCCTCGTTTCGCTCGTAGGGTCGGGAGGCATCGGCAAGACGCGACTGGCGCTTCAGGTCGGCACCGAGCTCCAAGGAGCGTTTGCCGACGGGAGCTGGTTCGCCGACCTGGCTCCGGTGGGGGCGCCGGGGCAAGTCGCAGAGCGGGTCGCCTCGATGTTCGCGCGCGCGGACAGCGGGGAGTCCTCGGCGATTGAGGCCGTGCTCGGTTGCCTGCGCCGCAAGCAGCTTCTTCTGATTCTCGACAATTGCGAGCACGTCCTGGCGGAGGCGGTGCGCCTGATCAACGCGATCCTGAGGACATGCCCGGAGGTAACCGTTCTCGCCACGAGCCGCGAGTCCCTGTCGGTTCAAGGCGAGCACGTCTGGCGCGTGCAACCCCTGGCCTTCCCCGAGCAACCCGAGTCCGTCAGCGCGGACGAGGCAATGCGTTACGGCGCGGTGCAATTGTTCGTCTCGCGCGCGGAAGCCGCCCTAGGTCGGTTCGCTCTCACCGATTCAACGGCGTCGGTCGTGGCGGCGATCTGCAAGCGGCTCGACGGGATCGCGCTGGCGATCGAGCTGGCTGCGCCGCGCTTGAAGATCCTCAAGCCCGAGGAATTGCTCAAGCGGCTCAATATGCGGTTCCAGCTCCTTACCGGTGGCGATCGCACCGCGCTTCCCCGGCAGCAGACGCTGCTTGCGGCGACGGACTGGAGCTACCGGCTGCTCAGCGGGCAGGAGCAGACGCTCCTGAGACGTCTTGCCATATTCCCCGACAGCTTCACCATCGACAGCGCCGAAGCGGTATGCGGCGACGCGCCGATCGATGCGCGCGACGTACTCGATCTCGTGGCAGCGCTGGTCGACAAGTCGCTAGTCGTGGCGGTCGCCAGGCCGAGCGGAACCACGCGCTACAGGCTGCTCGAGTCAACGCGAGCATTCGGACTCGATCGGCTGCGTGAGAGCGCAGACACCGGCAGGCAAAGGCTCCTGTGCGAATATCTTATACGCACCTTTCAGGAGGCGGAGCGGCAGTGGGACACGACCTCCGATACGCAGTGGTACGACGCGTACGAGCCCGAGCTCGAGAACGTGCGCACCACGCTGGCCTGGGCCATGCTCGGCCCCGAAGGCGATTCGCGGCTGGGCATCGCGCTCGTCGGGTACACGCTGCATCTGGTGCAGTGGCGGAGCCGGGCGCAACGGCAGCGGTGGTTCGCGATTGCGGCGGCCAGCTTCGACGAGACGGTACCTGCCGCGCTCGTCGCACGCGTCAAGCTCGGCATCGCGCTGTCGGTCGGCGCCAATCCGCGGCAGCGCAAGGGTTCGGCACAAGCGCTTGAGGCGGCCGAGATCTTTGGGGGCCTCGGCGATGCAAAGAACCAGGCCTGGGCGCTCGCCGTCGTCGCTGACGCGCTCCTGCGCCCGGGAGATACGGCGGAGGCCGAAGCCTACTATCAGCGAGCCGAAGCGCTGTTGCGGCCGTTCGGCACGACGAAGCAGCTCGCGAGCGTGCTCGCCTCGAAGGCCCTCACCCGCGGGTTCTGGGCGGGCGATACCGTGAGCGCGCGCAAGCTCTTCGACGAATGCCTGACGCTCGCGCGGGCCGTAGGCTATCGACGACTGATCGAAGCCACGACCATCCACCAGGCGGAGATTGAGGCTATCGACGGCCATTACCAGGCGGCCATCGCGAAGGCGCGCGAAGCGGAGGTCGCGAGCCGCCAAAGCGGTAACGAATACTTCCTCTTCGTCACCCTCGGGAATCTCACCGGATACCTGCTCGCCGTCGGGGATGTGGACGCCGCGCGCCATAGCGGAGAGGAGGCGCTGCTTCGCGCGCGCTCGCACGGCGACGCGTATTGGGTCAGCGGGGTGCTGGAGCGTCTGACGCTCGCCGCGGCGCTTGCGGGCGACGCGGCGCGGGCCGCGCGTCTCGCTGGGTATTGCGAGGAGAGGCATCGGTCGGGCGACATTCCCCGAGAGCAGGTGGAGCAACGGCTGTGGCAGACCCTCATGGCGCAGCTCGACGCGGCGCTCGCGCCCGTCGACAAGACGAGGTTCATGGCAGAGGGGGCCGCCTGGGACGAGGAGCAGGCGGCCGCGGCGGCGCTCTCGAGTCGCGCGCCGCTCGCAGGCTCGTGCTCGATGAACCCGTCGCGCGCCGTTTGACACGCCGTTGCGCGGCGGCGCATGATCGGTCGGTCTTGAATCGGTAGTGAACCAGTGCTTTCCGGGGGAGGGAGACGTATGGCCGACACCAAACGAGGCGGTCAGCGGGGGAAGGACGAACGGCGTAATTATCTCTTCGTCGGTCCGAAAGGCGGAGTTACCGTTGTCTCGGGCAAGACCGGCGAGACCACCACGCTCAGCCAGAGTCAGGCCGACCGCGTTCTGGAGCTCGTCCGCGCACGCCAGCAGCTGGGCGCAGACATCACGAAACTTCTGGAGAAGCTCGGGGTGATCGTCAATCCCAAGGGGACGATCCATCTCGAGGAAGACGACTGACTGATCTGCAGGTGGCGCGGAGTCCCGGCGCGCTCGACCTCGGAGGGACGATTCGCGTTGCCGCCGCGGACGAGACGCTCGCCCGGCTGCGCCCGGTTTTGCGCACGGTCGGGATCACTCGGGTCGGCAACGTGACAGGGCTCGACCATGTTCGCGTCCCAATGTGGCAGGTGGTGCGACCGCTCGCGAGATCCTTGACCGTCTCGCAGGGCAAAGGCCTGACCGATGCGCTCGCGCAGGCCTCCGGTGTCATGGAAAGCATCGAGCTGCACCACGCGGAGCACTTCACGCCGCGCGGGCATCGCCGCTCGCTGCGCGCGGCCGCGCGCGAGGCGCGCTACGCGAACCCGTTGCTCCTCCCGGTGCGGGCCAACGCGCACGTGGCGGACGATGCCGCGACGGACTGGATCGAAGGCGTCGATCTGCTTTCCGGCGCCCCGATGTATGTCCCGCGTGATTGCATCGATCTCGACAGCGTTTCGAAGCGCGCGCAGCCAAGGTTGTTCGTCGCCTCATCCAATGGGCTGGCATCCGGCAACACGAAAGCAGAGGCGACTTTGCACGCGCTCTGCGAAGTCATCGAGCGCGACCAGACGTCGCTATGGCAGGCCCGCCAGCGCTTCGTCCCCCACGCCGCCCCTGTGCATATCGCCGCCGAGTCCGTGACGGACGAAGCCTGCCGGTGGCTGCTCGGCAAGTGCCGCGACGCGGGACTGCGCGTCGTCGTCTCCTGCGCGAGCTCCGACATACCGGTGCCGTGCTTCACCTGCGCGGTTTTCGACCACCGCGGCCAGACGCTCTATCCGGCGCGCGCGTCCGGATACGGCTGCCATCCATACCGCCGCATCGCGCTGGCGCGGGCGATTGCGGAAGCGCTGCAGAGCCGGCTGGCGCTCATCGCCGGCGGGCGCGATGACATGTTCTGGTCGTACTACCGCGACATGCTCCCCGTCGACAACGATCGCGGCCGCGCATGGGCCGAGGCGCTCGAAGCCGAGGCAAGCCACGCCTGCTTCGACGATGTTCCTGAGGCACCGGCGCTGGCGACGATCGAGGCAATGCTGCAGTGGACGCTGGCAGCGTTGCAGGCCGCCGGGCTCACGCAGGCCATCGTGGTAGATCTCACGCAGGAGCATATCGGCGTTCCGGTAGTCCATGTCACGGTGCCGGGGCTCGAGGGGATCATCGGCGAGCCCGGCTACACGCCGGGCCCGCGCATGCAGCGGTTGCTGAAGATCAGGCTCCCGTCGTGAACAGCTGCGTCTTCGCGGGTCCCACCCTGTATCGCGAACCCTGGCCCCGGGGTGTTCGCCGTTACGGACCCGCGGCCATGGGCTCGGTGTTTCGCGCGGTGGAAGCCGGGTGCCCGCGCATCGGCATTGTCGACGGGCAGTTCGGGAACGCGCCTTCGGTATGGCACAAGGAAATCCTCTACGCCATTTCCGCAGGTGTCGAAGTGGTCGGCGCCGCCAGCATGGGGGCGCTGCGGGCCGCGGAACTTGCAGCCTTTGGGATGGTCGGGATCGGCAGGATCTTCCGATTGTTTCGCAGCGGACTGTGGACCGACGACGACGAGGTCGCCGTGCTTCACGCCGGCGAGGAGCTCGATCACCGGCCGCTCTCCGAGACGATGGCCAATGTGCGCTTCACCTTGCGCAGACTCCGGCGCGAGCACAACGTTGACCGCGAGACCGAATCGGAGCTGGTCCGCCACCTGAAGGGTCGGCATTTTTCCGAGCGGACGCGCGAGGCGCTGCGGGAGCATGCGCGCCTGCTCCTCGGCAGCGAAGCGGGCGGGCGACTCGCCGATCGATTCGAACGCAAATACGTCGACATGAAAAGGGCCGATGCGCAGGCGCTGCTCGCTCACCTGGGTCGGCCGCGATCCGCGCCAGCGCCGGCCGTGCGGGACTTCCCGGCCACCGCTCATTGGCGCGAGCAATTCCAAAGGCAGCTGGCCGACGTCCCGCCGCTGCGCTGAAAGGCCTGTCACATGCGACGCATTGCTGACACGACGCGCGTCGCGCGGTAGTGCGCGCGCAAGCCGACCCGGCTCGTGACCGACGCCGCGTTCGAACAGGCTCGCCGACCCGGCGGGCGCGCGCACTACACTCTCACGGGCGGAGGACGCGCCGGCAGATCCGCGAACCGGCAATCGCCGCGCGCCAGCTGCACTTCGCAAAACATTGTATGATCGACGAATCGCGGCGTCGGTAAGCCTTCTTCTACGGCCCGCGGGAACAAGAGATTCGACTGACAAGGGGAGCGACTCAATGCCATCGAGAACGTTGCTCTGCGCCACTATCTTAGGGGCGGTGCTCTGGGGATGCACGCCGGCGCTCACGATTCAAACCATCGGGACGTCCTCCCCCACCGCGAGCCATGTCGAATGCACCCGGAGTTGCCGCGTCGGGATCGTGCAGAAGTGCGCCTTCGGACAGTGCAAATTTGCCGCCGAGTTCGACGAAATCCATCTCGCCCGCGGCAGCAGAAACGTCTCGATCGTGTGGCATCTGCCCGACGGTCACGCGTTTTGCAACCGGTACGTCAGCGACGGTGGCGTGGTGCTCAAGGGAGCCAACGACGAGCAGTTCAGCAGCATGTACTCTACCGACGATCCCGACGGCGCACCTCCCGGGCCCTCCCATCGTGACTGCAGAACGCACGCCTACTTCCACTGGACCGGCGTGAATAGCGTGCCACGACCGGAAGCAGGTTACGGCTACACCATCATCTTCTACGATCGGTCCGGCCACCAGCACGCGCTCGATCCCTGGATCTACAACGACTGACGCGGAATCCGCGTCAGTCGGCGCCCGGGGTCGCACCAGGATCCGTTCCTAGCGCGATCCGGCCGGCTTGACTCCCAAGCCACGCGCTCGCTTCGACCATCGCGGTGGCATAGCTCAGCTCGCGTCCCGCCGCCTCCGCGGCGGCGAACGCCTGCGCGCCGAGCTTCTCGCGGACCTGCGAGATTCTTGGCATGAGGAAGCTTTCGTCGGCCGGGTCGCGGCGCAGTCCCGTACGCAGCGCTTGGGCCTCGGCAGCTCCGTAGAGCCTGGCCGCGACGCTCCATTCCCCGTGCGATGCAGCGAGGCCTGCAGACACCTCCAAGGCGCTTTGCCCAGTCGGCTTCGAGCCGATTTCGTCGGCGATCTCCAGGACCTCGATGAGAAGGCTACGCGCGGCGGGGAAGCCGTTGCGTTCGATCGATACCATCGCGAGGTTGAGCAGCCCGATCGCCACGCTCTCACGATCACCGATGTCGCGCGCCAGCGCCAGGACGCGGAGATACATCGGTTCTGCCGCATCGAGGTCTCCGCTCAATCGGTGAAGCTGCGCCAGCGCATTGAGAGCCGCGGCGATCGAGCGGCCGTCATTCAGCTCCTGAGCCATGGCAAGCGCTTCCTGCAGGTATTCTCTTGCCGCAGCCAGGTTCCCTTGACCAAGCAAGGCGAGCGCGAGCGGCTGCAAGACGGCGGCAATCCTCTCTTTATCGTCGATTTCGCGGGCGATCGCGAGACTTTCCGCCAGGTGCACCTGCCCCTCGGCGTAGCGACCCATCGACAAACTCAGCTGACCGGCGTCGAACAGCGCCCTGCAACGGGACAGGCCACGAAGCTCCGCCCCACTCCGCGCCAACGCTCCCGCGGTCAGGCGGTATCCCAACTCCAGAATCCCGCGGCTCAACCAATATCGCTTCATTGCCGAGGCCAACCGGAGCCCCGACCCGCCTCCATCAACGGCGTGATCGCACCAACCGTGGGCGCTCAGAAGATTCTCGAGCTCGAGATCCAGTCGTGCCAACCACACGGCCTGTGAAGGTCCGAACAGTTCGGGCCGCGCCTTCTCGACGAGCGCGAGGTAGTGCGCAAGGTGGCGGTCTCGGGTCGCGCTCTCTTCGCTACAGTCGGCGAGACGTTCCAGCGCATACTGCCGAACGGTATCGAGCATTCGATAGCGGCCGCAGCCCGGTTCAGCGACTACGAGCGATTTCTCGACCAGGTTCGTAAGCAGATCGAGCACGTCGCCGGAGGCGATGCTGCCGCCGCTGCCGATCACTTCGGCCGCATCGAGCGTCCACCCGCCGGCACACACCGCGAGCCGCCGGAACAGCGCCCGCTCGTTCTCGGTGAGCAGGTCGTAGCTCCAGTCGATCAGCGCGCGCAACGTCTGTTGCCGCGGCAGGGCGGTCCGGTCGCCGCGCGTGAGCAGCCGGAAGCGATCGTCGAGCCGGGCGGCGATCGTTTCGACCGGCAAGGCCCGCGTACGCGAGGCGGCAAGCTCGATCGCGAGCGGGATCCCGTCGAGGCGGTGGCACACCTCGGCAACCGCCGCGGCATTCTTCTCCGATACGGCAAAAGCGGGCTGCACCGCGATCGCGCGGTCGATGAACAGGCGGGCGGCTTCGTAATCGGTGAGCGCGGTATGAATGAATTTCTGATACGGATCGGGAGCCGTGAGCGCCGGCACGGGATACGTTGCCTCGCCGGCGAGGCGCAGATGCTCGCGGCTCGACGCCATGATCTTCAGGCCCGTTCCGGCTTGAAGCAGCTGCTTCGCAAGTTCCGCGCAGGCATCGAGCAGATGTTCGCAGTTGTCGAGGATCACGAGGATGCGGCGGTCCTGCACGAACTTGGCCAACGCTTCGCTCACCGGCCGCCCCGCTTCTTCCTTGACGCCGAGGGCGGAGGCCACTGCCTGCGGGACGAGGCGCGGATCGCTGAGCGGCGCGAGCTCGACGAGCCAGACCCCTTCGGGGTAGTCCTCCATGGAATCGGCGGCGATCTGCAGCGACAGCCGCGTCTTGCCGATGCCGCCGGGTCCGACCAGCGTCAACAAGCGGTTGTCCCGCAGGAGCTTGCCCGCCTCGGCGAGCTCGCGCTGTCGGCCGACGAACGACGTGACCTGCTGGGGAAGATTGTTCGGGATCGCCTCGAGCGAGCGCAGCGCCGGGAACTGCTGCCGCAGATTCGGGTGCACGACCTGGTAGAGCCGCTCCGGCTGCGCCAGGTCGCGCAGGCGCACCGAGCCGAGGTCGCGCAGCGAAACGCCGCTGGGAAGACGCTCGCGCACGAGCGCCGCCACGGCCTCGGAGACCAGGACCTGACCGCCGTGCGCCACGCTCATGATGCGCGCCGCGCGGTTGACCGCGGTGCCGAAGAAATCCTTGTCCCGGCGCTCGCTCACTCCGGCGTGCAGCCCGCAGCGCACCGCAAGATCAATAGCGCCGCGGGCGGCGGCATGGGCGAGATCGAGCTGTATCGCGATCGCGGCGCTGACCCCATCGGCCGGATCAGCGAACGCGGCATGCACGCCGTCGCCGCTCATTTTCACGACTTCCCCGCGATGACTCTCGACCGCGGTGCGCACCACCGCGTCGTGACGCGCGAGAGCCGGCCGCATCCGCCCGGGCTCGCGCTCCCACAGCCCGGTGCTGCCCTCGATGTCAGTGAACAGAAAGGTCGTGACGCCCGAGAGCGACGGCACGCCGCTGTCCTGATCGATCGCGCTCACGTCGGCTCAAGTCTACCTTCGGGTGCCGGTGCCGTGCAGTTGCCGATCGCGCGCAGCGCGCAGCGCCTCGACGCCGCATCCGCCAGCAGCGCATTGTGGGCGACGCCGAGCAGCGCGACGTTATCGGCCTGATCGAGGACCGCGCTGACCTGGGGCGCGACCATGCTGTCGTGCCAGGACCAGATCGACGTGATCGGCGCCGGCGCGGGAGCGTTCTCCTCGCGGTTGAGGGCGGCGAGCCATGGATTGCCCGGGCGCAATTGCGCAAGGCTCCGGCCCGGGAAAAGGTACGCCAGCACGCTGCCGTGATGGGGCGTGCCAAGCGTGACGAGATGCGCCACCCGCCGGCCGCCGAAGCGCCTGAGATAGGCGCGCGCGACGAGGCCGCCCATGCTGTGGCCGATCAGCACGACGCGCTGCGCACCCGTCGCGGCGCAAATCGACTCGATCTTCCGGTCGAGCTGCTCGGCGAAGAGCTCGATATCGGCGAGCGGCGGGCCGTAGTTGATAGTGTAGATCGGGCGGATGCCCTGGCGCTCGAGATAACGGCGGAAATACAGCCAGACGCCGTCGTTCACCAACACGCCGTGAACAAGGAGCACGGGCCGCACGGCCGGCGCGGGCGACGGATCGCGGATCAGCGCGCGGTGAAGCGCCATGAGCGGCCACGAGATCGCGATCACCCAGACCTCCGTCCAGTAAAGGCGCAGCGTCGCCTTGAGCCCGATGCGCGCGCCCGCGGGCCGCGGGCTGCGCCAGATCCAGGCCATCGCGAA
>Ga0335081_10003768_pt1 | contig 23880 bp, 22 predicted proteins | sample Lox_Sample_35_FD_206713 | JGI IMG/M metagenome (GOLD analysis project Ga0335081, IMG submission 206713) | Soil microbial communities from Loxahatchee National Wildlife Refuge, Florida, United States - Lox_Sample_3.5 | ecosystem: Environmental > Terrestrial > Soil > Wetlands | place: USA...
GCGTATCTGAAATAACGAACCGCCCCCCCTCATGCCCTTCCCCAACGCATCTACTCCTGTTTCGAACTTGCCCGAGCAGGGACCAGAGCGGCCCATGGTCTGTAATCCAGACCACCGTGTTCGTGATGGCCAGAATCACGACGACGAACAACGTGGCACGCCTTCCGTGGAGTGGCTGGAGGTGGTACGGATCGCGTTCGTCGCGCTGGCGGCTGTGGCCGTGTGGTTTCGCGTGTGGGAGCCGATGGGTCCCATCAGCGTCATCGGCGCCGCCGGCGTGATCGTGGGGGGGTGGCCGATCTTCAAGCACGCGATGGAGAACATCGTGTCGCGACGCATGACCATGGAATTGTCCATGACCATTGCGATTGTGGCCGCTGCCGCCATTCTGGAGTTCTTCACCGCTCTGGTGATCACCCTGTTTGTGCTGGTGGCCGAGGTGTTCGAGCACATGACAGTGTCTCGAGGCCGGCGTGCCATCCGTGACCTGTTGGAAATTCTGCCACGATCGGTGTCGGTGCGCCGGGCCGGAGCGGTGCAAGAGATCACCGCTGACGAGCTTCAAGTCGGTGATGCCGTGCTGGTGAATCCTGGCGGACACATTCCGGTCGACGGAACGGTCCTCAGGGGCCATTCCTACGTGGACCAGTCGAAGATCACGGGCGAATCGATGCCGCTTGTAAAAACGACCGGCGCGACGGTCTATGCGGGCTCGATGAACCAGTCCGGCGCCTTGGAGATTCGCACCGAACGCATCGGCCGGGATACCAGTTATGGCAAAATCATCGAGGCCGTCGAGCAGGCTGAACGGTCTCGGGCGCCCGTTCAACGTCTGGCTGACCAGCTGGCCGGCTATCTGGTGTACTTCGCGATCGGAGCGGCTATTCTGACCTTTCTCATAACGCATAATATTTACTCCACCATCTCGGTGGTGATCGTGGCGGGTGCGTGTGGCATTGCCGCGGGGACACCGCTGGCCATTCTGGGCGGAATCGGTCGGGCCGCCCAGTTCGGTTCCATTATCAAGGGTGGACTCTACCTGGAGCGGTTGGGGCAGGTCGATACCGTGGTCTTCGACAAGACCGGGACACTGACCTTCGGTGAGCCGCATGTGCAGACCGTGGTGCCGTGTCCCGGTATTGAGGCCGGGCAACTGATTGACGCGGCCTCGGCGGCAGAATTTCGCTCGGAACACCCGCTCGGCAAAGCCATCGTCGCGCACGCACGGGCCTTGGGCCGTACGATCATCGAACCCGACCAGTTCAACTACACGCCGGGTCGTGGGATTACAGCCACCGTTTCAAATGATACGATCTTCGTCGGTAGCCGCGCACTCATGCGGGATCACGGGATCGAAGTCCCCTCACAGGGTGGTTCCGGCCACGAGGTTGCTTCGAACGTCTTCGTGGCCCAGGGTCAGCGACTGTACGGGGTCATTGCCATCGCCGATACCGTCAGGCCGGAAGCCCACCCTGCGATCGAGACCATCAACCGCATGGGCATCCGGACGATCCTGCTGACGGGGGATCACCGCGCGGTCGCCGATGCCGTGGCCCGACAGCTGGGCATCACTGAGGTGGAAGCCGATTTGTTGCCGGAAGAGAAGCTCGCCCGGGTCAGAGCCCTGGTCACCAGCGGCTGCACCGTGGCCATGGTGGGCGACGGCATCAACGATGCGCCGGCATTGACCGAGGCCAGTGTCGGGGTGGCGATGGGGTCCGGAACCGATGTGGCGCGCGCGAGCGCGGATGTGGTGCTCATCGGAAATGATTGCGTGAAATTCACTGAGACGCTGGCCATTGCTCGACAGACCCGGGCCATCATTTGGCAGAACTTTGCCGGAACCCTTGCGGTCGATCTCCTGGGCATCGGCTTGGCGGCTGTCGGTGTAATTACTCCATTGTTAGCCGCCTTCATTCATGTTGTTTCAGAACTCGCCTTTTTGCTCAACTCCGCAAGGCTCCTGCCGGCAACAGGGTCCGCAACCCGTCGGGGGACGTAAGATGGGGTTCTCCCACGGTTCGGATTGTGTGGTCAACGGGTCTCGTGTGTCGGGGATTGGTCTTCACTCACGACCCATGCCGCTCCTACAGTCGTTCGATATCCGCCGCTTTATGGGCTGATGCTCACAGGGACGGAACGACGGAATATCCCCATCATGAGATGGCGAACCGCTGATATCGGCTTCCAGCCTGGTTGCTCTGGGCATGTCCAATCATTTCGCCCCAGCTGGATCGTATGGATGCTCGTCGCTGCCTATCTAACTCGCTCACCATCGGTGTGGGCCCAGGACGAATCGACACCTCCGGAGGTAGTGGAAGAGCGGTGGGGCTTCCACGTCCAGGCGACCACCGTGAGTCAGTGGCATCCGGATTTCTCGGCGCCGTATTCCGGGCCCAACAGCCTGAAGGCGACTTCCGAATTCCGGACATCGCTCACCAGCACGCTGTTCGCCGGGGCGCGCCTCTGGCCCGGGGCGGAGGTCTACGTGAATCCCGAACTCGCGGCCGGCAGCGGGTTTAGCCACACGCTCGGAGTGGCGGGGTTCCCCAACGGCGAAATCTACCGGGTCGATACTCCCTCGCCGAAGGTGTTCCTGGCGCGGCTGTTTGTGCGCCAAACGATCGGCTTGGGCGGGGAGCGTGAGCGGGTCGAGTCGGATCAGAACCAGCTCGCCGGGACGTACGACCAGCGTCGACTCACGCTGACCCTGGGCAAGATCAGCCTGACCGACCTGTTTGATGACAATACCTACAGCCATGATGCCCGCACCCAGTTCCTGAATTGGGCGCTCATGGACAACGGCGCCTGGGACTACGCGGCCGATACCCGCGGCTACACTTGGGGCGTGGCGCTGGAGTACCGGCAGGCTCAATGGGCGTTGCGAATCGCCTCCGTCATGGTGCCCAAAAGGGCCAACGAGATGTCGTTCGATCATGATCTGTTGAGGGCTCGCGGCGATAACGCCGAGTTTGAGTATCACTACGCCGTCCATGACCACCCCGGTGCGGTCCGACTCTCGGCCTACGCGAATCACGCCCATATGGGCAGTTATCGCGAAACGATCGACACCCCGGCGTTTGGGATGGATATCGCGCAGTCCCGGCAATATCGCGTGAAGTACGGCCTTGGGCTCAATCTCGAGCAGTCGCTGAGCCGTGATGTGGGCGTCTTCTTGCGGCTGGGGTGGAATGATGGCCGGACGGAAACCTGGGCGTTCACGGAGATTGACCGGACCGCATCTCTCGGGATCAGCGTGAAGGGGGCCTACTGGACACGGCCGGAGGATACCGTGGGCCTTGCGGCGGTCATCAACGGGCTGTCAACGGACCATGCCGATTATCTGAAGGCCGGGGGGCTCGGCTTCATTATCGGAGACGGCCGGCTGAGCTACGCACCGGAGGAGATTCTGGAAACGTATTATTTGTGGAAACCGGCCTCATGGATAGGAGTCACGGCGGATGGGCAATTCATTGATCATCCGGCGTACAACAAGGATCGAGGCCCCGTGTATGTGGCGGGCATTCGTCTGCACGCGGAGTATTGAATCATTGCTACTTGCAATCGATAATCTTCAGGAATTGTAGTGTCAACACTTTGTGAAAGCCGTAAAAGAAACGGGTACCCATTCCTCCCATTTTGCTCCCAGTCTGAGTTGATCAATCCTGATCTATCAGCCGGCGCGATTCTGTCGTATGCTCTGTGCTCATACCAAACTGTCTCACCAGAGGGGTGCACCCCACACCATTGTGCCTAAATTGTGCCTATGCTACACTACTGTCCATCCAACTCCAGCCCATTCCCCTCGTCGGTATTTTCTGAGGATCGAGGACGGGAATTGGGCTCATAATCAGCGGGTCCCAGGTTCGAGTCCTGGTGGGCCCATCTTTCTTTCTATTATTTTTCAGTGGGTTCCGAATGGGTTTGGTCTTCCTTACAATCCTTCCTTGCTTCGATTGTGCCTAAATTGTGCCTAGACTCCACTCCTCTCCATCCAATCCCATTCACCTCAGTCCCACTCGCTCTGAGACGGCTCGACGAGGAAATTTTGATTTTACATCATCTGTTCCGCGGTGAACCGTAACCCCCTGCAGGGTCAATGGGACCCTGCTTCCCCAAGGAGGGATGCGGCTCGTTCCAGCCCGCCAAGGTTGACGTTCATGAAGGGCTGGAGGTCTGAACGGCTGGTGTTCATGAAAGTCAGACACGACTGTTCCATAAACGATTCGCTTCCAGCATCCCCCTGCGAGGGCGGGGAAAGCGTGCTTGCTGTCCATCAATGTTCATGATGTTCTGCAGGTTCGTCTTCTCTTTGATTTTTTTTCGAGGAGTCGCCATGATCGCCCCCCATCTTTTTCTTCATCTCTCCGCACATCCCGCCCATCTGCTCGTGCTGTTCCTCCATCATCGCCTCGTGCTCGGCCTCCGCCTTCTCACGTTGTTCGGGAGTCAACAGCGCATGCGCCTCTCGACCGGCCTTGATCGCGGTCATCCGGAGGCCGGTTTCGAGGGCGGCTTTCTGTTTTAGCCTGTTTTCGACGGCGGTCAGATCGGCCTTTTCGTCCTCGACCATCGCCGTGATGTCCATCTCGGCCACCCGGATCTCCGCCTCGGTTTTGACGCGATTCCGCTCACGATCGAAGTCGATTTTCTTGAGTTTTGTCACCTGCTCTTTCGTGAGATCCAGCTCTTTGGCATGTTTGAGGAGCATGTGAATGTGCATGCCGGCGTCTTTGCCCCCATGGGGCTCGCCATGCCCCATCATTCCGCACATGCAGCCCGAATGCTCCTCCGCCCACGAGGCCCGAATCCATGGACTGGTCACCAACACCGCTGACAACACCAAGCCCATCAACAGCTTCATGTTCCCGCCTCCTTTGTGAGGGTTGTTGGGTCCAACAACAGCATGGCAATCTTGCCTGGTCAAAATCAACCGATACTGTTCGGCTGCGTCATGGTGTCCGCAGCGGCACATCGTCATTCGTGACGACTGCGTGGTTATTCAACCGGTGGCGTGGTGGCGTTCGTCCATAGTCACTGATCTCGTGTCACAGCAGCAACTCTCACAGTCCCGGGCTTCTGCGAATCTGTCCAGGCAAAGTAGAATTCCTCTCCAAGCGATGGCAGTGAGAACAATAGAAGTCGACGAACACTTCCATCTTCACCCTGCCCTTCGTATGGGAGGACAGTTCGTTCAACAGCCGGTAGGGTTTCGGTTCGGAGGCCGCAATGGTGGAGCAGGTCCACAGCGTGAGGCACAGAACGCCAATCGTCTTGATCCTGTTCCCAAAGGGATCTTCATGTCTTGCTCCTTATCCTTCCATGATGCAGATGGTGCCGAGGGGGATGGGAGGCGGGCTCGGTCGCCTCCCATCCTTTCAACCCAGGGGGTTGGAGGGGACCCCTGGGTGTCCCTCGGACGATTGAGGCCGGCCGGATGAGCTACTTCACCGACTCGGCCGTGCAATACCATGCCCATCTTTGTGCCTTTCACCCCCTTGATCGCCGCGACGAGCGTCTCCGGTGTCACGGTGCCCTCCTGCGACACGACGGCGTGGTCTTGCCGTCCAGCAGCTTCTTGTCATAGAGCACCTGCAACTTGGTCTGGTGGGCCAGCGTCTCCACGGCGCCGCCGAGGTCGCCGGCCGGCACGTTGATGTCGAACCGCGATTCCTCGGCCCAGGCAGCGCCGGCCGCAAGAATCAGACTGAGAATCAGGGCGAAGACAAACCATCGCTTCATGTAGAAGTCCTCTGTAAACGGTGAATGTATCAGGCATACCTATGACGTTTGAACCCGGCGGAATTGGACAGCGGAAGATCGCTCCTTCTTCCGCTCCCTCAAATAGTCATCGAGCGGCTGCCAGCCGTCTGGCCGTGCTGATCCGCCGGGAGCGGAGTTTCTTCCACCAGATGTAGACGCCGGTGCCGGCCAATATGGTGATCACGACGCCCAGGAGGCAGACGAGGACACGGTATGCCACCCAGCCGTGCACATTGGCAAAGTGCAGAATGCGCAGCCAGTGACTGATGGTATCCCCCGTATGCTCTCCGGTCGGGAAAAAGACCTTCTGCAACTCTCCGGTGTCTCCATCCACCCAGATCCCCATGCCGTCCCAGCTGTCCTCTGAAATGTCGCGGCTGCTTTCGACGGTATAGGAATAGACGCCCGGATCGCTGAGGTAGGCGAACCCGAAGGGTTTATGGATCGTAAAGCCCTCTTGCTTCGCGAGTTCCTCCATCAGCTGCTGGGAACGGTGCAGCCCCTCTTTCCAGCTCAACCGGGGATCAGGACTGGGATGCGCAGGATGGATCGTTTTCATCTCTTCCTGCATCGAAGTAAAATCAAACAGCGTCGCCGTCGTCCATTCATACACGGGGTGGAGATTGAACATCACGCTCGACCAGGCGAAGATGAAGAGCAGGGGCGCGAACCAGAGCCCCGACGCCCGATGCGCGTCATAGTTCATGCGGAATCCCGCGGCCGGCCATCTGATCGTCCAGGCCGGCCGCCAGCGGATAAAGAAACGCGACCACCCCGTGGGAAAGGTCAGGTAGATGGCGTAAAAGCAATCCAGCGTCCAGGCCAATGCCACGATGCCCAAGGTCCACTCACCGGGGCTTCCCAGCGCAAGGTTCATGTGCAATTGGTAGATGAACGGCATCAGGTTGATCGTGCCTTGAGAGAGATCCGCCCACATTCTGCGCCCCAGTTCCTTGCCGGTCCATGGATCGAGGAACATTTGGTTGAAGTTCACATCGCCATAGGGTTTTCCTGTTGCCGGATCCGTGCGCGGAAGCACATGCATGTTCACCTGACCGGCGGCGACCGAGAAATAGCTGGCCCGTATATGCGGCTCCTGGGCTTCCGCTTGTTCCGCCAGGGTCGCCAGATCCAATTGACGCGCATCGGGCGACGGCGGCGTGGCGAACAACTGCGGGCTGACCAATCGTTCGAGGTCGGTGTTGAAAGCGAGCAGACTTCCCGTGACGCCGACCAGGATGAGAAACACCGTCATGAGCAGTCCCACCCAGCGGTGCAGCCAGACGAAGAACCGGCGTGTCATATCATCGCCTTCCTGAACGGGCCGCTCTGCGCATCGCCCCCCGTGTGTCCATCCATCGTTGCCAAAACCGGGCGGATCATCAGGCGTCCGTCAGGCGGAAGGGTCCCGCTGAATTTCATAATGTCAGACCAATCGCCATGGAGTGGCGGGCCCGCGATGTGGAGTGCATCCGGCATCATCGAATCATGAACGCTCCCGACTGACAGGCCGCGGCTCAGAATTCAACTTTGACCGATCCCACGATGGACCGTGGAGTGCCGTATGTGACATATCCCCAGGGTGACACGTACATGAACGCATCCGTGTAGTAGGATTTGTTGAAGATGTTGTTGATGTTGAGCTGGAAGGTCGTTTTCAGCAGCCATGCGTTGAAATGGTAGGAAGCCATCGCATCGTAGATGACATATCCGGGACTCTGGATCGTCGAGGTGTTGCTTGCGAACGTGACAGGATCGACGTACAGGCCGGGCGCCGACCCTTCCCACGTGAGGCCGCCGCCGATTTTCCAGCCGGTCAGCGGCTGTTGGTTGAATGCGTAGGTGGTGAACAACCGGAACATGTTGTCGGGAACGAACGGCATGGCCGTTCCTGATGGATAGGTCTGCGTGCCTTGCTTCACCTGCACATGGTCGTAGGTGTAGGCCGCCAGAAGATCCCATCCCGGCAGGATTTCTCCTTGCAAGGTAAGTTCGATTCCCTGGGACTCGACTTCGCCGATGGCGGTGGGAAAAAATCCCCCCGATCCGTTGGGGTGGGCCAGGTCATTTGCCGCAACGTTCGTTTTGGTCAAATCGAACAGGGCGATTGTGAAGGAGGCCTTGCCATCCGGCAGTTCAGTCTTGGCGCCGACTTCGTATTGATGGGCCCCTTCGGGTTTGAGCAGCTTCCCTTGCCAATCCGGGCCGAGGCTGGCGTTGGACGCCCCAAAGTTTTCGGTGTAACTCGCGTAGAGGCTTACCCAATCTTTCGGATGCCACAACACGCCGGCCCGGGGGGTGATGGCGTTCTCATGCGGAATGGAGCTGTCGACCGGCGCGCCGGTTCCCCCAAAGTTCGCCCCGGAGGTCGTATAGCCGGTGGTCCAGACGTCTTGGTAACGGAACCCGGCCAGGATGTCGATGTGATACGGGAGTTTGATCTGGTCCTGAAGATACGCGCCGACTGATTTGGTGGTGGTGTTCGTATAATAGTAGGTGTCCGGGTCCAGCGGAATGCCTGCCGTGGACGGCACGGTGGAGCTGAACAGCGGCACGTAGACGAACGGGCCGCCGGGATTGGAGTACCGGCTGTTGTAGATGGCCTTCAACTGGTAGTAATCGCCCCCGATCAACAGCGTGTGTTGTGCGAAGCCGGTCGGGAAATGACCTGTGACATCAAGAACCGTTCCGTCCGTGACCGTTTTCCCGGTCAGCTTTGCGGTTCCCAACCCGACTGTCCAAGTGTCGCCAACGAGTTCCAGCGGACCGAATGCCTCACTCAAATTCAAAGGGGTCGAGAAATCGACCTGGTTATGGCTGATCTGTTGCTTGATCGACCAGTTGTCATTGAACTCGTGGGACCAATTGAGACCGACAAAGAGGGTGTCCGGATTGAAGTAATAGGGAACGGGATTCGCACTGCGGTCCCCCCACTGGAACTGGTGGGTGGTCGTATCGTACGGGACGACCGACTGTTGATACAGTGTCGATTGGTCGTGAGAGTAGGAGGTTTCCACGGTGACTTGAGTGTGCGCACCGGGTTTCCATTGAATGGTCGGCGCGATGAAGGTCCGTTCGTTTTGGATGTTATCGATCCAGAAGTCGCTGGTGTCATAGGAGAAAATCAGGCGGTACAGGAGTGTCTTGTTTTCATTGACGGGGCCGGTCGCATCGACGGTGGTGATGTAATGATCCCACGAGCCAAAACTTTGCTCGAGTGAGTAATGGGGGGTGGCCTGGGGCTGCTTGGTGATGAGGTTGACGACGCCTCCCGGTTCAACCCGCCCGTAGAGAATTGCGGCGGGCCCTTTGAGCACTTCAATGCTGTCGACGTTGCTCAGGGTCAGCAATCCGCCCAATCCGCTTGGATCATCGATTCGGAACCCATCGCGTAAATAGGAGAACGTGTTAAAGCCGCGCAGATAGATATATTCCGCCCATCCGAGATTCGACCCCCGAGCGCCGCTGACATTGCTGAGCGCTTGATCGAGTGTGGTCGCCTTCTGGTCCTGAAGGACCTGCTGCGGAATCACCTGCACGGAGGCAGGGGTTTCCATGAGCGGTGTGTCGGTCTTGGTGGCGGTGGTGGCATTGGGCACGCTGTAGCCCGACTCGGGCGGCGCGGTCACTTTGACTTCCGGCAGCTCGGTGGGTTTGGTCCCTTCGCCGACTGCGCCCGATGAGGAGAGCGCTGCAGCGTCCGCGGCGGTGAAATGAAACGAGATTCCGCTTCCTTCAACCAGCTTTTCAAGCGCCTCACGCGCGGTATAACGGCCCTGCAGCCCCGGCGTGGTCTTGCCGTCCAGTAGCTTCGGGTCATATAACACCTGCAGTTTGGTCTGGCGCGCCAATGTGTCCACGGCACCGGCAAGATCTCCGGCCGGCACATTCACGTCGAACCGCTGATCTTCGGCCCAGACCGTGCTGGCGAGGAGGCTCATGGAGAGGAAAAGGGCTCGTACAAGGTGTGGTTTCATGGTATCGTCTCGACCGGAAAATGGGTTCCAACAATACGACGTTCGAAGACCCCGTTACTGGACAGTCGTTAAAGGGTTATTCTGAGAGACGGGAGGGGATGCGCCGCTCAGGAGGCGGGGCGCAGCTCGATGTGGCCGGCATCCACCCATCGGACATGAATCGGGAAGCTTCCCTGCAGCGTGGCCAGGAAGGTGCGCAGATCGGTCATTCGGAAGACACCACTGACGTGCAATTTCCTAAGCGCTGGATCGCTCAGCTCGATTCTGACCGAATGATAGCGTTCGAAATATTCCAGCACCCGGCCGAGCGGCATGTCGTGGAACACTCGTCGGCCATTGCGCCAATCCGCGACGCTCTCGTCTGCCGGCCCGACTGTGGACAAGACCCCGGTGGTGTCATAGCCAGCTCGTTGGCCGGCGGCCAGTTTCAGCGCGCCATCGGTGGAAACAATGCCGACGTGCCCTTCCAGCACCGATACGCGCACCGCGCCATGGCGAACTTCCAGATCGAATGTGGTTCCGAGATCAATCATGCGTCCCGCGCCGGCGGTGACTTCAAACGGCCGGCGAGCGTCATGGGCGACCGAGAAGAGGGCCTCGCCGCGCTGAAGCGTTGCGCGGCGCCGGCCGTAGCCCACCTGATAGATCAGTTCGGAATCCGCGTCCAGCACGATGGATGACCCGTCTGGAAGCTGGAGCGTTTTCTGCTCGGCGATGCGGACGACGACGCGGTGTGGAACCCCGTCCCACCACTGTTTCAGTTGGACGCCGACCGGCACAAAAAGCACTGCGACGATGAGGGCGGCGGCCAACGCGGAAGCATGCCGGCGCAGGAACAGCGGGTGACGGCACCGTGCGGAAGACGCGGGGACGGGGAGCCGCAGGTCACCGGCCGCCTCCCACAATTGCGACACGCGCTGATAGGCCTGGCGATGGGCGGGATCGGCGGCCAGCCAGTCGGCCAGGCGCCGGTCGTCCGCTGTCGTCCAAGCGCCTGAATGATGGGCGACCCACTCGCGCACGGCGCGGGATTCGATAAAGCATGAGTCAAGGACTGTCATCGGCGTCACTCTCTGTGGACACGGGGCGCTCAATCATCCGACGACTGGGCACGCCTTGACTGGACATTGGTGCGAAAGAACGATCAGGCTCCCCGGCATCAGCCCGATGCAACCGGTTCAGACAATGAGTTAATGCGCGTTCGATATGGCGTTGCACGGTCTTGGTGGACACGCCCAGACGATTTGCGATCTCGGCATGGGTGTGTTCGCACAGCCGGTTCAGGAGAAACGCATCGCGACAGACTGGCGGCAATTCCTCTAATGCGTCAGTGATGCGCTTGAGGCGCTGTTTGCCATTCACCACCGTGTCCGGCCCTGGTTGCGGACAGACCGGTTCCTCTGGTTCCTGTTCGGGATCGACCATCCGTTCCCAACGACGCCGATGGCGAAGACGATCCAATGACAGATTTCTCACAGCGGCAAACAGAAAGGCGCGCGGCTGACGCCACGTGTCCGGTCGTCCGCGTTGGTACAGATTCAGCCACGCATCCTGCAGGATGTCTTCCGCTTCGTCCGCCCCGACAAGACGGGACACGAAGGCGAGCAGCTCCTTGCGTGTGTTCTCAAAGATCTGGGTCAGATCGAATGGTTGTCCCATCATGCCCTGTGGTCCATCACCTGAAGACGCCCATCATCCGCCGGCTCTTGAGGATGGGCGCAGGGTGATGATGACCCTGTTGAATAATCCGATCAGTGCCCTGATCGTCAGTTGTTTGAACCACATGACTGTTTTCCCGTAAAAGTTCTCACCGAGGTCCCCTTCCTGCCGACACGGCCGAGTTTCCATCGAGGCCGAATCCCGAATCCAGGTCACGAGCCGCGATCGCATGTTCTCCTCGGTTGCGCATAATCACCGGATCGACGATCTCCCCGCAGTTAATACACCGCCACGAGATGGAGGAGAGCCGCCCCGCTGCATTGTAGAAATCACTAAACTGTTCGAAGGCCATGGCCCCGTTACATCGCCGACATTGCATCACGTTGACCCCTTTCGCTCATTGAACCGATGACCGGTCGGATGAGTACAACCACCGGCGCATATTCAAAAACTTAGAATCATCCCCCTCCTTGCGTGTGGAACTTTTCCCGTTAGACACAAATCTGCAGTTCGCCTCGTCGGATCGATACGAGAAGCCCGCATCTCTAATCGAGCGGCCTGACTCTCGAGGATGACCGCACGACAATCGGCGGACATGTTGCACGGCGACGCCGATGAGGGATTAGACGGAAGTGATCGAGACCGGCGGGGGACGGGCGAGGTGGAGTTGGATTGGATGGAGGGGCAGCTCGGTCACGGATATGATCTGACCGAGCCCGACATGGTCACACAGAGGAAGTGGCGTGGCTGAGGAGATCAAGACGGTTTGGGTGCCGAGCTTGGAGAGCGCGGAACAGAAATCCGTGCCGTGTGACGCGTGGCGTGCTGGATGATCCAGCCCGTCTAATCCGTGATGGACGGCGCAGAAAATGGAGAGCGAAGTGACGGCAGAAAAAATCAGGGCCAGTGCAAATGCCAGCGCCGATATAAATTGTTTTTTCATCGGATCAGTCGATGCCAACATACGGTGAAAGAATCCAATCAACCCATCGGAGATATCCTTCGCGCCCGTGGCGAGGGGCGGCCGTTGCGGCCGCCCCTCTGGGGGCCCAAGAAAAGGCGGCCTGCCTAGCCCCGGACCCCGTTTGACCACCCTCATGAAGCATGTGATGGGGATTTTCGTGCTCGCGCTTCGAGGACATCCCCACGTGTGCCCAGACCGACAGACCAAGCACGTGGAACACTTCACCCCGTGCGATGGGCGTGGTGTTCATCGAGTGGGCCTTTTTCTTGAGCCGCGAAGGGGTGAGGAGAGCCCCCTTGGGCTACCCAGGCCCGGATACGGGCTCAGTGTTGATGGTGCGGTTGTGTGGCGAAATACTCGTCATAACGATGCACGAAATCCTTCTGCGCCAGTGGGATGTGACACGCACGGCACTTGGTAAAATCCTCGGCCAACGGCTTCCCATCCGGCCCATAGGCCGAATAAACCCATGAGCCGGTTTTGAGGTTGTCCGGGACCTCCTGTCCCCAGCCCGCACTTTTGATCATCAGGAAGATTTTAACCAAATCCCCTTTGATCAATTTCCCGTCGGGTCCGGTCTCCAGCGTGCCATCCGGTTTTTCTTTCGCCGTATAGTTTTCCATGACGAAGAGCGTGCCGTTTGGAAACGGCTGGCCGGCTGTGGCGGTTGCGCCCGTGGGGTTGACGTACAGTTCCCGCACCTGCTTGGCGTCCGGTCGTTGGACCGCCGACAGAAACTTCGGCCAGGATTTATACTCAGCCGGCAGGGGGAATTCGCCATCCTTGGGCCCTGCCGCCTGCTGAATGGTGACAAACGTCATCATTGCAAGTCCTATCGCGAGGAGCAGGGCCCCAATCAGCCGGAGTCGCTTCATGATCTTGTTCCCTCCGCGTACGGTGAAATACTTAGCGAATGTTTTCCCCCGCCAATAATTTGTGAATGAGCGGGCTGAGAACCTCCGCTGATGCCTCCTCAACCAGGACATGGTCATCCAAGAGCACTGTTGGCGTGGAGAGGACACCTAGATGCTCGGCGCGGGCTATTCCCTCTTTGAAGCGCCGTTCAGGATCCCCCGATGCCAGCAGTTTTGTCACCGACGCGGGTTGCAGGCCGGCTTCCCTCACCACCCTCGCCTCCACGCCGGGATCCTGAAGATCTCCCTTCTCATCATGCAACACCCGGAATAGAATCCGCGCCATGTCGACGCCTTTTCCATCCGCACGCGCCGCCTCATACAGGAGGAACGGCGTCTCAGGTTTGTTTCGGATCACCGGGAACCCGGTCGTGATGACCTCCAGCCTGTCATTGAACTCGCGCTTCAGGATCGGCAGCACTGCCATCTCAAAATGGTGACAATGCGGGCAGTAGAAATCCACGAACACTTCCACCTTCACCTTGCCTGACGTATGGATGGACGGTTCCTTCAACAACCGGTAGGGCGATGGTTCAGAAGCCATCCCCGCCTGCGCCCAGAGCGACAGGCACAGCACGCCAAACACTCCACACCGTGTCCTATATGAGGTCTTCATCGGGCGATCCTTTCTCTTGTGCCGTCAAGAGGGGGGGATGGGAGGCGGAGGCAGTCGCCTCCCATCCTTTGAACCCAGGGGAGAGGAGGGTGGTCTCCCCCTGAATTTCCCTCGTACGGTGTTGATTGACTCCCGCAAAAGAGTCGCCGGTCTATTGCATCGCTTCGGCGGTGCAGTACCATTCCACGCCCATCTTTGTGCCTTTGACGGCTTTCATGGCTGTGACAAGTGTTGCCGGGTTGACGGTGGCATCATGCGACACAACAGCGTGCCCCTTCATGCTTTTCAGATCCACGCTGGTCACGCCCTTAACGGCCATCATGGCGTCGGTGATCTCCTTCGGGTAAAAGTCGCAGAATTTTCCGCCCAGCATCAGGACGGTTTTCTGTTCCGCCGCTTGAGCTGACGCCGACAGGAGCAGTAATCCGAGCACGACTGGGACGATCGGTTTGGTCAGGTGGTTCATGTGTTTTCTCCTTGTGGTTGGTATGAGGGTGCGGCATGTAATCCCAGCCAGGTTCGAACGGACGGGATCCGACAGAAGACGAACCGTTCGGCGAGCTTGACCACGATCATCGAGAGGCCGAACAGCGGCAGATAGACGGCGAGCGCCAGGACGATCAGTCCCAGGCCGAGCGCAAAGCGCGGCCGCTGGATCGGCTCCGGTGCCCCCAGTACGCCCTGTGCCCACCGTCGCCACCACATCACCGCGGCGCTGAGGCATAGCAACAGCAGGCCGAGCGCCGTCATCGTGTTGAGGAGCTGATTGGGCCAGCCGAAGAGCTGACCTTCGTGAGCGGCGACGCCGACAGCCACCAGCCGGTCAATCCAATGACGGTTCTTGAAGTCCTCGCGCTTGAGTATCGCGCCGGTCGCGCCGTCCAGCACTAAGTTCACGCGCAGGGTGCGGTTCTGCGCGTCAGACTTGGCCGTCCAGTTGGGGGAGCCCTTCGCCGGCGGGGATATCAGAACTGGTGGGGCGAGGTTGAGCGGCGCCATGGTCGTCACCAACCGGTCAATCGCGGTGTAGTCCGATGGGCTCACGCCCGCGTCCGGTGTTGTACCCGAACCGCCCCCATGCGCCGCGTGCTCCTGATGCCCGGCCGCCATTAGTGGCGAGTGAGAGGCGGGATGGCCGCTCGGCCAGTCCTGTTGCGCGACGGCTGTGCCGGTCAGGCGGCGGATCTCCTTCAGGTAGCCGCCCCATTGCTTGGCCCACGGCAGGCCCGTGAACAACATGAACAGCGCGAGGCTGGAGATCCAGCTCCAGGCGCGTGGCGGAGGAGATGTCGGTGCCCTGCGGCCGTTCCAGTGGGCGGCGGCTGACGATGCTGATGTCGCCGAAAGTGACCGCTTCTCCGGTCGCCGCCTGGATTCCCTCGGAAGTTTTGGTTGTTGCCGTGGGTGGCTTCGCTGCCGTGGCGTTTACCGGCGCCGTGGGTGTGCCCTTCGGCGCTGCCGGTGCCGTTGGCGTGCTCTCCGGCCCTGTCGGTGCCGCAGGCGTGCTTTCCTGTGTTGTTGTGCCCCCGGTTGCGGTTTCCTGTGGCGGAGTCGTCTCTTCTGTCGCACCGGAGGATGGGAGAACCAGCCATGTACATGTGAACACTGCGAACACAATGATCCCGTACCGGCACATACCATGCATGAAATACCTCTCCGCTCCCGAATGAGGATCAAAGCCATCTGGAATAACTGCGCGTACGCCGATCTTCCAGACGCATGATGGACGTCAGATCAACGTCGAGGCGCGGTTATCCTGCGCAGACGACAGTATCGTGAGGTCTTAGACGGTGAGAGTAACGGAGGGTGGAGCGCGGGGAGAGCTGGAGAGGGAAACGCTGAATCCGGCAAGGGCCGGAGTCGAGTGAAACAACAGGGCTGCAACCTGGACGGGATCAATGACGGTGATCGTGGCCGTCTGGAGAGCGGTGGCGGCGCAATGGCCGGCCATCATGCAGTGCGATTGATGGCCTTTGGTCTGCTCGGAGGAGTGATGGTGCGCGGCGTGGTCGTGATCGAAATACTGGCAGTGGATCGCCTCGCCGGTGAGCGCCAGATAACTGAGCAGAACGACGACGACCAGCGCGCGGCCCCCGGGAAATCTTAATTGTTGTAAGGAGAAAAACTTCATAAGCACTTAGACCAGTGTTCATATGTAACACTGAGGCAGGAAAAAAGCAAGTGACGGAAATAGCGCCATGGGGAGAAAAAAGGAGTAACGGGCGGATGATCATGAGCAAAAACAGGGTAGTCCGCCGCTGAAGGTTCTTGTCAATAACAATTCATGCAGACCGGGAAAGAGCGGATGACAGTTGAATCCAACCGTCCCCCCAAGCGAGCCCACCGCTATGTGGAGGATTTTCACTCGCTTCATTCACATTCCGGCCGATCGCCGAACCATGCTCTGATCCGGACTTGATGCTCCGGAACCGGCTTTGTCCCATGCTCCCAATTCCACACGGTGGACTCGCTGACCCCGAGCCGCTCGGCCAGCTTGGCCTGGCGTAAGCCCAGGTCGAGCCGTTTCTTCCTTACGTAGTCTCTATGCTCATATGAAGCTGTCTTAGCAGAAGGGTTCACCCACCAAGTTGTGCCTAAATTGTGCCTATGCTACACTACTGCCCATCCAACTCCAGCCCACTCCCCTCGTCGGCATTCTCTGAGGATCGAGGACGGGAATTGGGCTCATAATCAGCGGGTCCCAGGTTCGAGTCCTGGTGGGCCCAGCTTTCTTTCCCTGATTTTTCAGTTGGTTCTGATGGGGTCTGTTTTTCCTTCTGATCTTTCCTCCCTTCAATTGTGCCTGAATTGTGCCTAGGCTCCACTTTGGGAAAAAAATCATCAGCGCCGAGGGGAACCGGGAACCCTGCATGGTCAATGGGACCTGCTTCTCCCGAGGGCAGCGGTTCGTTCCAGCCCGCCGCGGTTGATGTTCATGAAGGGTTGAAGGTCTGAATGGCGGGAGTTCATGAAAGTCCGACTGACCTGCTCCCCGAACAGGCGAAGGGACATGTCCGTTGATGATGCTCGCGATGTTTGGCGACCACCGGGGCGAGTGTCGCTTTGATTGCGTTTCATCACCGTCGAGACCCTCCTCTCGTTGATGACCCTGACGCGAAGCCTGAGTAACCATCACCTGTTGTTGCCGTTGATCACCCTTGGCTGGTGGTCAATGCCTCTCTTCACGCTTTCCACCGGCTAGAAAAATCACCAGCACATCGCTCTTCTGGCGATGACCCTCGCTCTAAAAAGGCGGGGATCATGAGTTCGAATCCGGTGCGTTGCTCTACTCTTCCAACGATTGGAAATCGGCGTGATAGTCCCAGCAGATGGGTTCAATCCAGCAAACTAGGTCAGCTTAGATTGGTCGCACGATGATCGCAATCAGGGCCAGGACCATCTCGATGCTTGTCTCAACCGCGGACGCTCCGGTAGTGGAGAGGCTGTTTGAATGATGAGAGTTATTGCAGCGACAGACGGTGGTCAGGTAACATGACGCGATTGGTTCACGATTACACTCTCTCCAAAGATGTAGGATAGAACATGGCATTGGAAGAGCCCATCATCGAAGCGCGCGCGGTGGAGAAATTCTTCGCGCAACCGGATGGTCATCGCATCCAGGTCATTGCCCCAATTGACTTGGCCATCTACCCGAATCAGATAGTCGCATTGCTCGGCGCCTCCGGCTGTGGCAAATCCACCCTGTTGCGTATCCTGACCGGGCTCGCGCTCCCGTCAGCCGGCCAAGTGTTGTGGCATGGCAAGCCCTTCGATGGCCAGATCCCCAACGTGTCCATCGTCTTTCAGAGCTTTGCGCTCTTCCCCTGGCTTACGGTGCTGGATAATGTGGAAGCCCCGCTGAAAGCCCGAGGCGTTCGCGCCATTGAACGGCACAAGCGTGCGCTCAGGATTCTCGACACGGTCGGTTTGGATGGATTCGAGGCCGCGTACCCGAAAGAGCTGTCGGGTGGCATGAAGCAGCGCGTGGGTGTCGCCCGGGCCCTGGTTGTTGAGCCCGAACTGCTGTTTATGGATGAGCCGTTCTCAGCGCTGGATGTCCTGACGGCTGAGAACCTCCGGGGTGAACTGTTGGAGTTGTGGCTCAGCAAGAAGATGTCGACGCGGGCAATTTTCCTGGTCACCCATAACATTGAGGAGGCCATGGTGCTCGCTGACCGCATTATCGTGCTGGACCGAAATCCCGCGACCGTCCGGGCCGACTTTGAGGTGCAACTGGCGCAGCCACGCGACCGCCGCGCACCGCGGTTCATTGAACTCATGGATTATATCTACAAAATCCTGACCCAACCGAAGCGTGAACACAAACCGCCCGTTCCTGAAACGACACCAGTGGTGTCAGGGGAGTCGCCCCCCGGCAAGTATCAGATGCTCCCTCATGCTCGGCCCGGGGGGATGGCGGGTTTACTGGAAATCCTGTTGAATCGCCAGGGGCGCGATGACCTCTCCCATCTGGCTGATGAATTGGTGATGGAGGTGGATGATCTGCTGCCCATTATTGAAACCGCCGCGCTGCTCAATTTCGCCCGGTTGCATGAGGGCGCGGTCGAGATCACCGCCGAGGGCCGCACGTTTGCCGAGGCTGATATCCAAACGCGCAAACTGCTGTTCCGCGATGCGGCGCTTCGCCACGCCTCCCTCCTGCGGCACATCGAACATGCGCTGAAAGCCAAATCCGACCATACACTGTCGGAGGACTTTTTCCGAGACGTCTTGGATGAACACTTCAGCGAAGAGGAAGTACAGCGACAATTGCGGACCGCCATTCATTGGGGACGCTACGCTGAGATCTTCGACTACGATGCCGATCATAAACGGCTGTATTTGACCGAACCCTAGTCCCAGACGTACCCAGGCGCCGGCGACCTCAATCACCAAACGGTTATGAGCGATGACCAAACCGATCTTCGGCAGAGTAATTCTCCCCGAACGGACGTGGCCGTTCTTCATCGATCTCCTGATCTTTGGAGCGGGGCTGGCGTTGTTTTACGGTCTGCTGGTCATCGCCCAGACGTGGTTCGGTCCGTTCAGACCCGCTGCTGAGATCTCACAACGCCCACAGGCGCTACCCGCGTACGCGGCCAATTCGCTGCTGCGCATGCTCATCGCCTACGCGCTCAGTCTCCTTTTCACGCTCGTCTATGGCTATATCGCCGCGTATTCTGCCAAGGCCGAACGGATCATGATCCCGCTGCTGGATGTTCTACAATCCATTCCCGTGCTGAGTTTTTTGCCCGGCGTGATGTTGGCCATGGTGGCGCTCTTCCCTCGCAGTCAACTCGGCGTGGAATTGGGCTCGATCCTGCTGATCTTCACCGGCCAGGTCTGGAACATGACCTTTAGTTTCTATGCCTCACTCAAAAGTATTCCGCAAGAACTGCGTGAAGTGGCACGCGTCTCCCGGTTCAGCTGGTGGCAGCGGTTCACCCAGCTTGAATTGCCCTATGCGGCCATTGGGCTGGTCTGGAATTCCATGATGTCGGTCGCGGGGGGATGGTTTTTCCTGATGGCGTGCGAGATGTTTGTACTTGGCCAGCGTGATTTCCGGCTACCCGGCCTGGGGTCGTATTTACAGGCGGCGGCAAGTGCGGGCGATACCACCGCCATCCTGTGGGGGGTGGGCACAATGATCGGTCTTATTGTCCTCCTGGATCAGCTCATCTGGCGTCCCGTGATTGCCTGGGCGGAGAAATTCAAATTTGAACAGGTGGAGAGTGCGATGGCCCCACGATCGGCCGTGCTGAATCTTCTGCGTCGGTCGGCAGTCGTGGCTGATGTCAACCGCACGGTCTTCAGGCCCCTTACGGAGCGCGTGGGGCTCTATTTTGCCCGTCCCATCGAGGGTCCCAAGCCGCCCCAATCACTCCCGGCATGGCGGCGGTGGACACTTCGTGTGCTCGCGCTCACGTTGGTGGTGGCCACCGGGTATGGTCTCGCGCGGGCAGGCCTAATGGTAGCAGGACTCAACGCCGCTGAGATCGCGGAGATCGTGCGTGGGGCAGGGGCCACATTCATGCGGGTGATGATCGCGCTGTGCATCGGAGCCGCCTGGACCATTCCCGTGGGTGTGGCGATTGGGTTGAGCCCGCGTCTGGCCCGCGTGGCGCAGCCACTGGCGCAGATTGCGGCCTCGGTGCCGGCAACAGCCCTGTTCCCGGTGGTGTTACTCGTCCTGATCCAAACCGGAGGGGGATTGGGAATCGGATCGGTCTTGCTCATGTTGCTGGGGACCCAGTGGTACATCCTATTCAATGTCATTGCCGGGGCGATGGCGATTCCGACTGATTTAAAAGAAGCCACCAGCATTGCCGGGTTGGGGACGGTCGACCGGTGGCGGTTACTGATTCTACCGGGCATCTTTCCCTATCTCGTCACGGGGTTGGTCACGGCCGCCGGCGGGGCCTGGAACGCCAGCATCGTCGCGGAATACTTTCATTTTAAGGATCAGATCCTCATGACCACCGGTCTAGGAGCGACCATCAGCCAGGCCACCGATCAGGGCAATTTCGACCTCTTGCTGGGGGCAACGATTGTCATGTCGACCATGGTGGTGACGATCAACCGCCTGGTGTGGCGAAGGCTGTACCGGTTGGCCGAGACGCGATTCAAGCTGGAGACGTGAAGGTTCATCATACGAACTCGCTCAGTCCCTGTATGTCCGGACATACCAGCTCTTCACAGCCTGAGTCAGTGCGATATATGCCAACAGCATTCCAGCGAGGAATACCCAATATTGGCCAGGCAACGGCACGAATCCCAATGCAGCACCGATGGGAAGAAACGGCAGAAACCCCGCGATTGTGACGATGGCCAGAGAGGTCAGGGTGAGCGGCACGCTCGCCCTGCTCTGGATAAAGGGAATCCTGTTCGTTCGAATGACGTGGATGATGAGCGTCTGCGTGAAACACGATTCGACAAACCAGCCGGTTTGAAACAGTGCGGGCTTGTCCCAGGCGTGAAAAACATATAGCATTATGAAAAACGTGGCGTAGTCGAAGATCGAACTGATCGGACCAATAAAGACAATGAATCGCCGTATCTCATCAATGGCCCATCGGCGGGGCTTGTCGATCCATTCCCTGTCGACGGAATCAGTCGGGATGGTGGTCTGTGAGAAGTCGTAGAGCAGGTTATTGGTGAGCACCTGGATCGGCAGCATCGGAAGAAAGGGGAGAAACACGCTGGCCCCCAGGACGCTGAACATATTGCCGAAGTTTGAGCTTGCCGCCATCTTGATGTATTTGATGATGTTGCCGAACACTTTTCGGCCTTCCAGCACGCCTTCCTGAAGCACGGTGAGGCTGCGCTCGAGCAGGATGATGTCCGAGGATTCCTTGGCAATGTCGGCGGCACTGTCCACCGAGATGCCGACGTCGGCATTTTTAAGTGCAGGCGCATCATTAATCCCATCCCCCAAAAAACCCACGACGTGGCCCCTTCGCTGCAGGGCCTCGATGATGCGCTCCTTGTCCGACGGCGAGAGTTTCGCAAAGATCGTGGTACGCTCCACCACGGCGTCAAGCTCCGAATCGTTCATCGCTTCGATCACACCGCCTGTGAGCACGTGCTCCACCTGGAAGCCCACTTGCTGGCAGATGCTCCGGGTGACGATCTCATTATCGCCAGTGAGAAGCTTCACCTCGACCTTGCTTTCACGGAGCCGTTCCAGAGCCTCGGTCGCGGTCTCCTTCGGCGGATCAAGAAAGGCCAGAAATCCGATGAGGGTGAGGTCGGATTCATCGGCCACCGTATACTCGTTGTGGTGATCGGGGACCCTCTTGCAGGCAAGGGCAATGACTCTGAACCCCTGTTCGTTGAACTGCCGGACCAAACGCTCGGCCTGTGGATCATGGTGGGAGGCATCGAGTGCAATCGTTTGCCCCCTCAACTCAATCTGTGAGCAGACCGCAAATACCTCCTCCACGGCGCCCTTGCAGACGAGGAGGTGATCGCCTGCCGCATCTCTGACGACAATCGACATTCTTCGCCGGACAAAGTCGAACGGGATTTCATCTATCTTGTGGAACCCCTGTTCGTTGACCAGCGTGGTTTCCAGGTGTTCGTGCTCCAGGATCGCGACGTCCATCAGATTCTTCAGCCCGGTTTGATAATAACTATTCAGATAGGCATACTGGAGAATCCGCTCGCTCTCCACGCCCTCCAGATCCACATGTTTTTCCAGAACGATTCTCCCCACCGTGAGTGTTCCCGTCTTATCGGTGCACAGAATATCCATGGCCCCGAAGTTCTGGATGGAATTGAGACGTTTGACGATGACCTGTTTGCGCGACATGACGATGGCCCCCCTTGAGAGATTCACCGTGACGATCATGGGGAGCAGTTCGGGTGTGAGACCAACGCCAACGGCCAGGGCAAACAAGAACGCCTCGGTCCAGTTTCCCTTGAACACCCCGTTGAGGAGCAGGACGAGGGGCATCATCACGGCAATGAAGCTGATCATGAGCCACGCAAACCTGTTTACCCCCTTATCGAAATTCGTCAGGACCCGCTGACCGACAATGCTGGAGGCGAGCCGTCCAAAATAGGTGCGGCTTCCCGTGGAGACCACCACCGCCGTCGCCGACCCGATCTCCACGTTCGAGCCGAGGAAACAGATGTTGGGCAGATCGAACAGGTTGTGACACGAGATGTGACAGCACCCAGCCGATTTTTCGACCGGGACGGCCTCACCGGTGAGCGTCGCTTGATTCACATGGAGGTCCTTGGCCGCAATGAGTCGCACATCGGCGGGTACCAGATCCCCGGCGGACAAGAGGACAATGTCTCCCGGCACCAGCTCTCTCAGAGGGATTTCGTGCTTTACTCCATTGCGGAGTACCGTCGCTGTTGTTCTGACCATGGCCTTCAGCTTCTCTGCGGCACGATCGGAGCGCGTTTCCTGCACAAAACGCAGGGAGATGCTGAGGAGCACCATGATCAAGATGACAATCGTCCCGCGTGTATCGCCGGTGGCGTAAGAAATGGCTCCCAGCACAGAAAGGAGCACCATAAGTGGATTTTTCATGTTGTCCACAAGGCGGGAGAGGATGGACTTCTTTTTTTCCTTCACGGCAACATTCGGGCCATACTGGTCCAGCCGCGCGCTCGCTTCAGAATCCGTGAGCCCTGAAGCCCTGCTGCCCAAGGAGTTTATGGCTTCCTTTGATTCGACACGGGATATGTTGACGAGGTCATCGAACAGCACGATTTCGTAGCCGTGCTTATGCTCGGAGGGATGCGGCGGTCTGCCGAATATTCTGACAAGAATGCTCATGGATCATTCTCTCATGGGCTGCGCACAGTATGGCAGTTTGCAGTTCTCCCAGCAAGAACTAATGCCTCCACTTGGAGGAAAAGCTTGCGGGCAGGAATGAGCGTAGAAGAAAAGTGCAGAAAGGTGAACAGCCCGCAGGGAGGAATGGGAGCAACACTGCAACAGTTAAAATGATCGATGTTTAATGATGGCTGATGGGAAAAACACCTATATCCACATTTTAGTTGACTTATATATTATACCCCCCTATAGTATGCATTCGAAATCCACAGGAGACCGTCATGGCCCATACCATCCGTCAAAAGACCAAGCTCTTGAACCGCGTACGCCGAATCCGCGGCCAGATTGAGGCCATTGAGAGAGCCCTGGAAGCGGAAAAAGGATGCGCCCATGTCCTGCACTCGATTGCCGCTGTGCGCGGGGCGATCAATGGTCTCATGGCCGAAGTCCTTGCAGACCATATTCGTACCCATGTGGCTGATCCCGCCACTGACCCTGACGCTGATCGAGCGAAAGGGGCTGAAGAGATTATTGATGTCGTCCACGCGTATCTGAAATAACGAACAGCACCCCCTCATGCCCTTCCCCAACGCATCTACTCCTGTTTCGAACTTGCCCGAGCAGGGACCAGAGCGGCCCATGGTCTGTAATCCAGACCACCGTGTTCGTGATGGCCAGAATCACGACGACGAACA
>Ga0335081_10003770_pt1 | contig 23875 bp, 16 predicted proteins | sample Lox_Sample_35_FD_206713 | JGI IMG/M metagenome (GOLD analysis project Ga0335081, IMG submission 206713) | Soil microbial communities from Loxahatchee National Wildlife Refuge, Florida, United States - Lox_Sample_3.5 | ecosystem: Environmental > Terrestrial > Soil > Wetlands | place: USA...
CAACCAGGCGGATTCGGACACGCAGATTTTCAGCACTATTCCCGGTTTCGTTGCCGACGTCAACTACATCTATTCACAACTGAAGACCAACGCGGCCCTGGCTCACGTGCCGGTGTGGGTTTTGGAAAACAACGTTAACGCCGACTATGACAAAGGCGGCGGCATCAGCGCGTGCAACGGAGGGCCGTTCACGCTCGACAAGCGCGGCACCAGCGTTTTCTTTGCCGCCTGGCGTCCCTACGTGTTTTCCCAACTCACGCAAGCAGGCGCGCAGGCGCTCTACCACTGGGATTTCGACGCCGACCAGCAGTACGGCGAAGTGGACTATAACACGGGCAACACCTATCTCAGCTACTGGGTGGACTATTGGTTGCAGCGATATTATCCGGCGTGCGAGTCCTGCGTGGCGAGCGCGGACGGCCTGCGACGCGCTGTTCCTGCGGTCGCCACCTCGTTCCCCATCTCGAGCATCTTGAATTTGACCTCCACCGAGTCCACAACTGTGGAGACTCTGGCCACCACGTCCAGCACGAATGGCGCGTGCGGGGTCTCCTTCGTGGTGATGATCGCCAACCACGCGGTAAACGCCGCGGCCGACAACAACGGTCCGGGCGCACCCCGCACGGTGATTGTGGATGTCTCCGCGCTCGGTCCCTTGGCCTCCGCCACCCAGTTAACTATCGACGCCAGCACGGACCCCACTCAGGGCCCGTCCGCGGCGCCGATCACTCCCGCGTCGCGCATCACGGTGACGCTGAACGGATACGGCGTGACGTTCCTTCAGCTCGTGCCTCCACCGCCCAAGGTTTGTCCCGCATGATTCCCGAGCCAACTAATTCCGGCGTTTCCCCGAGGCCTTGCTCACCCCGAGCCAAAGGCGGAGCGCCGCGAAGCACCTTCGAGGGATGCTATAATCCGGTCATGGGCATCAGCACGAAGTTCACTCACGCGGACCTGCTCGCGATTCCCGACGACGGGAAGCGTCGTGAGATCGTGGACGGGGAGATGATTGTGTCACCTTCACCCAAGTTCCGGCACCAGTTCGTTTCGATCAGAATCGCAGCCGCCCTGTTGAGGTATCTGGCGGAACATCCCCTAGGGCTGCTCTTGCTTGCGCCACTGGACGTTATCTTTGGCGAGGTGGACGTGCTGGAGCCCGACTTGATCTTCGTCTTGAATGAACATCGGTCGATACTCCAGGACTGGGTGCGTGGTGCCCCAGACTTGGTGATCGAGATCCTCTCACCGACCACTGCGGCCAACGATCGCGGCCCCAAGCTCAAGGCTTATGCCCGTTTCGGCGTGCCTGAGTACTGGATCGCCGATCCTGATGCCAAGACGATCGAGGTCTACCGATTGAGCCGACAGACTTATCAACTCGCTCAGGTCTTCGGTGAGTACGACGCCCTCACTTCAACCCTTCTTCCGGGCTTCACGCTTTCCGTGGCCGACGTTTTCCATAGCGAGTAAGGCTGTGACTCGATGAGTGATCAAGGTGATCGGGTGATTGAGTTAACGGAGCCGAGGGATTTGAAGGGCGCGGAGGGCGCTGACTTGCAATCGCCGCCTCCGGCGGCCGGGCGCACTGGTTCGGCCGAACCACACTCCGGGTCGGCGGCTCGCGTTCTCGACACGTTCGGCCGGCCGCTGGCAAACCTCCGCGTATCGGTCACTGACCGCTGCAATCTGCGCTGCCAGTATTGCATGCCGGAAGAAGAGTACGTGTGGCTGCCACGCGACGAGATCTTGAACTTCGAGGAGATCCGCGCGCTGGTGGAGATCTTTGCCGGACTGGGCGTCACCAAGCTTCGTTTGACCGGCGGCGAGCCGTTGTTGCGGCGCGACCTCGACCAGTTGCTGCACATGCTGGCGGCAAACCCGCTCCTGCGCGACCTCGCTCTCACCACCAACGGGCTGCTGCTGGGGCAGTACGCGCGGGCGCTGCGGGAGGCGGGCTTGCATCGCCTGACCGTGAGCCTGGATACGTTGCGGCCGGATCGCTTCCGCGCCCTGGTGCGGCGCGACGGCCACGCCGAGGTGCTCCAGGGTATTGCCGCGGCGCGCGCCGCCGGGTTCAGCCGGATCAAGCTCAACGCCGTGGTCATCCGCGGCTTCAACGACGACGAGCTTGCTGATCTCATCGACTACGGCCGCGACGCCGGCGTGGAGGTCCGCTTCATTGAATATATGGATGTCGGCGGGGCCACGCACTGGTCGATGAGCCAGGTGGTATCCCGCGCCGAGATGCTACAGCGGCTCGAGAGCCGGTTCGGAGCCATCGAGGCCGTCCACGCGAACGGCAGCGCGCCCGCCGATCGCTTTGTGCTGCCGGACGGGACGCGCTTTGGGATTATTTCCTCCACTACCCGGCCATTCTGTGGGTCCTGCGATCGCGCCCGCTTGATGCCGGATGGCATGTGGTTGCTGTGCCTTTATGCCGAGAGGGGCATCGACCTGAAAGGGATGCTGCGGGGCGGCGCGCCTCGGGAGGAGGTCGCGGAAGCGATTGCCGACGCCTGGCGGGGCAGGACGGATCGCGGCGCGGAGCAGCGCCGGACCATGAAAGCCCGCGACGTGCTTTTCCGGGTCGAGGATTTGCGCCGGGATCCTCACCGCGAGATGCACACGCGGGGAGGATGAAGACATTGCAGATTGACGATGGTCGATTGACGATTGGAAGACGCTCGTTGCCTTGGTCGGTTGTCCGTTGCGAAGGGCTGCGCGGGTGAAAGACTTCTTTGCCAATTGACAACGGCAGGACATTCTTTTCAATCAACAATCGTCCATTCGAGAGCTGATGGCCGACAAATACTTCAAACGCGAAGAGGCGGAAGAACTCCTTCCGGTGATTGAATACCACCTCGAGCAAGCGCGCGCCCAGAATGCGGAGATGGAGCGGTTGGGCGAAGAACTCTCTCGAGCGGCGGCGCGGGTGATGGCGCTGGGTGGATCGGTCCCGCCGCTCGGGAAACTGGCCGGAATCAAGGCCCAGCGGGAGCAACTCCTCGAGCGGCTGAAGCAGGCGGTGGCGCACATCCAGGATACGGGTTGCATCCTGAAGGACCTGGAGACCGGCTTGATCGATTTTCCCAGCTTCCTTAACGGCCAGGAAGTCTACCTGTGCTGGAAGCTGGGAGAAGAACACATCGAGTGGTGGCACGGTATGGACGAAGGCTTTGCCGGGCGCAAGCGCCTGGACGAAGCTCCGCCGGACGAGCCCCCTCCCAGCAGCCGGATTCAGTGATTGGACTGTCAAATAGTCTAGTCTAGTAGACCTACATGGACGGCTCACAGACCAACGACTTGGTACGGGCCAGGAGCGCTTATTTGCGCACCGCCGCCCATCAGCCGGTCCACTGGCTGGAATGGGGAGACGAAGCTTTTGCGCGCGCCCAGCGCGAGGACAAGCCCATTCTGCTCGATATTGGCGCGGTCTGGTGCCACTGGTGCCACGTGATGGACCGGGAGAGTTACGAGAACGACGCGGTGGCCGAGGTCATCAATCAACATTACGTTGCGGTGAAGGTGGATCGCGACGAGCGGCCGGACATCGACGCGCGCTACCAGATGGCCGTGAGCGCGCTGACCGGACAGGGCGGCTGGCCGCTGACCAGCTTCTTGACGCCCGAGGGCAAGCCGTTTTATGGAGGCACCTACTTTCCTCCGGACGACGCGATGGGTCGGCCGGGGTTCAAGCGCGTGCTCCAGTCGATCGCCCATAACTACCAGACTCATCGCACCGAGATATGGTCCAGCGCCGACCAGATCGCCCAGGCGATGAGCACCTTCGAGATCTTCGGCAAGGAAAGCCAGCCAGGCCAGCACGGCCCGCAGGGAACACACGCCGATGAAGCTTTGGTCGACAGCATCGTCCACAGCGCCGGCCGGATGTTCGACCGCCAGTATGGCGGCTTCGGGTCGGCCCCGAAATTCTTTCACCCCGGCGCTATCGAGCTGATGCTCGACGCTTACCTCGAATCTCACCAGCAGTGGCTGATGAGCGTGGTCAGCGTGACACTCGAGCACATGGGGCGCGGCGGGGTATACGACCAGATCGGGGGCGGCTTCCATCGCTACTCGGTGGACGAGCGATGGATGGTACCGCACTTCGAGAAGATGTCCTACGACAATGCGGCCCTGCTGGTGGACTATCTTCGCGCCTATCAGATCACGGGCGAGGATTTCTTCCGCGAGATCGCGATGGGGACGATGGCATTTGTCAGGACCGTGCTCTCCAGTTCCGAGGGCGGCTTCTACGCCAGCCAGGACGCTGATTACAGCCTCGAAGATGACGGCGACTATTTCACCTGGACGTTGGCAGAGGTGCACGCCGCACTCGACGAACGCGAGGCCGAGGTCGTGGCCCAGTACTACCACGTGGAGGAACGCGGCGAGATGCACCATAATCCCGCCAAGAACGTGCTCTTCATCGACCAGCCCGTGGAGGCGATCGCAGCGCGCCTGCAACTGGAGCCGTCGGAGGTGGCAAGAGTTCTAGCCGTTGGGAAGACCAAGATGCTGGCGGCCCGTGCCCGGCGCCCAACGCCCTACGTCGATACGACGCTGTATGCGAGCTGGAACGGCATGATGATCTCGGCGTTCCTGGAAGCGTACAAGGTGCTGGGTGACGAGCCGGCCCGCGACGCCGCGATTCAGGCGCTCGACCGGACGCTCGCTGTCGCTTACGACCCGGTCAAGGGTATGTATCACAGCATTGTCGAGGGCAGCGCGCAGATTGAGGGTTTGCTCGACGATCAGGTGTTCATCATCATCGCCCTGCTTGACGCCTATGAGGTCACCGGCCGGCGCGCCTATTACGATCGCGCCCTCGATCTCACGGAGATTACCGTGCGTCGCTTCTGGGATGAGGAAGCCGGAGGGTTCTTCGACACGGCCAAGGACCTTTCCGATCGGCAAGGGGTCCTTAGCTTGAAGCGCAAATCCTTCCAGGACTCGCCGACGCCGACCGGTAACTCGATCGCCATTCTGGCGCTCGATCGGCTTGCCTCCCTGGCCGACCGCGCCGACTTCCGCGAGAAGGCAAGAGTAGCGCTCGACCTCTTTGCCGCCAAGGGTTCCGAGTATGGGATCTTCGCCGCGGCTTACGGGCTCGCCTTGGTGAACCACCTGCGTCCGCCGCTCGATGCGGTGGTGATCGGGGCCGCAGCGGACGGGCGAACTCGGGAATTGTTGGCGGCTGCCTATCGCGCTCCTCGCGCCGGCAAGCGCGTCTTCAGCTTCCAACCTTCCGAGGTCAAAGCGGGTAACTTACCCAAAGGTTTCGCGGCCACGCTGCCTTACTTGCCCCTCGACGGCGCGCCCGTCGCGCTGGTGTGCTCGGGAGCCTCGTGCCAGCCGCCCGTGCGTACGGGGGCGGCGCTGGCCGAGATTTTGACGCCGGCCGCTTCCGTTCCCTCAGGTGGCTAGTATATTGGTCTACACCATACCGGTTTTAGTATCCCATGTTCTTGTGATCCTGGCCGTGACAGCGAAGGGTACAGGACCCTTTGAAGGTGGTCGAGCCGGGCGCGGGAGTGAGGTCAGTCCACTGCGGGCCGGCGCCGGTGGAACTGGGGGCGACAACGTTAAGGTCGAAGTTGATCAGGCTGCCGTTGTGCAGCGTGGTTCCGTTAGGCACGCCGTGGGGGTCGTGGCAAGTGGCGCAAGACGTGATTGCCATGTGCTGGCTGTGCAGCTTGAAGCTCTCGTTGTTGCGCAGGCTCTGCTCGCTGTGGCATTTGAAGCAAAGCTCATAGTTCGAGCTGGCGTAGGGAATGCCGGGCGTGTTGCCCGACCCTCCGGCCGGAACTTCGATGACGTAATTACGCTCCAGAATATGGATCACGTTCGACCCGTGGGGCCCGGCCGGCCCTTTGTAACTCCCTCCCAGATTGCGTCCGGTGTCATTGGAGTGGCAGTCCGTGCAATAGATCTGCGACGAGCCTGACAGAGTTCGGCCAGGAATGGGGGCCCCGTTGCCATCCACCATCGTACGGAGAAGGCTCGGAACGGCCCCTCCCGGACCGGCGCTCAGTCCGCTAGGCGTCGTGACGGGATGGAAAGAAGCCGCTGAGGTCAAGGCCTGACGAAGATCAATCGAGCGGATCTGGCGATAAGGCAAGGGGCCATATCTCGAGTAGCCGGGTACCTGAGGCTGGTTCAGGTTGTAGCTGTGGCACTTGAGGCAGATCTCGTAATCGTAGAGCGCTTCCGTGCCGCCGCGATGGGGATCGCGCACCGTACCGTCGGCGGCAATCCCGCTTTCGCCGAGCAGCGCTCCCGAGAGGCGCGGCGGAAGCAACGTCTGCGAGTCGGCGTGGGCGGCGTGCGCATTATGGCAGTCGTCGCAGGCCGCGTGGCGTGACAGAATGTTGTTCGGCGCTTCGTCCGGATCGTGGCCGGGCTGCGGCCCCATCGACGGATGGAAGTAAAGCTTTCGGGTGATCTCGGATTCCAGGTCGGGCAGGCGCGTCACCACGTTGCCGTCGTGACACTGGAAGCAGACTCGATCCGTTTCGCCCTTGAGGAGCCGGGCGCTGTCGTGGGCGGCGTGGGGACGATGGCACGATTCGCATCCGTTGGTCGCGGTTGTCGTGTAGCCGGTGTGAGCGCCCAGCCAGGTGATGCCCGCGTTGGTGCCGCCGTTATAGGTTGCCGCGCTCACTTCGTGGGCGGAGGGTTGCCCCTGCGACCCGTTCCAACTCCAAAGGTTCACCCCGGAGCCTCCTCGAAGGTTGTGGCAGGAAGTGCAGATTGCCGATGACGAATTGCCCTTAACCAAGAAGCGCCCCTCCACCGGATCCACGGTCTCGTTGTGAGGATCATGGCAGCTCGCGCACTGGACGCGACCCTGCTGATCCAGCGTCACTAAGTCACCGGGCGGAGGTTGCCGCACCTGGTTGTTGGACAGATTGGGGGAAAACGCGAAGGGATGACTGTCGGCCAAGCTCAGGCCGCCGCCCGCCAGATTGCCGGGGTTCGACGGTGGCAACTTCTGGTCTCCCGGCAAGCTCCGCATCGGGATCAAGCCGTCATTTACGGTATCACCCAAAGCCACGGTTCCATCGTGGCAACTCAAGCAGAGCTTGGAACTGTCAGTCGAGTGGGGCTGAGACACGGTGGAGGTCATGGTGGAGCTCTGGTAGACCTGATAGGTGTAACCGGTCGATTCCTTTTGATTCCACAGCCCAGCGGCTGGATTGGCGCGGTGAGGGGTATGGCAGAAAACGCACATCTCGTCCTTGCTGGCAGCCCTGATGTCGGACTTGCTTCGAGCGCTGAAGTCATGCTTTGAATTGAGGAGCCTGCGGATTACACTCGAATCGATTTTACGGTTGGTCGGAGATGGTGCCGCGCCGGTTGACTGCGACAGAGCCGACGCCGAGCAACTCAAGAGCAGGGTCAGGACTGCGAGTTGCCTCATTGGCCACCTCCGCTCGCAGCGGTCCGCTCCCGGCGTGCGGGGCGGTACTGGAACACCTCAACGCGGTGTTGAAAAGGATCGGCAACGTAGATGCGGTCGTCGCGATCGATGGTGATCGCCGCCGGAATATAGAATTCGCCGGTCCCCGCGCCGGCCTCGCCAAAGCCCAGCAGAAACCGGCCTTGTTGATCGAAAATCTGCACGCACGAAAACAACGCCTCGGCCACATAGACGTGGCCTTCCGAATCGAGCGCCACTCCCTTGGGACGATTAATGTTTCCGGAGCCGTCGCCGGCCTCACCGAACTGGCCGATGAACTTCCCATCGGGCGTCAGAATCTGAATGCGGAAATTCAGCGTGTCGTTCACAAACAGCCGACCCTCGCGGTCGACCGCAATGAAAGTGGGGAAGTTGAACTGGCCCGGACCTGTTCCGCGCTCACCGAACTTCAGCCGCAGGGCGCCATCGGTGGAGTAGGCAAAAACCCGCGGCCGCACCGTGTCCACAACGTAAAGCCAGTGGTTCACGGGATTGAAGGCAATCGATGCGGGGCGCTTGAAGGCGCCTTCCTCGCCGCCGATGGTGTCCAGGAATTTCCCCTGCGGCGAGTACTTCAGCACCTTTCCGGCGCCCGAGTCGCTGACGTAGATATTCCGGGAGTCGTCCACCGCTACGCTGACGGGCATACCAAACTGCTTGCCCTTGTACCCGCTGACGGCCTTGACCGATTTCTTCCGCGGGTCGAAGATTTTCAGCTCGCCACTTCCCGCGTCTGCAATCAGGAGGCGGCCTTGGGCGTCCACGGCCACCGAAAAAGGTCGCTGGAGAACCGAGGGGTCCGTCTCGTTCATCGCCCAGTCCACGAACTTCCGCCACAGCGAACGTTTCCAACCAAAGTCAGCGGCACGGGAAAAGGACTCCAGAAACTCGATGCGTGCGGGGTCCGGCGGTGCCGGCCAAGCCCGAGTCGCCCGTTGATGCCGGGCTGAAGAAGCCTGTCCCACGGCTGGGTGAGGCGTGAGGAACAAGCTGATCATCACGGCTGAAACTACGATAGCCCGCGATGCGATGCTGGAGCTTCGCCGAACCATTTCTCTGATCCTCTCCGCGGCTGCTTCTTCTTTCACCGGCACAACCCCCACGACCCGGAGGTCCGAACGGATGTCAACGCGACATCCGTCACCAGATCCCGATCCCTGCAACGTTTGTTTTATACCCAGCGTCATAAGTCGGCGACCGGGCGAAGCATGTCATTCTGAGCGCAGCGAAGAATCTCTCTTCGTGTTTCCGCAGCGTCTGCAAGCTTTCGAAGAGAGATTCTTCGCTGCGCTCAGAATGACATGCGGACGGACTTATGTCGCCATGTTTAGATTCTGCGAGGTTCTGATTAATCATCATATCTTTCAACCACACGCAGTCCGCGTGATTGTAATAAAGGCGAATCTTCTGTAGGTATCGAAGAGACTCGCGCCTTGGGCTATGCTCTTGCGGCTCTCCGGCCTGGTCACGTACTCTATCCAGCTACAGAGGGCGGAAGATCAGGCACGGCGCCCGGCAACCTGTTCCGCTCAGGGTCACGGTGCGCGGGCTGTCAGGAGCGTTATCAGTAACGGTCAGCGTGGCAGTGCGCTTGCCAACGCCGCCAGGAGCAAAAGTAACCAAGATGGAGCAACGTTCTCCCGACGCTACGCTCGATCCGCAGTAGTTCGTCTGGGCAAAATCCCCAGCATTCGCTCCGACTATGGCGAGGCTGAAGATGCTCAAAGGCCCGGTTCCCGTGTTCAAGAGGGTTAGCACCTGCGGCCTGCTTCTCGTCCCCACAACTTGAGTCGGGAAGGTTACGTTGGTAGTGGAGAGGACCTCAAAGGGCGGCAGCAGAACCTTACGCACCCGGTTGTTGGCGCCGTCAGCGATAAACAGGTTCCCCAAGTGATCCACGGCAATCCCTGCGGGCTCGTCGAACTCGGCGCGGGAAGCCGGGCCGCCATCGCCCCTGAAGCCAGTGGTGCCGTTGCCCGCTACGGTGGTGATGATCCCCGTGAAGGCATCGACCCGGCGGACACGCTGGGTAGTGGGCTCGCCCAGGAAAAGGTTACCTAGAGAATCCAGCGCGATGGCGTTGGCAAAGCCGATACCCGCTTTGGTGGCGGGACCGCCATCCCCTCTATACGTGCTCCCGTTGCCAGCCACGGTGGTAATCATCCCTGCAGCGTCCACGCGGCGGATGCGGCCGTTCGAGGCGTCGGCGATAAACAGGTTCCCTGTTCGATCAACCGCTACTCCTTGCGGACGATTCAGCTTGGCTTGCGTCGCGAGGCCTCCGTCTCCACTGTAGCCAAACGTTCCATCCCCAGCCACGGTGCTGATGATCGTAGTCATGGCGTCGACCCGGCGTACCCGGCTATTGGCTGTATCCCCGATGAAGAGGTTCCCTGCGGCGTCGATAGCGATGCCATGAGGCTGGTTGAGTGTCGCGCTGGTAGCTGGCCCACCATCGCCGAGGCCGCCAGGTCCGCCTCCGGCTACGGTGCTGATCACACCTGTAACGGCGTCCACCCGGCGAACGCGGCCGGCGTTGGTGTCAGAGATAAAGACGTTTCCCGAACTGTCCGCGGCTAGCCCGATTGGAAGATGTAATCCGGTGGTCGCGGCTGGAATGCCAGTACTGAGGGAGCAACACACATACCTGCCGTTCCCTGCCACGGTGGAGATAATGCCGGTCGCTGCTTCGACGCGTCGAATGCGGCCGGCATCGAAATCGTCGATGAAGAGATCGCCAGAAGGATCCACGGCCAGCGAAAGCGGAAGGGCCAGAATCCCATTGGCGTCGAGGCCCCCGTCTCCGCCCGATCCTCCACCTGCGAAGGTCGTGATGATGTGAGTCTTACCGTCCACCTTCCGCACGCGGTTGTTGTAGGTGTCTGGGATAAAGAGGTCGCCCGAAGCATCCACCGCGATGCTGGTGACCGAAAGGTAGAATTCCCCCAGATTAAGCTGGGCGCTGGTCGCGGGGCCACCGTCGCCACTGAAGCCGCCGCCAAGGCCGGCCGTCCCCGGGCCGTTGCCAGCCACCGTGGTAATGAGGCCGCTCTTGGCATCCACCCGCCGGATCACCTCGTTGTTGGCGTCGCCGATAAAGAGGTTGCCCGAGGCGTCCACTGTCACGCAACTGGGCGTATTCAACCCGGCCTGCGTCGCGGGGCCTCCGTCGCCCAGGTACGAATACCCAATGCTGTATTTCCCCGCTACCGTCGCGATGATCCCCGAAGAGGCGTCCACACGGCGGACGACATTGTCATAGGTGTCCGCGATGAAGAGATTCCCCGAACCGTCCAAGCCGACGCCAGCGGGAGAGCACAAACCAGCACTCGTCGCGGCACGACCGTCGCCGGTATATATGCAGTTCAGATTGTGGTTGCCGGCCACCGTGGTGATGATGCCCGTAGCGGCATCCACGCGCCGGATAACGCTGTTGCCGTCGGCAATGTAGAGGTCACCTGAGGCATCCAGAGCTATTCCTCCCGGAAAGCTCAAGCTGGCGCTAGTGGCCGGCCCACCGTCGCCGGAGTAACCATTTGTTCCGTTCCCCGCCACGGTCGTGATGGTGGCGGTCGTCGCGTCCACGCGGCGAATCACATTGTTCACAGTGTCGGCGATGAACAAGTTCCCTGACGCGTCCAGCGCGATCGCTGGAGTCGTGCCGATATAAATGCCGGAGAGGTCGAGCGTCGCGTTGGTGGCCAAGCCTCCGTCACCGCTGTACCCGGCATATCCCTTGCCCGCAACCACCGTCACCTGTCCAAGCCCATCGATCTTCAAAATCTCATTTAGGGTAGTGGCGCAAACGTAAGTGTTCCCTTGTTTGTCGATCGCCACCCCGGCCGGCCAGACGATTTCGGCTGCAAGCGCGCTGGGTGCGTTGGGTCCCCCGCCGGCAACGGTGGAGATAATGTTCAGTTGTCCCCGAGCTACCACGGAAAGAGATGCGACCAGGAGAAGAACGGAGAGCAGGCAACGCATCAGGCGCCTCCCAGCACGAGTCCGTGGAGTACGGGAAAGAAACGACATCCTCATTGTGATCCTCGTTCTCTTCGGTATGTTTCTGTGCCCTCCGTGTGCAAATTTTTAACGCCCTCTCAACGAACCCTGGTACTCACCTTCTTGTCGCCCCACTCACCGAATTCCCGGTTTCTCAATTCCTCATTTTATAATATGTGGAAGGGGAACCGAATCCGGAAGAAGAACCGGCCGAGCCGATCGTTAAAGTCAAACGCGCTGCTGTCGGCTTTCACGTAGCCGCCGAGCAGGGTGAAGCGGCCGAACTGATATTGAGCGTCGACGTCGAACTGTCGGGTGCTGTTGTTGGTGGCCCCGAGGAAGTTAAAAGCGTACTTGGCGCGCCAGTAGTGGCTTTCGATTTGCAGCTTACGGCTCGTCCGCCAGATGGCGCTTACTCGCGTGAAATCGATGTCCGAGAGGAGTAGCGGGTTCAGCAGCGAGCCCGAAATCGGCACGCCCCCCGTCGATCCCCCGGGCTGAAAGAGGACGGAGTTGGAACCGAACAACGCCTCCGCCGAGTTCGAAATTCCGCGCCCTGCCGACAGGCTAAGGGTGCGAAGCGTGCCCGTCAATTCATAGTTGTAGGTGTCCAGACTGATGTGATAGCCGTTGGCGAACAGGCCGGTGGTTCCATAGTCGCCTAAGGCGGAGAGGCTGATGGCTCGAAAGTGGTTGGAATCGAGCTTCACGGCCACGTCCTGGTCGTGGGTTTCGAGCAGATTGAAGAAGACGGGATTCGCCTGGTCGCTGGTCCGATAAGTGACGCTGGCGCGGACCCGGCGCGGGTCGCCCCCGCTCAGAGTGTCAAACCAGTTGTAGCCCAGCGAAGCTTCACTCCCACCGCTGGCCACGGCATAGCGGCTCCAAATCAGGTAGAAGCCATTGTCGTAATCGAGCTTCGACCCATGAGCGTGGTAATCATACCCGACGGTGGTGCTTAGAGAGCTTGTGAACACCGTGGCTAGGGCGGCGGCGGACAGAGAGGCGAGGTCCTGCGACGACAACCCATTGTTAGTATAGGAGACACTGGAGCTTAACGTGAGATCCGACGTGGCGTGATAGTTTGCACCGGCTCCGGCGGTCCCGCTGTTGGAAGTCGCGTTTTGAGGATTAAAAGCCAAAGGCAGGCCGGTCGCGCCCGTCGACTGGGAGAGCAAAAGAGGAGAATTGATCGCATTGCGGGAATAGTCGGCGAAGTAATAGGAGTCCAGCTTGGAAGTGTTCTTCCAGGACAGATTGGCGCTCGCCAGGAACACGTTCGATTTGGTTGAAGAAGCCCCTTGGTTATCGTTGCTCTGAAGATTGTAGGTCGAACTAAAAGCGGACAAATTCGCACGCACGCGATCGCCGAAGGACCGTGCGGCGTTGTAAGAGAGGGTATTCAGGCTGTCCCGTGTCGAGGTGAAATCGGTCGTCAGCCTCCAGTAATTGTCGCTGAGCCGCATGTCCCAACCAGCGATTCGCTGGGTAGCGGCAACGTCCGCGAAGCGGGTTCTGGAGTAGAGGGTTTGGCCGTTGACAACCTCGTCGGCGCTTTCGTTGGCGCCGAGGTTGTAAGAGATCGCAGGTAGCGACGGCTTCCGGATTTGACCGTCGATTCCGTAAGTTGTGTAGGTGTCCGAGTACGGAGGCACCAAGGTGTCGCCGGTGTTCAAGCGCTCCCGTGAAAAGTAGATGCCGAAAGGGAACGAGCGGTCAGAGAGGAAAGCGAAGCTTCCGTTGTAGAGCAGGCCGGTGTTGTGAGTGCCGGTTTGATCCACCGTGACATCGCCGCCGTCGTAGAGTGCTGAGGCCGAGAAACTGATGAATCTCGGATCGTACAGGTAGCCGCTGGCGTTTAAGCCCAGTTCGCCGAAAAGGTCCTGCTCGCCAGTATAGACGGACGTTCCGTCGCTATCCCGAATCCCTGTGTGCTCGACTCCAAATCCGCCAAAACCGCTCAACTGCAACGGTTGTTCGCCCGCCTGGGCCAGGAGGTTCGGACCAGTACACAGACTGCAAGCCATAAAGAGAAGAAGGCTCGTCAGTCTAATATTAGAAAGTACAGCAACGTGGGTGGCAGTAATCGCCTTCACTGGTGCACCTTAGTCTTGGGAAGGGGGGCGGGTGGACGGGTAACGGTAGAAGGTAGGTGGTAGACCGCATAAAGGAAAAGAAGCCCCTCTTCACCCTTATTCCGTCTACTGTCGACCGTCTACCGATCCTGTCTACCCGCCGCCCTTCCCCGTTGGCAACCTTAATGACCGGCCCGCAGATCAGGGGTATCGGCAAGGATCTCGATCTGAGCGTTCTTCTTGAGTTGTTCCACCCAGGCGTTTCGAAGCTCGAGCATCTTCTTCTGTTCCAGCTCCTGCTTGAGGGCAGGGCTGACTTCCGCAAAGGCCATTTGCCTGGCCGGCTCGCGGCCTTCCACCTTTATCAAGCTGTATCCATAAGACGTCCGGAACGGCTCGCTGAACTTACCTACCGGAAGGCTGAACGCGACCTTTTCGCAATCGGGCTCCAGGCGGCCGCGGTGTACCCAGCCTAAGTCGCCGCCCTCTACCCGGTACGAGTCATCCGAGTATTGCTCCGCCACCGAGCCGAAGTCTTTGCCGGCTTGAAGCTCGCGGTAAGCGGTGTCGATCCTCAACTTCGCTTTCGCAACCTCTTCGGTTTTTGCCTGACGGTCCACGGTCGCCGTGATCAGGCGGGCGTGGACCTGCTCAGGCCGCTGGAATTTGTTGAGGTTTTGGTCATAGTAGGTGCGAAGGGCGGTGGGCCCCACGCGGGAGGGCAGCTCGACTTTCTCGCGCATCAAACGCTCCAGGGTCATCTGCCGCTGGAGTTGCTTCAGGTATTGCTGGCTCGTGAGGCCGCTTGCCTGAAGATCGCGGTCAAATGCCGCCGGCCCCAACTTTTGCCGCAGGCGTTGATATTCCACCTGGGTTTCGACCATGGGTACCACGGCTTTCAGCTTCACCGCTTGTTGGTATGCGAGTTCCCGGACGACGAGTTCTTCCAGGGCTTGGAATCGGATTTCCTTCATCTTCTCCGGGGCCAAACCACCGTGCCCGGCGCCGGACGGGTAGATGGTTTCCACTTCCGCGCTCAAATCGGCAGCGGTGATCGCCGCACCGTTCACGTGGGCCACCACCTCATTCCGAGGAGCCGTTCGGTTGGTGGAGACTTGGCCGAAGACCACCGCCGAAGGGCTAAGCGCGAGCCAAGCGAATCCGGCGAGGGTTCCACCGGAAACCAGGATGGCGACAGGCTTCTTCAGTCGTTTCATACTGCCCTCAAATTCGTGGTGCGAGGGTTAGGGATCCTCTCGCTTTGGGACAAGAGGATCCCGGGTCAGGGTTAAGCGTGCCCGTGGCAATCCAGGCAAAGGGCGCTCGCTGTGGTCGTGTCGCGCAGCATAGGCCTGCCGTTGCGTTCGCTGTGAGGGTCATGGCAGGTCGCGCACTGCATCTTGTAATTTGCTCCGCCGCCGGGCGTTTGGAACAGCGGAAGAAAGACTCCGGCGACGCTGCCGGGGACGCCCATCCGGGCGCCGCCGATCCCGGAAGCGTTGACGGTCGGCGTGATCAGATCGACCGTCTTGGCCGCCAGGGCTGCGTTGTAGGTGAAGTTAATGGGATGGAGATCGGCCAGGCTTGGCAATCCCGCTTTGGTCGACGGGTTGCCGATGATTGACGCGTCGGGCATTAGGCAAGGGCTGTTGGCGGCCACGGCTTTACCATTGCAACTCATGGCCGGGCTGCCAGTACCATATTGACCGTGGTAAAGGGTGTTGACACCCACCGTGCCGTCATGACAGCTCAGGCAAAGGTTGGAGACGGCGGCTGATCCGGCCTTGGCTCCGCCCAGATCAGTGATGTCCGTGCCCAGAGCATTGAAGCTGGTACTGCTGTAAACCCCGTAGCTTGCGGTCTTAGAGAGATAGTGGTTCCACAGGGGAGATTGCTGGTTCGGTGGCAAGGCCACCGTTTTGTCCGCAGTGGACAGGAGTTGGTGTGGGGCGTGACAGAAAAAACAGATCTCGGTCTCCTTGGTGGCGAAAACCGCGTTTCCCACTGACGACGAACCTCCGGACACAGACAGGTTATGGCTGGTGCCGCTGACGTCGATGATGTGGGAATATTGCCCGGCAGCATTCACCGCGGCCAGGAGCGAAACCAGCGAGCAAAGTAGAATTAAGCGCTTGCAGGTCATTGTGTGTTCCCTCCTTGCTAAAGTGTGTTCAGCTCAGCTCACGATCAATCGATTTAGTTCGCTACACGAGCGACACCTCCTTTCCCCTGCGCCTGGTCTCGACTGGCATTCGGGCCGGCGGCCGCCGGTCCATCCGTCTCACCGTTCAGGAGCTGGAAAATTTGAATGCGCCGGTTATTCTGATCGGCGACGTAGATCTGGTTGTGGCGGTCAACATAAATGCCTGCCGGCAGCCAGAAGGTACCGGGCTGGTCGCCGCCCCCCCCCAGGAACATAAGAAGACGTTTTTGGCGGTCGAAAATCTGGAAGTTGTCGAAGTCCGCATCCACGACGTAAAGGTTCTGGTAGGAGTCCAGCGCCAACCCCTTGGGCTTCAAGAAATTACCGAAACCATTGCCCTGGCTGCCAAAGGTATCCAGGAACTTGAAATCCGGGCCAAAGATCTGGATGCGGAAATTCAACGTGTCGGTAATGTAGATTCGGCCCTCAGGGCCCACCACGATGTTGGTGGGAAAATTGAACTCACCATCCCCTTGACCGCGCTTGCCGAACTTGGTGACGAACTGGCCGGATTCTGAATCGTAGACCAGGATCGTGTGCGCGCGGGAGTCCACAACGTAGAGTCGATGGCGAGCTTCGTCCACCGCCACGCTCGTGGGGTTTACCATCTCGTCCACCTTGCCGAGCGCCATCAACACGGTGCCGTCCGGCTGAAAGGCATAAACGTGCTGCTTCACGGCATCCGCCACCCAGACCCTGTCCTTGCTGTCCACCGTAATGCCAAGAGGGACGCGCAGTTGCACCTGGGCGCCCGCCCCGAGAAACGAGACCTCCTTGTTGGCTGGATCCAAAACGAAGACCAACCCCTGCCCGCTGTCCGTGACGTAGATTCGGTCGTGAGAATCGGTGGCAATGCCGTAGGGCTTCGCGAATCCCGGCTTGAAATCCGCTTTCTGAATACCTGAGAGGCGATCTAAGAAATTCGCCTTCTTGACAGGCACGATGTCGGCGGCGCCGTAGATCGCCCGCACGAACTTGATACGAGGCTGTTCGGGGGGCAACGGCCACACCAGAGTCAGAGGCTTGGCAGGAGGGGCCTTCTTTTTTGCCGAGGCTGGGCGGCCGGCCGCCAAACCAAAGACGAGGAGCATGCCGAGCATTGCCAGGAGCCGCTGGCGTGCGCTTTGAAGTGTCTCTCGTTTCATGGCATTTCTCACTGGTGGCATTGGGCGCACAACTCCACATCCGACTTCACGCCCGGCGGCATCAAATTGCGAAGCGTCGAGCTATGGGGTGCATGGCAACTCAGACAACTTAGCGAGACGTCCTTCTTGCCCGGCACTTTTCCCGACAGCGGGTGTCCCATGATCGGATGACCGGTCGCGCCGCCGGGGTCGAGCCCGATCTTCGGCGCCTTTTGGTACTCATCCAGGCTGATCGTCTGGCGGCCCAGAACGCTCACCGTCTTGGTGTCAGCTTGCACTGTGACCCCCGGTTGATCGACTCCATGGCAAGTGAAGCAGAGCGAGTCGGTTCGTGCCCGCGTTGCCTTTGGGTAATCGCTGGAGTGCGGGTCGTGACAGACGAGGCATTCTCCGGCCTTGTACGGACCGTGGAACACAGGACCCTTCTCCAACTCGTGGCACATTGCGCACAGGTCGCCGCCCGTCGCGACGTCCGTAATCGTGGTCTTGCCGTTTGCCGACGCTGCCTGGTGGCACGTGTCGCACCCCGAGCTCATCGCCGTATGGACGAATTTCCCTTTCTGTACGTCCGCATGGCATTTCACGCAATTCTCCGGCTTCAGGTCGTTCGCTTCCACGAAGGGGTGCTCTTTGGCTCCCTGAGTTGCCGGTTGGGCCGCGGGCGGAGCGTCCGCTTGGGCCGCCGGTTGAACGGCCTGCTGGCCGGTCGGCTGGACTGGCGGCTCGCCGGATTGCTTTGGCGCCTGTGCTTGCTGAGTAGCCGGTTGAGCCGTTTGAGACGCTGCTCCTTCGCGGCTGGAAAGCACGATAAATCCGAAGATGAGTAGCGAAACGCATATTGTAATGTTGGCCGTCTTCCTCATTGCCTATGACCATGGGTGCGGCAGTGCCTGCAGTTCTGAGCCCGCACACGAGGTGTAGCCCTCAATTCTCCGCTAGCAAGTCCAAAGGAGCCTGCCGCTCCTGACTTCGTGCTTAACCAAGGGGATCTTGGCCCATTCGCCGCCGGCCGGCGTCGCCAACCGATGCGACCATGAGGTTTACTACACCTCAAGGCACACTGTAGTCTGGCGGTACCACAAAGGGGCTGCTGTGCCGTGCATCACCCTCAGTTGTGATCTATATCACACTCTTGGACTATTATCAAACAGTCTATTGAAAAGACAACTATCAATTTTATGGAGAATTTTCCACTAAGCGGAGGATTCATGCGGTCAAGGGGAGAACTCCAAAGCCGGCTGTTGAGTTTCTCAGCTCCTACGAGAATCTCCGTTTGTATGTTCTTGTGGTTTTAGTTTGTGGCATAGGCCGCATGATAAACCTCCGCTTCTCCGTGTTCAATTTTTCCATCATTCCAGGAGCTTTCTCTACAGGCGCTCATATCCCGATGTTGCTGATGCCCTGTGACATCTCGTTCTTGACGACGGCCCGGTCAGAAATCGACAACGGAGACTCGATCTTTGGACGTGGCTGCCGAGCCCCGCTGTGATATCGTATGCTTGACTCCAGAAGCAGGAGAAGTGACTGATGACCGCTGACGACATTCGTCGCATGGCGCTCGATTTCCCGGAAACATCGGAAAGCTCGCACCAGGGGCTTCCGGATTTGCGAGGGCGTTGCAAGACCTTTTCCACTCGTGGTTATCCTGGCGACGATTGGGCGATGGTGAAGCTGACGCCGGAACAGCAAGAATGCACAAAGGCAGACGGTAGACGGCAGATGGAATAAGGGGAAAGGAATCCTCTCCCCTCATTCTGTTTACCGCCTACCGTCTACCCGTTAGGCGTCAGTTTTTTGCCAACGGTGGTAAGGGACCCAGCTTGGATGAATACAGCTTCCAATGTTTTCGATGTTTGCGTGATCGGTTCCGGGCCGGCGGGCGGTGTGCTCTCCAAAGAGCTGGCGGAAGCGGGCGCGAAAGTGGCGCTGGTTGAGGCGGGCCGGGTAATGAACGCGGAGGACTTCCACTACCACGCGTGGCCCTACGAGTTTCCCCGGCGGCAGAGGCCGGAGCCGTTTTATCCGGCGGAGGTCCGCGAATCGATCCGCTACGACGATTGCGACGCCATCGGCGTGGACCGCATCCGCGCCGTGGGCGGGCGCAGCATCCACTGGAACGCCGCCTGCCTGCGTTTTGCGCCCATCGATTTCCGCGAGCGCAGCCGGGAAGGGATCGAGGAAGACTGGCCGTTGAGCTACGAGGAACTCGACCCCTGCTACGCTCACGTCGAGAAGATGATTGGAGTCTGTGGCACGCGCGAAAACATCGAGATCCTGCCCGACTCCGCGCACTACCTCCGGCCCCTCCGCTTCCGCTGTTCGGAAGAGATCGTCAAGCGCGCCTGCGACCGCATGGGCATTCGCATGATCAAGGCGCGCAAGGCAGTCTTAACCGAGCCTTACGACGATCGACCGCCCTGCCACTACTGCGGCCACTGCATGGAAGGCTGCGACGCGCAGGCCATCTTCACCGTGCCCAATTCGATGATGCCCAAGGCCCTGAAGACCGGCAACTTTACCCTGATCCCCAACCAAATGGCGCGGGAAATTCTGGTGGATCGGGAGGGGCGGGCACGAGCCGTCTCCGTGGTCGATACGGTGACGCGCCAGGAGCAGGAAATTCGCGCCCGGATCATTGCCGTCAGTTGCGCCACCATCGAATCAGCGCGCCTGCTGCTCAATTCCCGCTCGCCGCGCTTCCCCAACGGCCTCGGAAACTCCAGCGGACTGGTGGGTTGCTACCTCACCGGCCACGTCGGCTGCGGCGTACTAGGCTATCTCGAGGATTTGGTGGGGACGACTCCGGCTAACAACGACGGTGCTACTGACCACTCCTACATCCCGCGCTGCAACCTCGGCGGACCTTTCGGCAGGCCGCGCGGCTACGTGGGCGGGTACGGCTACCAGATGCAGTTCGCGTCCTTCATGTATCCCGATCAGGCGAACCACCTCAAGGGTTTCGGCAAAGAGTTCAAACGGCAGGTGCGGTTTCTGCAACCGGGTTTCTACCAGATGGGCGGATTCGGCAAGGTGCTGGCGCAACGCGGGTTGAGCTCTGGAGCACCGCCGAATCGGTGGTGAGGGGCGTGGCCTGGCGGACTTGGTCCAGGCGCCTCTCCAGGGCGGTCGAATCCCAGCGACCGTTGGCTTGATAGAAGCGACGCAGGTCGAGGCGGTCCGCTTGCTGCGCGGCGGCCAGGCTCGGCCATTGTTGCAGGAAGCGGGCCGCGGCCGGGCGGCCCAGCTCGCCGGCCCATGCCAAGGCCTGGGGATAGGATTGCTTCAAGAGGCTCGTCAACTGGTTGGTCAGACGAGTGCGCTGATCCACGAAGTCCCGGCGATGTTCGACCAGCAGACTCAACTGTCGCGTCGCGGCATCGTCGGGGTGCCACACCCGCAGGTGGTCCCGGTGAAGGCGCAGCAGGTCTAGCAGGAGCTGGGCGTCCTGGGGGTCGCTCTTGGCCCCACTACCGGAAAAGACCTTGCGGTAGTCGGCCGCCATCTTGGGGGGAACGGGGTAGAGAAGGAGGAAATCGTACTTCATCAAGGCATAGATCAGCGGCCCCCGGGACTGCTCCAAGGCCACGGCCAGGAAGCCGAGGGGGAAGCGACGTCGGAGTTGGCACACCCAGGCGTCTAAAGCTTCGGGCGTTTGGGGTACGGAGAAGGACTCGACCTGCGCCGAGTCGGCGGCTTGCAGGCGCACTTGGTGCCGCTGGTCGGCCCAGTCCAGGCCGATCCAGGCGACGATGGTCGGATTTTCAGCGAGCATGGTTCACCTCCGGAGAAACCGTTATGAGCGAAACGCGCTTGCCTGAACCGGCCGCAGCCCTTATAGTGGAGTCGTCTCAGCGACAACATCTGAGTATGCGTTGTCGGTTCAAGCGTCCCGCCCCGCTCGAAAGTCTCACCCTAATCGTCGCGCGATGGGGGTCATCATTCGTAGCGGGGCGTGGCGTCTCTGTTCTTTCTTCTACACCTCCGAATCCGGAAAGCCAAGTCTTTGTGGACGAGGCTGATTTAGATGAGGGTTCGCTCCTAACAGAGCTCACCCTCTACGAGCTATAAGGGGTCAGGAAATACGTGGCCGTACCTATGCACCCGAGGACTAAGCAAGTCCGCTCCAAGGCAGTCGGGAGAGTAGATGATCATCGTTTTTTGCCGGACTGAACCCAACTGTTATTGATAACAGAGGACATGTTGGGTTGGTTTTTGGGACGAACCCATTTAAGCCACTATGTTTATGAAAACAAGTGCCTTAGCTTGTGAAGAGCCACTACGTAATTGAAGAATATGATCGAATATGATAGTTAGTTCAATTCTCCGCCATGGGGGAAGTGGAAGGAGCGAGTAGGCAAACTGGTCTCTTCCTGCTCCCTATCCCCGACTCCCAGTGATCTGGGTAGCCCTTTATGCCGTCTACCGCCTGCAGTCTACCCTCCCCGGTGCAAAGCAACCAGCGGAGTGGTCGAAATCCACCAGTCGGTACCCGGATGGTTGATGGGGACCAGCGCCTGGGTCTCGCCAAGATCAGTCAAGATGATTGAAACTACACAGGATACTATTAAATCGAGCGGTGCCGAGTTTTGGCTGGCAACGTGCTCGTGGGTCAGTGGGGCGGAGGGCTCCGTAACTGGAAGGGTTTGAGGTGCCGTCATGAAGCGCCGACTTTTTAATACGATCCTCGCAGCAATCGTCTTTAGTTTCATTGCGGTTGGCTCGATCGGACTCGGAAATGCCAGGGGTCAACAAGGTCCGCCATCGGGGCCACCACAAGGCCCGTCGGCCGACCAGGCAACGGGCCAAGAACCCGGGGTAGCCCGGATCAGCCTGATTCAGGGCGATGCCGCCACCCAGCGCCGTGATTCCGGCCAATGGGCGGCAGCTGTGGTGAACACTCCCGTGGTGAATGGGGACAACGTGTCCACCGGCGACCAGTCACGCGCCGAGGTGCAGCTTGACTATGCCGACCTCATCCGGTTGGATCAGCACACGCAGGTGAAGGTGGCGGATCTGTCGAACAACCACCTCCAAGTCCAGTTGGCGAACGGCCTCATCGACTTCTCGATCTTGAGGGGGTCGCAAGCCAACGTGGAGGTCGATACGCCCAACATGTCCGTGCAGCCGAACGCCGAAGGTGAGTATCGCATCGAGGTTGCTTCGCCTACCGAGACGCGCGTCATCGTGCGCGCGGGCGGGGCGCAGATCTCCACGCCGCAAGGATCAACGGCGGTGAATGCCAACCAGATGATCACCATCGAGGGCACCGGCGACGACGCTCAGTATCACATCGACCCGGCCCCCGAAATTGACGAGTGGGACCAGTGGAATCTCGATCGCAACCGCACCATCTTGGGCGCCCAGAGTTGGAATCACACCGACCAATACTACACCGGCACCCAAGACCTCGATCAAAACGGGCAATGGGTGAACACGCCCGACTATGGCGACGTCTGGCAGCCCAACGTGGAGGTGCAGAATCCTGATTGGGCGCCCTACCGCGACGGGAGTTGGTGCAACGAGCCGTACTACGGTTGGACCTGGGTTTCCGCCGAGCCTTGGGGCTGGGCGCCCTACCACTACGGCCGCTGGTTTATGTGGGGCAACCGCTGGTCCTGGTGGCCGGGAATGATCGGGCTGGGCATTCGTCCCCTCTGGGGACCGGCATGGGTGTCCTTCATGGGGCTTGGAATCCGGGCGGGCGGGTTTGCCCTGGGCGCGTTTGGCCACCTCGGCTGGCTGGCCCTGGGACCTCTGGACGCCTTTCATCCGTGGTGGGGCCGGTGGGGTGCGGGCGGTTATGCCATGGGGGCTTTGTATCACGGACGCGATCCGCGCGGAGTTGGCTCCAACTGGGGGAGGGCATTGGTCGACGGACGCGTGCGGGCGGGTATGACGGCCGTGGATTCCAGGACCTTCGCGAACGGCCGCATCAGGGGCCATATACAGCCGGTGAGCCTGCAGGAATTCCGGCAGGGCCGGGCCATCTCCGGCAGACTACCAATCGAGCACACATGGCAGAGCATGAGCGCCAGTCGCATGGGGGCGCGGGCTTCCGCCATTCCCAGCCGCAGTTTCTCCCAGACGCGGTTCTTCACCGGAAGGGCGTCGGCTCAACGCGGCTTTACCTCGCCGGCGGCGAGGCCGGCGCAGGGACCCATGTCGCGAACGAGCGGCAATTTCGCCCGGCCGGCGCCCTCGGCCGGTAGCTCCATGTCGGCAGGAGTGCGCGGGCAAGCGCCGGGTAACTGGCAGCGCACCTCGGGCGTGTCGATGGCTAACGGGGCAAACCGTCCCGGCTTCGCCCCGTCGCGTCCCTCCGGCAGCGCGGGCTGGCAGCGGTTTGCGCAACCCGCACCCGGCGCCGCGGGATCGCGTGGCGGGCTCCCGGCTGAACGCGGCTTCCGCCCGGCGCCCCAGTCAGGCCAGTCGCGCGGCTGGCAAAAATTCAGTCAGACAGGCCGGCAGCCTCTTAACCTAAACCGGCCGTTCATGAATCAACGCGCTCCGCAGTCGTCCGGCGGGCAGAGCAGTCCGAACCGCGGCAGGAGTTACGCCGCTCCCAGGAGTTATAGCGGCGGCAGCCCCTATGGCGGCAGTATGGCCCCCCGCGGTGGCGGGTACAGCGCCCCCAGGACCTATAGCGCGCCTCGCGGTTACAGTGCCCCGCGGGGGAACTATAGCGCACCGCGAGGCGGCTACAGCGCTCCTCGCAGTTACAGTGCCCCGCGCGGCGGTGGCGGATCGCGCGGCGGCGGATTCCATGGCGGCGGCGGCCACGGCGGCGGATCGCGCGGTGGCGGTGGTCACCACGGAGGAGGCGGCGGCCACAGCAGACACTGAGAATAGTGAATGGTGGTGAATAGTGAATAGTGAATAGTGAATAGTGAATGGTGAAGACATTCCTTTCCTCAGTTTGCCATTCGCCCCGCCCCTGACCGCGACATCGATAGGCTACTAGTGTAGTTTATAATTGCTCTTCATTACGCAA
>Ga0335081_10003773_pt1 | contig 23869 bp, 16 predicted proteins | sample Lox_Sample_35_FD_206713 | JGI IMG/M metagenome (GOLD analysis project Ga0335081, IMG submission 206713) | Soil microbial communities from Loxahatchee National Wildlife Refuge, Florida, United States - Lox_Sample_3.5 | ecosystem: Environmental > Terrestrial > Soil > Wetlands | place: USA...
CTCGAACAGGCCAACACGCTTGAATGGATCAAAAAACCGACCAAAGGCCGCAAATACATCTGGGACACGGCGGCGAAAAAGATTGAGCACACCTGGTTCGAGGACGGCCAGCTCAATGTGACGGTCAATTGCCTGGACCGCCATTTGAAAACCAACGCGCGCGACAAGGTCGCCCTCCTCTGGCAGGGCGAACCGGAAAACGATGTGGTCAAACTGACCTACGCGCAGTTGCACGAGCGGGTCTGCAGGTTCGCCAACGTGCTCAAATCCTTCGGCATCAAAAAGGGCGACCGCGTCTCGGTCTATCTGCCAATGATTCCCGAATTGCCGATTGTCATGCTTGCCTGCGCGCGCATCGGCGCGATTCATTCGGTTGTCTTCGGCGGGTTCAGCGCCGAAGCGCTGGCGGGCCGCATCAACGACGCGGCGTGCCGCCTGCTCATCACCTCCAATACCTCGCTACGCGCGGGCAAGAGCATTCCATTGAAGGGCATGGCCGACGAGGCATTGAAGGAAACCTCCACCATTGAGAAGGTCATCGTGGTCAAACGCAACGAAACCCCGTGCAACATGACACCCAACCGCGACGTCTGGTTTCACGACGCGATGGCCAAAGCGTCGGCGGATTGTCCGCCGGTGACGATGAACGCCGAAGACCCGCTGTTCATCCTTTATACGTCCGGCTCGACCGGCAAACCCAAAGGCGTTGTTCACGTCACGGGCAGCTACCTGTTGCTGGCCAGCCTCACGCACAAATATATCTTCAACATTCACGACGACGATATTTTCTGGTGCACGGCGGACATCGGCTGGGTCACGGGGCACACCTACATTTGCTACGGCCCGCTCTGCAACGGCGCCACGAGCGTGATGTTTGAAGGGGTGCCGACGTTCCCGGACGCCGGACGCTTCTGGCAGATTGTCAGCAAATTCAAGGTCACGGTCTTCTACACCGCGCCGACGGCGATTCGTTCGCTCATCCGGCTCGGCGAAGAATGGCCGAACAAGCATGACTTGAGTTCGCTGCGGCTGCTCGGCACGGTCGGCGAACCCATCAATCCCGAAGCGTGGATTTGGTATCACCGCGTCATTGGTAAAGGCCGCTGCCCCATCGTGGATACGTGGTGGCAAACCGAGACGGGCGCTGCGCTCATCTCGCCACTGCCAGGCGCACACACGCTCAAGCCTGGCAGCGCCAGCCGGCCGTTTTTCGGCGTCGAGCCGGTCATCCTGCGCGACGACGGCAAGGAAGTGGGCGTGAACGAGGGCGGCAAACTGTGCATCAAGAAACCGTGGCCGGGCATGATGCGCACAACCTGGGGTGATCACAACCGGTTTATCGAAACCTATTTCACAATGTATCCGAACATTTATTTCACCGGCGACGGCTGCCGGCTCGATGAGGACGGCGACTACTGGCTGATGGGCCGCATTGACGACGTGGTGAACGTCTCCGGCCATCGCATCGGCACCGCCGAAGTCGAGAGTGCGCTGGTCAGTCATCCGAAGGTGGCCGAAGCCGCGGTCGCACCGATGCCGCATGACATTAAAGGCCAGGGCCTTTACGCCTTCGTCACGCTCAAGGACAGCGTGCAGGAAAGCGAGGAACTCAAAAAGGAATTGGGCGCGCACGTCCGCAAGGAAATCGGACCGATTGCTGTACCGGACAAAATCCAGTTTGCACCCGGCCTGCCAAAAACGCGTTCGGGCAAAATCATGCGCCGCATTCTGCGCAAGATTGCCGAAAACGCCGTCGAACAAATCGGCGACACCTCCACCCTCGCCGACCCGCATGTAGTGGAGGTCCTCGTCAAAGGCAAGCAATGACAACACCGACCCCGATTAAAATCAGCCGCCGGAGCCCGCTAACTCCGGCGGCGCCAAAACCAGCAATTCAGTAAAAACCGTCTGAAAACTCCGGCAACAGACTAATTCCTGGAACTCATATCCGCCAAATGACCAAGCCGTATCCAACGCCCCGCACAATTTTTTCGCCGGAATTATTATGAAAGCGAATTCTGATAAACTTATAAATCAATTAAGCGAATCTTCACATTGGTCGCGCGCTGCGGCGCTGGCTGTGCTGGTCGTCTCATCGGTCCAGGCGGATACGCTCGGGACGAACCTGACTTACAATGCCGAGGCGACGGTGAAGGAAACCTACGACAGCAACGTTTACCTCCAGGACAACACGCCCAATGCTACCTATGTTCTCGCCGCGCAAGCCGCCGGACTCAAGCCGGTTGAGGCGAACAAAGGCTCCTTCGTCACGACCATCCTGCCGAAGGTCGGCTTGGACTACAAACCCTGTTCCGGCTTCAATCTGTCGCTGGGTTACGCGCCGGAAGTCGTCTTCTATCATTCGACCCCTTCCGAGGATTACGTGACCCATCGCGTCCTGTTTAATTTCGGAGGGAAATTGGGGGACGCCTCCTGGGAACTGGTAAACACAGCCACTTACATTGACGGCAGCACGGAAGGGCCGACCTTCGCCCGCCCGGATGACATCCCCGCCATCGGCGGCATCCCGTTGCGCGACCGCCGGGCGGCTTTCATTTTCCGCAATGGTTTTCGCCTGACTGAGCCGGTCGGCAAATGGCTCATCCGCCCGGTAGCGACGAGTTACGTTCACGACTTCAAGACCGAACAGCTCTATCAGGCGTCCAAGGCCATGTTCAGCTACGAGAATTACGTGGACCGCCAGGACATCAATGGCGGCCTGGATATCGGCTACAGCATTGGCAAAGAAACCTATCTGGTGGCCGGTTATCGCTATGGCCGCCAGAACCAGTTCACGCTTCCCGGTCCCGGCGGCACCACCACGAACAGCCCGTACGGCAACGCTTACCAACGCATCCTGGCGGGCGTGGAAGGCAACCCGGTGAGCTGGTTGAAGCTGGCCGTGCTCGGGGGGCCGGACATCCGGCAATGGGATTCCGCCACCCCGGCCGGGTTTGACCGGAACGGGCTGCGATATTACTGGGACGCCTCGGCGACCCTGCTGCCGGACAAAAACGACTCCGTGACGCTGAAGTCCACTCGTTTTGAGCAACCGGCTTTCTCCAGCTTCAGCATGTATGAGGACACCAAGACCGATCTCGCCTGGCGGCACAAGTTCGACGATAAATTTTCCGCGCAGTTTGGATTCACACTTTATGTCGGCGACTGGGAAAAGCCGGTGACCCGCGACGATTGGATTTACACGCCCAACACTTCGCTGGCCTGCGCTTTCACAAAAAACCTTGGCGCTGAATTGGCCTATTCTTACGACTGGGTGGACAGCAAGGTTTCCGCGGGTGAGGAACCGCTGACGAACAGCCACCAATTCACGCGCCACCTCGTTTCACTGGCCGTGAAATACACGTTTTGAACGCCGGAAGCAACGAATGTTGCTTCTTTGCCAAAAAAGGTGGGGGTTGCGGCAGCACCCCGGCTTACCCTGATTCCAGAGCCGCTGGCGGTGTGAAAGGCTGGCTTTGCCAACGGCCATTTTAATACTGCAAAGACTTTGAATTTTTCATCAACATGAGCACAAGACCGAAACTGACACTGGACGCCAATGAAGGCGTCGCCCACGTCGCCTACCGCCTCAACGAGGTCATGGCCATCTACCCCATCACGCCGTCGTCCCCCATGGCTGAGTTTTGCGATCAATGGGCGTCGGAAAACAAAAAAAACCTCTGGGGCATCATCCCGTCCATCGTCGAGTTGCAGAGCGAAGGCGGTGCGGTCGGCACAGTTCATGGCGCGTTGCAAACCGGGTCCATTGCCACCACATTCACGGCGTCGCAGGGACTGCTGCTGATGATTCCCAACATGTTCAAGATCGCGGGAGAACTGTTGCCCACGGTTTTCCATGTCACTGCCCGCGCCGTGGCGACCCATGCGCTTTCTATTTTCGGCGACCACAGCGACGTGATGGCGGCGCGCTCCACCGGCTGGGCGATGCTGGCGTCGGCCAGCGTGCAGGAAGCGCCGGATTTCGCCCTGATTGCGCAGGCGGCCACACTGCGTTCGCGAATTCCGTTCATGCACTTCTTCGACGGTTTCCGCACCTCGCACGAGGTGCAGAAAATTGAGATGCTGACCGAAGCCGATTTGCGCGCGTTGATTGACGACCAGCTCGTTGCCGAACATCGCGCGCGGGCGATGTCGCCGGAGCATCCGGTGCTGCGGGGCACGGCGCAAAATCCCGACGCGTTTTTCCAGGCGCGCGAGGCGTGCAATCCGTTTTACGCCGCCTGCCCGGATATCGTGCAACAGGCGATGGACGATTTCGCGAAGCAGGTCGGTCGCGCCTATAAACTGTTTGAATACGTCGGCGCGCCGGACGCGGAGCAGTTGATTGTGCTCATGGGTTCGGGCTGCGAAGCGGCGCACGAAACTGTCGATTTTTTGAACAAACGCGGGGCGAAACTCGGCGTGGTCAAAGTGCGGCTGTATCGGCCATTTGACAGCAGACGTTTTGTGGAAGCATTGCCGCGCTCGGTCAGGGCCATCGCGGTTTTGGACCGCACCAAGGAACCGGGCGCTGCGGGCGAACCGCTGTATCAGGATGTCGCCGCGGCGGTTCTCGAAGGCATGGCCAACGGGTGGGGCAATTTGAAATTCCTGCCCAAGGTCGTTGGCGGCCGCTACGGTTTGTCCTCCAAGGAATTCACACCGGCAATGGTCAAGGCTGTGTTTGACAATCTTGCCGCCGAAAAGCCGAAAAACCATTTTACGGTCGGCATTACCGACGACATCGCCCACACCAGCCTGCCGGTGGATCACGAATTCTCCACCGAACCCGACAACGTCATCCGCGCGTTGTTTTACGGTCTGGGCGCGGACGGCACGGTCGGTGCCAACAAGAATTCCATCAAAATTATCGGTGAAGGCACCGAAAATTTTGCGCAGGGCTACTTCGTTTATGATTCCAAGAAATCCGGCAGCATGACGGTCTCGCACCTGCGGTTCGGGCCGGAACCGATTCGCTCCACCTATCTCATCACCCGCGCGAATTTCGTGGCATGTCATCAGCCGATGTTCCTGGAGCGATATGACATGGCCAAATCGCTGGTGGCCGGCGGCACGTTCCTGCTCAACACCCCCTTCTCGCGGGACGAAATCTGGTCGAAACTGCCAACGTCGCTCCAGGAATCGCTCATTGCCAGGAAGGCGAAACTCTACGTGATTGACGCGACGAAGGTGGCCCGGGACAGCGGCATGGGCGGGCGCATCAACACCATCATGCAGGTCTGTTTCTTCGCATTGTCCGGCGTGTTGTCGCGCGACAAAGCCATCGAAGCGATCAAATATTCCATCAAAAAAACCTACGGCAAAAAGGGCGAAGAAGTCGTGGCCATGAACCTCAAGGCGGTGGACAACACACTGGCGCATTTGCACGAGGTGCCGGTGCCAAACCGCGTGAACGGCAGCGGCGGCCTGCTTCCACCCATCTCGCGGAACGCGCCGCAATTCGTGCAGGATGTCCTCGGCCGCCTCGCGGTGAGCGAAGGCGACACGCTGCCGGTCAGTGCGTTCCCGGCTGACGGCACGTTCCCGACTGCCACGGCGCAATACGAAAAGCGCAATCTCGCGCTGGACATTCCGGTATGGGATGAAAGGGTCTGCATCCAATGCCTGAAGTGCGTCGCCATCTGTCCGCACGCCACCATCCGGGCGAAGGTTTACGAACCGGCCGCGCTTAAGGGCGCACCCGCTACTTTCAAGAGCGTGGACAGCCGGAACCCGGATTTCAAGGGCTGGAAGTTCACGTTGCAGGTCGCGGCGGAGGATTGCACCGGCTGCTCGTTGTGTGTGGACGTCTGCCCCGCGCGTAACAAAACGGAAACCAAACTCAAAGCCATCAACATGCGGCCTCAGGCGCCACTACGATCGCCGGAACGCGAGAACTGGAATTTCTTCCTCGGCCTCCCTGAACTGGACCGGCGCAAGGTCAAGACAACGCAACTTCGCCAGCAACAGCTCCTGCGGCCTTTGTTCGAGTTCAGCGGCGCGTGCGCCGGTTGCGGTGAGACCCCTTACATTAAAATGCTGTCGCAACTCTTCGGTGATCGCGCCGTGATTGCGAATGCGACCGGTTGTTCCTCGATTTACGGCGGCAACATGCCGACGACGCCCTATTGCGTGGACAAAAACGGACGCGGGCCGACCTGGTGCAATTCGCTGTTTGAGGACAACGCGGAATTCGGCCTCGGTTTTCGCGTTTCCATTGACAAACAGAAGGAAATTGCCACAGAGCTGGTCAGGAAACTCGCGCCGCAACTGGGCGATGACTTCGTAACCGGCATCGTCAACGCCAATCAAACCGATGAAGCCGGCGTTTACGGGCAACGCGAGCGCGTGGCCGCGTTGAAGAAAAAATTGCCGGGGCTTGATTCGCCCGAAGCGAAACTACTGCTTGGCCTCGCCGATCAACTCGTGCGCAAGAGTGTGTGGGTGGTCGGCGGCGACGGTTGGGCTTACGACATCGGTTACGGCGGCCTCGACCACGTGCTGGCCAGCGGACGCGACGTGAACGTGCTCGTGCTCGATACGGAAGTGTATTCCAACACCGGCGGGCAGATGTCCAAATCCACGCCGCGCGGGGCGGTGGCGAAATTCGCGGCCGGCGGCAAGGCGATGGGCAAGAAAGACCTCGGCCTCATCGCCATGACTTATGGCCACATCTACGTGGCGAGCGTGGCGCTGGGGGCGAAGGACGAACAGGCGCTGCGCGCGTTCGTGGAGGCCGAATCCTATCCCGGCCCGTCGCTCATCATCGCTTACAGCCATTGCATCGCGCACGGCATCGCGGTGGACATGGGCGTCGGCGCGCGCCAGCAGAAGCTCGCGGTGGAAACCGGCCAATGGCTCCTTTACCGGTTCGACCCGCGGAGGGCCGCAGCCGGTGAGAATCCGCTGCAACTCGATTCCTCGGCCGCGAAAGCCAAGTTGCAGGATTATCTCCTGACGGAAAACCGGTTCAAGATGCTTACCAAGAGCAAACCGGAGGAGGCGAAGAAACTGTTCGCCCAGGCGGAGGTGGACGCCGAGCGCCGCTGGAAATTCTATCAATTTCTGTCCGGACGCGATCTGAAAGGCAACGGCAACGGACAAGCGGCGCCCAAGCCGGCGACGACCGTGGACCAACAACCGTGAAATCATAAATCTCCTATGAATCTGACCACCACTTATCTCGGACTGAAACTGCGGACGCCGCTCATTGCGGCAGCGTCGCCGCTGTCGGAAGAAATTGACAACATTAAGCGCATGGAAGACGCAGGCGCAGCGGCGGTGGTGCTGTACTCGCTGTTTGAGGAGCAACTGCGCCAGGACCGCGCCGAACTGGTGCGTCATCTGGAACACGGCACCGAGAGCTTCGCGGAAGCGCTGACTTATTTCCCCGAGCCGGAGGAATTTCATCTCGGCCCGGAGCAATATCTCAAACACATCACCAGGGCAAAAAAGGCGACGCGCCTCCCGATTATCGCCAGTCTGAACGGCTCCTCGGCCGGCGGCTGGACGCATTACGCCAGACTCATCCAACAGGCCGGCGCGGATGCGCTGGAACTGAACATTTATTACATCCCGACCGATTTCAACCTGTCCGGGACGGCGGTAGAACAGACCTATCTGGACATCCTCAAGGCAGTGAAATCGGAAGTAACGATTCCCGTTGCCGTGAAACTCAGCCCGTTTTTCAGCAATTTCGCAAACATGGCGAAACGGCTCGACGACGCCGGCACGAATGGACTGGTGCTTTTCAACCGGTTTTATCAGCCAGACATTGACCTCGAGACGCTGGAAGTCAAACCTAACATCCTGTTGAGCACGCCGATGGCCATGCGCGTGCCGCTGCGGTGGATTGCGATTCTTTACGGCCACATCCGCGCCAGTCTGGCCGCGACCAGCGGCATCCATCGCGCGTCCGACGTGTTGAAGATGCTCATGGCCGGGGCCGACGTGACGATGCTGTGCTCGGTGTTGATCCGGCATGGCGTCCGGCAAATCAGCACGATTGAACGCGACCTTGTGGCCTGGATGGAAGAGCACGAATACGAATCCGTGTCGCAGCTCAAAGGCAGTCTAAGCCAGAAGAACTGTCCTGCGCCCGGCGAGTTCGAGCGCGCCCAATACATGCGGGCCATTTCGAGTTATCCCGTCCCGACGGCGAACTGAAAATTTCAAAACCCGAATGTCTGTCCCAAGGGGAAATCCAGCCCGGCTGGGTGAGACTGCGCCGAACCGTTACCGACAACCGATGAAAACCTTGTCGAGCGCACCGCACGTCCTTAGTTTTATGAAATGGATACAACCATTGCCCCGGTGACAACTGCGGAGGTCCCGGTCCTGCTGGAGCTGATCCGCGAACTTGCCCGGTTCGAGCGCCTGGAACACGAGGTGCAGGCAACGGCGGAGTCACTGGGCAGTTCCCTGTTTGGCTCTCAAGCGGTGGCGGGGGCTTTGCTCGCGCGCTGTGGCGGCGAAGCCGCCGGTTACGCCATTTATTTCTTCACGTTCTCCAGTTTTGTGGGGCGTGCGGGTCTTTGGCTGGAGGACGTTTATGTGCGACCGCAATTCCGGAAACGCGGGTTAGGACGCCGTCTGATCGAGGCAGTCGCCCGGGTAGGCGTGGAACGCAACTGCGGCCGATTCGAATGGACGGTCTTGAACTGGAACGAGAGAGCGCTGAAATTTTACCGTAGCCTGGGCGCACAGGCGATGAATGAATGGATCCTGTTACGAATGACCGCTGCGGATTTGCGCCGCCTGGGCTCCGTGGCGGGCGACAACAAGCCCATGGTTTTTTAATCGCGGCGTGTCGCGCCGCAACGGAATGAATTGCGCGAAGGCTGCGAAGCAAACCGAAGCCATAGCGCGGTCCCCCACACCGCGCCGTTTTCCTGCCAAGGTGGTGCTCGCTGGCGGAACGGAGATGGCCGCCGATCATTCAACGCCTGGAAGAATCGCCTGAATCGAAGAATCACGAAAACAGGTCTTGACCTCAAGGCTCGAGGGTGGTGGAATATCCTTGATCAGTTGGGAATTTGCACAGCAGGGTTGCAGAAGGGTTCGAGGGCACTGACGCCCTCGGAGGTCAACCGGACGGTCGGGCCGCCATCCGAATAACTGAGCTCGCGTTGTTGAGCGATGAAACATCAGTTGGGAAGGCATTTTTGCAACACCCCGCTTTCATTCGGAGGTGTGCGCCCGTCGTTTTTTCTTTTTCGTTAGTCCTCGGACGCGACGCTTATTACTCCAGTCTGCGGTCTGCCCACCGCGCTGTTGAAGTCCATTCCCCGGCGGGGCAAACTCGTCGCGCTCCCAATCCCGCTGCGCGGCTCCAACCTGCCAGCTTACAGTCAACAACGCACTGCCCCGCTGGCGCTGAAGGCCCGAGGCCGTGTTCCATTTCAGAATTCGGATTCGCGCCGCGCTGTTGGGCCGTCGCAGCGGGTCGGATTTCGGATTTGAGCTGCGCTCCCAGCCGTCGGCTGCAAGGCTCGCAGGAGCGCCTTGTCATGCAGTGCCCGAAACTTAACCCAAAAAAAATAATCCCATGAAAACCTATTCGACCATTTTTCTGCTGGCTTTATTTCTGCCTCTCGAACACGTACCGGCTCAAACCAGCCCCGCCTTGAGCATCCAGGTTGCCGGAGGTGTTCCCCAATTGGCCTTCACCGGCGCCACCGGTGCGCTGTATCAAATCCAGTACCTCGATACGCTGGCCGCCACCAACAACTGGGTCGGCCTGACCAGCTTGGCGGTGACGAGTAATCCGTGCCTGCTCTCCGACGCCAGTTCAGCCGGAGTGGCGAGCCGGTTTTACCGCGCGCTGGTCGTGCCGCCGAACCTCGTGCTGGTTCCCGGTGGTTCGTTCGCGATGGGCGACTCGTTTGCCGATCTGGGCGCCGACGAGTTGCCGGTCCACACGGCGACCGTGAGCGCGTTTTACATGGAGCGGACGGAGGTTTCGACGGCGCTATGGGACATCGTTTGTTCGTGGGCAACCAACAACGGCTACAGCTTCTCCGTCAATGCCGGTCGCGGCAAGGCGCCCTCGCATCCCGTACAAATGGTGAACTGGTATGACGCGGTGAAATGGTGCAACGCGCGCTCGCAGTTGGAGAGGTTGACGCCCTGCTACTACACCAACGCCAGCCAGACGGGCGTGTATTGCACCGGCCAGTTTACGATTAGCAATTCGTTTGTGAACTGGGCAGCGAGCGGCTACCGGTTGCCCATGGAGGCGGAATGGGAACGGGCCGCGCGCGGTGGTGCTGCCACGAACCGTTTCCCGTGGGCGGACACAAACGTCATCAGCCACAGCCGCGCGAATTACAAGAGCAGCACGGGTTACGCGTACGATGTGAGCCCGACGCGCGGCTATAACCCCGCATTCACCAATGCTCCCAGTCCCTACACCGGTCCGTGCGGTTACTTTGCCACGAATGGATTCGGCTTGTTCGACATGGCCGGCAACGTGTCGGAGTGGTGCTGGGATTGGCACGATGCGAATTGGTACACCAACGCCGCTGCGACGGACGCGGACACGCGCGGGCCGGTCTCGGGCAGCAACCGGGTCTTGCGCGGCGGCTCGTGGGACGGCCCGGCCCCGGACTGTTGCTGCGCCCTGCGCAATAGCAAAGCGCCGTCCGGCGCCGTCAACGAAACCGGGTTTCGGTGTGTCCGGAAGCCGTGAACAGAAAAGCTGTTTGATCTGAACGAGGCGCATCGTTTGGGTGCGGAGGGCGTTCGAAACATGAAAAGACTGGCAGTTTGGGTGCTTACGTTGCAGGCAGCAGTGCTGGGGTGGTATCCTCATGCCGACGCCCAGACCGCCGATGACAATTGGGATGGCCGGTTCGGCCCGCCCGGCGTCGGCGGCACGGTGGCCGCCATCGCCGTCAGCGGCGACGACGTTTATGTGGGCGGCACGTTCACGACCGCGGGCGACATCAACGCCACCAACATCGCCCGGTGGAATCCCGTCACCGGTTGGTCGGCGCTCGGCAGCGGCGTCAACACAACGGTCCTGGCCATTGCGGTAAGCGGCAGTGATGTTTATGTGGGTGGTCTTTTCACCAATACCGGCGCTGTCAGCGTCAACCACATCGCGAAGTGGAATGGAACCAATTGGTCGTCACTCAGCGCGGGAGTGAATGGCGACGTGCGCGCGCTCGCCGTCAGCGGCACCAACCTTTACGTGGGCGGGGCGTTTCTTAACGCCGGCGCATTGACGGTCAATCGCATCGCCCGGTGGAACGGCAGCAGTTGGTCGGCGCTCGGCACTGGCGTGAGCGAAGGTGTCAATGCGATTGCCGTCAGTGGCACCAACGTCTATGTCGGCGGCTTTTTCTTCTCCGCCAGCGGTGTTACCGTCAACAACATCGCCCGGTGGAACGGCAGCAACTGGTTCGCCCTCGGGAGCGGAATCGTCGGCTCGGTCAGCGGGATTGCCGTCAGCGGCACCAACGTCTATGTCGGCGGCGCAATCACCAAAGCCGGTGGCGTCAACACCACGAACATTGCCAGATGGAACGGGAGCACCTGGTCGGCGCTGGGCGGCGGAATCAATGGGGATTTCTTTTCCATCGCCGCCAGCGGCAGCAACGTTTATGTGGGCGGCTATTACACGAAGGCCGGCTCGCTGTCGGCCAGCAACATTGCCAAATGGAACGGGAGCAGTTGGTCGGCGCTCGGCACAGGGATTGCCGATGGCGCGGCGCGGGCCATGGTCATCAGCGGCAGTGACGTTTTTATGGGAGGGAATTTCGCCTACGTGGGCGATGTCGCCGGTTTCAACGTCGCCCGCTGGAACGGCAGCAACTGGTTCGCGCTCGGCAGCGGAATGGAAAACATGGTCGCTGCGCTGGCGGTCAGCGGCGGCGATGTCTATGCCGGAGGCTATTTCATCGGCGCCGGCTGGCGCAGCGCCAATTACATCGCCAGATGGAATGGCGACAGTTGGTCGGCTTTGAGCAACGGCGTTGGAGATGTGGTCAATGCCATCGCGATCAGCGGCAGCAATGTTTATGTCGGCGGCGCGTTTACGAATGCCGGCGTGCTGGCGGCCAGCCGCGTCGCCCGTTGGAACGGCAGCAGTTGGTCGGCGCTGGGCAGCGGTGTTGACGACGTGGTCTATGCCATTGCCGTCAGCGGCAACAACGTGTATGTGGGCGGTGCTTTCACCAATGCCGGCGGAATCAGCGCCACGAATATCGCCCGTTGGAACGGCAGCAGTTGGTCGGCGCTGGGTGGCGGCATCGGCGGTCTGGCCAATGCCCAAGTGCGCGCGATTGCGGTCAGTGGCAACGATGTTTACGTGGGCGGCTATTTCACGACCGCCGGTCCGGTCAGCGCCACGTGCCTGGCCCGATGGGATGGAAACAACTGGTTCGCGGTCGGCGGCGGCCTCAACGGCACCGTTCGCGCGCTGGCCTTCAACGGCAGTGACGTGTATGCAGGCGGCAGTTTCACAACCGCGGGCGCGCTGACGGTTAATCATATTGCCCGGTGGGATGGAAACAATTGGTTCACACTTGGCACGGGCGCGAGCAACCGGGTTGATGCCGTCGCGCTGAACGGCACTAATGTCTATGCAGCCGGCGAGTTCACCGGCATTGGCGGGATCGTCGCTAATTACATCGCCCGGTGGAACGGCAGCAGTTGGTCCGCCTTGGGCGGTGGCCTGAATGACAGTGTTTATGCGGCCGCGGCGAGCGGCAGCCAAGTCTATGTCGGCGGCGCGTTCACGACAGCGGGTGGGAAGGCGTCCTACCGTTTCGGGATCTGGCGTAAGGTCGCGGCGCCGTATCTGTCCGTCCGGGGCACGGCGACCAACAGCGTGGTGGTTTCCTGGCCGAACTTGGGCAGCTACACGCTTCAGCAAAATAACGATCTGGCAAGTGGAAGCTGGGTGACAAGCGGCTATTCCATTTCCACCAGCAACGGCACGAACAGCGTCACCCTCACGCCGCCCACCGGAAATTTGTTTTTCCGGTTGAAGCAGTAGGCTCCGTTGGCAAGCCCGTCGCGGAAGAACCCGCCTTCGCACGAATGCTTCGGCTCGGCAGGCGAGGGCGATGAATCGAGGAGGAGGACGATTAAAATTTTGCCCGGACGCGGCTTAAAAAACTTCCGCCTTCAGGCCGGTTGTCTGGCACACGGTTTGTGCGATCTGGGACAGTATCTTCAGCGGCAGGTGCCACATTCGGTATGCGACCCGCTGCATTTGGCCATTGAACCCGCCGGGTTTTTCCGTACGCTGGATGACATGAGCAAATTGAGAAATCCAGCCACCGGCGAGGGGTATCTCGGCGGAATCATGGTTCACAAAATCTCCCGCGCGGTGGGCATTGTGGACAACGTGGCAGAAGCCAAAGACGGGTGGCCGCCGCAGATTACCCTGAAACTGAAGGATGGCTCCCTCAAAAAGGGCAAGTTGAGCGATTTCCGCGAGCCGCACGCCGCCGAACGGGAACAAATCACCGCCGCGTAACCCAACCGAAGCAAACGAAGTTAACGAAGGTCTCTTTCCAGTCTTCGTTCCCTTCTGTAGAAATGGACTGCCCGACTTCTCGAGTTAAAAAACTTCCGCCTTCAGGCCGGTTGTCTGGCGCACGGTTTGTGCGATCTGGGACAGTATCTTCAACGGCAAGTGCCCGCATTCGGCGTGCGACATCGGCCGCGCCGCCGAGTAAATCTGCACCAGCGAGATTTGCGCACCGTCCGCCCTCAATTCCTTCAGCCGCTGGGCATATTGCTCGATCTCTTCAACCGGTGGTTCCTCGCCGTTGATGGCCGGGAACAGGCTCTGGATGACGACGGGGCGTTGCCGCGCCAGCGACAGGATGTTTCTCAATACCTTCTCCAGTGACACGTCGCCGCGGTTCACCTTGTTCAGAAAGGCCTGCGTGCCGCCGTCAAGCTTCGCCCAAATCTCGTCGGACTTCGTGAGGTGCTTCAAACCTTCCTGCACCTGCGGTCGATCCAAACCGGTCGCATTCGTAATCAGCACGATTTTGAAAAATGGGTATCCACCCAGCGCCCGGACACGCACGACCGCCTGCACGGCTTCGGTGAAATTGGGCGCCAGCGTCGGCTCGCCGTCGCCGCTCAGGGCGACGTGCCGCAGTTGCAGCAATTCGTCCGGCAGCGCCTGGTAAGCCGGACGCTCGCGCAACCGGCCCTGGTGTACAAACGTCAGCGTCCGGCGTAGTTCATCCCCCATCGTGTCCACCTCCAGCACCATTTCACGCGGCGGTGTGCGGCGGTCCACCTCACAATACACACAGTCGAAATCGCATCGTTGGTCGGGGTTCATGTTCACGCCCAGCGACAGCCCGTGAGCGCGCGGGGAGATGACCGCATACACAAAACGATTGTTCAGAAAATCACGCGGCCGGTCGAACGCCGTCTCCCGCATCAAAGGATGATGCGCAGGCGCGGGCCGTTTCTTGTCCGATCCGTTCGCGGACGCCGGTTTGCTGTTAAGCTCTTCCACTATTCTCATAAGGCACGTTAAGCGCACCCCGCATTTCACACTACACGGTTCTTGTCAAAGTCTTGACATGCCTTGCGTGGCCGAATGCGATGCTCCAGCCGTGCTTTGAAATTCAGCAGAACGGTTGCACATGACCTGCCCACATCTTGGCAATGAGAGAACATTTTTTGTCAATTCGCGCATCGCGCTTGGAGAAATGCGGACGCCTGCCGTAGTTTCTCTGTATGAGCGTGAAACGCGGTGTAACTTCAAAAAACGACCGGATGGCCTGGCTCAAGGGCGGCGATGTGCGGTGCGCGTTCCCGCCATCCAAGCCGGCGGGACGGATTTGGCGGCTGGTGTTGCTGGGGGCCCCGGGCGTCGGCAAGGGCACGCAGGCGGAGTTGTTGTCCGAACGGCTGGGCGCCTGCCAGTTGTCCACCGGCGATGTATTCCGCGCAGCCCGGTGTCTTGGGGAAGGCGAACGTTCGCCCGCGCTGGAGGCCGCGATGCATTACATGATCCGCGGCGATTTGGTGCCGGATGAAATTGTGCTGGGCATTGTGCAGGAACGCCTGCGCTGTCTGCGTTGCTGCGGCGGTTTCCTGCTGGACGGCTTTCCGCGTACAGTTGCCCAGGCTAAAGCATTGGAAGACCTGTTGAAAAAGGAAAACGTGCCATTGACGGCCGTGCTCAATTATGAATTGCCCATTGACCAGGTGGTCGCCCGGTTGTCTGGCCGCCGCACCTGCTCGAAGTGCAAAGCCGTTTTCCACGTGACCAACATGCCGCCGCGCGTGAAGGGCATTTGCGACCATTGCGGCGGGGAACTGATTCAACGCGAAGACGACCGGCCCGAATCCATCCGCGTGCGAATGGAGGCCTACGAAAAGAGCACCCGGCCGCTGATTGATTTCTACCAGAAACGCGGATTGCTGGTCTCGATCACTGCGGAAGGCTCGCCCGAAGAAATCTACCAACGCACACGCTCGCTCGCCCTGGTCCAATGACGCATTCAGCAAATCCTCGGCAACTGCTCGCCGCCGGGCATGTCGAGAATCCGCTTTGCGCCAATCGCGCTTTGCAACGCCACCAGTGGCGCGGCGCTTTCCGTCACCTTGCCGATGACCGCCGACGCGGCGCCGACGGCGTAACGGCCCACGATTGACAGCGCGCGTTCCGCATCTTTTGCCGCGACGAACGCCACAAACCGCCCTTCGCACGCCACGTGCAGCGGGTCGAGGCCCAGCATTTCGCAAGCCGCATGGACGTCTTCGCGCACGGGCACGGATTTTTCCACGATTTCGATACGGACGCCCGCACCCCCGGCGATTTCGTTGAGCGCGCTGGCGAGGCCCCCACGAGTCAGATCGCGCAAACAATGAATTTCAATCCCGGCTTGGAGCAGTTCCAAAACTATTTCATGAACAGGCGCGGAGTCGCTTTCGATGGCGCTTTCGAATTGCAGCCCTTCGCGCACGGCCATAATAGCCATGCCGTGCCGGCCCAAATCGCCGCTCACCAGCACAGCGTCGCCGGGCCGGACGCTCCCGGGCGCAATGACCAGCGGGTGTTCAACCACGCCGAGGCCAGCGGTGTTGATAAACAGGCCGTCGCCCTTGCCTTTGTCCACGACTTTGGTGTCACCGGTGATGATTTGCACGCGACACCGCCGCGCCGCGTCGCGCATCGAGCAGACGATGCGCCAGAGCGTATCCATTGGCAGGCCTTCCTCAAGGATGAAAGCGGCGCTGAGATAAACCGGGCGTGCGCCGCTCATGGCGAGGTCATTCACCGTGCCATGCACCGCCATTGAACCAATGTCGCCTCCGGGGAAAAATAACGGCCGCACGACATAGGAATCGGTCGTGAATGCGAGCTTCTTGCCGGTCCATTCGACCACCGCCGAATCGTGCTGTGCGCCGGGCAGTGAATTGGGGAACGCGGTCAGGAACATCTTGCTGATGAGTTGGTGCATCAACTTCCCGCCGCCGCCGTGCGCCAGCAACACGTGTGGATATTGCTCGATGGGGATGGGGCAGGCCGGTGTGAAATCTTTGTTTGGTTCCATGGATGCTCTTGATTTTTGATTTACGATTTACCCGCCGCGCCCACATCCGAGGTTGCAGCGTAAATCGTATATCGTAAGTCGTAAATTCAATATCGCCGGTATCGGTAGTAAGCCGCGCAGGCGCCTTCGCTGGACACCATCGTCGCGCCGAGCGGATGTTCCGGGGTGCATTTCGTGCCAAACGCCGGGCATTCGTGCGGTTTAATTTGTCCCTGCAAGACCAGCCCGCTGAGGCATTCGGTCGGTTCTTCCACGCGCTGGCCGGCGAGACCGAACTTCTTTTCGGCGTCGAATGCGGAGTAAGCATCGTTCAACCCCAGACCACTCTGTGGAATTTCGCCGACGCCGCGCCATTTGCGCGGGACGACCTTGAAAACCTTCTGGATGAGTTCCTGCGCGGGCCGGTTGCCTTCGCGGCGTACCGAACGGGTGTACTGGTTTTCGACTTCGGCGCGACCGGATTCGAGTTGCGCCACGACCATCAGCACACCCTGCAGAATGTCCAGCGGCTCGAAACCGGTGACGACAATCGGCACATGATATTTCGCCGCAATGGGCGGGTATTCCTCGTATCCCATCACGGTGCAGACATGTCCCGCGGCGAGAAAACCCTGCACGCGGCAATTCGGCGACGACAGCAGCGCCTCCATTGCCGGCGGCACGAGCACGTGCGAGATAAGCATCGAAAAATTCTTCAAATTTTTTTGCCCTGCCTGATACACCGCCATTGCCGTCGCTGGCGCGGTGGTTTCAAAACCGACAGCGAAGAAGACAACTTCCCTGGCCGGGTTTTGTTCCGCGAGTTTCACCGCGTCGAGCGGTGAATAAACGATGCGCACGTCCCCGCCTTTGGCTTTGACGGCAAGCAAATCCGTCGCGCTGCCCGGCACGCGCAGCATATCGCCAAACGAGGCAAAAATGACGTCGGGCCGCGCCGCGATTTCAAGCGCTTTGTCTATGATTTCGAGCGGGGTTACGCATACCGGACAACCCGGCCCGTGGATGAGTGTGATTGGTTTGGGCAACAATTCGTCAATGCCGAACTTGACGATGGCGTGTGTCTGGCCGCCGCAGACTTCCATGATGTTCCACGGCCGGGTCGTGCGACGATGGATTTCCCGCGCGAATTGTTGCGCGCGTTCGCCATCACGATATTCGTCGAGGTATCTCATGTTTATTTGGTGGGGCGAGGCTACTGACGAGCCGGCTCGCGAGGACGCTCGCCCCACCGCATTATATTATCAACCGCTCTGCACCGGCGGGACGCCCGCGCTGCCGCTTTCCAATTCACCCAGTTCCTCCATCTGCTTCAGGTAATCGAACACCTTACGCGCCTCGTCCTCATCCAATTTGCTGAGCGCGAAACCGACGTGGACGATGACATAATCGCCGACTTTGGCCTCCGGCACGTAAGCGAGGCTGGCTTCCTTGAGGATGCCGCCAAAGTTGATCTTGCCCATGAGCGTGAGCGGCTCATCGCCACTGATGCTCTCGATTTTTCCTGGAATGGCCAGACACATATCCCTTTAATCTAACCGCTTGTGCGCAAGGCGGCAACGACTTGCCCCGGGGCAATCCCACCATCGTTCGGCGGCACTCGCTGGTGCCAATACGGCCGAAAATTTTCCGCGCGCAGCCGCTTCACGATTCGTTCGGTCAAATAGCGGTTTTGGAAACAACCGCCGCTCAACACCACGCGCGGCTCGCCGATTCGTTTAGCTACCGCCACTACGGCCTCGGCCAGCGCATGGTGAAATTTCGCCGAAATTTCGCCAACGGCAACGCCTTTTTGCGCGTCCGATAAAATCGCCTCTATCATGGGCAACCAATCCAGAATCATCTCCGATTTCCGATTTCCGATTTCCAATTTGTCGGCAGCCGCACCTGTTTTTTCAATTGGCAATTTGCAATTGGCAATCGGCAATGAATAGGCTTCGTCCGTTTCGGTTCCTTCCAGTGCAAATTCCAATTCCATGGCGGCCTGGCCTTCAAACCGGATTCGCTGGCGCAGATTGACGAGCGAGGCGGTGGCGTCAAACAACCGGCCCACACTGGAAGTCAGCGGCGAATTCAATTTTTTCGCCAGCATCGTTTTCAGCGTGGCCAGTCCCGCGGTCGAAAATGCGGCAAGGGGAGCGCACGCGCCTCGCGTGCCGGTCGGCGCGCCCCCGCGCCGACCTTTGGTTTGTTTGTCAAAGACTTGATCACCGAAAATTTCGTAAAGTAATCCGAGCGCGGTGCGGCGCGGTTCCTTGACGGCCTGGTCGCCGCCGGGCAACCGGAACGGACGCAAATGCGCGATGCGTTCGACGCTTTTGTCCGTAACAAGGAAAAACTCGCCGCCCCAAACCGTGCCATCGAGGCCGTAGCCGGTGCCGTCCCACGAAACACCCAGCGCGGGTGGCGCAATTTCATTTTCCGCCATACAGGAAAGGACATGGGCGATGTGATGCTGGACGCCAATGTAGCGCAGGCTTCCAGCCCGCGAGTTTGCGGAGCATCCTTGCTCTGCAGCCGCGGATAGGACGGCAGGGATGCCGCCAGAACCCGCAGGCAGGGACGCCTGCGCTACGATTTCCTGTGCATACTTGGTCGAGAGATAATCCGGGTGCAAATCAGCGGCGACGATTTGCGGTGTTGCTTCGTAAAGCCGCTCGAAGTCGGCGATGACCTGGCGAAAGGCATTGTGCGCCGCTTCGGTTTCCAGATCGCCGATATGCTGGCTGATGAAAATCTGATTGCCGACCGAGAGCGCCACGGTGTTTTTGAGATGGGCACCCACGGCCAGAATTGTGCTGCCGGCATCTTGCCGGCAGTCCCGTTTGTCCTGCCAGCGGGACGCTGGCAGCACGTTAACCGGTAAGGGTGCGTAGCCGCGCGCCCGACGTAGCACCAGCTCCCGGTCCAGCATTACGCGCACAATCGAATCATCCACGTGCCGGACGATGGGGCGATTGTGGACGAGGAAAACATCAGCGATGCCGCCGAGACGCTCCAGCGCCTCAAACTCGTCCGTGCAAATCGGTTCATCACTCAGATTGCCGCTGGTGGCCACGACCGGGAATCCGAGTTCAGCCATGAGCAAATGGTGCAGCGGGGTGTAAGGCAGCATGACGCCGAGATTAGGATTGCCGGGAGCCACGGAATTGCCGCTTGCCGCTTGCCGCTTGCCAATTTTTTTCAGCAAAACAATCGGTGATTCGGGTGAGCGGAGAAGCCGTTCTTCAAGCGGGGAAACTTCGCAGTCGGCCTTAATGCCTGCCAACGACGGATACATAAGCGCGAACGGTTTTTCCTCGCGATGCTTGCGCTGGCGCAAAAGCCGGACGGCTTTGTCGCTGTGCGCGTCCACTATCAAATGAAACCCACCCAACCCTTTGACTGCGACAATTTTGCCGGTGCGAATGCCCTCAACAGCGGCCAAAAGTGCGTCGTTATTTTGGAGTGCGCGGACATGTCCGCGCTTTGAAAGCGGCCACATGTCGCCGCACTCGCAAAACTCCAGCCGCGGGCCGCAGACCGGGCAGGCATTCGGTTGGGCATGAAAACGGCGGTCGCGCGGGTTGTCATATTCAGCCTGGCATTGCGGGCACATCATGAATGCCTTCATCGAGGTGTTTGCGCGGTCATAAGGCAGGGATTCGATGATGCTGAAGCGCGGGCCGCAATTCGTGCAGTTGGTAAATGGATAACGGTACCGGCGATTTTTCGGATCGAAAATTTCGCGCAGACAATCGGGACAGGTGGCGATGTCCGGCAGCACGAGCGCGGTTTTATCGCCACCGGCTTCGCTTTTGCGAATTTCAAAATCTATGAACCCAACCAAATCGAGCCACGAAGGTTCAAGGCTTTGAATAAAACTGCGCGGTGGTTTTTCGGTTTCAAGCCGTAAAAGGAATTGTTCTAGAGCCGGACGCGGGCCTTCGACTTCGATGAAAACTCCCTGCGGTGAATTGTTGACCCAGCCGGTGAGTTGAAGTCCGGTGGCGAGCCGGAAGACGAACGGGCGGAAACCGACTCCCTGCACCGCGCCGCGGACGACCAGTTTCAGCCGCAATCGGTCGGGCGCGGCGGACTTCATATCACTTCTCAATTTCAAAGCCTTCGAGGACCATGTCGGTGGAATTCACGGCTTTGAGATGCAGTGACTCGCAGATGGGGCAGATATCCGGCAGATGGTCCGTCTCGAACTGGTGACCGCATTTGGTGCAGCGCACCAGCGGCGCCACTTGCGTCAGCGCCAGCGTTGCATCCTTGACGAGTTTGCTCTCCTTTTTCACGACTTCAAAACTGAACTGCACGTGCTCGGCGCTGTGACTGGTGAGGGGGTTGAAACGGATTTTGATGGATTTAACGCGCCTGGCCCCTTGCGCGGCGGCCTGTTTTTCAACCGTGTCAACGATGGCCCGGACGAGATGGACTTCGTGCATAAATTGTTTTCCAGTCTGCCATCGCGTCTTGCGCCGGTCAATGCGTGAACGGAATCAAACGGGCAGGAGTGAATTTGTTTGTGCTCATTGTGTAACCACGAAACACACGAATTACACGAAAGAGTCTTCCAGAGGCGCTCTTTAAGCATCAACTTTGGTTTGTGCTTCTTTTGTGTGTTTCGTGTATTTCGTGGTTAAACCGGAACGGATATTCAACGGCTGCCCGCCAGCGCTCGAATTTTTTCCAACGCGGTTTGATAACCCCGGCGGGCCAGCGGAGAAAGTTCCTCGCCAAATTGGAGATTTTCGACGGGGATGGTCAGCCACCAGGCGGGCGGGCAACGTCCGAAAAGCTGTTGCGCCAAGGCCAACAACGAGCGCGGGTCCGCGGCGTGGGCCATGAGTTGCGCGCCGTCGGCAGGTTCGAGTCGGCGCTCCTGGACTTCGGTGGAAGCGTCCGTGGCGGCGTCCACAAAAACCACGGCGCGCGCCTCGGATATCGGTTCGGCGAGTTCCGGTGTCAGTTGATGGCGCACGAGGGCGACCACGCCGGGCAGGGCCTGGCCGGCCACGGCAGCGGCCACCTTCGCCCCCACGCCGTCATCACTGCGCAAGGTGTTGCCATAGCCGATGACGAGAAGATCGGGGCGTTGCGCCGTCGTCCGTTTTTCGCTCATGTCACCAGTCTAATCGCCCAATCCCGGCAAATCCAGTTGTCTCCATACCTCGTCACTGGCTGGCGCATAGCGCTTCGAGCAGATACCGCAATTCCTCCTGCACCAGATTCTGGTCACCGACGGTTTGGGCGATTTCGGCCCTGACCAGTTCACGGAAGCGTTTGCGCAACCGGTGAACAGCCACTTTCACGGCGCCTTCGGTCAACCCGAGTTCCTCCGCGGCGTCGGCTTGGGAAAGCGAAGGCACTTCGCCCAGCAGCCACGGCTTGAGCGCGGCAAATTGCTCACGCCTGCCCGGGGCTTCGGCTTCAGCCGCCAATGTGGCCAGACTCCGTTCCACCAGGGTCACCGCCCATTGGTGATCGAAGAAAGTGTCCAGCACCACGCCAGCCGGATCGGGAATCTGTAACCCGGCGGCCGTGTCCGCACCAGCGCCGGCCTCGATGGCAATCGGCGCCTGGCCGCCACCGCGCTTGGCAGCCCGGGCGCGGGCGCGCTCGTCTGCCAGAAAATGCTTTACCGCGCCGAGCAGAAATGAGCGGAATTGCCCGCGGCCGGGTTCCACCGTGTCAAGGCCACGCCTGGCCAGCAGGCGCGCGAAGAATTCCTGGGTCAGGTCGCGGGCGGTTTCTTCGTTCCGTCCCTCACGGCGAATGAAAGCGAACACCGGCTTCCAGTAAGCCGCGCACAATTCGCCCAAAGCGGCTTGAGCTTCCGGCGATTCGCCCCGCGCCTGGAGAACCTCGGTCCAGCGGGTAGGGGCGAACTGGCTGGAAGTGACAGGAATGGCGGAACCGGTGGTCTCGTTTGTGTTCATTTCGGTTTGGCAAGGCCGAACAGAGCCTTGGCTTTTGCGCTCAACAGAAGGTAACCCGGCCAGCCAATTGCCAGCATCAGGAAAACCACACACGCCGCCGCCAACCGCGGTCGTCCGGTGGCGTAAACGGTCAGGTTCAAGGGCGCGATATCCACCGATCCGTGTTCCGGATTGATCGCGGTCATGACAAGAATGAACAGGCCAGCCACCAAAGCGAGAGCGAGGACTGCGAGCGCGATAAAACGCCAGCGCCGGCTGAGGGTCAACAACGCCACCCCCGCGAACAAATGTGCCAATCCGGGACTGAAAGTCAGGTTCACGGGGCGGCTGTAAAAGCCCGCCAGGCAGTCAATCACTGCGAAGAAACCGATGCTGATAAAAAGCCAGGCACTCACGGTCCACCAGAATGGCCGTTTGATTGCTTTGGCCGCGGATGCGGCGCGCGAAACACCCAATGGACTGCCGCCGGCCACCGGATCTTCATTACCCGTGACCGCGTCAAGGTTGCCGGACTTCAGCGCCGCGTGAACTTTGAGAAACCCAAGGAAAAACCAGGCGAGCGCCAGGCACAGCAGCAGTGTCAGGGCAAACGTCGCCGCCCAAACCGGTGCGGGAGCCGGCCCTTCCACCGGCCAGATGTTCCAGACCGCCACCAGCCAGGCAATCAGCGGAGCAAACAACAGAACCGCCCTTGGACTCCACACCCGCCACGAGCCAAACCACACGGCGCTGCGTTCCGAAACGTGCGGTGCGACGCCCGTGAGAGCCACCACGGCTTTCTGGGTCGCATCAAACCAGGCGGCAGCTTGCGCGTTGATCCGGCTCACGGGCGCGGAACCGTCCGGAACTGGAGTAAGCTGGACAGTCCGTTGCCGGTCGCCGGTCCCGAACGTGATGGAAAGGAAATGGAGCGGTTCGTATTTCATCGCTCCGGGTCCCAACAACAACGGAAACCCGCTCAATGCCCACGGACCCTTCCACATCTGGAACTGGCCAACGCTCAGGTCGCGGATGTCCTTCAGCGGAATCACGACGCGCGTCTCCCACGGGCTGACGAACACAAGGTTTCCGGATTCAAGCTGCAAATCGCCCTTGCAATGGAAAACCTGCGCCCACGGGCCCGGAAAGCTCTTTCGCATCCGCTCCGGGGTTGAGAAATAGCACGCCGCACGGCGCTCCGGGATGGTTGCCGCATGTCCGGTGGCCGGCGCTGCCGGGTGAGCGGCGATGGCTTCAACGCTGGTTTTGATTTCACCGGCGCTGTGATACCGCTTCTCCCGTTCCTTTTCCAGCGCGTGCAGCACAACTTCATCCACGCGCGGATCAATCGGCGATTTTTGCGACGGCGGGGCAAAGCGGCCGATGGGCAACTCGCCGGTGAGCATTTCGTAAAATACCACT
>Ga0335081_10003774_pt1 | contig 23866 bp, 27 predicted proteins | sample Lox_Sample_35_FD_206713 | JGI IMG/M metagenome (GOLD analysis project Ga0335081, IMG submission 206713) | Soil microbial communities from Loxahatchee National Wildlife Refuge, Florida, United States - Lox_Sample_3.5 | ecosystem: Environmental > Terrestrial > Soil > Wetlands | place: USA...
ACGTTCTCACCATCACCGGGGCAGTCGTAGTCGGCTGCATCGTGCTGGCAATTCTGTTCTACGTGATCGCACTGGTATCGGTCCCAGCGATCGTCTTCTTCCCAGCCTATTCAATCTATTTCTTCGCCCCACGCTACCGCCCGCTAAGCGTAGCGCTCTACCCACCGCCAAATGCTCCGCTCTCGCCACTACCGCAACCAGCGGGATAAAAACAATTCGCACGGGAAATAGGCTTTCATTACCAAATTACAAAATGTTCCCCTGTGTCCCCTGTGCTGAATTGTTTCGAACTACTGCTGCGGACTCCGCAACCGCGCCCCCCGCCCATGCGGCCACGAAAATCTCCGCCCGATAATGCACTTCACAATCAGATGATCCGTCGACCGTGTCACTCCCACTCCCACTCCGAAGTTGAACTCCCATTGCGGACCGAAATCCACATCCACTGCCGGGAAAAACTGCTGCTGCTGCTCCCTCAATGGATCGAATCCCGTGATCGATCCATACGACGCGTAATACTCCAGCCCTCCGGCAATTTTTTTCGTAATGTTGTAGCTGAATTTCACATTCGGAGAAAACTCCACGCCCTTATTCACGCTCGGCCCGTGAAACGAGCGGTCTAGCGTCGGATTGAACGAGAAATACCATTTCCCGATCGTCCGATCGACAATCGGACGAATCTCCCACGTCCACGTGTCCGGCGAAAACGCCGCCCGCTGATACCCAATCTCGTTCGACACGCTCACGCCCACCGGCCAGTGCCACGATGGGGGCACCCTCACCCGCGGACGAATGTGATCGCCCACCCACTGCCATCCCCCGTCCGACTGTATGCTCGTGAAAACATAGAACCCGACCTCCGACCAGTCGTTCACTCCCTGCGTGATCTCCAGCGTCTCGTGTTCCGCATGATTCGTTGGCAGCATTCCATCGATCACTGTCTTGCTCCCCGAGACCGTGAAGTTCGAATGCACCTCAACCATGGTCGATCGTGGAGCCACCGTCTCCGATCCATACACCTGAATTTCGTAATTATCCTGAGCGCAAGCGAAGGAAGGGAGGAAAGCCAGAGATAACGCGGTCAGAAAGAATAGCCCAAGCGATCGAATCATGAGAATGAAAATGCGAAATAGAAAGCGGCTGCCCACAGCCCGACCGCGACGTTCCATCATGCACGTCATGCCCCGCAGAATCAACTTCTCCGCACGCGCAGCAATGGAGAGAATTTTGTACACACAACAACGTGATAACTGTGATGGGCGCGTTCGGGTGCCCGATTTCTCGCGCGTTCGTTGCGCGAGATGTGATGGCATGCAGGGACTCTGGAGCGATCTCGGCTCCAACAGCATGCCCAACTTCTCCTTCATCGTTCCCAGTCAGTGCAACGACATGCACGGTCGCAGCAATGGCACCGCTTTCTGCGGATTCGACCCTCACGACAACGGCACGCAAGCCGGGCTCAACCCGGCCCTGATCATCCTCGGTGATCAGGTCGTCCAAAAAATCGTCAACGCGATTCATGCCTCGAAAGCCTGGAGCACCGGCAAGAACGCGATCGTCGTCACTTGGGACGAGAACGACTACTCAGTCCAGCCGATCCTCAACCGCGTCGTTACCATCGTCGAAACCAATTACGGCGTCAAAGGCGTGCAGAGCGGAGAAACCTATACCCACTTCTCCTTGCTGCGTTCCATCGAAGGCGGATTCAGCATCCCGTGCCTGAACCACGCCTGCGACGACACAACCAAAACCATGAAAGACCTGTTCGCCACCAAGTAATTTTCTTCTGCAGGGGAAAAAGGGGTTGTAATTGAAAAGGGTGCCCCACTTCTGGCCGGTTTTGCCAGAAGTGGGGTTTTTAGTGGCCGCAAAGGCTCAACGAAGAGAGGCACGAAAAAAGGCCGCCCCGGAGAGGAGCAGCCTTCTTCATTCACTTAAAGCCGAACTAATCCTTCCCATTATCCAAATACGGTTTCGTCCGATGCACTTTCGAATGAGCCCCCGCAACCGGCTTATCATCTGCCGAGCTCAACCGCGCACTGCCTTCCTCACTTGCCGCAGCCGGCAGCCCTGACGCATTCGTATCCATCGCCTCCTCCAGTGTCGAACCCGAAGGCGCCTTCGCCACCGGGAACACGCCGTGTACCCTCTGCGCCAGATACGACGCCGCCTGATAATCCCCGGCCATCTGCCCCGACGTTGTCGAAGGCAGCCAGTTCGGATTCATCCCCCTGCTGAGCGTCCTCGGGCTGCTCCACGTCGTGCCGCCATTCGACGACGAGATATATCCTTCGCTCAGATTGCACGAGCTTTTGCAGTTTGAGTTTGGAAAGAAGTTGTACGTCACCGCAATCCGCGCCGTACTGCCCGACGTTCCCGGCTGGATCGCGAATCCCGGCGTGAAATGATCGATCGTGCTGGTGACTGGATCGATCGGCACCCGCGTCACCGCGCTCCAGGTGGATCCATCCGTCGAAGAGCTGTACACGATGTCATTCGCCGAGCAGCTCGTCCGGAATCTGCAGTCCGCCCACATCACATACACTTTCCCCGACGCATCCATCTGCGCCGCCGGAAGGGGCATAGCCCGCATGTTGCCGCTGACTCCGTGTTCGTCGATCGTCGCCACCGTCACCGGAGCGCTCCAGGTCGTTCCGCCATCCGTCGACTTGAATGCCAGAATGCTCGAAAGGAATTGGTCGCCCAGTGGAACAATCACTGTCCCGTTCGGCTGCACCAGCGGAATACCTCCCGTTCCAAATGCTCCGTTCGACGTGCCCTGCCTCGCGCTCCATGTCGTGCCACCGTCCGTAGACGTGCTCATCTGGATCTTGTCGCCCAGACTGAAATCGTCCCACTCCACGTAGCAATTCCCATAATGCGGACTGCTAGCCGTGTTGTCGCAGCCGATCCACGGCTTGTCGTAAAAGCCGCCCGACTCCACGATCGACACCGTCGACGGATTGTTCCACGTGATGCCGTCCTTCGAGCTGCTCACCAGAACCGCCGCTCCGTGCGCTCCGCCGGAGTTCGACAGTGCCAGCGTTTCCACCAGCCACATCCTGTATTTGGCGTTGAAGACCACCGACGTGTCGCTCGCGCGGTCATACGTCCCCGTGCCTTCAATGTTGGTGATGCCCGGCAGATTTCCCTGTGTCCACGTCACTCCTCCATTCGTCGAAGTCGAGAACCCAATGTCGGAAGCGCCGCCGTCCGAAAAGCGTCCCACTTGAAACGTCGAAACGATCGTCTTTCCCACCGCGTAGCTCGAGGGCTCGACTTCCGTCTCATGCTGGCTCGTCGTATTGGTGAATGTATCGGTGCTGATCTGTGTGAGTGGAATCTGGGCAAGCGCCGTCGCCGCCATCAACATCAGCAGCCCCGGCAATGCGAAACAAATTTTTGCTGCACGCATCTTCTTTCTCGTAACGCTGGGCAAGGCAGTCCTCCACAATGTGAGTTGGACAACGCGAACTAAACTGAAATCCGCAGCCGCCGCGCAAATTCGCAGATTAAAGATGACCCCAGTGCGGCAGCTCGCTCCGGGATACGGCAGGAACAGGCGCCCAGAGCGCCGAATGGCCGTCAACTATAGCCCCGTAGTACTCGCCGGTCAACGCGCAAGAACTTGCACACATGCCTAATAGCGAGCGAAACGAAAATGGGTGCGAAATGAAAAACAGGGTGCCCCATTTCTGGCCGGGTTTGCCAGAAGTGGGGATTTTCAATGTCGCGAAGACGTTCGTGGGCCGCCACGAGCGCAGCGATGCGAGATCTGCCGATTCGTATCACGGCACCGCTTCAGCGGTGCCGTAAGCTGCAGCGATTTGAAACAACCCAAAGTCGAGCGAAAGATCGACAGCGACAACCGACACCACCTCACAGCTCATGCTAAGAAAGGAAACGCCTGCCAGGCCGCGCGGATCATCTCACGATAGATAACCATTGACCAACGACTAGCGACCAACGACTGATGACGGACGACGGATGACTGAAAACTAAGGACTGCGCCCGGTTCGAGCCGATAAGATGACCGCCATGCCCAAACCGATCTCCTCCGAATCCGCCCTCATCGCCGACGAACTCCATCGCGCCTTCTACGGCAACGCCTGGCACGGCCCTGCCGTCCTCGAACTTCTATCCGATATCAGCGCCGCCGCAGCCGCCGCAAGACCCATTCCCAACGTCCACAGTATCTGGGAACTCCTCCTCCACATCGCCGTCTGGGACAACGCCGGGCTAGTCCGTCTCTCCGGCAAGAAATATCAACCCACCGGCACCGACAATTTTCCGCTAGTGACGAAGCCCACCGAAGCCGCATGGCGCAAAGCCGTCGCGCAAGCCAAACGCACGCACGACACTCTCGAGAAAACCGTCGCATCCCTCCCCGACTCGCGCCTCCGCGACCGCGTCCCCGGCAAACGCTACAACTTCTCGCACATGCTGCACGGCATCGTGCAACACGAGCTCTATCACGCCGGCCAAATCGCCCTCCTGAAAAAAGCCCAGTAATCGTTTGACAAGAACAATCCCTTGTCATTCCGACGCCGGGTGCCCCATTTCTCGCGCGCCTTTTGCGCGAGAAGTGGGGATTTTGCATTTCGTCGAACCGTCACTGTAGCGCCGGCGCCTCGCCGGCTGTCGCGCGGGCAACTTGCCCGCGTAGTCGAAGGATCTCTATTCAGCCACGCACGTCCCCGTGAACGTTTGTCATTCCGACGCGTGAGCGAAGCGAGCAAGGAGGAATCTGCTGTCTGCCGCGCACAAGCCCTAAGTCGTCCTGAGCGGAGCCGCTTTTCAGGCGGGGCGAAGGATCTCGGGCGAGGGTGAAATCTTCGGCCAGCGCGCACTCTCGCGCCGTTGATTTACAATTTCTCCGGCAACCGGCCACCGGGATTTCTTCTGCCTACTCCCATCTCCGCCGCCGTCGTCGGGGCAGGCGTCTTCGGACGCAACCATGCCCGCATCTACAAAGAACTCGAACAGCAAGGCGAACCCGTTCGTCTTCTCGGCATCGTCGATCCCGACACCGCCCGCGCCGATGCCGTCGCCCGCGAATTCTCCTGCAAAGCGTTCGGCTCCGTCCCGCAGATGCTCACCACGCACAGCGAGCTGCAAGCCGCCTCCGTCGCCGCTCCCACAATCCATCACGTGCACGTGGCCCGCGAACTCATGGAGTCCGGCGTCGACGTCCTGATCGAAAAGCCGCTCGCCACTTCACTCCACGAAGCTGACGAACTCATCCACCTCGCCGCGAAACACAAACGCATCGCGCAGGTCGGACATCTCGAGCGCTTCAATCCCGCCGTCCGCGCCACGCTTCCCATCCTCACGCATCCGATGTTTTTCGAAGTCCACCGCCTCAGCGTGTTCACTCCGCGATCGCTCGATGTCGATGTCGTCCTCGATCTCATGATTCACGATCTCGACATCGTCCTCGCCTTCGCCAAATCTCCGGTGAAAGAAGTTCGCGCCGTCGGCCTGCCCATCCTCTCCGGCAAAGTCGACATCGCCAACGTCCGTCTCGAGCTCGAATCCGGATGCATCGCCAACTTCACCGCCAGCCGCGTCTCCACCGAACGCGTCCGCAAGCTGCGCTTCTTCCAGCCGCGCCAATACGTCTCGCTCGATTACGGACGCCAGGAAGTTCTCGTATTCACCGTCGGCGACGGATCCTCCTCCGCCACTCCGTCCGTCAATCCCCAGATCGGCGTTGCGAAGCCACCCGTCGCCTCCGAAGAACCTCTTCATGCAGAATTGAAATCCTTCCTCCACGCCGTCCGCGAACGCTCCACTCCAGTAGTCCCATTAGAAGACGGCCGCCGCGCCCTAGCCTTAGCCCTGGAAATCATCACCGCCATCCGCGCCCACAACAAAAAAGTAGACCTAACCGCCCTCGCCAGTATTTGACTGGTTCTGGTGGAAGCCTCTCTGGAATGTCATCCTGAGCGAAGCCGGAGCGACGAAGGAGCTCTCGCGCAGTCGAAGGACCCCTACTCGCACGAGAGTCCATTTCGCGGCAGCCACCGCCATTTGCCAACGACGAACGACCAACGACTGATGACGGATGACTGATGACCGCCCCCAAACCCCTCCATTTACATTTGTTTACACACCAAGGTCGCTCCCCAATTGTCAGCAGCACAATCCAATAAAAGATGCGAAAATAGGATTACCCGAGCGGTAGAGCACGCGCGCCGATTGCATTTCTTCACTCGCAAGCCCATATGCAACGTCGTGCGCTCATTTCGTTTCTAAACGACAGGCGGACACAACCAGACCCAGCGCATGCCGATCACGCAAATTCCATTTCAAGATCCGGTTGCTCCGCCTGAAAAGCACGAACCCGAGCAACTCGGACTCTACGACACCCAGGACTGGGAAACCGCTTACCGCGAGCTCGACGCCCGCGTCCCTCATCTTCTCATTCAATTACAGGACGATCTCGCGCGCTCCCGCCGCCGCGAAGCTGCCTGGATCTCCATCATCGCCCACCTCGTTCTCTTCATCCTTCTCTGGAACCTGCCTCTCATCGAAAGGACTATGGGATGGCATCACATCACCGTCGTTCCAGTGAATCCGATGCAGGACAAGAACATGACCTTCCTCGCGCTGCCGCCCGACGCGCAGAAGCTCACGCGCAAGCCGAACACCAACATCGCTTCTGACAAAGACCGCATCGCGACCTCGCGTCATCCCGAACTCGATCCCAAAGAATTGCGCAAGATTCTCGCCACTCCGCCTCCCGGACGTCCCGGACCTCAAGGACCTCGCACCGCTCAGCCCGCCGCTCCTCCGCCGCCTCAAGCGATGGCACAGAATCAGACTCCGCAGCAGGGAGAGCAGCAGCAATCGCAGCCGATGCAGCGTCCGCAATTCGAAACCAATCAGACCGCACAAATGCAGATGCCTGCTCGTCCCGATAATTCTTTCAGTAAATATGCGGGAGGCATGAGCGCAGGCTCCGCAATTCAGCAAGCCACCGAAGCCGCAGCCGCTCGCAGGGCCGCCGGTGGAGGAGGCGGCCAAGGAGGCGATTTCGGATTAGGCACCGGCACTAGGGGGCGCCAGCTCGGCGCTCTCGATATTCTCAGCGACACCCAAGGCGTCGACTTCGGCCCTTATCTCCAGCGCATTCTCGAAGACGTCCGCGAGAACTGGTATAACCTCATCCCCGAATCCGCATCGATGAAGAAAGGCAAACTCGCCATCGAGTTCGCTATCACCAAAGACGGCAAGGTCGCTGACATGCGCCTCGTCGCCCCCTCCGGCGACGTAGCTCTCGACCGCCCGGCCTGGGGAGCCATCACCGCCTCGAACCCCTTCCCGCCACTCCCGAGCGATTTCACCGGACCCTACCTCGCCCTCCGCTTCCGCTTCTACTACAACCCCGACAAAACCGACCTCCAGTAGGGCGAATCACCTAGAAACCCGCGTAGAGCACCCTTGGGGGGGTGGTTCATAAAGGGAAACAACCGCCTCGGCTGTCCGCCGAGCGAAGCGAGGCAAAGTAACGCGGGCATCTTGCCCGCGCTCCTTCGTGCATTGCTGTCCTCCTGGGCGAACCCGCTTTGCAAGCACCCGCAAACCTGTGGCTCATAACGGGAAATGAATAAAGATAAAGGTGAATTAGAACCCAAGAGGAAAAGCAGCTGTGCTCGAACGGTAAACGTTCTTCGTGTCAGGGCGCCGCTTTTGCGGTGCCGCAGAGGAGCAAACAATCCACACGCCTTTAGGCCCTACACCGTCCGTGCCTAATTCGGCCTCGAACTCAAAGGATCGCTCAACGCAATCAACCGCCCGGGCGGATAATCCGCTTCCGTGAGAGGAATCGACGGACTCACAATCGTCAAAAGCTTCCCGCTTTGTACCCCCTGAATGGTCATGCTTTCATTTTCCACCGCGACCACTCGGTACGTTTCTTCGAAAATGTCCCTCTCCCTGGGCCCCATGTCTGATTCGGATGCACATTCCGTCCGGTACGGCCTGCTGGAAAATTTCCTGAACCCTTGCCAAGGCATTCCCCTATTGATTCGTCGCATTTTGCTTACAAACCCAGCCCCTAACCAAAAGTTCTCAACAAAAAGCGGCGCAAAAAAAGTAGCGCGGGTGCCCCATTTCTGGCCGGTTTTGCCAGAAGTGGGGATTTCATGGCAAAAGAACCCATCACCGCTCCACAGGCAACAAATAACCCGGATTATTCCTGAACGACCGCCGAACACAGCTGATCCGCCTCACGCATGTCCCACGCGATCACTGATTCCTGGCGCGAGCTGAACCGTAACGTAATCCCATGCAGCAAAACATACAGGGCTAGAGCGCGGCCGCCCATGCTGTCATCTTGGACGAAGTGAAGGATCCCCCAGTAGCCGGCACTACGGATACTGTAGACAGGCATTCGCCCGATGCCCTTACACCGTGGACTCAAGAATGGCCCTTGCGAGCGGGGCCCTGCCCATGAACATCATTTATACGTGCTTAAGGAATCGAAAATAGAAGGCCATAAACACAAGAACGATTCCGACGTTGACCGCCAATCGTTCCCATATATGGTTCCGGAAGATCAGGACATCCGCCGCGACGATGACGACCACCATCGCGATCACGTACGCCAACGGAATCATCCATCTTGTCATCACGATTGATCCGGATTCATCACGAGACCCTCATACCCCGATGCGCCGCCTTCGTTGCGACACCGACGCACCTCGCGCCCCATCATTAAGGTGTGGACCCAGTGTCCTGAGGTTGCATTCAACTTTGCCTTTCCAAATGTGCTTTCACCCCGTGTCATCCCGACATTCTTTCACCCCTGTCATCCTGAACGAAGTGAAGGATCCCTCGCAGCCGGCACTTACAACACCGTAGACAGGCATTCTCCCGCGGTCTTTGACAGCCGCCCTCTGCGAAACGAAAGCCTCAGGTCGCCGATGCACTTGACGCCTATGAGAAAATTTTTGCTGCCTGATCTCACCAGCCGCAAAAAGGAGCGTCCCTTGACCAGCCTGAAGCAATCGTTGTGGACTGTTATTGTTGCTCCTCTGATCACGTACGCGGCGCATTCCGCCAGTGCGGCTGAGCCTCCCGCGAACCTATGCTCGCTGCTGCCCGTCGCAGTAGTGAACCAGGTCGTGGGCGCCACTTACGCCAACCCCGTGAAGACCGTGGCTCCGCGCCCGTTTCCAAATACGGTCGAAGGAACCGACTGCACCTATAAATCTTCCCGGCACACCCTCTTGTTCCGAATCTACGTTGACCCTTCTCCCAAAGCCGCAACCGACTTATTCGCAGAACTTAAAATGTATTTCGGAGCGGGATCCACCGCGGTGACCAACTTAGGCGACGAGGCCTACATCGACGCCAATCACGGCCTCCATGTCCGCAAGGGAAAAGTGCGCTTCTTCGTCGACGGCGAAGCTACCGACAAGCAGCGAGACACTCTGGCCACCGGCATTGCCGGACAACTCTAATATCGGAGGAATCTGATGACGATGAATGACTTCGAGATTTTTCTTCTTCTTTGCTCCGCGATCAGTTCAGCATCTCTCGTAGCCGTAACCGATCTGCGAGGCTGAACCCGATTGCGGCCGGAACGCAAGTAGCGGAATCTGCCGCACCAACTGTCGCCGCTCATTTTCACCGCCATGATATTTCCACCCGAGAAGCCAGCTGAATCCCGCGCGAACGATGGGTGCGATAAAACGGTTGCGGTACTCGTAACCTTCGATCACTTTCATCGCTTCCGCTTCGCTCAGGTACCGATGTCCCGCCACGAAATGCCGCGATCCAACTGTGATCTCCTCTCCTGGCCTCGCCTCAATGTTGCGAACCCAGTCGCAATCAGGGCCGAAACCATTCGCCACCACGACCTCCGGACCTTCCTTCCGGTACTCGACAACCTCCAGCAGAGTCTCTCGCCGCAAGCCGCTGCGCCGGCCCCTGTGGGTCAACAACAGAAGTCGCTTGCCGAACAACCAGCCAAGCCCCCAGTCGTAAAAATAAACCGGCGCGCGAAACACATACCACAGCATTCCTTTTCTTTTAATCTTCACCATGCCGCATTGCCCGAGCGTTCACCTCGGTCCTAATTCTTTAGATCAACCCCATCGTTCCGAGGATGCCTTTTCGTAATCCCGGTGCGCGATTCCCGGCAGTGACAACGAGCGCTCGAGTTCCCGGATGACCACACGGTATTCTGGCGGCATCAGCTAAATCGAGACTTATCTTCAAGGCCCGAACTACAATTCTCCCCGTGACCAAAGAACGTTGGGCGCAGGTAGGAATCACGATTGAATTTATCGTCGTCGTCAGGACTCTGGCCGAATTCTTCCGCCTCAGGCATGTCCACGGTGCGAACTTCTCGACCGCAGTGGCTGCGCTCTACATCGGAGGCGCTTTGATCGCGGTCTGCTCCTGCTGGGCGGGCGTGACCTCATACTTTTTCCGACGCTACACTCTCTCCGCCTGGATCACCTTAGCAACCCTCCCCCTTCTGCTCGTGTACAAAATTGTGGTCATTGGCTGGTAACCGTCAAACGAAGCTCCGAGAGCAACGGAATCTTTACCGAGCGTAAAATTTAGGGGCCCGCGTTCCAAGGTATTGAATTCGGGCTATCGCATGAAAGCGACATCCCTCCTACTTCTCGCACTGTGTCTCTTCTCCACTGAAGCTCGTTCGCAAAGCCCCTTTGACGGTACTTGGATTATTGATACCGGCAAAAACGAAAACCTCGCATCCGAAAAGCCGAGGGTGCTTTCTGTCTCGGATGGAGTGTTTCGCGAGGGAGATAGGCAACTCAAAACCGATGGCTCTGATCAAAAGGTTCCTGCTACCCCATATTGGGACACAGTCAGCGTTCGCATCGTCGACGATCGTACAGTCGAGCTGATTTCCAAAAAGGCCGGCAAACCGATGTTCACCGAGACCGACACCGTTTCAGCGGACGGCAACACCCTTACGCAGATGATGAAAGACACAACTGAGGCTGAGGCCGTAACCTTCGAGAGCGATTTTAGACGTGTTACCCCCGCTCCCGTGGGTGCCCACGCTGTCTCAGGCTCGTGGCAGGTCTTCAAGCAGAGTCGATCGGCGAACAGTACGATCATCAAATACAAATGCACATCGCAGGGATTCAGTGCCGAAACTCCTTTGGGAGAAAAGCTCGAAGCCAAGTTTGATGGCAAGCTATATAAAATGGAAGACGACCCCGGTCATACGATGGTCTCGGTGAAATTGATAAACCCCTACACGGTCGAGCAGACCAATGTGCGTGAAGGTAAGGTTGTCTTTATTGTGACACTGGAGGTCACACCGGACGGTAAAGCCATTCACGCAATGTTAAAAATGAAGAAAGACGGCAGCGTGAAAACATGGACACTGCACAAACAGTCTCAGTAGTTCACTTGCCGAATACGTCGCTGCAAATGATGACGATGGTTTGTGACTGAAACTAACGCCACAGCGCTCACTGAGCGGTCTTGACCCCATCAGGATTTTACGTCGGGGATGTCAACCAAATGCCAAGGTTGAAACTCGGGAGCCGACTGCCAGAGAACGGTGTCAAATTTGGATTCAGGACTAGGCCCAAAACCTAATCTTTCACGACGGTCGGCGTCGATTTCGTAGCCCGTGTCGTCGAAACGATACAGTCCGCCATCAGTCGCCCGCACTTCCACTCCCGATGGCATGACCTTGACCACCGTACCGTCTTTGCCCGCGTAGCACTCACAGGTAACCATGTGAACTTTCTGGCCAACGAAAAGGGTCTTCGTGTCCATGTCGCACCTCGTACTTTAGGCATCCACGGCTCCGAATCTACGCTCATCAGCAAAAAAACCACCCTGCCACGTCCAACAACCGCGGCAGAGTGGGATCACATATCTCCTGAATCGCAATCTACGGAATCGCAGTAGCGCCGTTCGGATAGCACACCGTCGCTGACGTTGTGCCGCAACTGTTCGTTGTAAAATCCGGTGCGCCGAGCACCGTCGTAGCGCTCATGCCGTTTGTGAACGGTGCGGCGTACATCACCGTTCTGTTGTTGTCGTCATCGGCGACATAGAGATTGCCTTTGTCGTCGAAGCTAACATCGTAAGGCTGCGACATCCCCGACGCGGTCGTCGCATATGCCGACGAAGTAAAGTCCGCTTGGCCAATCACAACACTTGCGCTCATCCCCGTAGTAAATGGCGCCGTGAATTCAACTACGCGGTTGTTGTAATAATCGCCCGTCCACAGATTTCCTTTCGCATCGAAGGCCAGGCCCAGCGGGCTGTCCATCGATGAAGCGGTGGTTCCGCAGTTCGCGGAGGTCAGGTCCGCCTGGCCGATCGCAACGCTTGCGGCCATGCCCGTCGCGAACGGAGGTTGGTACTCCAGAATCCGGCAATTGTCGTAGTCCCCCACGAACAAATTCCCTTTGCCGTCGAAAGCAAGTCCTTCCCACGGATAGCACAGCCCGGTCGCGCTTGTGGCACAGTTCGCTGAATTCAGGTCCGCCTGCCCCAGCACGATGCTGGCAGCCATGCCGCTGGTGAACGGCGCCTTGTATTCCACGATACGGTTGTTGTCGTAGTCAGAGACCCACATGTTCCCCTGGCTATCAAACACCAGGCCGCTCGGACAGTTCAAAGTCGTCGCCGAAGTTCCTCCGGTGCCGGTATTCATGTCCGGTTCGCCAAGGACAACGCTGGCGCTCATTCCGTTCGAAAATGGCGCCGTATATTCCACTACTCGACTGTTATCGCAATCGGCAACCCAGACATTTCCGGCGGGGTCAGCAACGGCTTTGATGGGGTAAGACAATCCACTCGCGGATGTCGCATAACCACTGCTGGTGAAGTCCGCCTGGCCCAGAACCACATTCGCGGCTTGACCAGTACTGACGGGAACGGAGTAGAGCAGAACTCGATTGTTGCTGCTATCTGCGACAGCGACGTACTTGGTCGGCGCGGCGGGGCTGTTTGAACCGCACCCCGTTAGTGCAGCGGCGATTGCTGTCAACGCAATCAGGCAGACATACGCCCGCTTCTTCGGCATAGATTTCCTCCAACGCATCTTCAATTGTTTTGAATTCAGGTCCCCAAAAACTAAGGTGAGTCGTCGAATAATCGCACTATTCCGCGAGCACGGAAAATTACGGAGGTAATTACAAAATGGTCAACTCGAAACTGTCAGGCGCTGCTTGTGCCGGGAACGCAGGCAGGTTAACATTCGCCGCGTGGAAATCCAGGATTTCGCTGCCGAATATCAAAACAAGACCGATGAAGAATTGCTGCGGCTGGCTCTCGACGCCGCGGACCTGATTCCCGAAGCTAATCTTCTGCTCAATAATGAGCTTTCCCGGCGAGGAATCAATAGCGCAGAACAATTGGCGACGTTTCGTGTGGAAGAAGAGCGGCGAAAAGAAGAAGAGCGTAACAAATCCGTCAGGCTCTTCGTTTTTCACCCGTACGGCATAGGTCGCGACCGGTTCGGAAAGGCTGGCCGCGTCTACGACCCGTTAACGCGTATCGAGCGATTCAAAACTACCGTCTTCATCGTGCTGATCTGGTTCCCGCTGATACCGACCGGAACCTTTCTCATCGAAAAAAAGCGTTCCCTGTTTTCTAACCGCGTCAAAATTCTGAAGAGACTCCCTCTCGATTGGGAGCAGATACTTCAGGTGTGGGTCGTCGCGGCAAGCATTCTTCTGGCGATCGTCCTTATTATTCGGTTCTTGCCTTATTTCCTGCGATAACCGCTTGTCCGCATCAACCGCTTCACCCCGTCATCCTGAACGAAGTGAAGGATCCCCCCGCAGCCGACGTTACGAATACTACGGACAGGCATTCTCTAACTTGCCGCGAAGCTTTGATATCTCTCTTTGAATATGAGGTTTGGCGCTGCGCCGATCTTCACCCGCTGCTACCGGTGCCTCGCTTACTTCGTTCCTGCCTCCGGGGCAAAATGAAGACGAAACGTAATCCCTGCCATACGAACCTGCCTCGTGTAATCAGCTGCCAGATACAGTTCTTTTTCATCTGGTCCGCTGCGGCGCACCGTAATCTGATCCGCGCTGAGATCGATTCCATGTTGCTGCGCATTCCTCAGAATCGCCTCGCGGAAATCGTCATCTGATTTTGCGGCGCTATAACCTACACGGGAACCGAGTTGCGATGACATGTCCTGCATATCTTCCCGCAGTTGTAAGTTCGCCACGATGCATGCGCCAATCTGCCAGCCAAGCACAGCCGCCACAACCAAGCCTGCAAAACAAATGATGCCTATCGACTTCCGCATATAAGTAATGATGACGGCCACGCTCGTAGCGTCCACGAGGTCGTCCTGTTTAGATTGTCGGCCGAACAGGAGCAAAACACTAGATTACGGCTGTACTGATCTTGCACTTCCGCATCATGGCCGCTACTTCGTCACGGTGATCGTCTCCGTTCTTTGGTAAGTGTTCCCGTTGCTGTCCGTAGCCTGAACTACCACGGTTTTCGTACCGGCAGTGAGGGTCAGTGAAGTGCGGAGCGAGTCGGACGAAACGGTGTATTTCGTTTTCCCATCCACCGAAATCTGCATCGACGTGATCGGCGACGTGCCAGTCGCATAGGCTACAAACACCACCGGACTGGTGTAGCTCGCGCCCCAGCTTGGCGACATGACATACACGCCAGTGAGCAACGGCGGATAAGCGGCCTCGAGCACCGGAGCCTGCAACGTGGCCGTCGGCAATCGCCCTGCCTGAGTTGGATCGAACGCAACAAAACCCAGGCCAAACGCCGGCGAGTTCGGGCTCAGCGTGTAGTTGTCATTTGCCGGGTCAACAAAAAGAGGATCGGCAAACAGCGAATGCTCGTCCTCTCCCTGTGCCTGCCACTGCGCCAAACCAAGCCACGTTATCGGCGGCTGCTCGATCGAATTCGCCGCCACGGACGGCGTCTTTAAAAATGGTTTCCCCGGCTTCCCCCCGCTAGCCGCGGTGTCGAAGTAAAGATTGTTGTCGAACTGAAAGTAGTCGGTGCAATCCGTCTGTCCCTGGCAATACCAGTAGCCATATTGGATTGTCTGTTTGTCGTAGTAGAAAACATTATTTTGAAACTCGAACGACAGGAACGTTGTGTCATTATGCCGGGCCATCGCACCCATCCCGCCGTACACAAGAATGTTGTTGCTGAAAACGTTTGGCGACGCGGGTGTCGTCGGCGCCGTTGTCGCCGAGTTTACGTGCAGGCTCGCGTCGCTCGTCCGGTACACGAGGTTATTTTGAATCAGGACTCCCATCGTGCCCTGATCCGTATAGAGCCCCCAGCCGCCGTAGCCAACCGGATCATGATTGACGTCGTGCACCTTGTTGTTCAGGATCTGGTTTCCCGTATTCAGTCCCGTCAGATAATAGACGCCGCCCATATCGCTGGTAACTCCTTGGCCCAGATCATGCAGGTGGTTGAACTGCACGACGTCATCGTGAGCGAAATTGCACGCGTAATTCCAGTTAAATCCGACGCCAATTGCGTTGTTGTAAAAGTCAGACACCTCGTTGTGCTCCACCGTGACATGGTGCGCGTCTCCCACCGAGATGCCGTAACTTCCCGCCAGCACCCGCCCGCCTCCAGTGATCAGATTATTTCCGAGATAGATGTATTGCGGCACGGTCTGATCGGTGTTGCATGTCGTGACTTTCTGTCCTACTCGGATCCCACCTCCGCCGGTGTCGTAAATGAGCCCATCCTGGAATTGCGCCAGGTAAGGCGACGCGCCGCCCGGCGTGCCCGGACCCTGAAATTCAATGGCATAGGCGCCGGTGTGCGCGATCGTGTCCCCTTCGAACACAACTCCCGTTGAATTAGTTAGGCTCACTGCGGCCGGGGTCTCGTAATCAGCTTGCTTGCCGACGTAGCCACCGCTTGGGATCGGCCAGTCGCTGTGTGCGAAAGTAAGTCCCTGGAATGTGACATAACTCAGCTGGCTTGTCGTAAGTAACTGTTGCAATCGCGGACCAATGATCGTGGCGCTGCTCAGCACCTCTCCCGCCTCCGGGATATAAGTCAACGTTCCGGTGGGACGATCGAGATAGAACTGTCCCGCCTGGTTGAGTGCCTCTTTCACATTGGCAAGCAGAAAATGATGCCCGGCAATAAAACCGGAATAGTCATTCTGTGTTAGAGATTGCGTGGTCGTAATGCGCCGCGTAGTTGTGTTCACCTTGGATATGCGCATGTGCGAAACATTCCACGCCTCAAACACGATCAGATCCACGTCTCCAAGATTCGCCATCGTCTTCGGAACACCCCCCGCCGGAGGGACGTCATACGCGAGCTGGTTCACCTTAGTTGTGCTCCCGGTGGTGCTGTACCCGCCGGTTATGTAGAGGTATCCGTTCGGTGTCGTGCGTGCCGGATAACGGCGGGCGCCATTCACCCACAACTGCGTGAAGTAGTTTCCCGATGCCAAGGTCGTTTGCCACTGCCCGCTTGAATTCTTTACCCAGCCGCTCAAGAGCTGGCCTGCACTAATCACCGGCGTCTCGCCTGGATAATTTGCATACAAAATCGGAGTGGTGGCCGTGCCGGAGTCCGCGGATGTAAATGTCCACGTCGAGGGCAGAAAATAGGTTCCCGCCCGTATGAGCACGGTGATGGTTCTGCCGCTCACGGTGGTCTTCAGTCCCTGGACAGCAACTCGCGCGCGGTCCACAGTTAAGAATGGCTGGGATAACGTTCCCGGCCAGCTGTCGTTGCCGTTGGTAGCGACGTAGAAATCAGCGGTCGTGCCAGAAGCCGCACTCGGCGTTGGCCGTTGGCCTTTCGCGAATCCGCGCGGCAGGACGGCCAGACCCGTGATTAGGATGATCACGAACATAGAAACAGCGCGAAGCACCTTTATTTTGGGAGCGAAGGTAGGCATGGGTTTTTCTCGTTTCTTCGCGGACGCGACGGAATATTCTGGCGAACGCCTCGACAATCCTGTGGATTGAGACTAACTCGGTCGTAAGCGCGTACCGGGAACGCAATCGGTCGGCAATCCCGTCGTGCGCTGGAAGGGGCCCAGGTTCCCGCGTAAATTGCAAGAACTGCGATTCTTATAAGGCGAAGCGCAGTCGTATGCAGTGACTCAAATCACGGGTGATGCCGCATTCGATCCGCAATCTGAACTACAACTCCAGATTCCCTGATCTCACGGACAAGACTTCCGTCTCGAGACCATGACTGTAACGGAGATTCATCCCAAAACTCTGCAGCCGCGCTTAATCTTTCGCGTCAGCTTCCACCCAACAACTTCGCCGCTGCTTCATAGGCCTTCTGATATTCCTCGTGATGCTGTTCGTAGTCCGGAGAGGACGGGTCGTAGGCCACGTACCAGTCTTGCGGATAAATCTCGACGATCTGCGTCTTCATGCGCAGCGCGAACGGCAGTAGATCGACCATCGATCCGATCATGCCTGAGCGATCCGGATTGCTGGCCTTGCGCGTCTGCAGTTCGAGCGCGACCTTTCCTTGCCATCGATGGAAGTTGCGGCACCAGTCGACGGCGCACGGCTGGCCGTTCTGCTCGTTCTCTTCATCTTCGACCGAGAGGCTTTGGCTGCCGAACGCGATTCCGTTGCGTGCGGCTCGCTCCGCGACCGCGTCGGCAAACCCCAGATCCTCGGGCCGGCCGAAGCTGTTGATGCCGACCATGAGTTGCTTAGGAGAATTCAGCGACTTCTCGTAATCGAGCATGTCGAGGATGTACTTACGCCAGACTCCCGGAGAGAATCCGTGGCGCTTCAGCGCGTACATGCACGCGGGATAGGTCTCGCCGCCGCCGCCCAGTCCGAATCGGATGTAACCCACGTTCGGATTGCTCCCGTAATGCTCGACGATCGCGGCCATGAACGCCTGATAGTTCTTCATGAAATCTTTTTGCCAGAAGACGGGGACGCGCCCGAAGTTGGGGCATTCGACCGAGTCCACTTTGGAGAAGACGAAGTCCGGAGTCGCCTTTGATCCGCCGCTGTAGCCCGTGGCCCAGCTGACGAAGTTCACGCGCTTGCCGACTTCGATCCATGGCGCGATTTTTTCGTCGATCTCGGACCAGTCGTAGCGCGGATTCGCATCCGGACCACGATCGATCTGGTCCCAGACGAGATAGAAATTCGCCCCGCAGACCACCGGGTTGTGTAGCAGCAGCTTTGTGGTTCGGGCCTGCTTCTGGCGGTCGGGAAACATGATGGCGAAGAGTCCATGAGGCGCGTCCGGAACAGCGACCGTAGAAAGCGGATCGGTACACTTGGGCATCGCCTCGGCCGGAGGAGGATTTTTCACCGCTCCTTTTTCTTTTGCTTCTTGTGTGACGGCGAAAGGCGTTGCCGCCAGCATTAGCGCGACAACTGCGACGATGAACTTCCATTTCATTCAGCTACCCTCCTAACCTGGGAATGTGCGACATAAAATGGAAACACGTTAGCAGGGGAATCGACTCGGAGTTGGCCCTTGTGAGTTCCCGTTGAATCGGGCGTCTTCACGATTCTCTGATATTTCAACCAAAAGCATTGAATTCAGGCCTAACCAGAGTTGTGAGTCTAGTCCAATTCGGAAATGGACGGCAATGGCTTGGTCCAGTTATCGACACGGCCCCCCGGCTCGAAGAAAGGTCGAGGTGTGCAATGGAGATTACGCTGGTTGGGCGTGCGCTTAAGATTGAGTTCGCAAATCGAGGTTCCTGCCAATGCAGCCAGCCAAACACACCATCAAAAAATTCGTGGAAGAGTTATGGAACGCTCGCAGGCTCGACGTCGCCGACGAGATTTTCTCTGAGGATTGTGTCACGCATCAACTTCGCTCTGGCGTCTTGGATGAGCCTGCCCATCGCGGGCCTCAGGAAATGAAGGATCACATATCGGGTTGGCTTACGGGCTTCCCCGATTTGCGCTTCACCATCGAGCAGATGATCGCAGAGCAAGACCGAGTCGTGAGCCACCTCGTGATGGAAGGCACGCATCTCGGGACATGGATGGGAATTCCACCGACCGGCAAACGACTACAAATCCGCATGATCACGATCCACCGCATCGCCAACGGCAAAATTGCCGAGGACTGGGTCTTGGTAGAATCGCTCGGCCTCTTCCAACAGCTAGGCGCAGTCCCCGATACCTCAGAACTGATCCGCAACTTCGCCCCGCGCGCCTCCTCCGCGTCTAGTTAACTGGATGCGTCAGGCGACAATGGAGAGTTTTGAGTGACGCCATAGAGGTTGCCGATCGCGTCGAGGGTCACGCTTGGGGTCGATGGCGATACCCCGTTTCAGAAGAACCTATTCCTCGCTCGCCAATACAGTCAATCTCAACGGGAAATATAGAACCGGCACGCCAAATGCTTATTTCAGGTCTGCAGTAACGAACAGATCGATTAGCGCTCGGTGCTCGGAGCAGATGTAGGATTTCGCGTCCGGAGTCGACCGGCACGGACCAACGCTGACCACGCCTGTCTGATCCGAAGGCTTGATCTCGCGGATAGTAGTCCGCTTGCCGGTAACAGCATCCATCCTTTCAAGTCGTACAGATGACCCAAACTCCCAGAGCAGAAGACCTTTGCCGTCCGAGGTCCATCGGTCAATCGCTACGTCCCGGGAAACGGGCGGCAGTGACCGGATTTCCTTGCCATCTTCTGAAAATACCTTTGGCGTATCTCGTGAATAGCAAACCATCATTTGGTTGTCGGCGGAAAGCCTGCAGCCCGCGACCCCTTCCGGAGTAAGCGGCATCAGACTCTTCGTCGCAATTTCCAGTCGATACGCTCGTGGTGGATGCCCCGGCTCTCGTGCGTTTACGAGTAGCGCTTTCCCGTCTGCGTACCAAGACATCGAGCGGCTGAAGTCCCACCCATTCGAAGTAAGTTGCTGCGGACGGCCAACGCCGGTCGGAAGCAAAACAATATTGAATGGATTTGAATTGTCCAGCGTCGCCACCCAATTCCCGTTTGGCGAGATCGCTACGGGCTGTCCTTCGCCGAGCAAGAGGGCCGGACTGCGATCAGTCTTGCGTAGGAAGGCGACAGATTTCCCATTTACCGCAGCTGAACTCTCTCCGAAAGAGACAGTAGAACCATCGTCTGAAATGTCATACCCTAAGGTCCAGTCGTACCAGGACAAGTCTTCTTGCGGCGCGCCGTTGATGCTGGCAACCAGAAGAAGCCTGTCCTCAGCACTCCCGATCAACGCTCGCCCGTTGGACGCCACATCGTAGATCCTCAAATTTCCCGGGACAGTATAGATTTCCCGTGCCCGCCCTCGTAGATCCATCGATCGCAATGACTGGCCGGCACCTCCCAGAAAAGCCGTGAACCAGATTTCATCGTTCGACGCCCACGCCATGCCGTTCAACGAATCATAGTGCGGGGACTCGGCGATTTCCTTTCCCTGCCGGTCGACCACTTTTATCTTGCCGTCATCGCCTCCAGGAACATGTTCTTCAAACGCGAGTAATTTCCCGTCCGGAGAGAAACGAACGTTGGAAATCCATCCTCGATCAGCCTCGTAAATGGTCTTGTCTATCGGGAATTGCAAGAGGGTCGCGACTCCTCCGATGTGATGGAGGCGGGTTACCGCGAGTTCCGAGCCGTCGGGCGACCAATCAGCCGATTCCACATCCTCCGCAATTGGCCGCGGTGCGCCGCCTTCCATCGGCAGAATCGCTAAAGTGCCGGTAGTAACAATCACTGTCCCGGCGGAGAACGAAATCGGCCGCAACAGAACCGCGACCTGGTTCTTGCGAGAGACCGACAACATCACCATGCCGGATGCCACCGCTCTCGCTTCCACGCTGTCATATCTGCCCGCAAATATCTGGGTGGGCGCGCCCTCCCATGACGCACTATAGAGAACAGTGGCGCCGTCTCGCAGAAAACGCGCAGCGTACACGGTTCCGGCGCGATAAGTGAGCTGATGAAATTCCGGCTTGGCTCTGGATTTAAGCGAGTGCCCGCTCCAGAACGCGGTAGCCAGTGCTGCGACGGTCAGCAGCGCAAAAATCACCCAGACACCCTTGCGTCGTTTGACAGGCGGTAAGAGAACACTGGGACCGGACTTGCTGATGCCAGTCAGCGCTTCCAGGTTGAATGCCAGATCGTGAGCCGACTGGAAACGCGCAGCAGGATTTTTTTCGAGACAGTGGCGGACAATTCTTTCAAGCTCGGGAGAGATATTTCGGTTGGTCTCCGTCAGGTCGGGAGGATCCTCTTTCACGATGGCGCTCATCGTCTCGGCCGCTGATTCCCCATGAAACGCTCTTTTCCCCGAGAGCATTTCGTATAGCATGACGCCGAAACTGAACAAATCGCTGCGAGCATCGACCGGTTTCGCTCGCACCTGTTCTGGAGACATGTAGCCGACCGTTCCCAGCACTGTTCCGGGTTCACTCAATACTCCCGTGATTGTTTTCGCTTCGTCATTACTCTCCGGCTGGTTGAATTTCGCCAGACCGAAATCCAACAGCTTGACGCGGCCCTCGTTTGTGATAAAGACGTTCTCAGGCTTCAGGTCACGATGAACGATTTCGTGATCGTGGGCCGCAGCGAGCCCATGCGCGATCTGAATGGCATAGTCGATGACCTTTCGCTGTGGCAGCCCGCCTCCGCGCAGCTGCTCGCGCAGAGTTTCGCCCTGCAGCAACTCCGATACGATGTACGGAGCACCATTTGCCTGGCCGATGTCGTATACGGCGAGGATGTTGGGATGATTCAATCCCGCCGCCGCGTGGGCTTCTTGTTCAAAGCGTTGCAACCGCGCTACATCGGAGGAAAAGGACGCGGGGAGCACCTTGATCGCAACATCTCGCCGCAGCCGCGGATCGCGAGCTTGGTAAACTTCTCCCATGCCGCCCGCTCCGATCAGCGAAATGATCTCGTAAGGGCCTAGCTGTGTACCGGGAGTAAAAGCCATAAGGTGGGTGCCATTCTATCCTGTCGTGAAATAGCTCCACTACCTACTGGATCTTTTGTGCCGGACTCCTCAGCCTTCTTAGGTTGCTTAAGAACATACTTCCCCGAGTCATCCTCACTGCCCCCCGCCTGCGTCTGATGTTCATGAGTAAAATCGGGTTTTCCATCAGTCATCGGCTCGGAAGGAAGAAAATATCTATAAAAACTGAGTCCGTACGCTGTTCGTGCATTCCTTTTTGGTCCGCGCGTGATAATGAAGCATGAACAAAGGCCGCCTGGAAGCATTCAGTGACGGGGTTCTTGCCGTCATCATCACAATCATGGTGCTGGAAATGAAATCGCCGCGTGGAGCAGGTCTCGCGGCCTTGAAGCCTGTGATCCCAGCCTTGCTGACTTACGTCCTGAGTTTCGTCTACATCGGGATCTACTGGAACAACCATCACCACCTGCTGCATGCCACTCAGCGAGTCAACGGCTCAACTCTGTGGGCCAATCTGCACCTGCTGTTCTGGTTGTCGCTTATTCCGTTCACGACCGCATGGATGGGCGACAACCACTTCGAGTCCTGGCCCGTTGCTGTGTACGGGATCGTGCTGCTCCTGGCTGGCGTCGCATATTTCATCCTCACAAGAGTCCTCATCAACCTCCACGGACAAGGCTCAACCTTGGCAACGTCGATTGGACGCGATCGAAAGGGGATGATTTCCATAGCCATTTACGCCGGAGCAATTCCCCTTGCGTTCGCCAAACCCTGGATTGCCGGAGCCTGCTACGTCGTCGTTGCCATCCTCTGGCTGATACCTGACCCGCGCATCGAGAAAAGGGTCGCGCCCTCTCCAGACTGAAAACTTCATGCAGGGTTTCAGCGTAACGAGAAGAAACACCCGAGCCTTTGTCGCTGGATCACTCTTTGTTGAGTTTGGTTGCGACCAGGGACGTCATTGTCTCCGTCAGCCCTTTCAGTTTCTTCATTTCCACATAGCGTCCAAAGAAGTAGCCTGCCAAAAATGGGATGCCGTAGCTGACTACGGCTGCGAAGAGAATTACCAGCAGGTGTAGTGGTTGAAAAAGACCTTCGAACATAGTCTCTCTCCAAAGTCAGTGTCCGCTCATCTCACAAGGGGCAATTGGACGGACGAATCGTAGCCAGATTCTCTGCCATTGTAAACACGTTTGCGCTCAACTTCCGTATACCTGGAGCTTGCACCCGACCCCTTTCCTCCGCCCTGTCCACTCCAGAACACTCCAGTCCACTACCGGACGCTTCCCCCGAAATGCCGTGTTGCAAGCACGAGACTTCCCCCTCGGTTCATCCGGAACGCCGCTTGCTGACTTGTTCTCCACTCCACGCGTGGGAGGTGTCTCGTGAAAACGATCGAACGGGCGCGCCAGGCAGTTTCGGGTTCGTTGCAATCCATCGACCTTCAACAGCGGACGGACGCAGGCTGGAAGCTCGTCGCGATCGAATGGGAGCGTGAGGTCGAAACCGCCGACGATCAATTGCCAGCCGACGTTCCGTTCGGGCTCCGGGTCGGCCCAGAGACCCAACGCCTCGAACAGGATCCCGCAGAACGCGAGATCCTGCTGCAGTTAATGGAACTGATCGTTCAGGAAGGTTCCTACGCGCACATCGCGGACGAAGTCAATCGTCGCGGATTCCGCACCCGCGAAGGCGCGCGCTGGACCCCGGTCTCCATTTTCGAAATGCTCCCCCGCCTCATCGAAGTAGGCCCGCAATTGTTCCACAGCGCCGAATGGCAACAGCGCCGCCAGAACATCCCGAAACAACCCTGAGACAACCTATCCCTGTTTTCGTTTCTCTCTCCCTCGAAATCCTGGACGTCCATCTTGGCACTATGATCGAGAGCTCGAACGGAATCAGCAGTATCGTCATCCTCCTCGGAGTAGAATTCTCAACGAGTGCACAGGATGCCTGACCGTATTCAGTTTGGCCGATTCGCGA